>JAABUZ0100005212.1_pt1 | contig 17249 bp, 14 predicted proteins | sample 5562091 | NCBI WGS metagenome assembly JAABUZ01 (sample SAMN12813069, study PRJNA571459) | rock metagenome | isolation source: Antarctica rocks | place: Antarctica: Victoria Land, Linnaeus Terrace sud | collected 2015-12-21
AGCTGAGTGAGGATTGAAACTCTTGCAGTATCCTACTACGGATCGTTCTCTCTGAAACCCGCCCGCGTTTAGAAGATAATTCAGCGCTCGCTCAACGTTTTTGTTAAGACAAGCCCTTTCTTGGGCCTCTCAGCGCGACAATTTTTGGTCCCTTTGCTCTTCTACTATACACGAATGGCTGTATTTTCGCAAATCGTTTTTTGTTCAAAAACAGGGGTGATTTGCGAAAGTGGTTGCGAGCTTGGAAAGGAGATAAATAGGGCAAAATGAGGTCCAAAAGGGGGTTTTTGGCCCTCAAAATAGAGTTCGCAGTATCTATTTGCGAAAGCGTTCTTCTATAGAGGCATTTCAGATGTCATTCCCTTAAAATAGATTCGTTATTCCTCTGGTTCTAAACTTGGTAGGCAGAAGCAAGCGTTTGTTATAATGGGCTAGTTATGGATTGGATAGCGATTGTGGAGTTCTAAGATGGTGTTAAATAGAAAGAGCCACTTGCACATATCGCCGACCAGGGCGTCCACGCTACAATGTAAAGAGGAAGTGAGGCAAGATATGACAAATTCTGATAGTGTCTTTTTTGTTCCAGAGATGAGTAATGATGAGCGGGTGCGTGTGTTCAGGCGAGCTTTTTCGATGCAGGGGTCTGAGGTGATGGAGGTAGATGCGTATGCTCTCATTACCGACCGCTATCTCATCGTTTGTGATACGTTTCTTTGTCCTGAAGATATGAGCGTCGTGATGCATGCGGTTAAAGATGAGCTCAAGGGAAAGCAGCTTCTTGTTGTCAATAGTCATGCCGATTGGGATCATGCCTGGGGAAATAGCTATTTTACAGACGAGCATGTGGCACCAATTATTGCTCATGCACATGGCTTTGCCCGTTTAAGCTCAAATGAGGCACGTATCGAACTGAAGCAGTTCCAGGAGGAATCTTCGACTTTTCGCACTGTTGTGCTGACACCGGCCACGATGACATTTGAGCATACCTTTACTATACATGGTGGAGATCTGACTGTTGAGCTTCTTCCAGCCCCCGGTCATCATTCCGATCATATCGCGGCATGGCTTCCTGAGATCCGTCTGCTTCTGGCGTTTGATGCGGTCGAGAATCCGATTCCTTGCTTGAATGAGGCGGCCGGCGTTCAGCCGATGTTTACAACATTAGAGAGTTTTCTTGCTCTCCACCCTCAACGAGTACTCTGCTCGCATGGAAAGACGACGAGTATAGAGATGGTGGAGAAAAATCTGGTATATTTGCGCGAAGTCGAAAAGCGCTGCCGCACCTTTCTAAAGACCCACTCCCCAACCGAGAGCGATTTCGAAGATGCAGCACCGCAGATCAACTATCCGTTCGACGAGGTCATTGCAGGGTCAGATGAACCGGCTGATCGGCAGTTTTACTCTGATGCTCACAACACAAATGTGCGCTGTGTTCTGCAATGGCTTCTGTCCATTTAAGATTTTATACGGAAACCAGCGCCGCTCTCGCGACTAATGCTCGGTTTCCGTGTAGACAGCTAATCCCCTTCTTGCCCCTGCACATTGACTGCGACATTTATCTCCTCTGGCACACTCCTCGTCTGTCTTAGTTCTCGCTGTCCTAACACATAGAACAGCCCGGCGACCAGAAGCACAAGAACGATTGGCAGAAACTGAGTCAACTCGTACGTGAGGCGGCTAAGATGCGCATTATTGACGGTATCATCGGTGGGAATGAGCGTGAAGAAGCCGGCCACCGCGACATAGGCGATGGAGAGGATGGTCACGATCCACGCTCCCGCCATCCCGCCGGGTACAGCATATGGACGGAGAACGTTGGGATATTTATAGCGCAAGATGAGATATGATGCGAAGATAAAGATGTAGGAAAGGGCTGTTGTCGATATGGTGAAGCCCAGTACCAGGGAGAACAGAGTCACGATTGTCCCAGAGCCAAACGCAGTGACGAGAATAGCTGCAATCATGGCAACGGTCGCGACGGCACCAGATAAAAGATTTGTGGTAAGTGGAGTTCCATAGCGATCGCTAAAGCGTCCGAGGGCGGCGGGAGCAGCACCATCCAGGGCGGTAACGGCATACGTACGGTCAGCGCCCATCAGCCAGGTTCCACCACTGGACGCCAGCGCGACAATCACGGCCAGGGCGATGAGCCAGCCTAAACCTGTTGCTAGAGGCCCTGGCAAGACACCTGCTACTACTTTAAAAGCGCTTAGAAACGCACCGGCGTTCGAGAGCTGGTCTTTCGGCAGCGCCAGGAGGATGACCAGGACAGGAATAACATAGGCGACTACCGCAATCGCTCCGGATCTCAGCAATGAGCGCGGCACGTCGCGCTGAGGATTGTACATCTCTTCGCTCGCACCGCTCTGCAATTCAAGGCCGGCCCAGTTGAAGACGAGAATGGGAATAATGCCGCTGAGAATCAGTCCCCAATCGGCGCTCGGCAAGAAGTCGCTACCAGTGAAGTGAGCACCCTTCGTCGATCCCGAAAAAAGCAAGACGAGGGCAAGCACAACAAAAACTCCTAACAAGGTGAGCTTGAGCAGCGTGCCGAGAGCCGAAAATCGCTTTCCAATCCGCAAGGCGAGGATAGCGCTCCAGGTCGTGCCCCAAATAAAAATGAGCGCAATCACTATCTCGGTCAGTGCATCCGTAGCGGGACTTCCGCCGAACATCATATTAGGATTTCCGAACCAGAAGGTTTTGATGGCGGCGATGGTCGTGACGGCAAGCGTTCCCCCTACCCAGAGTGGATTAGAGACCCAGTAGAAGATGGACGCAACGGCGGCAAATGCTCGCCCTCCGGCTCGCTTACACCAGAAATACATTCCACCCTCTTCGGGAAAGGTGCTGCCAAGTTCTGCCATCAACAATCCGTACGGAAGTAAAAAGGTGAGGGCGGAGATGAGGAGCCAGGGAAGTACCTGTCCACCCTGAGAAGATACAGCTCCAAGTGTATCAATATTTACCATAGCTGTGACAGTAAAACAAATCATGAAGAAGAGATTCAGCTCTTTCCGCAGCTTTCTCTTTTCTCTAACAAATGTCTCGGTTGTCACAATCGGCTGACTCTCCAACATATAAATACCTCCAAATTTTGAGCGCTATAGATGCCAGGTCTCTGTGGCTCTCCAAGAAGCCGTACAAATAAAAGAAAAAACATCTTTCCTCGTAGAAAGCAACTTGCGAACAATGTTTCCGACAGAGCATTTTTCGCAGCTTAAGGAATACTCAGCATCAAGACTCCCAATGCTGCCATGCCGCCTCACTGGTGGCAAACAAACTACCAATCACAGCAAGTATCAAGCAGGTTAAGGTGAGTCCTCCAACAATATACCACCAGGAAGCATTGCTTACCTGTGTGGGAATCCAGGAATTGAGGATCGTATCGACAATTGCTAGCAAACAAGTAGCGATCCCCAGAAAGGCACTGCCCCATATGACCCACATAGGCACGATACGTTTCTTATGAAAGGCTTGCGGATCACGGAAAAATACGACAAGAACATCTATAAAGAAAAAAGGAATAGAAATAAGCCAGACCAACGTGAGGGCTGCCAGGCTGATGTTAAACACCTCATTTGAGAGGTCGGCCGCGTGACCAACCGCGAAAACATAGGGGATGAAGAAGTAGATCAGCACAGTAAAAACAACGGCGACGATAGACTGAAACAGAATAGCATTGACCGGAACTCGATGTTTGTTTAGCTTCGCCAGACCTACGGGCAGACGTCTATCAATACTGGCAACCATCAAAAGGCGTGCGAATGCGTAGTTATAGACAATGGGACCAACGACAAAGAAGCTGAGCAAACAGATGGCCGTGATCCCTCCGGGGATCGCACCAAACACTCGGCCTACCAGAGTGACAAAAGAATAAGACGTAGAAGCTCCACTCTGTCCTTGCACGACCAGTGCGGCAAAGGTCGTCACTATATAGCCCAGGAAAACCAGCAGAGCTCCCCATAGGAGATGATCCTTAATAATATTCTGAGAACGCTTGCTGACCATTTCGCCCGCCATATTGAGCGGCACTTCCGTTCCGAGGAAAGATTGGACGAGGAAGCCAAAGAGAAAGAAATTTCCTGGATTGATACTCCAATCGCCCGGCTGCCGAAAAGAGGTGGCAGAGGGATGCCCGGTCAAGAGCCACACGGCTGCTGCGAATCCAATCAGCAGAACAGCGAGCAAGACAAGACCCATAACCATATTGAGGACGTTTTGGACGGTGCGAAACCGCTGAAGAGCAAGCACGGTAGTGAATGCGATAAGAAAAATGACGACCAGCCCCTGCTGCCACGGCTCAACCAGCCATCCCGCTTTGAGGTTTTGTACATAACTAACCGCTGTGCCAAAGCCACTCACTATAGCAAGTACGCCAGGAAACCAGGAACAAAAGCCCGTAAAGAAGCTCCAAAACCCTCCAAGCGCTCGATGTGTCCAGATATAGAGCGATCCCTCGTAGGGGAATAGCACTCCAAGCTGAGCAGTAGCGATAACACAGGGCAGAAAGAAGGCAAGACCGCAGACGATCCAGTAGGTAAAGGCGGCTGGTCCCGCGCCCACCGCCGTTGTAGAATTACTGATATAGAAAATAGCAGCCACAAACGTGACCGTCATATCCAACGTCCCCAAAGTTGGAGGCATCACTCCTGGTACGTACTGTTCTGAGTATAGCGCTTCCTGCGATGACGGAGCTTCCTCCATTCTAGTACTAGACTGAATCGTGGGCGTCTTTTGCATACATTCCTCCGTTTACAATATAAGTTGGTAGGCACTCTCTTTATAAAAGGGTATTTTGTGTAAGTTGATACGTATCTATCTTTTTACTTATCCCTATTGATAAGCTACAATCCTACAAATAAAGCGAGATTTTTAGGATTTGCGGATGTAATAGTGAGGGTTGTGAAGAAAATGGGATAGTATCAACGGAAGCTATTCGTTGTTAAGCATTCTTGCTTTGACTGATTTACAGAACAAATACCTGACGCAAGCATCGTTCTCATGGAGCTGCTTGTCTTGAAATCATCTTCTTACAGAAGAGAAAGATACTCGGTCTCATCCCTGAGTAGAGATAGTTAGAAATGTGCGTGAACACTCTGAGTATTTCTAACTATTATACTGAGTGGTTCCTTAGTTGTCAAACTATATATGAAGTTTTAGATGATGCCAGTATCATAGAGAATGTCGTTGAGCTTTTGTCTGACTGCTTGTTGAAGATGAGGTGACATATTTGGTCGGAGCGGGAGGCCACCGATCTTTCCATTCGCTTCCTCGTAAACTCGATTTCCTGGGGTAGAGGACGTATGCTGCAGAGACGATGTGGGAGGTCCGGAAACGTTGGCTCGTGGTGTCGTACTGTTGATATTGAATGTTGGCCGCGTAGTTATTCATTTTGTCGGTATCTTCGGTTAGAGGATAGAAGTATCCATCAGGCTCTCAGTTACGCGACCGGATGAAAAAGGCAAAGAGCAACATCGGTGATGAGTAGTGAAGTTTGTCGGCCTACTACTATGGTGGCTATGAGTAAGGGTTTGCTATAATGAGCTAGATATTGGATAGCGATTATACAATAGAGAGAAATGATGAGGGACGAATACTTATGCCTTATACTTCCATACATGAAGCGGCCGACGAGATCCATTCAGGACTCATAACTCCTACCGAGCTGGTGCTGGAGACTTTGGAGCAGATTGATGCTCAGGATGAAGAGATTCAGGCGTTTGTTACGGTGATCCGCGAGGAGGCGCTGGCAGCGGCCGATAAGGCTGAGGATGAGATGCGCACCGGGCTCTATCGCAGCCCTCTGCACGGTATTCCGATTGCGATTAAAGATCTGATCGCGGTGAGAGATGTGCGGACGACGGCGAGCTCCAGGGTGTTGGCGGAGCATATTTCACATGAGGATGCGATGGTGGTGGAGCAGCTTCGGAAAGCCGGCGCGATCATCATAGGAAAAACCAATACATTTGAATTTGCTTATGGCCCCTATGCTCCCCCGACGCGCAATCCCTGGGATCATACGCGGACGACGGGTGGCTCCAGTGGTGGCTCGGCAGCAGCGATTGCGTCTGGTATGTGCTTGGGGGCGATAGGCACGGATACGGGCGGCTCGATTCGTATTCCTGCGGCCTGTTGCGGCATTACTGGACTCAAGCCGACGTACGGACGTGTGAGTTGCTACGGCGTTGTTCCTCTGAGCTGGTCGCTCGATCATGTTGGGCCGATGGGGCGCAGTGCTGAGGATTGTGCGCTTCTCTTTGATGCCATTGCCGGGTATGATCCACGCGATCCTAATAGCGTCTCCGGCCCTCCGAGCCGCTCGACGACGGCGCTGATTGGTGGCGCTGAGGGGAGCAGTTCCCTCTCGTTACAAGGTCTGACGATTGGGATTCCGCAGGATGAATTTATGGCTCCGCTGGACGCTCAGGTGCGGCAGGCGTGGCGAGCCGCCCTGCACGTTCTTGAAGAGGAGGGTGCTGAGGTAATAGATGTCGACCTTGTGCGCCCCACGATGGATCTCTACCGGACCATCCAGAAGCCGGAAGCCTCGCTGGCCCATATGCAGAAGCATTGGTTCCCCGAACAGAGCGATCTCTACACTGATGTTGTACGCACCCGCCTCTTAGAGGGGCAGCAGGTTCCGGCGGTTGACTATCTCAATGCGCTACACGAGCGCCGCTTATTTGCTAGCAGCCTGCGCGCAGTTATGCAGCGCGTCGATGCCTTTGTGCTTCCAACGCTTCCTCTACCCGCTATTCTGAGTGAGCTGGCGGGAACGGAGATTGAGATTGATGGCGTAAGCGAAAACGCTACAGTGGCATACTTGCGCATGACCATGCCATTTAATCTTTCCGGCCTGCCCGCGCTCTCCTGCCCCTGCGGCTTTAACAAAGATAGACTTCCTATCGGGCTACAGATCGTGGGGAAATCATTCGAAGAGGCAACCGTGCTGCGGATCGCGCACGCCTATCAGCAACTTACCGACTGGCACCGCCGCGAGCCATCAGCTGAGGGTATCTAGCAGAATCGATTATAAAATAATCTGGTTCATTCAGAGGGTAAAGATAATAAGAATAGAGAAATACACACCTGTTTAAATAGGATAAGCGTATTATCTATTATTTCTAGCCTTGTTGAATGGACCAGTTCAGAGGTATCTTACACACTAATTTTTCATTAATTTCGCTACCATATCCAGTAAATCATCCAGCTCAAATGGTTTATTCAAGCCGACGAGATGACGTTTTCTAACCTCATCCTCCGGCATGTGCGCACTCATAATGATGGTCGGAATCTGGGTCAGCTCTTTTGTCGCACAAAGATAATCATAGAGCTGAATTCCGTCCATCTGTGGTAAGCGATAGTCAGTAATGAAAAGACACGGCTTTATGCTATGCATGACCCTCATAGCCTGAAAAGCGTCTGTTACCAACACTATCTGGCACGAGGTCTCCAGCGAGAGGACATCGACAAGCATCGATCCGATATCCTCATCATCTTCAACCACCAGGATTGTTTTATTCAATGTATATAAACCTGTGGAGGGCTGTTGTTTCAACTGCTGCATACACACCCCCAATCTATTTAAACAACAGAATCATTCATTCCTATATCAAATTAGAATACGTCCTGTATAACAGATTAGTTTCGCCATCCAACCGCCGCTTGATTAGTTTTCGCTTAACGATTTATCTTGCCACTTGCCCTCTGTTAAATATATGGTCTGAATAGAAAAGAAAAGGCAGAAATGGAACGTTTTCTACCTCTACTTCATCTTCATTCTCGGAAAAAACGAGACAAGAAAAATGCTTGACATAGAACCGTTATAGCTGTATAATCCTCAGCGGAATAGAAGATTTTTGCCGGTGTAGCTCAGGGGTAGAGCAGCTGTTTTGTAAACAGCTGGCCGGGGGTTCGAATCCCTTCACCGGCTTTTTTTATAGCTCATAATCTTTTGCCCATCTTACATGTTTTTCCTGACTGTTTTTCGTCGGCTTACGTCTTAATTTCATCTCTGAACCTCTTCCGGATTCGGATACAGCTACCATATATATCTTCTCCGTATCAGGTGAATATACTCCGAACAACTCAGCAATGCCGTGATATGCACGCTTCTTTGTAAGTCGATTTGTAAGGGTCGCCGTGTTAAAAACAATATAGCTTCCATCCTTTGCTAACCATGCAACTTTACATTGAACGCGCACAACTTCGACCGTTTTGAACTCGGGGTGCGTTTCCTCTTTATTAACAAGATAAGCAAGATCGTACCCAAGTGCATCATTCCAGGGCAGTACCACTTCGTATCCAAGCTGTGTCAGGCGATAGAGTATCGCTGTATAACCGATCAAACCTTTTTCTTGCGTTTTACCCATAGAGTACCTCTCTTACAAGGGCTGAAGTGAGGTTTGTTTATAGCGCTCTCTTTCATTGCTCGTGTTTTTCAAAAGCTTTATATGAGGATATTACCTCACTTCCACCCGCATCAAACATCCAATTTAACAATCTAAGTACTATTTTACACCATTATATACGCAATGTCTATCTTCTTACAAAACATGTTGAAAAATGTCTAGAATAATCTCTCGCTGCCTTGAGCAACGCTTGCTTATTTATCCTGGGGAATGTTTACGCGCTCGAAGTTTGTGTTTAGGATGATGCTAGTCTGGGCGCGCTCTACGCCGGGCATTTGACGGATGCGGTCGAGGAAGGATTCGAGGGCGGAGGGCGTGGCGGTGCGCACTTTGAGGATCATGCTTTCCTCGCCCGCCGAGCTATAGCACTCTTCCACTTCGGGATAGTTTTGTAGCGCCAGGGCCATCTCTTCACAAGGCTTGTGGCTTATATGCAGGCGTACAAAGGCGGAGAGGGCGAGTCCAAGTGCTTCAGGATCGATGTCGATGGTGTAGCGTTTGATGATGCCGGCCCGCTCCAGTTTCTTTACGCGCTCGTATACTGCCGGAGATGAGAGATGAACGGCCTCGCCCAGCTCTGTATATTTTCGTCTGGCGTCCTCTTTTAGCAGGCTTAATAGCATTCGGTCAGTCTCGTCTAGCACTGGTCTATCTCCTTACATCTGGCAAATAGGGTTTTCTCTTTAATGGCATACTGCTCTTCTTGCCATTTTCTGGAATAACATATGGGCATTGTACCATTATGATGAATGTAACTAAAGAGGCTTGACGTAAATATATTGAATAGGAGATCTGATATGGAGAAAAGCGTTCTTGGCATTCATCATTTGACGGCCATCGCGGGTGATCCGCAGCGAAACTTTGATTTCTACACTGGTGTTCTGGGACAGCGACTGATCAAGCAGACCGTGAACTTTGATGATCCTGGAACCTATCATCTCTATTATGGAGACGAAATGGGCCATCCGGGCACCATCCTCACCTTCTTCCCCTGGTCGAATGCTCCAAAGGGGCACAAGGGGACGGGACAGGTATCTGAAATCGCCTTCGCTATTCCGGCTACGGCACTCGAATACTGGAAAGATCGTCTGACCAGACACGACATAAGCTTTCAAGGTCCCTTTACCCGTTTCAACGAGCAGGTACTTGCGTTCTCGGACCCCGATGGACTCTCGCTTGAGCTGGTCGCGGAACTCGAAGAGGACCGCCGCAGCGGCTGGCAAAACGGCTCTATTCCTGCTGAACACGCCATCCGTGGCTTCCATAGCGTCACACTAGCCGAGACGAGTTTGGAGCGAACGGCGTTTATGCTCACCGATATTCTTGGCTTTAGGCTGCTCAATGAAGAGGGCAACCGTTCACGCTACGAGGTCGGAGAAGGCGGCTCTGGAACATTTGTTGATATCCTAAGTCTACCACGCGAGCCGCGCGGACGGGTTGCACGCGGCTCAGTCCATCATGTTGCGTGGCGCACGCCGGACGATGCTCAACAACTCGCCTGGCTAGAGCAACTCAGTGAGATCGGAAGTAACGTATCTCCTGTTATGGATCGCGAATACTTCCATTCAATCTACTTCCAGGAGCCAGGCGGCATCCTCTTTGAGATCGCCACTGATCCTCCCGGCTTCGCCATTGATGAGCCAGTAGATCAACTAGGTTCGCACCTCAAGCTGCCGCCCTGGTTAGAACCTAAACGTGATCTGATTGAAAGAGCTCTACCCTCACTTAACGTATCAACATCAAAAGAAGCTCGTTAGCCAGCAAAAGAAAACAGCAGTATCATCTTTTTCAATGTCAATACGCCTTTTCTTACAGTGCAAGAAAAGGCGTATTGACATTGAAAAAGATGATACTGCTGTGAAGAGACTAGCGAACGCTCTTAATAGGTACGATAAACAGTGCTCCTGCAAACGTTGCGATTGCCGCAATTATGAAGAGGGCTGTATAGCCGTGGAAGATGCCAAAGGCTACAAAGGAGATAACTGGAAACAGTAATTCCGGCAAGACGTTGGCGCTAGTAATCAAGCCAAGATCTTTACCTCGATTTTTTGCCTGTGGTAGTACCTGAGTCGATAGGGCAATATCTGTCGAGAGAAAGATGCCCAGGCCAATTCCAAAGATAACCGCCGTGACCAGGACGATAGTCCAGGACGGAATGAATGCAATCAGAAGTAGCGCTACTGTCATAATCAAACTGGCAGCAATAACAAAAGGCTTACGCCTCTGTATTCTATCGGAGATAATACCTGAGATGATTGTGGCAACAACGACGCACACGGTCTGAATAACCTGAAACATGGCAAAGCCCTGTTCAGCGGCCTGTCCCGGAAAGAGTCGATCGTAGTGGATCACGTCCTTAAGATAGAAGAGCATAAATTCAGCAAGCGTTGTTTGTGCCAGGATGACCATGAAGCGGCCCCCCCAGGTCAAGGCGAAATCACGCGACCTTAATGGGCTGAAGAAATTGACGGCAAAATCTCTAAACGAAAATAGGGGAACTTCTTCTTTTGGCAAAGGGTGCTCATGCACCACCAGAACAAAAATCGTGAGAACGACCAGCAAGATGCCCGCAATTGTATAGTAGGAGCCCTGAATGGATCTGATCACCTGGGCAATAAGGATCGTTCCAATCACTATGCCCACAGGTTGTGCCAGACCAGCGAACGCAGAAACAGTTGCACGCTGGCTTACTGGCACGCGATCAGGAATAATTGCTAGCACTGCCGATAGGATCATCCCCATCACGAATCCATACAGCGCCGCTTCAATCACCAGCCCGACAAGACTGTTCGCATTCGCCATTAAGATGAACGTGAGAATAGCGAGCACCGTACCTGCAACAAGCCAGGTACGTCGCCGCCCAAAGCGAGAACTGGTACGATCACTCCATGCTCCTACCAAAGGCGGTGAGATCGCACCTGTAACACCCGTTGCAAAGAGGAGAAGTGAGAGTCCCGAAACCTTGTTGACTGGATCAATAACGGAGATCTGCAAAGGCAAGAGCAGTTGTTGTACTGGAATAATAGCTAGCCAGACAACAACATTCGCGAGCGAAAGCAGAAGCTGAAATCCCAGGGTTACTGGTTGCTTCTGCTCTTGATCGCTCAATAGAATCTCTGTTGCCAGCGAAGAATTCTCGCCAACAATAGGCGTTTCAGACATCAAAATATTCCTTTCGTGCAGAGTACATGAAAAATAGGAAAGAGAGCAAACTATATACGTACCGGACTGTCTGTTGAGGAAGCAAACTGGTCGCGATAGTCAAACACAAACTCACGCATTGTTTTTGGAGCACGACCAATCAGCAGGCCCAGATCTGGCGTCACAGCTCTAGGAACACCTAGTATGGCTATCAAATAGACACCAAGCATAACAGAGACATACTGGCTGGGAAGTCCCTTTGCGAGCATACGCTTTCGAAATTGAAAGAGAGATGGATTGGCATAGGTAATCTGACGGCCCAATACATCCGTAAATATCTTTGCCACTTCGTAGTAGCTCAGTGATTGACTGCCAGTTAGAGTGTATGCCTTGTTCACATGCTGCTCATCGAGCAAGCTCACTGCCCCGGCTTCACCGATATCTCTTGCATCGATAAGACTCGTCTTCCCCTTGCCTGAAGGTAGATAGATAGTATCGTCCTGTCGTATTTCGTCAAGGTGCGCAGTGACCAGATTCTGCATAAAGAAACTGGGCCGCAGAAAGGTATAGCCTATCTGCGCATCACGTATATATTTTTCTATCTTCGCAGGAGGAGCAAATCCTTGCCGCTCGACACCCATAGCCGACAAAAAGACGATCTGTTTCACACCTTGCTGCCGCGCTGCCTGCACAAAAGGATAGAAATATTTCTTCACATCGGCAATCCGCGGCGGACGAATCAAGAAGATCTTCTCAACCCCTATCAACGCGGGCAGAAAAGTTTCTGGCTTCTGAAGATCCAGATACACCTCTTTCTCGTCAACAACCGGCGCATGATAGTTAGCAACCCGAAAAGGGATATTTCGTTGTGTAAGAGCTTTAGCAACTTCACGCCCTACGGTACCAGTTGCTCCTGTCAATAAGATTGAAGACATACACTTCCTTTCTTAAATCATAGAAATGTGTTGCTGACAGAGCCATGTTTTCTTCTATCTCTGCTCATGAATAGTAGGCCACGGCAGTTCTCTGCTCATTGTCTGCCTGCTTTCCACCTGAAGATGAGCGATCTCATCGTAAAATAGGCCGAGGCGAGCACTACTGGCTCGTAGTGAAGGATGCAACGGCTGATGAGTCGTGCGCGCAGTACGAATAGCTACGAGCAGTTGTTCAAGTTCCATTGTCAACTGCTGATATTCTGCCTCGACATGACGCATACGGTCCATACGAGCTAGAAGGTTATTTATGGGTCCGACAATCAACCAGAGTGGATTGCCCTGTGTGGGCATCCTGGTAACGCCTCTTCCATTGTTAGAGTTTAGTAAAGCCCGTGATATCTCTTGTATTGAGGTATCCAGTTGCATTTTTTGCTCTGAGATTAATTGACGCGACTCAGCAATATCGTGTTCAAGTAGCGCTATCTGTTCCGCACGGTCAGCACGCTTAATTGCCTGCTCAGCGCTGCGTACCCAAAGAAATGCAAGGAAGGCCAGGATGATTTGGATCGCTATAGGAAGTGTCACTAAACCAATGCCAGCAGTCTTGAGCGCCTCCACAAGGTCTGAATGATGAGGCAAGTAGAGGATTCCAAGCAGCGTAAAAATGCTATTAAATGCAGCAAATACGAAAACATAAAAGGCGGGCAGGACTGAAGCAGCTAGCACAAGAGGAATAACCATTAAATCAAAGATCGGCAATGAAGCCAAGCCTATTCCACCAGGAGCAGTCACAATATTTATCGCCTGACCAAATTCAACACTGAAAACGAGCAATAAACCAGCAAGCGTTACCCATCCTCTTCTATTCACAAACATTGCAGCAATATCTATGAAAATGCTAATAACTACAAGTACGACCAGCAATCGGTTGAGACCAAAGAAGCCAGCAGGTAAAGAGATAAGGTTATAAAATTGCAGTAAGAATGCTATAATACTTATTGTTCTAGCTCTACGATACCGCTCGCGCTGGATCAAGGGTGCAGTAGAAGGAGGTTCGGGTGGGCAGGAGAGACGAAACCACCAGGCAAATATTTTACGGGGAGCAGGCTGATTAGATTTCATGTATGGAGGCAAGGCTCCCGACGTCTGTTGTTGTATACTATTCATCTTACTTTTTACGCCTCTATGCTAAAACAGAATAAGGTTAGGGACAAAATAAGAAGGATATCTGGTAGCTCGTATTCTTCATCCCTAAATAGCAATGATTTGTTGCTGTTGTAATACTAAAAGCTCTCTATAAACGAGATCTACGGGGAGCGATAACAGATCTGCTATACGTTGAATAGAGTTCACTCCGTTGACAAGAGCGTACATACTGCGGACAGATCGAGACAGAAAACGTAAACGCTCAGGTGAAATAGTTTGACTCCGAACTGGAACAAAATTACCGATGTTAAGTGCAAATGACCGGTCAACAGGTGATAGAAGTGGATGTGTAATTGATTGTGTTTGATTTAGAGCAGAAGAGTGCTGACCAGGGAAGTTCGCGTCATAACGAACGTTTTTGTCCAACGAGTTCAATAGTGTTTCCGTTAATTGCCACGTGAGCACTACTCCGCCAACCTTACTTAAAGCTTCCTGTCCTCGATGAAGAATGCGCCCGTTTGCATCACTAATAAAGGCCGAGACAATCTTTCCCTCCTGTAGTTCAACCCTAATAAATCCACTTCTCAATGGACCAGAGAATCCTCCTGTTGAAAGATCAGCTTCAAGAAAGCCTTGAATGCGACGGTTCTGTAAAACGCTGATCAGTGTTTCAATGTCCAGGCTATACACATCTTATTGATCCGGTTACTACCATTCGCTCAACAGCACAACCGAAACTCCTTTTTTACGTAATTTACCTTATTCTCAATACTACGCAAGTGTAAAATTTGCACTTGTCTATCCAGTCAATAGAATTACGGCTCACGAAAACTTTGTATTGGGACTCATAGTAACACCTCAGCTTTGAAAAAACAATAGGAAGCAAAAGTGAGAAGCCAAAAGTAATATATAACAATACGTATCTTTACTTATCAAAGCGATATTTGGTGAAACCTTGTTACTAACAAATACCGTTTTTACTTAATAAGAATGAATGATGTGCAAATAATGCATCCTAAAATTGCATATTATCATATTAACCGTAGTATTTATAAATTTTTTGATCGTTATTCTTCCAAATTATTTTATGTCAGAACACCAATGATTCTGAATGACCAATTTTGACGTATTAAAGAAGAATAGTAGAGAAGCATAGAGAAGAGTTCTTGTACCGATATTAAAATTTCCAAAAGGAGGACTGTATGTGCGGTCGTTTCACACTTGTACATGATATTCAGAGTATCGCCAAAACGTTAAATGCGACGGTTCCAGCATCCATACAAATGGTTCCACATTATAATATTGCGCCAACTCAGAACATACTGGCGGTGATGCGTGAGGAGAGCAATGAGCAGAGCCATCTGGATCTGTTGCGCTGGGGCTTGATTCCGTCGTGGGCAAAAGAGGAGAGTATTGGCTCGCGTATGATTAATGCCCGTGCCGAGACTCTGACTGAAAAGGCGAGCTTTAAACGCTTGCTAAATACGAGACGTTGTCTGATCGTTGCGGACGGCTTTTACGAGTGGATGCAGGAGCCAGGCTCAAAGGCGAAGACGCCTATGTATATTCGATTGAAGGATGATGAGCCATTTGCCTTCGCAGGACTGTGGGATAGCTGGAAAAATTCAGCCGGTGAGCAGATCCGCACCTGCACGATTATTACGACGGAGCCAAATGAGCTGATGGCGCGCATTCACAATCGTATGCCGGTGATCCTCTCGCCGCAGGCGCGTGAGGAGTGGCTAGACCCAACGAATCACGATGTTCCTCTGCTTTCACACCTGCTGGGCTCTTATCCCACCGATGAGATGGTCGCACGTCCAGTATCGCGCCTGGTCAACGATCCTAAACATGATGGCGCGGAGTTGATTGCTTGACTCATCTTCTTAACAAAGAGATGTACAGCAAGCAACTAATATACGGAAAATTGTGTGTATAATTACTCCTGGAACTATGTATAGCACCGAAAGGAGTTTTTTTCTATGGCAATTTCTCCAGGAACGACACTTGTAGATCACGTCGTCCCATCTGGCACTTCACGCAGCAGCAATCTTCTTAAAGATGGCCTGCTCGTGCTGGGCTTCAGCGTATTTCTTGCCCTATGCGCGCAGATATCTATTAACCTGCCCTTTACACCTGTACCAATCACGCTTCAGACATTGGGAGCCCTTCTGACTGGAGCGGCGCTGGGAAGTAAGCGCGGAACACTGGCTATGCTGGTCTACCTGGCAGAGGGCGCGGCGGGCCTGCCTGTCTTCGCGGGTGGTGCGGCCGGCTTTATTCATCTGGTAGGCTTCACCGCTGGCTATCTCTGGGCCATCCCTCTTGCAGCACTCGTCACCGGACTTCTCTGTGAGCGCGGATTCGATCGTAGCTATCTAACATCCGCACTCGCAATGCTGCCGGGTAGCTTGATTTTCTACGCTTTAGGTGTACCCTGGTTAGCGATCACAGCGCACATGACGATAGGACACGCACTCGTAGCTGGCATGCTGCCCTTTATCCCTGGTGACCTCCTTAAGCTGGTTATCGCCTCGGCGCTGCTTCCCAGTGCGTGGCGGATTGTAAAATGGGTCAAGCCTGGTGATTCGTTAGAACGCTAAGCTGCCTCACAGTCTCCACAAGAGTCGATATATAGAAGCCTCTATTATTTTGTAGTAGAGGCTTCTATATATTTGCACGCCTTCAGCGTGTGATTCTTCTTTTTATTGTCATACAATTTTTATCTTTCTACACGTTTTTGTGCGATACATAAAAACGTGTAGAAAGATAAAAATTGTATGACAATAAAAATATTTCAGGAATGAGGATGGATATATGTTTTCCATACAAAATGTCCTAGAGAGAAAAACGCACTGACTACGAGTAGCAGAATGCCTATGTCGAGTATGACTGGTTTATAAACTTCACTAAAACTCTGCGCCACAAGTAAACAGACAACGCCCACCTGCATTCCGAGAAAACACTTGAGCATGTATGTAGGCACACTCCGCGTGCGCTTATCCCGCTTCATTGTCCGACCTTTACTACTGAACCCTTCTTCTTGCAAATCGATCTGGAGAAAGCATACACAAAGTATGCTTTTAGGCCGGAGTGTCATTTGACCTATTTTTGATCAGGCTGCCGCCTTACTCGTTGATGCTGAATCTTTGTACGCCTTACGCCTCACGCGTCCCAGCTTTTGGTCTCCTGGCTTTACAATCAAAACACAGAGAAGGAAGGCGAGGAGCGATAGAGCCAGGCTTACAATGCTGTATGATAACCAGGCTGGAAGCGACCAGACGGTATCCATACCGGGTATAATAATACTCAAGAGGGCAGCTACTGGATTCCAGATATACAGGATCTTTATATAGTCTGTAGAATAAGAGCGTGTGGCTGCACCAATACTCCAGGCAATTAAGAGGATGTACGGCAGCACAATCCAGAGGAAACACAGCAAGTAGGTAAGTGTCATGGAGAGGATGGGACTTTTGAGCAGGGCGGAGAAGAAAAGGCCGATGGACCCTAAGAACAGGGCCGAGACAATATAAACGAGGAGAGTTTCCAAAAATTGGACGGGGGAGACGCCTCCAAATAGAAAGACAAGGCTGAATATAGGCAACACTGCGGC
>JAABUZ0100004877.1_pt1 | contig 17239 bp, 11 predicted proteins | sample 5562091 | NCBI WGS metagenome assembly JAABUZ01 (sample SAMN12813069, study PRJNA571459) | rock metagenome | isolation source: Antarctica rocks | place: Antarctica: Victoria Land, Linnaeus Terrace sud | collected 2015-12-21
GGTGGTTACCGGCGACGACGCGGCGGACGAGCGCCGCCCCGAGCAGCACGCCGATGCCGTCGATCGCGTAGAGGATGCCGATCCCTATGCCGCCCCGGTGGAACGTCCGGTCCCCGAGGAGCGGGATGAGCACGTAGTAGCCCCCTCCCGCCAGCCCCCAACTCATGCCGATGACGATGATCGCGCGCGCCACCCGATTGCGACCCGCCTCGCGGAATCCGGCGCCGAAGGAGGCGCGATAGTCGGGCTGCGTCGCGCGCGCTTCCCGCCGCTCATGCCAGCGTGCGCGCAGGATACACACCGCGGACCAGAGGTAGGATGCCGCGTTGATCGCGAAGCAAAGAATCGGGCCCACCGCCACGGCGACGATGCCGCCGAGTCCGGCGCCGAGGACCTGCACGACACCCGTCATCCCCGCGTCGAGGGCGTTCGCGGCGGCGAGATCGTCGCGCGCGACGACGAGCGGGAGGGCGGCGGCGCGCGCCGGGTTGAACAATACCCCGGCGATGCCGAGCAGGAGCGAGCCGGCGAAGAGGATCCAGGTCGCATGGAGGATGACGGCGAAGGCGTAGCCGAGGGCGCAGGCGGCGCGGCCGAGATCGGTGGCGATCAGGAGGGGCTTCTTGGGGAAGCGGTCGACGAGGGGACCGGCGAACGGCCCGAGGAGGACGGCGGGGAACGAGCGGCAGAGCAGGACGAGGCCGATAGCGGCGGGGAAGTGGGTGAGGGAGAGGGTGACCTGGGCGAGGGCGACCTGATTGAACCAGTCGCCGAAGAGGCTGCCCGCTCGGGCGAGCCAGAGGGAGCGGAAGTCGGGGTTGGCGCGGAGGAGGCCGTGGTCGCGCACACGCTAGACCTTTCGGTTGACGGATCATCGTCCACGGGAGCATAGCCGATCGCATGACAAACTGGTGTCGAAGGCGCATTCCGCGCCCACCACACGGTACACCGTCATCGGTATTGACGCATGCGTGATGAGAATAGGCCTTCTCATGGTTGTCAATCTGGAGTCTACCCTGGATCGACTGTCCTCGGCAGTCGGCGCCACTGTGCAGGCGACCGACGCTTCGCGTACTTTCGTTGACGTTTCGCCAATCCACCCCATTCTCCCCTCGCGCAGCCGATAATGGAGCGCTACGGCATCGTATGCGGGGCGCTCCCGCGGGACATCCGGCAGCAGATCAGCGAGATGGATCTCCTGATCGCCGCGACGGCGCTGGCATTCGGGCCGACGCTCGTGGCTGCAACGTCAAAGATTCCCAGCACGTGGCCGGGACTCGCCCTCTATCAACCATAACGATGCTATCTGACACGATTGCCGTCCGCTCCTAGCGCCGCCATTCGAGCACGCCATCGGTGTTCCCAGTTGTGGATGGGCAGACAAAGAGCCTCGCTCGCGCACATTCCGGTGAATGGACGAGCAAGCGCAGTGGCGAATAGCGGCGGCGCGAACACCGTAGGGTATGATGCGAAACGTCAATGCAGGATATGGGGGGCACGTCGACGCCTGCCGGACCTGCGCTCGCCTGAACGTATGGGGAGGTTTGCAGTATGGGAGGCGCAGCTCTGGATGGCCGCACAACGGTCATTCGCGCGGGTCGGTTGATCGACGGCACGGGCCGGGATCCGCAACGTCACATGACGATGACGATCGAGAACGGTGCAATTACCCACGTCGGACCGGAAGGCAATGTCCCCCGCGACGCGACAGTCCTCGATCTGGGCGACTACACGGTCATGCCCGGCTTGATTAATGCGCATACGCACACGATCCTGCCCGGCGACGGCACGCCATTCGCCGACTGGATGGAGTCGCCGGATGAATTGCTCCTCTTGCAAGCGCACGCCAATGGTCTCGCATCCCTCTATTCCGGCGTGACGACGATCCGCGACTGCGGCGGCAAAGGCGCGATCATGTTCCGCTTGCGGGACGCGATCCGCGCCGGTATCGTGCCCGGCCCCCGGTTCGTCCTCAGCGGGCGGGCATTGACGATCACCGGTGGTCACTGCCGCTATTTCGGTGGCGAGGCCGATGGAGCGGAGGGCATGCGTCTCGCCGCCCGCCAGTTGCTCAAAGAGGGCGCGGACTTCATCAAGATCATGGCCTCGGGGGGCGGTACGGTCGGCACATACTCCCAGTATCCTTCCTACGAGGTCGAGGAGATGCGTGCCGCGATTGTCGAGGCCCACAAGATTCGCAAACTCGCCTCCTGCCATTGCATCGCGACGGAATCGATCACCCGTGCCCTCGATGCGGGGACGGATCACATCGAGCACTGCACGTTCATGGCCCCGGACACCACCTGGCAATATGATGAGCAGATCGCCCATCGCGTTGCCGACTCGGGAGTCTACGTTACGGGCACCTTGCAGGTCGGATTGGACTCGATGGCGGCGATGAAGGAGCGATACGCGCAGGGCATCGCGACGCCGGAAGAAGTGCATATCGTCACGGTTACCCCCGATCGGAACGAGAGCGGCATCGCCAATATGCGCTATCTCCACGAACTCGGCGTGCCAATCGTCGCAGGAAATGATGCCGGTTGGCGGTACACGGGGTTTGACGACTTCTACATGGAACTCGAACTGCTGGCGAAGGCAGGGATGACACCCTTGGAAGCCATTCACGCCGCGACCGGCCGCGCCGCAAAAGCCTGTCAACTCGATGGCGTCGTGGGAACTATCGCCACTGGGTGCCTCGCGGACCTGATCGCCGTGAGCGGCGACCCGTCCACCGACCTGAGTGCACTGAATACACCCGCGATGGTGATGCAATCTGGCGCGGTCGTGGTCGACCGGCGATAACATCCGGATCGGTCCACCACAGGGAGATGCGCCGGCATGGTGGTCGGCCCATTGCGGCGCGGCGCGAGTTCATCTACTGCGATGCAACAACTCCCATCAGCAAGCCATGATCCGTAATGGCGGGGCTCGTCGTCACGAACAGGACGCGCCCCGTGAGCGGCGAGGGAACCTCCTCGATGATCTCGCCATAGAGCGTGCCGACACGGCCAAGGATTTGCCCTTTCTGCACCTCGTCGTTGAGCGCGACCGACTGATAGAAGAATCCACCATGCTCGCTGTAAATCCATTCGAAGGCATTCAAGATTGTCGGCTCCGGCGCCGGTAACACCGATGCCGCGATCATGCCATTGTGCGCCAGCACGCGGAGACAGCCGCTCAACAAGAGTTGCACCGATGCCTCATCGAGTTGGCCGATGCCTCCCGCCTCTGCGATAAATCCGGCAATTCCCCGCTCAGCGGCGGCAACGAAACTCATCGAACCCTTCGCGGGTTGGATGGGGCCATCCACCGTGAGGATGTACGGCAACCCGAAGACCCGCGCGTTCTCCAGCGCCTTCCGATCCACATCGCTCTCCGCCATCCGGCAGATGGAGAACGGCACGAGCGCCTCGACCATATCGCCGCCGTGGAGGTCGATGTACACATCGGCATGCACGATAAATTCGTTCATCAGCGCGTGGACCAACTGCTCGCTGTAGCTGCCTGCCGGATCGCCGGGGAAGACGCGATTGGGATTGATATCGTCTACGGGACTGACGAAGATGCTGCGCTTGCGGAACCCCGGCAGATTGACGACCGGCATCAGGATAACGGTGCCGGCCAGCGCTTGCGGATCGAGCATCGTACCGAGGCGAATGACGGTCTCGATCCCCGGATATTCGGCACCGTGAACGCCGCCGTTGATGAATACAAACGGGCCGGGCCGGACACCAGTGACCGTCGTCACGGGCCAGCGATCGTCCGCAAGGGCATCGCCGGGCAGGGCGACTGCATGACGCTGGATTGTGCCAGGGTTCAGTGCCCCCAGGATGGGAAAGCGTGCGGATGCTCCATGTGATTGCGACACGCGCCCTTCACCTCCATGAAATGACTGTGGCTACCGCCGTAGACGTGGATCCAAGGTATCGCGCAAGCCGTCACCGATCATGTTGATCGCGAGCACGGTCAGCATGATAGCAAAGCCTGGAAATGTGCTGATCCACCACGCGGAACTGAGGTACCGGCGGCCCTCACTCAACATTCTGCCCCATTCCGGCGTCGGCGGTTGACTGCCGAGCCCGAGGAAACTCAACGCCGCAGCGGAGAGGATCGCCGCACCGACGCCGAGTGTCGCGGCGACGATGAGCGGGGCGACGACATTCGGCAAAATATGTCGAATGAGAATGCGGTGATCCGGGGCGCCGACGACCCGCGCGGCCTCGATGTACAGGTTCTCCTTCGTCGCGAGCACCGAACCGCGCGTCAGGCGCGCATAGGTGGGTATCGCGGCGACGCCGACCGAGATCATCAGATTCGTCAGGCTCGGGCCGAGTACACTGACGATGGCAAGGGCAAGCAGGATGCCGGGAAAGGCAAGCATTACATCGATGATACGCATGATGAGACTCTCAACCCACCCGCCGTAGTAGCCGGCGACGAGTCCCACCGTGACACCGATACTCGCGGCGATCCCGACCGAAATGAGCCCGACGATGAGGGAGAGCCGTGCGCCGAAGACGACGCGGCTGAGCACATCGCGCCCGAGATTGTCCGTGCCAAAGAGGAAGGGGAAACCGGGGCTGTACAGTGCTTGCTTAGGGTTGATCAGAATGGGGTCATCGGGCGCGATCAATGGCGCGAAGATTGCGCCGCCGACCATCAGGATGAGGATGATAAGGCCCGCGATCGCTCCCTTCCCCCGCGCGAGGCGGCGGAAAAAGCCGATCCAGCGCCGTCTGGATTGCATGGACCGGGCCGTTGCGATGGAGGAGGCGGTGCTCGAAACTGTCATGCGATACCCTCAGCTATAGCGGATGCGCGGGTCGAGGAACCCGTAGATGATGTCCACGATGAGATTAACGATGACGTAACTCGCGGCGATCAGCAGGACGACTCCCTGCACCATCGGGAAATCCTTCGCGAGGATCGCGTCCACGACCAGTCGGCCAATGCCGGGCCGACCGAACACCGTCTCGATAATGACGGTGCCCGCGACGAGTTGACCGAACTGCAGGCCAAAGATGGTTACGACAGGAATGAGCGCGTTCCGCAACCCGTGTCCAAGGATCACGCGCCGCTCCCGCAGTCCCTTCGCGCGGGCGGTCGTCATGTAATCCTGCTGGAGCACCTCAAGCATGCTCGATCGCGTCAGCCGCGCGATGATCGCCGCAGCGCCGAGACCGAGGGTGACAGCAGGCATGACAAGGTGCTTGAGATCGCCGCCGCCGGTCGCTGGGAAGACTTTGATCTGCAGCGAGAAGACGAAAATGATCAGAAACCCGAGCCAAAACGACGGCATTGAGACGCCCATAAGGGCGAGGAACATCGAACTCGCATCCAGCCACGTATGCTGCCGCACGGCGGCGAGTACGCCAAGCACCGTACCAATCACGGCGGCAACCAGCAATCCCGCGACCGCAAGTTCTAACGTCGAGGGCAGATTGTCGCGGATTTCGGCGGAAACCGGGCGCTTGCTGCGGATCGAGTAGCCCAGGTCGCCGTGCAATGCGTTCCAAACAAATCGCCCGAATTGGACGGGCAAGGGATCGTTGAGATGCAACTGCGACCGTAGCAGCGCGACCTGATCGGGCGTCGTCTGAAACTCGCTCAGCATCAACTCCGCGGGGTCTCCCGGCACCAACTGCAACATCAGAAAGACCGCAAGCGAGACCCCAAGGAGGACCGGGATTGTGGCAACGAAACGGCGAGCGATAAAGGCATACATCCGGCGACAGCGCCCCCTGTTAACATCCGAATGAAGACGCATCGGGGGCGCAACGTGTGCATCGCGCCCCCGATCCCGGCGAATTACTTCTTGATCGAGACGTCACCGACGAATGGATAGGAGAAGTTGTCGAACTTCAAACCGGTCACGTTCGATTTGGAGACGAAGACCGATATGTCGTCCGCGATCGGCACGGTGACTGCCATGTCGAGGAGCTTCTTCTCGAGATCGACGTAAATCGCCTTGCGCTTGGCCGGATCGACCTCCGATCGCCCCTGTGCCAGCGCGGCGTCCACGCTCGGATCCTTCAAGCAGGAAGTGTTGAAGTTCGCCCCGTAGTTCGCCGATGCGAACAGCGAGTACAACGCATCGGGGTCGCCGTAGCGCAAAAAGATGGTCGAGCCGTTCGTGGTGCACTTGTAATTGTCGTCATAGTACGGCGGACGGGCCTGCGATTTGATCTTCACATCCATACCGACCTGTCGCATCTGCCCCTGGAAGAGCTCCGCGAACGGGTCCGCGCCGCCACCGTAGTCGATCGTGTTGATGACAAACTCAAGGCGTTGGCCGTTCTTGGTCCGAATTCCATCGGAGCCGGCTTTCCACCCGTCGTCATCGAGCAATTGCTTGGCCTTCGCCTGATCGTAGGCGTAGTAGGAATGCAGTGACGGATCATCGAGCGTGACCGCCGTGATGGGGGCAAAAGACTTTTGGCCGAGACCGCTGTAGAGCGTGTTGACGATCGTGTCCTTGTCCGTGGCATAGCTGATCGCCTGACGCACCTTAACATCGTCGGTCGGCGCCTTCGTCACATTGATGAGCAGTTGCCGGGATGCGCCGACCCACGGCTTCGCAGAAACGACGAAGTCGCTCGAGGATTTGAGCTTCGCGAGGTCCGGCGTCGAGTTGACGATATCGATCATCTGCGTCTCGCCCGATTGCAGCGTCGTCGTGCGGGTGCTGGCCTCGGGGATGAATTTCCAGATTACCTTGTCGAGGTAGGCCGGGCCGTTGTGATCGGACACCGGGCTTTGGCGGTTGTAGTCCGCCCACTTGCTCATCGTCGCGTGATCCTTGGCCACATACTCATCGAACTTGAACGGCCCCGTCAGCACGGGCTTCTGGTTCACCGCATCGCCCTGCTGTTGGGTCGCCGTGGGCGAGACCATGGCGAGGAACGGGCACGCGGCATACGTGAGGAAGGGCGCATAGGCACCCTTGAAACTCACCGTCGCGGTGAAGTCATCGACGACGGCGGTGTTGTCGTAGCCCGCGAGGGTCGCCAGCGAGGCGCCGGCCTTGAACTTCGGGTCCACGATGCGATCGAAGTTCCATTTGACCGCCTGCGCATTGAACGGCGTGCCATCCTGGAACTTGACATCGTGGCGCAGCTTGAATGTGAACTGCTTGCCATCCGCCGAAGCGATATAGGAGTCCGCAAGCCACGGCTTGAGCTGGTGATCGGACGTGAGGAAGAGCAGGCTCTCCGCGGCGGAAGCGGTGATGTAGAACGTGATCGCGGACGGGGATCCACCGGGATCGAGCGTCGGCGGCTCCTGGTCGAGCCCGATTGTCAGTGTGCCCCCCGCCGTCGGTTGCGCTGCGGGCGCGGCAAGCGTCGCGGGCGTCTGCCCCGTCCCTGCGGTGCCTACCGAAGCGGTGCTCGACGTGACCGGCACCGTCGTCGCCGGGGCCGCCGGCGCCACGGTGCTCGGCGCTTGCGATGAGCAGGCGGTGATCAGGAATGCGCCGATGCAGGTGAGTGAGAGAACGGTGAGGATGCGATGCAATTTCCTCATGTGGGCCTCCAAGCACGTCGAACAGTTCCGTCGGGTCCCGCCGGGCCACTGAAAGATCACCCTCCCTCGCGCAGGGACGAATGCCGCGTTACTGGACGACTTCGAGGAGCAAGCCCTTCGGCTTGACCGCGGCACTCGTCGTCCGGAGCATAATTGCGCCGTCGTGCGGTGCCATGATCGATTCGACTTCCTCACCGAGCAGGCTGTAAATGCGACCGATGCGTTGCCCCTCTTGCACCTCATCACCCAACGCCACTTCGGCGATCCAGAACCCGCCCTCGGTCGAGAACACATGCGTGACACGCTGAAGGTGGGTCGTCGGCGGGATCTCGGGCTCGCCCGGCAAGTTCCCGGCTGCCTGCAAGGCCCGCCGCGCGCCAGCAATAAGAATATCGACATCGGACGCGACCAGTTGCCCAATCCCACCCGACTCAGCGATCAGCCCGGGGACACCGACTTCCGCAGCCGCACCGTACGTCATCCCCGCAAAGCCCTGCGGAGGGGCGGCGCGACCAATCGTGTAGGGAAGTCCGAACGCAGCGGCCATCGCGCGGGAGCGCTCCACGACATCGGGGGCCGCGCTCGTCGAATACACCGAGAACGGGATAAGTTCCTCGACGATGTCCCCGCCATGGAGATCGAGCAGCGCGTCACTCGGCGCGATGCATGTGTTGAAGATGAAGTAGTCCATTGCATCGGTGAAGGTGCCGACGGCGCTGCCGGGAAAGAAACGATTCGGGTTCTTGCCGTCGAACGGACAGACAAATCCGGTCCGTTCCCAGAAGGCGGGCAAATTCATGATCGGTACGACGAGAATCCGGCCACGCACCTCCGCAGGGTTAAGCTCCCGCGCGAGACGCATGGCGGCATGGATCGAGACATATTCGCACCCATGCACACCGGCCAGAATTGTTGCTTGCGGCCCGTCCTGCTGCCCGGTGATCGTGACATACGGCCAGGACCAGCCAGCGAGAACGGGAAGATCAGATACGAGCGTACCTTCAGCACGCTCTCCCTTCGTCGGAAAACTCGGCGTCGTTGCTGCCATTCCCCCCCCAGCTATCCAGATGGCACACGATGTTGCTGTGACGCGCTAGCGAGGTGGTACGGGCCCAAGCAGCCCAGTCCAACTCGAGGATATAGCCGCACCGTAAGGTCTCGGGTTGATTCATGGTCGTCGTGCTGGCTCGATGGTATGCATTCTAAGCGCAAGCCCATGCGCCGTCAAAGCCGCAACGGTCCCTTTAGGCCCTCCCATACCCACCTGGATGCCCGAGGCTCTCCTTATCACCGGGGCCGCTCACCATGGTATGTCGCCCGACGTTTGGATGCATTCATGCGTTGGGAATGACCGGCAGAACCAAATGCGTCGGGTGCTCCGCTGCGTGGAACACCGTCTGCAATGCGCTCATCATCTCACCCGATCGCCCCGGTTGCTCCCCCGTGTTCAGGTTCCGATCGAATCGCGGAAAGTTACTGCTCGATACTTCCAGCCGGATCCGATGCCCTGCCAGAAATGTATTACTCGTCGACCACAGGTCCACCTCGTACGCGACCACCTCGCCCGGCGTGATCGGCACCCCCGCTCTCATCGAATCCCGATATCGCGCCCGCAGGATGCCGTCGGTTAGGTTGCGCGCATACCCGCACGGCCCCACATCCACGAGTTTGGCGGTCCAGTCCGTATCCGTCGCACTCGAACTGGCGTAGAGGACGAGTTTGACGGGACCGCTCACCTCGATGGGCTGCGCAAGCGGTGGAGTGGAATAGACGAGCACGTCCTCGCGCTCCTCGACGCATCGCTGATCGTACGCCCCGCCCTGACTGAAGATAGGGTTGCAGCAGAGGCCACCACCCATGCTGGGGACGGGGTTGCGGGGGTTGTAGACGTAGGAATCGGGCGGTTCATCGACGGGTGATTCGCGGCTAAGGGCGCCGTCGCCGTGGAGGGAGTTGGCTTTGCCGCCGCTATGAAGGAACCACTCCTGCCAATCGGTACGAGCGAGTGGCCATTCCTGCTCCCGACGCCACGCGTTAGTCCCCATCACAAACAGGCGGACAGGCGGTTCACTATCCACACTGTTGTCAATGTCACGTAACCAGCGGTCGAACCAACGCAACTGAATGCCGTCGGAATCGATCATCGCACCCGTCGCGCGTATCCCAAAATCATGGGCACCGATCGGGTTGCCGCGTGAGATACCGCTATGGTTCCAGGCGGCAAGGAGCAATTGCTGGCGATCACGGACTGCTGCCGGGGCATTGGCACGCATGCCAGTAAAGTTGTCAATCGTCCCCTTGAGAAAGATATCGTACCAGCCGCCAATATTGAGTGCGGCCACATTGAGCGCATTGTGCTTCACCGACACGTCGAGATTCGCCCAATAATCATCGTACGTCGGATGATTCACCCAATCGTCGTAGTAGGGGGCATACTGGGCGAGGATCGGATGCCCGGTGAGCGGTAATCGGTTGAACTCGGTGGTGAGATCATCGACACCATCGAGGAGGCGCTGAAATGTCGCTTCGGCAGCCGGATGGACCTTTGTATCGCGCATGACGGTATTCGTCGCAAGATTGGTCATCGTCCAGGAGAGATTGAAGGAGAGCTCAAACGCACCGCCCTGATAGGCCCACCCCGCGTGATAGTCCGCAGCAGTGACAGTCGGGATGATCGCCTTCAGGGCCGGATGGCCACTCATTGCCGCCTGCCACTGGGTGAGGCCGACATAGGATTGACCGAACATCCCCACGCTGCCATCACACCACGGCTGCGCCACGAGCCACTCCAGCGTATCGAAGCCGTCCTGGCGCTCGTTGACGAAGGCGTAGAATTCCCCCTCGGACGCGAACCGGCCGCGCACATCCTGGAGAACCACCGCGTAACCACTGGACACGGCGCGTAAGATCAGCGCGATGGCGACGTTGGTGCCTTTATCGTATGGCGTCCGCTGCAACATCGTGGGATATCGGCCGGGCCCCGATGGGCGGTACACATCGGCGTACAGAACGGTGCCATCGCGCATTGCAACCGGGACATCGCGCTGAACAGCGAACGTCAAACGATCCGGCATTCACGACCTCCTCACGGCTGATTCTCCCTATAGATCGCATCGTAGCACCTATTCCGGCCCTGTGGAACCGCGCCATTGCGGGCGGCAGACACGCACGAGCCACGGAAGCCAGACGTGTTGCCCCCGCACCGATCCGCCCGCATTGATGATCAGCGTGTTGCCTGTACAGCAAATGATGCGGTGTATCTTCCTCGCACTGCTACCTGTGTCTGGATCAATTGGTTGAGGAGGCGCTCAATCCGGGTGATGGAAGATGGCAGCCGCACGGTGTGGCCGATGTGCATTCCGGTTGCAGCATTGTTGAGTGTCTCAACATTCTCGCATTTGTCTCTGGCGGGATTCTCGCGAAGATTTCACTGTCTGGTTCGACATTTCGAGCAGTGCTTCGTTTTGGCGATTGTCCCACACATGGATTTACCCGAGCGAACAGTACGCTGACGCGTCGCTACTTTGTCGTGTACGTGGCCCGATTGAGCATTGCGGGCAACTCGGCACAGTCGCACGCAGACACCTGCGTGCGGAGCAGCCCGCCCCCTTTGTGTTATCGGCCCAGTCAATGTAGTACAATTAGTTAGCTTCTCGCCGTGGTTGTCCGCTCAGAATCCGCCGAGTTCCCGGCGCTGAATCTCCGCCACGAGTCCTGCGATTTCTTCCGTTCGCACATCTACCCCCGCCGCGAAGCGCTCGTCCAAGATCGCAAAGAGACGCGTGCGGAGGAAGTGGCGGAGACGATGCGGATAGTCCCATGTTGCCGCCAGGATCGCGTCCTGCAATGCGGGCGTCCAGATCGCTTCGTATGCCTCCCGCTCCGGCCCGAAGTCGAACCCGCCGAGTGATGCACTGCCGCGTGCCTGCCGCATCCGGTCGCGCAGCTCCGTCGTCGCCATCATATCGACGTGGCCGTCCTCAATGACGACACCGTAGTCATCGCGCGCGTGATCGCTGCTCACCAACTCCTCGTGCACATCGTGGAGCACCTTGTGCACAGGTCGGTCGAGCGGATCCCCGTAACCGCCGCCGCCCTGTGTCCCGATGAGAATCGTGTCGTTGGGATCGAGATAGAGGACATCGATCTTGCCGACATCGGTTTCGCGGCTGGTGCCGAAATGCAGTTTCGTGTAGCCGAGCGTGCCGGCCTTCCCCCCCAGGCGACCCCACGGTCGGAACGTATACCGTTCCATGCCGCGGGCGGTGATCACACCGTTCGGCGGGAAGACTTTCAATTCCAACTCGACGCCCATACCGCCGCGATAGTAGCCGGGGCCACCACTGTTCGGCAGGAGGCGATAGCGGTTGATCAGGACCGGCATCTCTTGCTCGACGCTCTCGCTTGGGACATTGCGCAGATAGCCCATCGCCACGTCCACCCCATCGAGGCCGTCCTTCATCGGGCGCCCGCCGGAGCCACCGGCGAGCGGTTGGACCACACTGACTTTGGTCCCACCGGTTTCCGGGTCGGGCACGGAGACGAGCAGGATCGACCCCTGGCTCGACCCGGCCGCATTGATCCGGTCCGGCAGTGCCAGCGCCAGCGCCCCGAGGATGCAATCGAAGACGCGGAACATGACCGCCGCCCGGACACCATAGGCCAGTCCGGGCTCCGCGTTCAGCAGGCTGCCGCGCGGCAAGATGAACTGCATCGGCCGCACCATGCCGCTATTGCAGGCAATCTCGGGGGATACCGTCCGGAGGAAGCTGATCAGGCCGAAAGCGATCATCCAGTGACCGTTTTTGCCGCTTGAGGGCACATTGAACGCCGCTTGCACCTGCGGGTCTGTGCCGGTGAAATCGAGCACGATATCGCTGCCACGGAAGGTGAGCGCCAGTTGCAGGCGTTGCAACCGGCCACCGGCGACGTGATCGGTCTCCAGATAATCGACAAACCGATACGTACCGTCCGGAATCCCCGCAAGCACCCGCCGAGCCTGCGCCTCCCCGTAATCGAGAACATTCGCGATCCCTTGCCGCACACGGTCCGCGCCGTAGCGATCAGTGAGATCGTGGACGCGCCGCTCCCCCGTCGTCAGCGCCGCGAGTTGCGCCTTGATGTCTCCCCAGTTGAGGTCTGGGATGCGGCTATTGGCGAGCAGGATGGAAAGGATCTCCTGGTTGAGAACGCCCCCCGCCACCAGGCGCACCGGTGGAACGATGATCCCCTCCTGAAAGGTTTCGGTGTTCGATGGCGCGATGCTGCCCGGGACCCTCCCCCCGACATCGGAAAAGTGGATAAAGCTCCACGCGTAGCAGAGCAACTCGCCATCGACAAAGATCGGTTTCCAGATGTAGATGTCCGGCAGATGGGTCGCCATGCCTCCCGTCGTCACCGGATCGTTCGAGAGAAAGACGTCTCCCTCGTGGCACCCGCCCAGGCGCTCATTGACGTAGCGGATGGCATCCTGCATCGGCTTGCCGATCATGATGTGGACGCCAATCCGGATCGGAGTGGCGCAGACCTCTCCGCCCGCACTGACGAGCGCGACGCCGAAGTCTCCCGTCTCCTTGACAAAGATCGTGTGGCCGGCACGCAGGACAACCCGGGCCATCTCGTCGACGATTGCCTGGAAGCGGTTCCGAATGACTTCGAGCAAAACGCGCGCATCGATCGCTGTATCTGCTTGCTGCTGCATCAATGTGCCCCCTCGGTGATCGCCACGCCCGGAAGCCCCGCCTGCTGCGCATCCGCGATGCGACGGACAATAATGTTGGCGAAGGGATCGATCGCCACCGTGAACTCCGGCGTCACAAAGATCGTCGTATCGTACTGCTCAATAATGCACGGACCGGGAAACGCCATCGACGGTCGGAGCGACGCGCGTTCGTAGATGGGCACGTGCCACGCAGGTTCGTGCAGAGAGACCGTCCGCCAGCGGACCGGTGTGGCGGTTGGCCGTTCACCCCTTCCTGTTGCCGCACCGTTCGCATCGGGCGTATGCGCAATCGCGATACGTGGCTTGGTCGTTTCGCCGACGATCTGAACGCGGATGTTGATCACCTCGGCTTCCGCGTCGGTGTCCGCGTAGCCGTACACATCCTTGTAGAAACGGTGGAACGTGTCGAGCACATCTGGCACACCGGCGCGCTCCTCCAGGTGCGTGGGGACAGGAATGGTGAGCTCGAAACTCTGGCCAACGTACCGCACATCGGCTGCCCGCAGGAACTGTGGCGCCACTCCCCGATCTTGCTGTGTCCGTCGTTGTTCATCAAGCCAGGTTCTCGCCTCGGATTCGAGTTCCTGGAATCTGCCTTCAAGGTCACCGGCCGCGAAGAGCCCACAGCGGACGTGCACGGTACGAATGAAATCTGCCCGAAAGTCCGCTACGAGGCATCCGAGGGCGCAAAGCACGCCGGGCGTTGGCGGCACGATGACACGGTCGATGCCGACTTCCCGCGCGAGCAGGAATGCATGGGTAGGTCCGGCGCCGCCATAGGCGAGCAATGAAAAATCGCGCGCGTCCACACCACGGCGCGCCATCAGTGGGATGAACTGTGCATACATGTTTGCCGTCGCGACATCGAGGATATACCGTGCGACCTGCTCCGGCGTGCAACTGAGGCGATCCGCGATGGGTGTCAACGCTTGGATCGACAGGGTGGCATCCAACGGTTGGTGTCCGCCGAGGAAATGCTCCGGGTCGATGATCCCGAGCGCGACATAGGCATCGGTGACAGTCGGTTCAGTGCCGCCCCGTCCATAGCAGGCAGGGCCGGGATAGGCGCCGACACTCCGTGGACCGACCTTGAGCACACTTTCCTCATCGAGCCAGGCGACCGAGCCGCCACCGGCGCCAATCGAGGAGATATCGACGGCGGGCATGACCAGCGGAAAATCACCAATCCGGCTCTCGATCGATGATGGAATCGCGCCATCGATCACGGAGACATCCGCGCTCGTGCCCCCCATATCGAGCGTGATGATCCGCGACTCGCCGATTTGCTGCGCGATATAGGACGCGCCGATGACTCCCGATGCCGGGCCAGAAAGCAGCGTCTCAACCGGAACGCGCGCGGCGCTTTGCACCGTCATGATGCCGCCATTCGATTTCGTCGAGTAGACCGCCGCAGCGAGACCGACATCGGCCAGTTCGGTTTCCAGTTGGACGAAGTAATCCGTCATGCGATGGCCAACATGTGCGTTCATCGCGGCGACGAGCGTCCGCTCGTATTCGCGTTGCTGTGGCCAGATCTCGCTCGATGTACAAACGTAGACGCCCGGGTACGTGTCCTGAATCCGCGCTTTGGCGGCATTTTCATGCGCGGGGTTACGGTATGCATGGAGGAAGGAAATGGCGAGCGCGTTGCTTCCGGCCGCAATGAGATCACCCGCCGCGTCCTCGACCTGATCGAGATCGAGGGGGGCATACTCCGCGCCACTGGCGAGCAGACGCTCCCGGATCTCGCGCACGTGCCGTCGATGCACGAGGGGCGGCGGCTTATCGCTGTAGAGCTGGCTCGGGTCGGCAAGGCGCAAGCGTGCGAGGTCGAGAATATCGCGATATCCATCCGTGACGAGGAGGCCGACCGTTGCACCGCTGCGCTGGATGAGCGTATTGACCGCGAGCGTGGTCCCATGCACGAACGAGACGATCTCGGACGGTTGGATGTGATAACTATCCGCGAGGTGGCGCAACCCTTCGAGGATCGCTCGCGAGGGATGGTCCGCGCTCGACGCGACTTTGATCACGTGGTGCTGGCCGCTATCCTCATCCATGAGCAGAAAGTCGGTGAAGGTTCCGCCGATGTCGACGCCGAGTCGATACCGTGGCATAGGCCGCTCCCCCCTTTATATCTCGTTGCGCTCGGTAGCCCGTCATTACCTGACCCGCTGCCCGGAGTATCGCCACCGATTCCGAGGAACTCCGCCAAGCGGGATCGTGCGAGCATACACAACTGGCGGCTGATCGCCCAGTGCGCTGTGCGGCGGTGTTGTAGTCCTCCGCTCATTCCCCGACGATCCACCGCGCATCCCCGCGGTTCCGTCACAGACTAGAGCGGATGTCATAGCGATTGGCCCGCGGGGTGGTAGCCGCAGTGACGGAACCATCCTGCGGCATCGTGGGATAGTCACGGCCTCGACCGCCCGGCCAATCGCCCCTTCCAACTCCCCTTGCGTCCGCTTCGCCGCCCGCCGCACAAGCGTTTTGACCTTGCGGTACGCCCCCTCGATCGGCGAATAATCCGGCGAGTAGGTGGGGATGCTGCCCAGAGGGCGCCCGACCAGGCTGCATCCTGCTTGCTCGATGATCTGCCGCACCCGCCTCCCTTTATGGACGCTGAGATTGTCCATCACCACCACTCGCCCCGGCGCGAGCGTCGGGACGAGGAAATGGGTTAGCCACGCGACGAACGCCTCCCGATCCATCGCGCCCTCAATCACCATCGGCGCGTCCAACCCCGCGAGGGTGAGCGCGGCGATCGGCGTCGTGTTGCGCGTGTGATTGCGCGGCACATGACCATACGCCCGCTGCCCGCGCGGTGCCAACGCATACACGAGCGTCATCCGGGTGTGCGTGCCCGTCTCGTCCACGAAGACCAGCCGCTCGGTCGGCACATCGACCATCGCTTCCCACCACGCCGCCCGCGCCGCGGGATCCTGCTCGCTGGCGATCAGCGACTTTTTTTTATGCGTCCAGCCGATCCGTCGCTCCAGGCGACACCAGGTAGTGGGGCTCACCGCCATCCCGGTCGCCTCATGCCACTGGTCGCAGTGCTCCGCCAAGGTCGCATCCGGGCAGGCATTCAACTGAGCGAGGACGGCGGGGTACCGATCGGGGCCGATGGCGGGGCGTTTGCCGGGGCGGGGAGACGGCGCAAGGGTGCCGCTCATCCGCCACTGATGCACGTACCGCTTGACGGAGCGTTCGCCGACACGGAAGAGGCGGGCGACCTCGACCTGGCTTGTGCCCTCTTCGACGGCGCGGACAATCCGTTCACGTAAATCGAGGCTGTAAGCTTTCATGTCGACAGTCTCGCATCGGGCCGATATCTACGCAACCCGCTCTAACGCGTGCGTTGGGGTGCTCATCCGTGCTATTTCGATGAACGCTATCGGTGACGGACCAGGGCCGGTCAGTCCGCGTGCATAGGTATTGTGCGCAAGAAATGAGAACGACTTTTCGCTGGATGAACGGCGCAGGTCTGGGGCATTTCTTCGTCAACCTTCGCATGGCCGCGTGGCCACCCCGGCGCGTGAAAATCGGCGTCCGGCGTGCTACCGTGGCGGGGATCGAGCCCGGGTGGGCGCAGGTCAGCGGGGTTGGTGGTGCCATAAGCCCGCACCAAAGCTTGACCATGGTGTCCCCAGGCACTACCCACTGTCGCTCCCTTCCGGGAAGCACGTAGAGCACACTCTGTACGATGGGACACTGCCCATCCTGGCACCAGCGTGCGGGCAGCGACGATGGACCATCTACAACCGGAATGTGCCCGCCTTATCTGGGCCTATCACGACGGGACGGCTCACTCGGCCGCGCGCAGGTACTGGTAGAGCGTCTCGCGGCTGATCCCGTACCCCCGCGCCACCGCCGCCTTCCCCTCCCCCGCCGCTACTCGTATCCGTGCCTCTGCCCGCTCAGCAGCGTCCAGCGCCTTCTTCCTCCCCCGATACGCTCCCCGCCGCTTCGCCAAAGCGATCCCCTCCC
>JAABUZ0100005215.1_pt1 | contig 17228 bp, 32 predicted proteins | sample 5562091 | NCBI WGS metagenome assembly JAABUZ01 (sample SAMN12813069, study PRJNA571459) | rock metagenome | isolation source: Antarctica rocks | place: Antarctica: Victoria Land, Linnaeus Terrace sud | collected 2015-12-21
CCCGCTGCGGCGCTCGACGGCCGCGGCAGGGCGCCCCTCGACACGGAGCCCGACCGCGCGGCGCGCAGGGACGAGCGTGGGCGCAAGCCGGCGCTGTACCACCGCAAGGTGGGCCGTGGGCCTTGCGGCATCTTCCGCTGCGTCGGCAACCACCGGCCGACCAACTACATGATCGTGCGCGCCCGCCGCGGCTGCGCACGGCTGCCCTGCAGGCAGCTGCTCGCCAAGAGTGTAGGCCTGTCCGCACGCTTGCCTGCTGCGCGCGCGCTGCGGGCGCAGCACAGAACCTGGCATTCAGCCATCTTGGTATATTCTTTTCTGCTTGCAGCGCCGTGTGCGGACGCAGCCTGCTGAAGTGCGGCCGCACGCTTCGCAGCTGTGCCAGCGGCCCTTCAACCGCGACTGTAAGAAGCCCAACTGCAACCAGGACTTCATCTCGCCGATGTTCCGCGACTACGTCATGCCCGCGCGGTGCGCTCGCCGGCCGTCACGGGCTCAGTTACACTCCTTGGTGCTAAGAAAGGCTTTACAGGACACATAGAAATCCAAAAATGCGTTGCTTGCGTCCCATGAGAGGGCTTGCCCATGGACCTGTCCATACAGAACTCAGTGCTCGTCTGGAGGTCGCAGTTCCACGCACGGCATTGTAGGTGCTTGCCTCTCCTGCGGCTCTTTGTTCTGGCTGCATGTTTTGTCACCGGCAGCTTGCAGCGCTGCCTGCTCTGCAGCAGGCGCCGGAGCCGTGCCAGCGCCTGACGCCCGCGCTCCGCGGCAGGGTCTTCTGGTACAACAACTTCTTCTACATCTACAAGACGATCTACTGGGTGCGCCACAGTAATACTGTTAAAAACCAGTGGGCGTTCCCGCCTCGCACAGGACTCTGCCTGTGCAGAAACAGGCTGTGCGGACTCGGCGCGGCCAGCGTGTGGAGCGCCGTCCTCTGGAGCATGCATGACTCCTCGCCGCACGACGTGGTGCCGAGCTGCGTGTGCGCCTCATGAACAAGTTTTAGAATACGTAAATAGTAATGGTGTCAGCAATCGAGGTGCAACCTACCTTTACCACTGGGCAAGTCGTGGAGCGCGCGCGCGCAGCTGGCGGTGGAGGAGGCGATGGGCGCGCACGGCATGATCAACTACGTGGACGCGCGCACGTCCTGGATGGACGGCGTGGTGGCGGCCGCGGTGCAGGCGGGCATCACGCAGGTCGTCATCATCGCGGCCGGCTACTGCACGCGCGCGTACCGCCTGCACCAGCCGGGCGTCAAGGTGGGGCCAGGCCCAGAGACACCTCGACCTGTTCCACAACAGGACGTGTCGACGTCGTCGTCGCCCTCCTCCTCATCCCCGCAACACCCCCAAGGCACTTCGTGTATCATAGTGGGACCGCGGGAAGATGCCACAGTACGCAGTGCGAGCGACAGCTGGATGCCTCGGGCTTGCGCTGGGCATGTCCCCTGTGCGCTGTGCATGTGCTGAAACTTGTAAGGCGCGTTGTCGCCCCAAATTTGCTACCACTTTGGAGCCTGGTCGGGTGACACCAGGCTGCTTGCTGTGGCTGCCGCTATGGGGCGCGGCACGCCCCAGCCGCACGCGCCTCCTGCCCCAGGACGCGCGCGCGCGCGCGCGCAGTTCTTCGAGGTCGACCTGCCGCCGGTGCTGGAGCGCAAGGTCAAGCTGGTGGACGGCGTGCTGCCCGACACGCACAAGGCGCGCGCTTGGCACTCGCAGCTGGATCCGCGCCATGCGATTTGCCTGTGTATGCCTGTGGCATCGGGCACATCGCATTGCGTGCGTTTGCTGACAGCACAAGAGATGACGCAAGCCAGTCCACTGCTGAGTATGCACAGCTTCAGTGGGCGTCTGGCCCTCTCTGGCTCCTCACATGCATGCACAGCGCGTGTGGACGGTTATCATGCTCAGGCATGCCCGCACCGCGGCAGCCTGCCGGCCATCGCTGCTGAGACCAACACCCGCTGTCTGCTGACTGCGCGCCTGCAACCGAGCCGCGCGAGGCTGCGCGCGCGCGAGCGCCCACTGGAGCCGTGTGGCGCGCATTAAACCGTGCGGGCGCCCGCTGAAGCTGTGCGGGCGCCTACTGAAGCCGTGCGGCGCGCACTGAGGTCGTGCGGCGCGCGCAGTACCCGCGCCCGGCGTTCGTGCCGACCGACCTGGCGGACGTGGGCGCGCTCGCGCGCAACCTGGCCGCCGCCGGCTTTGACGCCGCCCGCCCGGCGCTGTTCACATGCGAGGGCATCTTCTGCTACCTGCCGCTGGCGTGCCCCCGAGCGCGGCCCCCGCCGGCTCTGCGCGCTCACCGTCATGCCAGGCCAGAGCGACCTGCGCGCGGTCGCAGAGCGCTCGCCCTGCTTCTGATATACGTCAAGCTCGCCGATGTTGGACACGCGGGTCTGGCTGTATTGCACGAGCTCGCTGAACAAGAACGCGTGTTGTGTAAGATGCAAGGCTGGAATAAGCGGTGGTCAAGGCGTTTGCGCACTGCCCAGCAGGGGCGTCCCATGCCCGCACTACCCCCGGTGCAGCATCCCTGCAGGCTGCGCGCGCGAGCGCCCGGCTTGCGCGCAAGCGCCCAGCTTGCGGGTTTGCCGCAGGAGGCTGACCCTCCCCGCCGCGCAGGCGGCCGTGGACAGCGTGGTGGCGCAGATCAGCGGCGTCGCCGCGGCCGGCAGCCGGCTGTGCCTGGACGCGGTGCCGCTCGGGCTGGTGGAGGGCCGCATCAAGCCCCGCCGCGGCTGGATCAACGGCCGCGACGTGCGCGGCCCCGCCCCGCCCCGCGCCCCCCCAGCGCAGCCAAGCGCGCACTCGATCTTGTCGTTGCTTGGCGCAGCGCGATGGCTCTACTGTGGAGTCCGCACGTAGGCGATCCGACAAGCGTCCCGCTGGCCTGTGGACGGCCATCCCGGCTAGGGGCATGCGCAGGGCGCCAGCAGGGTACTGCACCATTTTCGAGATTTCCGCTCAGCCAGCTTCACATACCCTCAACCTGGCGCGCGCAGGCGCTCGCGGCGCGCGGCGAGCCCATCCTGTCGGGCTTTGAGACGGCGCCGGAGGACTTTGCCGCGTTCTGGGGCGCGCACGGGTGGTCTGTCGCGGAGCAGCTAGACGCCCGGTGCGCCGCCGGCTCTGCCACGGGGGCACTGCTTTGGCCACACCTCTCGTGCGGTCGTGGGCGCCAGTCTGCAACGTTGGGCTTCACAGGTCCGTGGCAGGGACACAGGTACCGCACATGGCGCTTTGTTGTTTGACATGCGCTTCATTGTTCAAGCCTGTGCTTTACGCTGCCCATGCACCCGTCGGGGAGTACACAGGCAGGCATGCAGGAAGGTCAGACAGCATTTTTCTCCAAGGGTTGTGGATTGATGTTGCTGCGTTGGCCAGGGCACTGACGGCCAAGCAACTGCCGCACCTCAAGTGGAGCGACCGCAAGCCGCCGCTGCTGGAGTTCATGGTGCATGCCGAGCTGCGCAAGGCGTGATACGCGCTTGGCTGTGCTCAGCGGCGAGGGCGGGGCGCCTGCACGCTCGTATGCCAATGACGCCCCAGGCTACCACTTTTCGCGGCACACGACGCGCATGCCGGTAGTGTCTGCTGAGAGCTTGGATGCGGTGTCACTGTGAAGTGTTGGACCGCTGCTGGAGCTACCCGTGCATGCTGAGCTGCATGAGAGCTGGCCAGCCACAGGTTGTGATGTGCGGCAGTAGGTGCTTAGTGTCTGCGACCATGGGAGGCTCTACGCGTATGGTAGGGCAATTGCTTGGTTCCTGCTCTGCGTCAAGGAAGGAGTGTGTGCATGACGGACTGCATGTCTTTCAACCAGGACCCCATGTCTACAAGCCAAGCTGGGAGGACATGTAAGTAGCTATGTAATCCCCCGCAAACGTAATTTGTCTGATAGCGACTTCTGCATGTGCCGGCCTGTTTCGGGGCGCGAGGATAGGCTGCAATGCAATGAGCATGTACTGCAGACTTCAGCTGAGGAGGATACATTTAGGGTCAGCTACAGGGCTTGAACAGATACAGCGCTGTCTTCTGGTGAATTTGTTCGCTGTTGTCCAGTGAGCTGACGCCAGTACACCAAGAGCAGAGCTATACATCAGGCTGTTGCAATGTCTGCCAATGCGGTCATCACTCACGGCGTGCTTGCACACGGCGCTTGCACACACAGGGCACAGCACGCCGCCCGGCCGCAGCGGCTGGCGCCGGTCGCGGCGCTCAAAGGCGGCTACCTGACGGGAGCGCCGCTCCCTGCCACATGCAGGCTGGCCGCCGCCGTGCAAAGGCCGCGGCGGGTGCGGACGGACTTGCAGTCAAGGCTGCCAGCCACTGGTAACACCGCTGGTCAACGCGTGGGACCTGGCTGACTCAGACTGTGGATTGCGCAGCAAGTGACGACGTGCGGCTTGTTCGGCCTGGGCTTCCCGGAGCTGGCGGTCATCGCAGGCGTCGTAGTGGTCATATTCGGTGAGCGCTGGTTAGTTGCCAGGTCCAGAGGGAGGTAGCACAGCGACCTGCAAAGGCGTGCCTCGCATGTTGAGGACAGCTCAGCAGACCCGGGTGCACCATTGTTTACGCCTGCTCTGAGCTGCCTTGCGTTGCAGCGTGCTGTGATAAGCAGCTGGCGCTGTGCAAGCTTGCGATGGCCTCATGCCTGCAGGCCCCAGCAAGCTGCCTGAGCTGGGCAAGGAGCTCGGCAAGACTGTGAAGAGCTTCCAGACCGCCGCAAAGGTGCGCTGAGTGTGCTACGGTGACTGTTGCTGCAGTACGGAGCCCTGACTGTCTGAAGTGTAATATGCAAAGCCTGTGCGGGCCGCTCAACTTTGTCAGAATTTCACTGACAGGAGTTCGAGACGGAGCTGAAGACTGCGAGTGACGACGCTGCGGACGATGTGGCCAAGAGCCTGGAAGAAAAGAAGGAGGAGATGAGATAGGCCTGCGCTTTCACCAGCATGTGTCCCTGCTGATGCATAGGGGATGGGGCTGCTTTTGTGAAAAGTGTTGTTGCGCAGACGCTGCGTGGCATCCCCTGCCTGTTGTGCCACACCAGACGCTGGTGATTATGGCTTCACATGTGAATCGTCTGCAAGAAGAGCGTGTGAAAAGCTGTGCAGTGGCTATTTGCTGCGAGCTCTCGTCCTCCACTTCTTACCAGCCCCGGGCCTTATTCAAGGGCGCTGTTGTCGGCGAAGACTGCATGGCACTCTGCACCCGGAGGCATGGTCTTCCTCAGCCGGCCAGGAAGACCTTGCCCCCGCGCCCTTGGCGCACAGACTCCGCCGCAGCCTCGCGCGCCTGCTCCAGCATGTATACGCGGCCTGCATGCCCGCACAAACGCACAAGCCAGTGAGGCAGACACAGCTTGCCAGCCACCTCGCATGGGCCACACCTGGCCAGCGTTTCCGGCACCAGCATCGGCTTGCCAGTGCTCTTGCGGCCATTGCCACGCTGGGCACCACGCTAGCAGCCAAGCATACAGTCTGGTCTTCACACAGCTTCACATCATCAGACCACAGAGCGCTTACCAGTGCACATGGAGTGCCGGGGAGGTGCGTGGCTGGGTGTTGGGCACCTGAGTATGGCCGAAGGGTACCGTCTGCCACCAGCGCCCAAACCTCCGCGAGCACCTTGCCTCGGCTTTCTCCGAGGCCGGCCAGCCATGAGCGCAGCGTGAATGCCTGCGTCGCCCCTCGAAGACACTGGCTCAGCAACCCATATCGCGCATGCCTGCATGACCTCGAAAAGCTAGCAGAGCTCCAACACCCGAAAACGCATGTCTTCTGCAGCGCATGGGCGTGACACGGCCTGCTGCCTGGCGGCCAGCCGGCAGGGTGACGGCCTTCGGCTGTTCTCCAAGCAGGCAGGATAGCCATGCATGCGGCCAGGCTTGCCACTCGTGCAGCCACAACTGTGAGCCCGAGCCCGAGCCCGCGCACGCCTCCAGGCGCTTGCGCAGGAAGATGTCAAACGTGTTCAGCGTCAGCGTCGGCCCCGACAGCGCGCCATAGATGAGCACCGTGCCGCCCGGGCGCACGGCGGACGTGACCAGCTGCGTGGTGGCCCCGCCCACGGCGTCCAGCGCCGCGTATGCGCCGCGTCCGCCTGCAGCGCGCCCCCAGAGGGTAAGGTTGGCCGTGCTGCACGCACAGCCAATGTCCAGTGAATTTTACAGTGCAAAATGATGCTGGCCTGCAGCAACCACGCAGAGCGTACGGTCTTGTGCGCTGGGCTGGCAGCCTCATGTGGCGCAGTGCAGACAGCCGGAGCGTGCTCCGCAACGACACGGCCCCAAGATTACCAGAGCCAAAAAAATCCATGCAGATCCCTTTGTGGGTGCGGTCAGACGTCATGCAGTGTTCGGCAGAGCTGCTGTCCACTATCCGTGATGCAAATGCAAACGGGGGGTATGCCCTCTTGGTTGGGCAGCATTGCGGGACGGGGACTGCAAGGGAGATGGAGCGCGCCTGTGCATGCCCGCAGGCGCTCCGCAGCATTGTCGTCGTCAGTGACCACCACCTCGTCAGCCCTGGCCAAACAGCATGCGCCTGCTCACTCACCTCTCAGCACTGCCCGTACTTGCAAGTCGGTTATGCAAGTCGAGGCGTGCGCTCGAGAAGTGGTGTGCTGTGGCACAGCATGTGGTCAGTCCAGGAGTCAGGCCTGCCAGTCAGGCCTGCCATACTCTGTCTCCCAGGGAGCAGAAGCCCTAGCCCTAGCCCCAGTAAATGTGAACGTGACCGCTGCGCCGCGGGCGCGCGCCCAAGCGCGAGCAGCTCCTCGCGCTGCTCGGCGCGGCGCACGAGGTTGGCGGTGCGCACGCCCCGCGCTACGGCCAGCGCGATCACCAGCCGCCCCAGGACAGACCCCGCTGCGGTCTGCGCGGCGCGCGGCCCTGGGCTCGGGATCATACGCCAGGCGCACAGCGACTTGACCTGATAGTCTGGCGCACTGGAACGCATGTGGTGGGGAGCACAGCACTCTTGCAGCACCGTGTTGTATTCTTGCACAGGACTTAGCTTGCACGGCAGTGACACCCAACTCGCTTGCGCAGCTCAAGCTCCACAAAACAGCACGCCAGCTCCACAGTACCTACCAATGTGCAGCAAATGTACAGAAGTGCTGGCGAGCAGGGCAGGGGGGCGGGGCCGGCGGGCGCGCCTGGGCCAGCCACTCGCCGCGCGGCACCTGCAGCACGGCCAGCATGGCGTACGCGGTGAGCGGGTTGACCTGCCGCGCTCGCGTGCGCTCGCACGCGCCCACTGTGCCCGACAGTCATGGGCTTGGCCTCCGCCACACCCCACACATGTTGCACAACGCAGGCAGGCAGCGCTGCACGGGAAGCGCGCTGGTCACGCGGGCACTGGCAGCAGCGCTGAGGTGAAGGTCCCAGCATGGACCTGCATGCGCCAGCCACTGCACATGGCCGCCAGCCTCCTGGCGCGCGCTCACGCCCGCACGTGCACACTGAATGTTTTCCCTGTCCGTTGCGGCTCACAGGTGCCCACGGCTGCCCCGCGCCTGGCCACGCCTCCGCGCCGCACCCGCGGGCGCATGCGTGGCGCCCGAGAGGGGAGGCGCGGAGGCGCGCAGGGCGCGTCCGGGCCGCACCGCAAACTGCGCCGCGTCCTGGTCGCCGACGCCGTCGGGCACGGGCTCGAGATTGGCGGCCGGCGCGGCCATGAAGGTCTGCCAGGTGCCGCCGCCGTCTGCCCTGCCGCGAGCGGTGGCCCTCTGACATGAGGCGGGGAGGTCGGGGGCCCGGGAGGCGGGACAGCGGGCCTTCGTTGGTCGCATGGTCAGGACGGGGGGAGTCTGGCAAGCCCTGTCAGTCTCTTACCAGGCTGCATCCCACCGCAACCAGTACTGATGCAAGTCCTCGCCTTGGAGCATGCGCCCAGCATGAGCAGTGCCGTGAGCACTCACCCTGAAGACCCTGGATGTGTGTGGGGTCTCACGTGTCATACAAGGCTGCACCAGACAGCCGCAGCGGGCTGATACATAGGTGTAGCTCAGTCATCCGGCTCTTCATGCATGCGATCGGCGTCACGCGAACAGGCCCACATGTAAATAGTTCTGGGCTGCTCGTGGCGCCAACACCACAAGTGCATGGGAAACAGGTGGTCACCCTAGGTTCAAGAGCCCAGTGACGCGCACCCAGCGCGCTCCACTCCGCCGAGGGCACAGGCACCACGCGCTGGCCGACAGCAACGCGCTCCACGCCAGGCCCGCATGCCTCCACCACTCCCAGGCCTGTAAGGGTAAGGGGTCTGGAGCAACCTCTGGATGCACCCTGCAGAGTGCCGGGTGGAGGCACTTGCTGGTGATGGGTACCCTCACATTCCTATGGTTAGCTCTAATGGAGATGTGGCAGCATTGGTCACATTGGCAACCTCACCCAAAGGGGGACGCAGCTGCCAACTGCCGAAGGCCCTCGGTGCATGCTTGCTCACGCAGAGGGCGGACAAGCCACAAGGCAACAGCGAGGCAGACAGGTGTGGAGTGCACCAGACCTTCAGCGCCGGGCGTCAGCGGCAGCTTTGGTCGCCCCATGCGCCCTTGAATTAAAGAGCAGTCTGCCGGATTCACCTGCGTGTTGCCAAACGTACGAGTGATGAACATAGCAATAGTGGCACGGTGGCCAGATGCTTCAGCTGCAAGAGAGCGCGCTTTGCTGCAGTGTTGTGACACCATACCCAGTGGCAGCTACCACTCCTCTGCAAAGCAAGGTCCCAACACTACGCATGCCCGGCCTCTTACCGGCCGCAGCTTCATGCGTACAACTGCCTCGTTCTGGCCTGGTGTGTGGATGGTCTGCGGGTGCACCTGCAAACACAGCATGCTTGGTGAAGCTTCTCTTCAGTCTCACGGCTTCAGACTACATATAGATATGGCATCTGCCATGCTGAAGCAGGTACAAACGACTCTCATGGCAAGCTGCAGTGCACGTAAGCAGGCGTGACAAGGCTTTTGACGCGCCTCCAGGCCAGACCAGCCTATAGTGTCCCAAGAAGTCAGTTGGATGCGTAATGGAGTGCTCTCTTGCGTGCCTGACGACGCACTAACAGTGAACCTGTTAAGAGTGCGCCGTGCTGCACAGCGTCTGCTGGGACAGGTACATCCAGCCGGCATGCGCCCTGGCATGGACCACACAGAACCAGGCATGGCGCTGCACTTGACCTCGCTGAAATGTTCACTACTGCCACCTATTCTATAGGCATCCAAGCCGAGAAACGGACGTCTGCAGACAAACTTCATTCATACTGACACACTTCCTACCATTGGACATGTGCACATACAGGTTTCCCAGCCTCCCAGCCAACATGCTCCAGCCTTCGTCCCGGCAGAGCCACACCAGCCCTCCCCAGTCATCATAATGCAGCTTTATGGCCAGCAACTGCCACATGCTCGGGCACAGTCCAGCAGCCCTGGACGCATGCGCCACCACAGCTGCCCGCCAAACAGCGCCGTGGGGAATCAGACGTCCAGCTGCAAGTGCAGAGCAGACCCGGCCAAGTGCGTACAGCGCTCGCCCGCAGCCGCGTCATGCTGCAAAGGTGTCACTGGCACAAGCGCCACCTCAGCCGGGACAGTCGCGAGCCCAGTGCCCAGCTCCGCCACTGCCCACGCACATGCGAGTGAGTGGCCCGTCACTGTGCATGCAAGTGACAGGCAAAGGCTCATCACAGGCGCATGGAAATCGCTGTGTAACGATCACAGGCCGCATCTGCACATCATTGGTGCATGGAAATGCGTTGGCAGGATCAGGCATACGCATGGGCGTGCCTGCACAGGCTTAGTGACACAGGCTTGGCCAGGCTGGACTGCGTACATGCATGGCGCACCACTTGAAGCAGTTTGAGCGCCCGGCAGCGCCGCCGTTAAAGCCGCTGCCCTGGCCGGCGCCGGCCGCCGGCCCGCCCTGCTTCGGCGCGCCGCCCAGCTTTGGCGGGCCGCCGTTCTGGACGCTGAAGTACGATGTGATGGCGTTGCGGCCCGGCGACGGCGCGCCGCGGCCGCGGCCCCGGCTGCCGCCTGTCGGCGTCCTGGCGGCGGTTCGGCCGCGACCGCCTGTGCGCAAACACAGGCGGTGCGCGTCTGTGCCGTCTTCCATGCAGAGGCTCTGCGGCGTTCAGAACGCACAGACCGTTGCTTCGGTAATGCCGCGCTTGTGGTGGCATGACAGCACTCACAGCCACGAGCGTGCAGGGGTAAGCAGCTGCTTGGTGCGCGCGCCGCACCAGCTGGGGTCGCCCACCGCGCGGACGCCGGCTGCGACGCGCCCGGGCAGTCCCTCGCCCAGTGGCCCGGCTGGCCGCACCTGGCGCATGCGCCACGACCACTTTGTGGGCATGTTATGAGGAGGCAGACTCACTGCCACTTGGCACTGTGCGGCCGCTTGAACCGCAGTGCACAACATACGATGTGCTAGGATAGGACTAGGGTCAGGCGCACTTGAAGCACCCGCCGGTTGAGCCGCCCGCCGCGCCCTGGCCGTCGGGCTGCGACCCGCCGCCGAAGCCGCTCCGCGGCCCCGTCGGCGCGGCGGCGGCGGCGCCGCCCATGGAGGCGCCCCCTGCGTCCTCGCCGGCGCGCTGCTGCCCGGCCGGCGCGATCGCCGCCCAGGCGTTGTCGGCATACTCCTCGCCCGCCGCCAGCGCCGCGTAGAAGCGCTTGACAACGGGCGACGTCTGCCGGCCGCCGCGCGCCGGCCTCAGGCGCCTGTGGGCTCGCGGCGTCGCCCAGGCCGCTCACGCGACGCCAGGCGCGCGGGCAGCGCAACCCATTGCTCACGCGTCATGTCGTTTGCAGGCATGCTGCCCACACTGACTGTGATCAGGAACCTGGGACGCGGCGGGTACAGCCGCGGGTCCTGCAAGTCGCACATGGCGCGTGCAAGCTGTCACCAGCATGCACACTCCGAGGCACGGAGCTGCGCGCGCGCCTTGACGCAGCTCTGCGAGTACTCCAGCACCTGCAGGCCCTCCAGGCAGCGCGCGCGGGAGAGCGCCACGTATGCCTGGCCCTCCGCAAACATGGAGCGCAGCGACACGCGCGCCAGGTCGAGCGTCAGGCCCTGGCACTTGTGGATCTGCGCCTCCCTCAGGGTCATCTTCAGAAGCGGGAGTAAGCACATAGTCTATGACGGCCGCGCCAGCAAGGTATGCAAGAAATCAAGGGGGCATGCTAGTCCCTTATACAATCAGCAGATAAGAGCTGCTCGTGAGGAGCAGCGTGGATCCTATCTGCAGACTGTGGCCGGATGGCAATTCTCGCAACCTCAGAAGCGGCTGCAGGTCAAAGATGGGAGGCTTCTGGAGGGGGGCACACCGTGAGCGCCCATGCAAGCTTGAGAGGGATCTGCGCCAGAGCAAGCTAAATGTATGTCAATGTCCGTGCCTTGCTATGAGTCCATGTGTGTGCATAGGCTGTTTGACCCGGAAAGCTAAGCGAGGCAACCCTAGCAGTCGGACTGCAGCAGCACGCTGGCAAGCACAGCACGCGCAGCCTGTCTGTCAGGCGCAGTATAGCGCGGCGCGCTCACCCCTAACAGACAGTGCATGCAAGCTCACGTGCTGCTGCATGCCAGTAATTCTGTACCTCATGCAAGCGGGCATGCATGCACACTGAAGGTTAGGGTAGGGCAGCAGCCGCGCCTGGATGCGGCGGCAGGTGCCCACGCCGGCCATCTCCGAGTCGAACTCGGCGGGCAGGCACATCTCCACGCGGCCTGCGCCGCATTCCCCCCCTTGCAGAACCACCAGCCGGCAGAGTTGCGGCAGCGCCTGCCAGGCCGCCTGGCTCATGCACATGCGGCGGCGTCGCAGACTTACGGCGCGATGGACTAAGCACGCGCCGGCTCGGCACGATTCTAGGGCGAGCGTGAGCGCCGCTGGGGACAGCGGCTGAAGACGGCGCGCGGCAAGGCGCGACTGCAGCATGCTGCGCGGCCTGGCAGGCGGCAGGTCCGCGCAGCAGGGGGCCTGGGCGCGCGCACCGTTGGTGTACTGCACCTCCGGCATCCACTCGCCCGGCCACCTGCGCCACACAGGGACACGTCGCATCTGGCGCACGCTCCTGCAGCCGAGCAAGGCCGCATGCGCGGCATGCACGCGTTTCTGGCGCCATCCACAACAGCAGACGGTGGTGACAGCCGCGGCACCGCAGGCGTGCTCTCACCCTGGCTGCATGCGGCAGGCCGCTGCTCACAGTCCTCTTCTCAAACCTGGGTCCCGCCTGCGGAGCACACCTACGACGGGCAAATGAGCGGGGCTGCAGGCCCTCCCTGCTTGACGCTCAGGGGCCAGCCTTGCACAGCGAGCCTGACAGGCGGCCACCGACAAGGCAGCCCCCGCGCCCATATGGTGCATGCCCTGCTGCGACGAGCGCAAGTCCGCGCAGCCGCACCGCTGCAGGATCTGGATGATCGGCGGGACGGCGGGAGCCTGGGCCGGCCTGCGGCCCGGCGCGGCCTGGCTCCCGGGCGGCGCGGCGTCAGCGGGCCCGCCCTCGGCGCCTTCAGGGTTTGCAGCGGCGGGCTTGCCGAGCAGCGACTCCACGTACTCCTGCGCGCAGGACCCGCAGCTTCACGGCTTCCTCACCAAACGGGAAAGGGTTAGGGTTGGGTTTTTTTCCTTCATGAGAACCCAGGACGCAGAGATGCAGGGCCGCCGGCATGCCAGGCTCATGCGGCACCTGCTTGGGCACCAGGCGCGTGATGACGCCGCGGGAGCCGTTGACCAGCATGCGCGCGCCGTTGCCGGCCACGCCCAGCTCCAGGTTCTTCAGCAGCATCACCTGCGCGCCCGCCTGGCCGCGCGCCCGGCGCGGCCGCCACGTCAGCGCCCTGCCCCACCCTGTCTCCAATCCCAGCTCCAGCTTCTTCAGCAGCAACGCCTGGGCGCTCGCCTGGCGGCGCGCCCGGCGCGGCTGCTATGTCAGCGTCCTGCCCTACATGAAACCCTAACCCTATTTGCAGCTCGAGTTCCTTAGCAACATCACCTGGGCGCCCGCCTGGCGGCATCAGCGCCCTAACACCCGCCCTCGCCTACAGCGCGCTTACGCGGGCATGCCCAAACACCAACTGCTCACCGTACCAACACCTTGTGTCAGCACCTGCGCCCCATTCACCCGCTCTGCAGTCACAGTGAGATGCAAGTCAAACAAAAAAAGCACTATGCAAGCAGTGCGCCAACGATGCTTCACACCGCTTCCACACACGTTCATGCCCCGACCCTGCTGCTGAGCACGCAGAGACGGCCGGGTGTTGTGCGCCAGCCGCTGCTGCCCAAGCAGCCGTCCAGGCCATGCAAGGCAGCCGCCTGCCGGCCCTGTGCAGCAGATTCTAACTGGTCACTAGAGGCCTCTGCCGAATGCTGACTGCGCGCGGCTGGCTGCCGAGGACCCTGACCCTAGCCTCCCGGCCAGCACCTTGAACGAGGCAGTCCTGGGCGCCATGCACTCGCGGAAGAAGTCCGAGCGCCGCAGCGTGTCTGCGGCCTGCGTGTTGCCGGCGCTCAGCGGGACGACGTCGTCCGCCGCCGGCAGCTCCACCGCCCGCCCCGGCAGCGCGGCCAGCTCCTACGGCGCGCGCCACCGGGTTCGGCCGGCACCGCGGCCTGGTTTATACTGAGGGGAGTACGGCGGGGCGCCCCTCTTGCGCACCCGTCGGAGCCGCGCGCCGGGCAGCGGGCGCGCGCCTGACTATTGACGTTGTCGACGTCGGCGTTGCGCGAGAAGAGCTGCGTCGGCTTCACGCCGTGGTTCTCGGGCAGGGGCCGGCCGCAGGCGGTTGCCAGCTCGCGCGCAGCCGCCTCCCCATTGCCCTGCCTGCAACAGAACGCCGCACTCCCTGCCCTTGGGCCCGGCAAACACGCTGTGCCTGCAACACAGCAGCCAGCTCTGTCTGAAGCATTTTCCCATTACTGCCTGCAACAGCTTTTGATACATGTGAAGGTCCACACGTTGCCTGTGAACCGCTCTGCACCGCCCCAGCGAGGCTGCTCACTGCATGGATCGCACAAACCATGAGCCCGCGTCGACAGAGGCCGCGCGCGCGCCCCCGCCCGGCAGCCGGCCGGCGGCACGCGCACCTGATCTGGTTCAGGATGTTGACAAAGCGCATGTCCCTCTGCCGGAACACGTGCGTGAGCAGCACCTGCGCATCTCCGACCGCTGAGCGCTTCGGCGCAGGCTCGCGGCGGCTGTTTGCATGCAAAGCTTGGCATCGCTGCCCATTACGCCCAGCTCCACTTGAAGCAAGCAGCCAAGCGCATGCGGCGCACCTGGTGCAGCCCGCAGCGCTTCCAGGCGGGCGCCTGGAAGGCAAAACCGCGGTTCAGGAAGGCGTTGGGCGGCGAGTGCGCCTCCCTGCGCGACGTGATCGGCGGCAGCCTGCCGCCCCCCGTCGCCATGCCTGTCAGCACATGCGCTGCGCGCTGAGAGGCGTGTGCGCTCGCCTCGGAGGCCGCATGGGAGACCAGGTCCCTCACCATCATGACCGCTATGCGCGGCAGCACAGCAGGGGGTATGCCCAGATACAGGGCACGACACGGCCTCAGCTTCGGTGAGACAGCATGCTGCGTGATATCGACGCTGCAAGAGGCGGATGTGGGCGCTGCTACGCGCTGGCGCTGCCGGTCGAGGCAGCCCCGCTGGGTGCGCGGGAGCAGTCGTCAGGCTGTTTGCAGTCACTCTAGATGAAACCAGGTGCAGAGCTTGAGCGGCCGCACACCGCTGCTTGCCACCCCGCACCGCTGGCAGGCCCGTCATGCCGTACCACAGCAACATTTCAGATTCTTCAAGCGGCGCGGGCCCGCAGCTGGAAGAAGTCGCCGGAGAGCACGAGCTGGATGCCGCCGAAGGGCGCCTTGCTGCCGCGCAGCTGGCGCGCCGACTGCTCCAGCTGCTCCAGGAACTCGGCCGACACCATGCTGACCTCGTCGATGATCAGCACCTGACAAGCGTGCTGAAAAGTGGGCTCGTAAGCTGCCATGGCTCGGCTTTGTGGATGGGCGACGTGCGGGCGCCGCCCGGCCAACAGGCGGGAGCGCTCTGAGTGCGCAGCGGCGCGCGGGGCTGCGCCTGGTCTCAAACAGGCCAACTGCGGAGCCGTGCGTGCTGGGCTGCGATGCCCGCCTGTGCGTCGGCCTCGCAGGCCCCGCAGGCGCGCAGCAGGAGCGCGGGCGTGCGCCGCCGACCGCAGGCCAGAGCGCCAATGCGTGTGCGCAGCGCTGCTCATGCCGGCCAAGCTCAAGGTTGAGCCATGGGCAGGCTATCTGCTGTGCTGTGCGGCCTGTGGGGTGTGGCGGGCTGTGTGCGGCGAGCGCGCGCCTTGAGCTTCTGCCAGCGATCCCTGGTGAGCTTCAGCCACATCTTGCCAAAGTCGTCGTACGTGCGCACGATGCCGCAGCCGCAAACGCTGTGCAGAGTCGTGCCTGCATCCCCAGACACCCCAGACAATGTCACAGCAGCCTGCCCGGTGCATCTGGAGTGTCTCAGCCATTATCCGCATGCGCCCCAAACACATGCTGACAACAGTCACAGTACCCAGGGCGCCCCTGCTGATAACTGTGCTGGGAGCTCAGGCGAGGCGTGCCGCAGGCGCGTGGCACGCGCCTCCGATGTGGGTCGCAGCAATGCCAGTGGCGGCGGTCACGGCCACGCTGTTCGCAAAGTCGTCCCCATAGGTCTGCCGCAGCCGCTCTATGACGTGGTTGAGCAGGAAGCTCTTGCCTGCCGGTCCAGCGCGCCCTCAGCGCATGCAGTCGGCGCCGGCACCGCGCGCGCCCGCGCAGCAGCCTGGCGAGCGAGCGGCCCGCTGGCAGTGCAGCCTGGCCATAATTCTGCAGAGCATCGCGGCCAGCTCGTCTTGCAAGCCTCAGGCTCAGCCCAGGGCCCCGCCACTACAGCTCGGCGTGCGCGCCTGTGCCGGCGCTGCCGCTGAAGAACACGCTCTTGCCCTCCTCGCACACCAGCCGCACCACGTGCTCCTGTGCGCGCGACCGGCGCGGTCAGCGCTGCCGGCTCGCAGTATATAGGGTCACCCAGACCCTATAGACCCTGAGGCGGCCGCGGCGGCGAGCGCCCGGCGCGGGCGCCACCTGCTCGGCGGACAGGCGCGGGCTCGTGGCGTCGCCGGCCGCGGCCGCGGCCTCGGCGGCCGGCGCGGCGCAGCTGGCGGCCTTGCTGGCGGCCTTGCTGTCAGTGCACAGCGTGTCGCTGACGTGCGTGCACGCGTCCAGCTCGCGCTCGTGCGCGTCGAGGAACGCCCGTTCGTGCGCCTCTGCCTCCTCGAGCTCGCGCTGGTCGTCCAGGTAGGCATCGTCGAGGCCCTGCGGTGCTGCCGGGGACACGCGGGGCCGCTTGGCAGGAGGCGGGCCGGCTGCCTGGCAGCCTGTCGCGCTCTCTGCAGGCGCGCAGCGCTTGTCGGACTGCATCACGGCCGCTTGTGCAGACATGGCTCCTTCGACGCGCGTGCTTGCACGGCAGTAGAGCTACATCGTCACAGGAGGGTGTGGCAGCAGCGCTTAGCAGCAATGCACTGCTGTCAGCGGCTGGACAACTTGGGCTTACACAGCGTGCCTAGGTGCTGTGACACATCACGCCAGCAGAACATGTGATCACGGCTCTTTCAGTCGGCAATCGGCAATGAGCAGGCTCAGCTGCTGCCATCAGGACCTGCGCATGCGCTCGCCTTTGAATGCTTGCCTAGGGTCTGAGTAACTTGATTATAGTGTCAAATTGACATGGCCTGAAGAAAGCAGCATTTGCATACTGTCTGACCAGGTAGCATGCACCACACTGACCGCAAGCGCATGCCAGCGCGCTGGCACGAAAGCAATGGGCCCCAACGCTACTGAGGCATCGTCCTGAGCTGTCTGCATCAGGTGCAGAACACGCTGTAGCAACAGTGATCGTTATGAGACTCAGTGCCCATGGTTAGGCACAAACACCCCCTGAGACAAGACTAAACGTTAACGATAGCTGTCAGCGTGTTGCTGTCCGCAGAGTCTGTCAGCAGATCCCGGCTACCTACTACAGTGTCGTCGAGCATCCTAGCAGGCGCGCAGGTGCGCCCTGCGCGTGCGAGCGCGCAGGCAAAGTGCACTCCCCTGCGCCCAGCCCAGTCGCACTACCAATCAAATGAGCAATCCTAGCAAAACACCCGCCGCCGTGGCTTGGCAGGCACGCCCTCTAACCCGCGCGCAGCTCCCG
>JAABUZ0100005216.1_pt1 | contig 17228 bp, 12 predicted proteins | sample 5562091 | NCBI WGS metagenome assembly JAABUZ01 (sample SAMN12813069, study PRJNA571459) | rock metagenome | isolation source: Antarctica rocks | place: Antarctica: Victoria Land, Linnaeus Terrace sud | collected 2015-12-21
CAGAATGGAACGTGGCAGGCGCGGGCGGCTCAGATGCAAGAAGAGCTCTCCGCCATGTGGCGTCCTCTCGCGGGTGCTCGGACGTCAGGTCCTGGGCGCGTAGGAGGAATAAGCAAGCAGCCATCCGCATCGGGGCCTGCCTTCAGCTACCGCCAGGTCTTGCATCAACGAAGTGGCTCAACAGTGCTCTCAAGCTGAGCTTCGTCCAGGGTGTCACCTGCTCCTCAACAACAAACGTCCGAGGCAAGCAGCCGCTCACCTGGTAACCATCAGGTGCCTCACTCGTACCGGATCCGAAACCCACTCCTGCCGACGAGTGGCTTACTTCAAGTAGGGTTAGAATTATCGTCGCCTCCGTGCAAAACTCGCATGCTGTCCAACAACAGGTCCTATCCAGGATCGTGCCGAAGAAGGGTGCCCTGCCCTTCGCGATCGGGATCCTATACGCGTGCGCCACTTTGCAGTTCATCCGCTTCTATACGGTAAGCACGATCTTTTATCTCAACCTGCCCGCTTACCTCGCAGGACACGAGAGATTACCCTTCCAGGAGCGTATCCTTCCCGCACTTCTGATCAGGCCCTTCTACCACTCCTTGTCGCTCGTCCAGAGCGTCGGCCATACCGAAGGTGCCTTTACGACGGATCGAGCGCCTCTTTACATCATCAGCCTGATCTCGATCCTGATCGCCGGCTTCCTGACCCAGAAGCTCTACAACTTACTCAGTACCTCCAAAGCGCTTTGCTTTCTCGTTTACCCCATCTTCCTGTTCGCCATGATGTGGACCTACTCCATTCACCTGGAAGCGAACTACTCCTACCCGTATGACATGCTCGGCGTGGCATTCTTCACCGCGGGCCTCTACTTCGTGTATTCGAGACGCTTCCTTCCGTTGCTGGGCATCATTCTTGTCGGCACGCTGAACCGAGAGACGACTCTGTTCCTTATAGGTATCTACTTTCTGGACGCGGCTAGCACAGACCTTGCCGAGCCCATCGGCAGCTTCCGTGCCCGCTTCTCGTTCGCCAGAGTTCCATGGCTTCGCGGCGCCCTCCTGGTTGCAGTCTGGTTGGGAGTGAAACTTACGCTCGCGCACGTCTTCGTCCACAACAGCCAGGCGGAGAATTATGTGCGGATCCGAGAGAATATGGGCCGTGTCAATCCTCGGCTCTGGCCGGCGCTGCTCAACATCTGCGGCTACATGCTGCCGATGGTACTTCTTCTGCGCGGTCGGCTTCATCCCCTCCGCTTCCGCAACTATCTCTGGATATTCCCGCTGTGGTTTGCCGTCATGTTCTACACAGGCGTCATCGTCGAAACGCGTATCTATGGCGAGCTCTGTCCCTTTGTTGCGGTCGCGCTCGTTCTTATTATGGAGCGGCACGTAGAGCAGATCTTCTCACGCCGGCTTCCCACGGAATCCACGCAGCCGGGCTCCCGCCTGACACACGCAGCCTGACCTCTACTTGATCTCCCGGCGATCGCATTCTTCACAACGGACAAGCGCGACATCACCGCGCACACTGGCTTTACCGGTGACGTGAGGGCAAAGGAGTCGCACGTTCAAGTAGCTGCCTTGAATCCGCTACGCGACCCTTCCTTGCTGCCGGCATCAACCCGCAGGGGCGCAGATCCTGCAAGAGACCCAGCCATACACCTATCGCTCTCCTCTGCAGAGGATGGAGGTACCGAATTGGCGTGAAAGGGAGCACCAGCTTGGCCAGGTACTCCCGTGGTACCGTTTGGCAATGCGCCTCGCACCCGCCCTGCTGCTCGCTTCGGCCTTCACCACCTGCTTCGCCCAAAGTCCCCAAGACACCGCCTCCCCCTCCGTCTCACAGGACACCCGAACCGCCGTCAAGGAACTCATGGGCGATATCTTCCTCAACGGGCAGGCCTACGAGTACGACCGCCAACTCGCGGACACGATCGGCCCCCGCCTCACCGGCTCGCCCAACTACATGCGCGCCGCTGATTGGGCGCAGGCCCGCTTCAAGCAACTCGGCCTAACGGACATCCACACCGAACTCTGGACCATTCCCGCCACCTGGGAGCCCGAATCCGCCACCGGCCGCATCCTCACCCCCGCCGACCACCCCCTTCACATCTACTCCGTCGGCTGGAGCCCCTCCACCTCCAAACACGGCGTCGAAGGCCCCGTCTTCTACATCCCCGCTCTCACCCCCGGCGTCCTTGACGCCCTCGCCGGCAAGCTTAAAGGGGCCATCGCCCTCGTCGACCACGAGACCTTCGGCGACAAACCCACCTCCGACCAGATCTTCTCCGGCCTCCAGCACCTTCGCTCTCTCGCGCCCGCCGCCATCCTCACCCCCGGCGGCACCAACGGCACCGAAACTCTCACTTCGCTCAATTTCTCGGGCGTCATCGATTCGATCCCCGAAGCAGAGATCGGAGCCGAAGACGCCTCCCTCCTCAAACGTCTCCTCGGCCATCCATCAGACAGCAAGCCCGTCACGGTCGGGTTCTCGCTCACCAACCGCATCCGCAAAGACGTCCGCGTGCCCAACGTCATCGCCGAGATCCCCGGCTCCGATCTCAGGAACGAGATCGTCTTAATCGGCGCCCACCTCGATTCCTGGAACCCAGGAACGGGAGCCCAGGACAACGGCACCGGCGTCGCCACCGTCCTCGAAGCCGCCCGCGCCATCAAATCCCTCGCCCAGCCCCCGCGCCGGACCATCCGCTTCGTCCTCTTTGGCGGCGAAGAAGAAGGTCTCCTCGGCTCCACCGCCTACGTCCGCGCTCACATGGCCGACCTCCCTCGCATCGACGTCGTCCTCATCTCCGACACAGGCGCCCAGCCCGCCAAAGGCTGGTACCTCATGGGACGCGAAGACGAAAAAGCCGCCCTCAAGAACATCGCCCCCCTCCTCTCCGGTCTGGGCTCCGATGGCACCAACGACTCAACCGAATTCATCTTCGAGACCGACCACGCCGCCTTCGACGTCCTCGGCGTCCCCACCCTCGTCCTCTGGAACGACACCGACCTCTACTTCAAACTCCACCACAAAGCCTCCGATACCTTCGACTCCGTCGTCCAGAAAGACCTCAACCAGGGCGTAGCCACAACCGCTGTCACTGCCTACACCATAGCCAACAGCCCCCAAGGGTTCGCTCCCCACCTTTCGCCCACAGAGGTCGAAGCCTTTCTTCGTAAATCCGGCAACCTGGATGAATACAACTTCCTCAAAAAGGAAAACTCTCTCCCTTAGTCAAGGACCGTGTAGTCGGGAACCGCGTATTCCAAGTCCGCGTAGCCCGAGGCAGCTCGTCGTTGCTCATCCCGAACGCACCTCCCTAAACATTGCTTGGAAGGTCAGCCGCCCAACTGCCTTCGAGATCAGCCCGGCAACAAGGCCCCCGTGCCCTACGGGCGTCCACCCCGCGGTATCCAGTTGACAACCGATTCGGCTAATCGGTACGTTTCACGATGCAGACATTCAGCGGCTTAAGCCCGATCAAACGCTTGTCTCTGCCCCATACACACGATCCGCTGGATTCTGAGTCCTCCTGCTTCTCTAACTCAGCGTACCCGCGGACCATTTGATCGTAGTTTGAACAAACTTTATGAGGCACCTCATGTCAAAGCTCTTCCGCTACATCCTCTTCCTCCTCTTCGCCAGCCTCGCCCCCATCGGCGAGCACCTCTATGCGCAGACCAGCTTCGGCCAGATCTCCGGCTCCGTCCTCGATCCCTCCGGAGCAGCCATCCCCGCAGCCGACATCACCCTCACCGAGCAAAGCACCAACGTCACCCGCACCTTCCAGGGCGACCCGAGCGGTTTCTTCAACGCCACCAACCTCCCTATCGGCACCTACACCCTCTCCGCCACGCACGCCGGCTTCGGCACCGCGCAGCAGAAAGACATCGTCATCTCCGCTGACGCCAAGATCACCACCAACCTCACCCTCAACGTCGGCGCCTCCACCGAGGTCGTCCAGGTCCAGGGTGGAGCCATCGAGGCCCTCAACGCCACCTCCGGCGAGGTCTCCCGCGTCATCGACACCCGGCAGGTCGAAAATCTCGCCCTCAACGGCCGCAACTACACCCAGCTCATGACCCTCATCCCCGGCGCCGTCGTCACCAACCCCGACATCTTCGCCGTCACCACCTCGCTCGCCTCCAACAACCAGACCATCAACGGCAACCGCGCAGACTCCGGAAACCTCACCGTCGATGGCGCCTATAACCAGGTCGCCGGCTCCAACAGCTCGCTCATGAACAACGTCGGTCCCGACTTCATCCAGGAGGTCAAGATCGACACCTCCAACGCCTCCGCCGAGTTCGGTCGAACCTCCGGCCCGTCGTTCAACATCGTCACCAAGGGCGGCACCAACGCCTTCCACGGTGGCGCCTTCGAGGTCATCCGCAACAACTACCTCGACGCCCATAACTACTTCGCTACCAAGACCACCAAGCTCATCTTCAACGACTTCGGCGGCTTCGTCGGCGGTCCCATCATCAAGGACAAGCTCTTCTTCTTCGTCGGCGAAGAGTGGAAGCGCCTCCGTTCCCAGGCCAACGCCTCCCGCTTCACCGTCCCCTCCTCCGCTCTGCTCAACGGCAACTTCGCCGGGCAGCCCCAGCTCTACTTCCCCGGCACCACCACACCCATCCCCGGCAACAACATCTCCGCGCTCATCACGCCCGACGGCAAGGCCATCGCCAACGTCTACCGCCTCATGAGCTCGCAGGGCATCTCCTTTACCGATACGGCCACCAGCAACAACCTCACCCTCGCCCCCAATAACCCGCTCAACTTCCACCAGGACCTCATCCGTCTCGACTACCAGATCAACGGGAAGAACTCCATCTTCGGTCGCTGGATTCATGACCAGAACGTCCTCACCGATCCCTACGGAACCTTCTCAAACGGCGGCGTCCTCCCCACCACCCCCACCCTCCGCATGCGCCCCGGCCAAAGCTATCTAGTCAGCGAGACCTGGACCATCCGCCCCAACCTCATCAACCAGGCCACCGCCAACACCAGCTGGGCCGCCCAGCGCATCCCGCCCGCCGGTGATACCTGGCAGCGCTCGAAATACGGCTTCCAATACAACAAGCTCTACCCCGGAGCCGGCCGCTACCCCACCGGCATCCCCATCGTCAACATCACCGGCTACGCCCCCTTCCAGGGCCCCAACTTCGCTCTCCTCTCTCCCTCCACCGACATCCAGGTCGCCGACACCCTCTCCTGGGTCAAGGGCAACCACCTCGTCAAAACTGGCGTGGTCGTCATCCGTGACCGAGTAGACCAGAACGGCCGTCCCAACTACAACGGAACGGCCAACTTCAACGTCGCCGGTTGCCAGACCCCCGGCTTCAACACCACCTGCAACGCCCTCGCAGACGCCCTGCTCGGCAACTTCAACTCCTACCAGGAGGCCAGCGCGGATCCTATCGGGCACTTCCGCTTTACCCAGCCCGAAGCCTTCGTGCAGGACACCTGGAAGGCCACCCGCAAGCTCTCCCTCGAGTACGGCGTTCGCTGGCAGCTCATCCTGCCCTTCTACACCCAGGCCAACAACATCTCCAACTTCGATCCCCGCGCCTACGATCCCACCAAGGCCGTTACCGTCACCCCCAACGCAACGGTCGTCCCCGGCTCCGGAAACGCCTACAACGGACTCGTCCGCGCCGGCGATATCCCCTCCGATCAGACCGGCCGCGTCCCTATCGCCAACCCCACCCTCTACTCGCAGATCCCCATCGGCTCCTCCCGCGGTCTCTACAAGATGCACGGCAACTTCGGACCGCGCGTCGGCTTCGCCTATAACCCCGAGCCGAACACCGTGATCCGCGGAGGCTTCGGTGCCTTCTACTTCCGGCCTGAAGGCAACCTCATCTTCTCGCAGCTCAACCTCCCTCCCTTCCTCCAGAACACCGAGTACGACTTCGGCAATCTCTCAAGCGTCGCCGCCGGTGCCGCCAACAACACCGGCCTCCAGGCCGGCATCTCCGGCATCGATCCCCTGCTCAAGAACCCCTACACCTACCAGTACTCGCTCGGTGTTCAGCACCAGCTCCCCAAAGGCACCTTCTTCGAAATCAACTACGTCGGCAACGTCGCCCACCACCTCGTTCGGCAGCCCAACATCAACTACCCCAACCTCGCGCAGGTCGCGGCCAGCCCCAGCACCAAGTTCAACTTTTTCAACCCCTACAAGGGCTACACCGCCATCAGCGAGTGGCTGTCGGACTCTAACTCGATCTACAACTCGCTTCAGGTCTATGCCGCAAAGCGCGCCGGCTTTCTCACCTTCACCGCCAGCTACACCTTCTCGAAAAACCTCGGAGACTCATCCAGCAACAACGGCTCACTCGAAAACTGGCAGAGCCTCGCTTATAACTACGGCCCCACCTCCAACGACCGTCGCCACGCGCTCGTCGGCACCTGGATCCTCCAGGCGCCCGATCTCCGCGGCCACAACTACCTCCTTCGCGAGGTCGCCGGTGGCTGGCAGCTCGCCGGTGTGCTCCGCCTCCAGAGCGGCGCCTACTTCAACGTAACCAGCGCCACTACCGTCAGCACCCGCCGTTCGGATCGTGTGGCCGGCGTCTCCCTCTACCCCAGCCACCGCACCGCGGCCTGCTACATCAACAACGGTTCCGCAGCCTGCAGCGGCGGCCTGTCCGCCTTCGCCGCCGCACCCGCAAATCGCTTCGGCAACTCCGGCAGCGGCGCAATCGTCGGCCCCGGTCTCGCCCAGGCCGACATGAGCCTCGCCAAGTACTTCGCCCTCCACGGCGAAAACCTCAGGCTCAAGTTCCAGGGCGACGTCTTCAACGCCCTCAACCGCACCAATTTCAACGGCATCAACGCCACCACCACCAACGGCAACTTCGGCACCATCTCCTCGGCCTACCCGCCCCGGCAGATGCAGTTCACCCTCAAACTCCTTTTCTAACCTCACACACGCCACACACAAAGGACCGGACGACAGCCCGGTCCTTTGTATTTGTAACCAATCGCGATCCAGGCACCACAGACTTGCCTCAAAACCACCAAAATTCGTGAGAGCCCCCCCATACTCAACCAACATCAAGCAGGCTGCACCCACAAACCGTTGTCATCTCGATCGAAGGCGAAGCCGGTGGAGAGAACCCTATATCCCGCTCTTGCACCTTCATAAGGCGTGTCGCGTCGACCCAGCCCCAGGCACAATGTAACTGATCCAGCCTCGGGTCTCACAACCCCAAATAGCTCAGCGCCTTCATCCCCGCCAGGTACCCGCACATCCCATGCACTCCGCCACCCGGCGGGGTCGAGGACGAACACAGAAATACCCCGGGCAAAGACGTCTCCCAAAGCCTCGGCGTCGGCCGCATCGCCATTTGCCACGGCGTCATCGCTCCGCCTGAGATATCCCCACCCACAATCGTCGCGTCCCAGGTCTCCAGAGCCCGCGTCCCCCAGACCTTTCGCGCCAGCACAACATCCCGGAACCCCGGCGCGAACCGCTCCACCTGCCCCTCGATCAAGGCCGTCGCGTCGCCCTCCCATCCATTCGGCACATGGCAGTACCCCCAGGCCGTATGTCCACCAGTCGGTGCGCGGGACGCGTCAAACAGGCTCGGCTGCACCAAGATCACAAACGGCCTCTCTTCCACGCACCCACTCCAGCACGCCCGCTCCGAAGCCGCGATCTCGTCCATCGATCCGCCCAGATGCACCGTCGCCGCCCGCAGGCAATCTTTCGCCGTCCAGGGAATCGGCCCTCGCAGCGCCCAGTCGATCTTGAAAATTCCAGGCCCGTACTGGAAGCGCTCCATCAATCTCCGGTTCCCGCTCTGCATCTCTTCCGCACCCATCCGCAGCAGCTGCCGCGGAGTCACATCGCACAGCACCGCATCCGCCCCGCCCAAATCCCGCAGTCGCTCCACCCGAACCCCAGTCCGGATCTCCCCACCCAGGCTCCGCAGGTACCCCGCCAGCGCCTCCGAAATACTCTGCGCCCCACCCTGCGCCACCGGCCATCCTCCCAGACCGTTCTCAAAGGCATGTCCCGCCACCCCCAGCACCAGGCCCACTGCCGAGCTCAGCGCCGCATCGATCGGCATCACCGAGTGCCCCGCCAACCCCGCCAGAAGCACCCGTGCCCTCTCGCCTCCCGCCCCGCTCCCGAACACCATCTTTCCCAGTGCCGTCGCCGGCAGCACCCCATACATCCCGAACCGCGCCAGCGAAACCGCATGCTTCGGCACATGCACAATCGCTCCCAGAACATCGCTCACCAGCTCCGGCCACGCCTTCACCATTGGCTCGATCATCCTTCGGTACGCTGCCCCCGCCTCACCCAATCCCTCCGCCGTCCTCTCGACCGAGTGCTCCAGCATCACCGCCGTCCCGTCGTCCAGCGGATGCGCCAGCGGTGCATCCGGCTCAATCCATCGCAGCCCGAACTCCTCGAGCGGCAGCTCGTTGAAGAACGGGGAAGACCTCCCCATCGGGTACACGCTCGACCCCGTATCGTGCCGAAATCCCGGCAACGTCACCTCCTCCGTCCGCGCCCCCCCGCCTATGGTCGCGTTCGCCTCGAGCACCTCCGCCCGCACACCTGCCCGCGCCAGCGTCACCGCCGCACTCAACCCGTTCGGCCCCGATCCCACCACCACCGCCCGCTTCGCCGCCCCGTCTCCCACACCACACCCCACACGAGGCTCACCGTATCGGCCTCAACTCCCTACAGCCTACTCGCGTCCTCCTCCAACAATCTCTCCAGCGCCTCCAGAGCCCGATCCCCGTCCTCCGCCCGGACCTCGATCGCAGTCCGCTCCCACTCCTCCCCATCGTGCTTCACCGTCCGAAACCACACTCCCGCCTCCTCCAGCACTCGCGATGCAGCCAGGACATCCCCCGCGTCCTCAAACTCACCCACGGTCACCGTCTCTCCGTCCGCGCTCTCCTCATCCTCGCCTCGCGGATCCACCACCGCCTCCGGAAACAACCCCGCCTCCCTCCGCAACAGCGCAACCGCTCGATCCCAGTCACCGGCGGCGACGATCAACGCCAACTGCACCGCCGGCCCCGGCCGAACCTCGCCCTCCTCATCGATCGTCCGGTCCTCAACCGCAAACTCGATCTCCTCCCGCTCCAGCAGCCGGAACGCCGCCTGCGCCTCAAACGTCTGCGAAAAGACATGCAGCGTCTTCCACCCGGAATCGCCGTTCTTCCCGAAAGATCCCGCTCCCGGCACCGCCTCGTCTTTCGCAGCTGACGATTCCAGCCCTCGCCTGTTCATCTCCCCGGCAAGCGCCTCCTGCGCCACCTCCGTCAGATCCCCGGCCGTTGCCTCGAGCCCAAGCAACTCGCCATCGCTCATCTCGCGGTACATCGCGCCCAGGCGGTCCTGTTCCTTCTTCCCATCAGTCCAAGCCATCCGCCAGCTCCCTTCGAACCCGCTCCATCGTATCCAGATAGAACTGCAAATTGTGGACAGAATTCAGCGTCGCCCCCAGCGGCTCCCCCGCCACAAATAAATGCCGCAGATACGCCCGCGAGTACCTCCGGCACGTCAGGCACCTGCACACGGCGTCTACCGGCCGCCCATCATCCTCATTCTCCTTGCGCTTGATGTTCATCCGCACCACCCCACCCGTACCTTCCTCTCCCGGCTCGGCGCGCCGGAACAGCAGCCCATGCCGCCCCGCCCGCGTCGGCAAAACGCAATCCATCATGTCCACGCCCAACCGCGCGTACTCCTCAATCTCATCCGGATATCCGACACCCATTACGTATCTCGGCTTTTCTTTCGGCAACCACTCCAGAGTCCGCGCAATCATCTCCCGCGTCACCTCCCGCGGCTCGCCCACGGCCAGCCCCCCAATCGCATACCCCGCAAACTCCATCTCCACCAACCGCTCCGCACTCTCCCTTCGCAGATCCGCATACATCCCACCCTGCACAATCCCAAACAACGACTGCGTCTTGCCTTTTAACTGAGAACCGACACCTGACAACTCACAACCCCAAGGCACCTCCTCCTTATGCGCCTCAAAATAGCTCTTCGACCGCGCCGCCCACGCATGCGTCAGACCCATGCTCTCCCGCGTCCGCTCCCAGCTCGCCGGCGTCTCCACGCACTCGTCGAACACCATCATCACATCCGCCCCCAGCGCAATCTGCACCGCCATCGAGTGCTCCGGCGAAAAGAAGTGCTTCGACCCATCCAGGTGCGACCGAAACTCCACCCCGTCCGCCGTCACCTTCCGCAGCTTCGCCAGCGAAAACACCTGGAAGCCGCCAGAGTCCGTCAGCAGCGGCCGATCCCACCCCATAAACCGGTGCACCCCACCCATCCGCGCAATCAGCTCATGCCCCGGTCGCAAGTACAGGTGATACGTATTCGCCAGGATGATCCGCGCCCCCGCCCCACTCTCGCCCATCCGCTCAAGCACACCCTGCTCCACCGCCTTCACCGTGGCCGAGGTCCCCACGGGCATAAACACCGGCGTCTCCACCACTCCATGCGGCAGCGCGAGCCGCCCCCGCCGCCCTCCAGCCGGTCCATCTCCCCACACCGAAAACTCCAGACTCATCCCGCGATTCTATCGACCCGGCGTCACCTCACTTGCGGGCAGTATCTCCGGGCCCCAGAAGCGCAGCAGCGTTACCGTCGACACCAGCAGCAGCGGTCCCAGCACCAGGCCGCTCACGCCAAACGTCGCAACACCGCCCAGCACCGCAAAAAAGGTCGCCAGCGTCGGCATCTGCAGGCGCTTGCTCACCAGCGTCGGATACAGCACGTTGTCCACCGTGCCCACCACGCCCATGCCCCAACCCACCAGCATCGCCGCCTTCACCACATGGCCCGTCAACCCGAGGTACGCCGCCACCGGCGCCCACACCAGAAATGTTCCCAGTGAAGGAATCGTCGCCATCATTCCCATCACAAACGCCCAGATCACGGCATTGGGTACCTGGAGAATGCCAAACATCAACCCACCCAGCGCCCCTTGAATCGCTGCGATCGAAAGGCTGCCCAGGATCGTCGCCGAGACCGAATCGCTCATCCGCTTCAGCAGATAATCCGCCTGGGGACGCGTCAGGGGCAGCACCGACCGCAGCGCCGCCTTCGCCCTCTCACCGTCCCTCATCAGGAAGAACAGCGCGTACAGCATCACTGCCATCTGCGTGACTGTTCGCACCGATCCCGCCAGCAGCGCCTGGAGCTTCCCCGCGACAAAGCCCGCCGCGGCCTGCGAGCCCTGCTTGACGTTCATCATGCTCGTCACCCGGTTCAGTATTCGATCCAGCGATGGATGCTGCTGCAACATCCCTGTTGCCCAGTCCTGCGCTGCGCCCGACTGCACCAGGGTGACCAGGCGAAAGAACTGCTGCCCCAGGCTCTCCAGCAGAAGGATGATCGGGCCCACGATCAGCACGATCACGAGCAGCGTTCCCAGCAGCGCCGCCACACTCGGCCGCCGTACCTGCTTCAATACCCAGCAGAAGGGTCTACGCGTCGCCACGGCGAGCGCCACGGACCACGTCAACGCGGGCGCAAATGGCGAGATCACCAACAGACACAAGCTGACGCCAACCAGCGTCAGCAGAAACAGAACCACCGTTGTCGAGTTCGTTCTGCTCAGGCCCTCGTCCTGCCCTCCTGCACCCATCCACCCCCCCAAGACCCAATCGCTGGATCAAGTCGTTTTAGATGCTGCGCCTGAAACACATCGGGCCCTATCGCTCCACCATAGCCACAGCCTGCCCCACCGTCGTATCCCCCGCGATCTCCCGGAAGTTCCCATGCTCCGAATGCTGCTTGCGACTGATCGCCTTAAAGAAGATCGCCCGGCCATTGATGTCCGTATCGATCAACGTCGTCTTCCACTCACCCGACGCCTGGGGCGCCCGCTCCGTCGTAAACCGGCTTCCCGCATGGATCGTCGCCAGAATGCCGAACCCGATACTGACATCCTGCGGCAGCACCCCCTCTAACCTGTGCAACCGTACCGCCTTCGGCTCCACCAGCATCGACCCATTCATCCCATGCAGCACCCGCTCCTCCAGGCTCTGCGGCTGATACTCGGGGTTCGGCCTGAAGTCGATCCGCTCGTATCCGCCCTCCATCCGCGCACTTTCAAAGAGAAATGCCTTCGGCAGCAGCTCCAGCATCTGCTTCGCCTTCTCCTCATCGTTCTTCAGCGCCTGCTCTTTTTTGGCAAACCCGGCCGGATCGGCCACGATCTCCGCCAGCCTTCCACGCTCCTGCCCCACCCGGTCAGCGCTTATCGGCGTCCCATCCTCCGCCACCAGCATCCGCACCTTTCCCATCCTCGTCTCGACCACCTTCTCCGTCCACAGATGCCCGCCCGTCCTGTCCGACCGCTCCTTCGACCGGTACTCGTATAAACCTCTGTGCTCCGTCGCCCCCCGCTCATGCGCCAGCAGCGTATTCACCATCGCCTTTGGCTCTGTCACCTGCGCTCCAGCCATCCCGCATATCAACCCCGCCAGGCACATCCATCCTGCCGCTCCCACTAGACCCATTGCCCGACCCCGATCTTCCCCTAAGCTCCGCAAAGCATATATGCAAAGCGGTTAAGCTCGCCTGAACATCACATGCCAGAGCTACACTGTCGGTTACCTCATGGCACCCTCCCGTCCCGAGCCCAATGCGGCCGAACAGACCAACGCGGCCGAACAGAGCAATCCCATGCTCGGCGAGCCCGAACTCGTCACAGACGATGTCCCCCTCAGCACTGGCGGCCCCCGCCGCGCCGCCGCGGCCTTTATCTTCCTCACCGTAACCCTCGACATGCTAGCGCTCGGCATGATCGCCCCCGTGCTCCCGCGCCTCATCACCGGATTCCTCGGCGGCAACCAGGTCTCCGCCTCCCAGATGATCGGCATCTTCGGCACCCTCTTCGCCGCCATGCAGTTCTTCTTCTCTCCCATCCTCGGCTCCCTCTCCGACCGCTTCGGCCGCCGCCCCGTCGTCCTCCTCTCCAACTTCGGCATGGCCGCGGACTACGTCGTCATGGCCCTCGCCCCCACACTTCCCTGGCTCTTCCTGGGCCGCATCGTCTCCGGCCTCACCGCCTCGTCCGTTCCCACCGCCATGGCCTACATGGCCGACGTCACCCCACGCGAACGCCGCGCTGCCGCCTTCGGCTTCCTCAACGCCGCCTTCGGCATCGGCTTCGTCCTTGGTCCCGCGCTCGGCGGCATCCTCGGCAATATCAACCCCCGCCTCCCCTTCTGGGTCGCCGGAGGCCTCTCCCTCCTCAACGGCTGCTACGGCCTCTTCGTCCTCCCCGAGTCCCTCCCCACCTCGCTCCGCAGTCCCTTCTCCTGGAGGCGCGCCAACCCCGTCGGCTCCCTCGCGCTCTTCCGCAGCGTGGGGGGCCTCGTCCCCATCGCCGGCCTGCTTCTGCTCGGCTACATCGCCCAGCAGTCCCTTGCCAACGTCTTCGTCATCTACGCCGACTTCCGCTACGGCTGGACCGACCGCACCGTCGGTCTGTCGCTCGCCCTCATCGGCATCTTCACAGCCCTCTACGGCGTCTTCCTCATCAAGCCCGCGGTCAAGCACCTCGGCGAGCGCCGCTCGATGATCGTCGGCTTCCTCGGCGCTTCCATCGGCTACCTCTGCTTCGGCCTGTCCCGCACCGGCCTCCTCTTCTGGCTCGGCATCCCGCTCCTCAATCTCATGAGTCTCACCTGGCCCTCCGCCCAGTCCATCATGTCCCGCTCCATCGGCCCCTCCGAGCAGGGTCAGCTCCAGGGAGCCATCAACTCCCTCCGTGGCATCTCCGGCCTCATCGGTCCCGGCCTCTTCACCTGGATCTTCTCTAAATCCATCGGCCCCCATCCCCTTATTCATGCCCCCGGCATGCCCTTTTACACCGCCTCCGCCATGCTCCTCCTGGCCGTTGCCCTGACCGCCTCCACCACCTCCGCCGGGGCACCCAAACCCGCCGCGTAAATTACGGCTCTTCCAACCCACGCAATCGTGTCTCACCTCTCGCACGCTGAATGTGCCTCCCACACCCAGCACGCAACTGCACCAGGCAGTCTGCCTTCTCTTGGAGCTCCTCCATCTCGGCCTCATGAACCGGCATAAGTGCACCCATAGATCGACTTCGTGCATCAATATTGATGAAATATATTTTCAAATATGATACTTTAACCTTCAGGCAAAACCGCGAACGCCTTGTAGAGCGAAAACGTCAGGTAAACAGGACCCATATCTCCCATGTCCACCGCCCTCGTCACCCCCTATCTCGCCCTCAACATCGCCGGCTACGCCGTCGACACCTCCCAGGACCTCTCAAACCCCGAGACCCGCCGGCGTCTCTCCCCGGCCGCCATCGAGGGCTTCCTCCGCATGATGGAGCTCTGGAAGATCAAGGACGCCGACGCCCGCCAGCTCCTAGGGGGCATCTCCACCGGCTCCTTCCATGGCTTCAAAAAGCAGGAGAAACAACGCGTCCTCGCCCACGACACCCTCACCCGTGTCTCCTTTTTGATCGGCATCTTCAAGGCCCTTAACATCCTCTACTCCGAGCCCCTCGCCGACGCCTGGATCACCCTCCCCAACCGCAATCCCATCTTCCGCGGCGCCACACCGCTCGCCTACATCCTCCAGCAGGGCCTCCCCGGCATGCTCGAAATCCGCCGTCTCCTCGACAGCCGCCGTGGAGGTCAGTAATGCCTGCTGCCCTGGAGAAGCCTGTCATCGCGACCGAAGTTGAGATAACCGGAGGGACCCCTCTCGCGCTCACCCACCCCACCCCGCACCCCCCGCAAACCGTCGGCCCCGCCGATGCGAAGGGGAGTGGAGGGGTCTGCATCTCTGCCTCACCCGCGCCCAGATCCCCGGACTGCATCCCTTCGACGAAAGCTCACCAGACCAGCCACACCCGGGCATCTCACGCGCACCCCGATCAACCCGCAGCCACCAAATCCCGAATTCCCGTCACCGAGCTCCGCGTCAAGGACACCCACCGCCTCATCGCCTCCAAGTACTCCGAGACCGGCACCGTCCTCTCGCGCCTCTCCGCAGACGCCAGCACCCTCTCCAGCCTCCTTGAGCTGGACGACGCGACCAACGACCGCTTCCTCGGCGAGGAAGGCCTCCTCCCCGGCATCGGCATCCACGAGCTCGTCTATGGCATCCGCTACGCCCACATCGTCAACGCCGCCTTCACCCACCCGTCCCCCACCGGCGGACGCTTCAACTCCGCCACCCGCGGCGCTTGGTACGCCTCCCTCGACCGCCCCACCTCCATCGCCGAGGTCGCCTTCCACAAGCTCCGCCAGCTCGAAGAGATCGACTGGCCTCACGAAGAGATCTCCACCTCCGACGACTACCTCGCCGACATCACCAGCCCGTTCCATGACCTTCGCGACACAGACCTTCGTGACCCAGACCTTCACCACCCCGTCGGCAGCACCACAAACCCGGGTGCCCCACCCTCTCCGGCCTCATCGGAAAGGGTGGGGTCCGCCACAAATGTTAGAGCGAATCCCGCAGACCCTGAAAGCGCCTCCATCTCAGGTAGCCCATCCTCTGCCGCGGTATCGCACCCAGTAATGTCCCCTGCCTCAGAACTCCACAACCCCTTCGCCCGCTATCTCCGCCCCGATCCCATCCCCCGCTGCTACGCCCGTCCCCAGCGCCTCGCAGACCGTCTCCTCGCCCGCAAATCCAACGGAATCATCTACCCCAGCGTCCGCCGCCCCGGTGGAACCTGCCTCGCCGTCTTCCGCCCCGCGCTCGTCTATAACGTCCGCCGCGGCTCCCGCCTCGAACTCCGACTCCAGCCCAACCGCCCCTTCCGCCTCTCCCACGCCCGCGAGCTCCCCATCCCCAAGGGCTGATCCTTCAGCCCGGATCTGCCGCCCACTCGCCCGGACCACCCGTGCCCACCTCGACTGGGAGCACTCCCGTCCCTGCTGCCGTCATCTCGACCGCGAGCACCCACCTATACCGCTGCCAACCGTCATCTCGACCGGAGCGCCCACTCCTGCCAGCCGACCGGGAGCGAAGCGAAGCGGAGAGGCGCCTATTCCCTGTTGCTTTCTTCAAGGCGCCTCCGATACCCAACCGTATTGAGCTCCAGGAACCCCAGCGCACACCTCCACCCGGAATGCCGCCCCCTGTCAAACGGATCGCCAGGGCACCACCCAATCCTCAGGCACCCGCCTTCGGTCCTTTTTTAGGCCCCTGCTCGGGTCCAGTCTTCGCTCCAGCCTTTGGTTGCGTCGACCTGGGCGCTGCTGAAGCTCCTGCCAGAGCCCCCTTCCTCCCGACCTTCTTATCGCCCTCTCCCGCCGCGACCGCCACTACCTTCGCCTTCTCCCCCGCCTTTGCCCGCCCACTGCCCGCCCCGCTCTTGGGCGCCGAGCTCTTCTGCACCACAGCCGAGCTCTTTTGTACCCTACCGGGCCTCACCACCGGCACGGCGATCGGCTCCAGAGCCAGGTACTTCTTCACCTCATACCCCGCCTCCGCTGCAGCCTTGCTCGCTGCCCCAAGCCGTCGCTTCACCTCCGCAAACGCCTCCGTCTCACCCGGATGCGCCTCCGCCGCCCTCACCAGCGCCGGGATCTCCAGCCACCACAGCAGCTCATCAAACGCCTCCTTGTTGAAGTAAACCGAGCCCTCGGACTCGTTCACACTTGTCAGCCATCGCACATCCCCGTCTCGCCAGAACTCCTCCGACGCACCGGCTATCCGCGTCTGCTCCGCGCCCCCGTGGCCCAGCAAAACTCGTACTCGCGCCGCCGCGCGCCAGGCATCCTCGCCCATTACGCCCAGGCCAGAGAAAATCTCCGCCATTGCCGACCGCAGCTGAAGCTCATCGAAAGCCCGAACCTCCGCTGCTCCCTCATGCCCGTCTCCATCCGCTTCGAGCTCCCGTAGGGCACCCCACGCCAGAATCGTCGCCCAAGTCCCGACCTCCAGCTCCCCGGGGGCGCTGCCCGGAAGAATCGCCGTCGCCGCCTCCGGCCAGACTGGCGATCCACCCTGCAATCCAGGCAGCCGCAACATCGCCGCAAACCGGCCCCTCAGCCTTTCCGTCCTGCTCGCTCCGTTCGACGCAGTACTCCCCACACCGTCACGTCCCCTGACCTCACCCACCTGGTCGAAGAACCTCTCCGCCCGGCTCAGCACGGTCGCCGTGCGCTCATCCGCCGAACTCGCTCCGGCCTCCGCCTTGGCACCCTTTTTCGCTCTGCCCGGCCTCTTCCAA
>JAABUZ0100005218.1_pt1 | contig 17223 bp, 18 predicted proteins | sample 5562091 | NCBI WGS metagenome assembly JAABUZ01 (sample SAMN12813069, study PRJNA571459) | rock metagenome | isolation source: Antarctica rocks | place: Antarctica: Victoria Land, Linnaeus Terrace sud | collected 2015-12-21
AAGAGGATGGGACTTCACGAATAGATACCTCCTTATCTCGTGAAAAGAACGAACACGCTCCTGTCATTGTACCGGAAGAGGTCAAAAAAACTCTGCCCTAGAAAAATGTGCAAAGTCCAGGTATCGCTACGCACACGTTCCAGAACACGACCTAGTTCGTCTGACGCCTTCTTAGAAAGCACTTTTACCAATCCTATATGTGTCAATCTATCAAAAATAATAACCAGTAGCCACTGCTCTTCGATCATCGAGGTATAGATATTTTCCTGTACACCCTGTTGAAAAATATTGCGGAAGTCTTTCTCGTCGAGCAGCCTTGCCACCTCACGCGACGATGAGAAGACGCCTGCCAGTAACGCACCTAATGTGGTTGCATTACGCCGTGTGCCAGCTCCTTGAGTAGCTACAACCTGCCCGCTCTTGTCGATAAGCAAGGCAGAGGTTGCGTTGGTATCATTCATCAACTTTGTAAGTACAGTTGAGATCATAGCAAGTTCTTTATCTGAAACGACAAGGTTCGTTAGTTGTTCCATGAACAAGTCGCCCTCCGTGTGACTCCGTCTAACGCCGGGACTGTTTGCAGTATTATACATATGTACTCGCTCGCGTTCTCCGGTATGTTCTTTTTTGTTACGCTACGCTACGTCAAGAGCCTCAAGAATTTCATTACGACTCGCTTTAACCAGATGGCGCACGCGACTAAGATTTGAGGCGTTATCGAGAAGAGTAACCATCAGGGCGAAATCACCCAGGGGATCAACACTCACCAAACCGTGCTCATATTCAACCAGCACCCCAACAACACTACCACGCGCAAGCTCTTGTCCCAACGACTCTGCTGTCCCCAGCCCTGAAGTCATGATGGCACCCATAGCCTCCATGCTTTCCTTGCCATCACGAGTCATCCCTTCAATCATAAGACCATCGCGTCCTACCAAGATTGCCTGACGCACGCCAGAGATTGTCAAGAAGCGGCTCAGCGTCTGCTTTAGATCAACCATTCTTTCCTCCACTGACAGCACAGTGTGTATGTATTTTATGCATCAGTGCTTGATGAGTATACAAGTACAACGCCTATCATTCTAAGCGATAGATGAGACAAGAAGCAAATCTATGGTACCTCTAGGCTAATCTAACAGGTGTTGCACCTATCCTTGCAGCTTGCAGTCTTTATAAGACGCTCTTCACGAAGAAGAATATATACATAACCGGTTGGTAGCTTATGACAAGATGATACAATATTACTACTTATTGTGAGAGGAGAAACCACATGCAAGGGCCTGACGAGCTAGAAGCGCTATGGATGCCTTCAAACAACTATTTTCCTCAACGTTCTGGACATACACCGAGTTGGATTATTATTCATGGTACAGCTGGCTTTACCAGTGCACAAGAGGTCGGATACTATTTTCAACAAAGAGAGGTGGCAACACACTACACAATAGGACGTGATGGCACAATAGTTCAGCATGTCAGCGAACAACATGGTGCATGGGCAAACGGGGGGGTTACTGAAGGGCATGACAGATGGTGGTCAACATCGCTCAACCCTAATCTTGTTACGCTCTCCATTGAGCACGTCAAACCAAGTAGAGATAACTCGGACGAGATCACAGATACACAAAAAACGGCAAGCTTTCTCCTCGTTAAACATATGTGTGAACGCTACACTATTCCGCGTCGTTGGGCAGATGCGCAGGGCGGCATCACTGGGCACTACTCAATGGACCCCATACATCGTAGTTTCTGTCCTGGCCCCTATCCTTGGAAAGAACTCTTCGCCTACCTGAATAATACAGATATGTGAAACGAACAGAGAGCGTTATGTTCGCACTTTAGTCTTGAATGCAACGCTCTCTGTTCGTTTGGACTATTAGCGGTGCTCTAGTCCATAGTTGGGAGCCTCTTTCGTCACGATCACATCATGAGGGTGACTTTCACGTAAGCCCGCGCCTGTGATACGGGTAAAACGCGTCTTCTCTTGCATCTCTTTAATAGTTGCAGACCCTGTATAACCCATTGACTGACGCAAACCGCCTACAAGCTGGAAGACGAGCGGACCCAGCATACCTTTGTATGGCACACGCGCTTCAATACCTTCAGCAATCAGCATTGACTCATCGCGTGTCTCGCCCTGGAAGTAACGGCCTTTACTATGACTGCGCTGCTTCATAGCTCCAATCGACCCCATACCACGATAGTCTTTGAAGCGTTCGCCATGTGAGATAATCAACTCACCCGGGCTTTCATCGACGCCAGCGAGCAGACTTCCTAGCATTACTGTGTCTGCCCCTGCCGCAATTGCCTTCGCAATATCGCCCGAATACTGAATACCACCATCCGCAATAATCGGAATATTGTACCGATGTGCAACCTGCGCACACTCGTAAATTGCTGTGATCTGCGGCATACCGATACCGGCAATGACACGCGTCGTACAGATGGCCCCTGCACCAATGCCGACCTTTACCGCGTCTACACCTGCCTGGATGAGTGCCTCGGTGGCCTCGGCGGTGACAACATTTCCCGCGATCAACTGGGCACGTTTGCCAAAACGATCTTTTACTCGCGCTACCACCTCAAGCACCATCCGTGAATGTGCATGTGAGGTATCAACGACCAGCACGTCTACACCCTCTTCGAGCAGTGCCTCAGTGCGTCTATCAGTATCTGGCCCCACGCCAATCGCGGCACCGACACGTAGCCGTCCAAACTCATCCTTTGCGGCATGAGGGTAGAGAATCTTTTTCTGAATATCCTTCATGGTGATGAGACCTTTGAGCATGCCATGTTCATCGACCACAGGCAATTTCTCAATTTTGTAGCGGTGCAGACTATCGCGTGCCTGCTCTAGCGTTGTGCCAACAGGTACCGTGATGAGACGGTCACGTGTCATCAACTCAGAAATTGGACGATCCAAATTTGTCTCGAACCTGATATCACGGTTGGTAAGAATACCGACTAGTTTTCCCTCTTCTGTGAGAGGAATACCCGAAATGTGGAAGTGCTCCATCGCGGTAAGAGCTTCGCGGAGCGAGCCAGTAGGCTCCATCGTAATTGGGTCGGTAATCATTCCCGACTCTGAACGCTTTACTTTATCAACTTCTTCAGCTTGTTGTTCGATTGGCAAGTTATAATGAATGATGCCAATACCGCCTTCACGTGCAAGAGCGATTGCAAGTCGTCCTTCAGTCACGGTATCCATAGCAGCACTTACAATGGGCACATTGAGTGCAATGGTCCGTGTCAGACACGTCTGGGTAGAGACATCACGAGGCAATACAGAAGAGGCACCAGGAATAATAAGGACATCGTCGAACGTCAGACCTTCCGAGGCAAATTTGTCGTCGAAAGCGTTCAGTTTCGGCACCAGAGACATGATTGGGGCTTCCTCCTTATAAAAAGCCCAGCACACTATAAGTACGCGTGCTGGGCATCCCCTATCGGGATGGTGAAACATACTATTTTCATCATTTAAAATGTATTTTCTCTAGTGTAGCATGTAACTTCGCTCAACGTCAAATAATGTTCACGAATAACAGGGCTGTTGAAACAGCTCTGCTTACACAAAGATGCGGTGCAGAGTGTTGACACTCTGCACCGCATCTTTTGCAATGAATAAATTTAGAGGGTACGTCGTGAACGACTCCCAACAAACAAATTGTAGAGTAATACAATTACTGCAAGAATCAGCAAAATGTGAATGAAGCCGCTCGTAATGTGGAGAGCAAGGAAACTAACCAGCCATAAAACAACAAGAATAGCGATGACTGCCCAAAGAATACTTCCTAACATTTTCAACTCCTTTTTTGATTTGCTAGTCGATAGCAAGTCTTTCACTTTACTCAAAAAGAATGAATGTGGATAACTTCTACTAGTAACACGATTCAGAAGGCTAAATAGATGTGAGTTACATATTCTTGTTTTGAGGCTTGTCAGCAGCGCATAAGTGCTGTACTGTATACAAAGAAACTATTGCATAACTCTTTGTAAGGAGCTGTATTATGTCTGCTGACGCGCAGACAACGACGACTAACTCGCCAATGTATGACAAGTACACCTATGGCAATGAGGCTATCGTCGTTGACCATTTTAGTAAAAGCTACGGCTCAACACGGGTCGTTGATGATGTACGATTTACCGTTCGTCGTGGCGAGGTCTTTGCCTTGCTCGGTCCTAACGGTGCAGGAAAAACAACAACCGTCGAGACACTTGAAGGCTATCGTACGCCCGACCAAGGCATCGTTCGCGTCCTCGGACGTGACCCTATTCGCGAAGCGCGGGCACTCAAGCCACATGTCGGTGTTATGTTACAGCAAGATGGGTTATATCCAGCACTCACTGCACGTGAAGTCTTACGTCTCTTCGCAGGCTACTACGAGCATTCACAGGATGTCGATGCATTGTTGGAACGAGTGGGACTCTCAACTGCGGCGAAAACACGCTGTCGACGGCTCTCAGGTGGTCAGAAACGTCGGCTAGCACTAGCCGTTGCGCTCGTTGGTAATCCCACGCTGATCTTCATGGATGAGCCAACGGCGGGCATGGACCCACAGGCTCGACTGGCTACCTGGGAGATTATTCGTGATCTCAAGCGCAATGGTGCTACTGTATTGCTCACAACACACCTGATGGATGAAGCCGAGCGTCTGGCAGACCGTGTCGCGATCATTGACCATGGAAGGCTCATTGCCCTTGATACACCAGGAAATTTAACGGGAACGCAAAACGCCAATGTTGTTCGCTTCGTTGCACCTCTGGGTCTGGATAAAGCTGTACTGGTGGCATTACCATCGGCACGGATTGCAGAAGAGGTGCGACCAGGAAGCTATGTCATCGAGACCGATAATGTTCCAAAGCTTCTCGTCGAACTAACTACATGGTTACGCGACCAAAATATCACACTCTCCGAATTGAGAGTAGGACATGGCTCACTCGAAGACCTGTTCCTACGACTCACCGGATCAGAAGTAAGAGAATAGTACACGTATGACAACACCTACAAATTCAACAACCATAGATTATGAGACAGGAAACAGTAAGGCAGCTCCTTTGAGCCGCCAGATACTCACGCAGGTACAGTACGAACTGCTTCTCACGTTACGGCGCGGCGAGAACATTCTTGTGACGCTGATCGTCCCTGTAATGCTACTCATCTTCTTTACCTCACTCAACATTGTGCCCTCCGTCAATGGCAACGCGATCAACTTTCTCTTGCCAGGGATATTAGCAATCGCAATCATGGCGGCAGGGATGGTCAATCTTGGTATTGCCACCGCCTATGAACGCTATTACGGAGTACTGAAACGCTTGGGAAGTTCACCCTTGCCTCGTAGTGGCTTGATTATCGCGAAGGTTATCTCGATTCTGATACTTGAGTTTATTCAAGTCCTTTTGCTCGTTGGAGTTGCAGTACTCTTCTATCGCTGGCAAGCAGCAGGTTCCCCAATACTTACGTTGTTAGCAATCGCACTAGGCACTATCACGTTTGCAGCATTTGGTCTTGCGATGGCAGGAGCACTACGCGCTGAGTTGACGCTTGCAGGGGCGAACGCATTGTTTCTCGTCTTCGTCTTTCTGGGTGGTGGTGTCCTACCACTTACGCGTTTGCCCGGGCCACTCGCAGCACTCGCAGAGTTACTTCCAGCGACAGCACTCACGCAAGCACTTCAAGCGGCAATGACTCGTGGAGGAGGTTTTCCAGGCTATCCCTTGCTAGTACTCACCGTCTGGGCCATCATTATGCTTGTCATCGCCATTCGAACATTCAAATGGGAGTAGGTTTATAGGAAAGGGAAAAGCGTGAGTGACATCTCACCAGGCGTAAAGGGACATGTTGTCGCAGTTTGCCGTAATCCTGAGCCAGGACTGCCTAAGCCTGTTGTAAAACACATTTATCTTCTGACGGATTTAGGTGTCGAAGGCGATTACCACGCGGGGAAACTCGTACGTCATCGCTATCTTGCGAAAAAGTATCCTACGCGACGAAATATACGACAGGTGCTTCTTGCGGAGACTTCAGTATATCGTGAACTAGCGCAAAAGGGACTTTCGCTAGAACCGGGCATGATGGGTGAAAATATTGCCGTTGAAGGAATCGCCATCATGGAACTTGCAGAAGGAACACGCCTCTCTATAGGTGAAGCCATAGTGGAGATTACTGAGGTGCGTAAGCCCTGTCTGCAACTAAATGGTATACATTCCAAATTGCTGAAAGCGGTCACGTCCCAAGAAGATGGAAAGACACGCTATAAAGCAGGGATTATGACCCGTGTATTGCAAGCAGGATGGGTCAAAGCAGGAGATCGTATCGCAGTGCTATCGTCAAAAACTGTACAGCAAGCAGCACTTTTTTAATGCAGCAAGGACACACAAACAAGTTTGTATTTTGTTTGTGTGTCCTTGCTGCATTGCTATATATATTACTACGAATTTATGAAACAAATTTGCTTGTGAACCACTCTTATTATTGTTCCACATTTAAGTGGACAACATTAAGCGGAGGTTTCATGCAATCAAAGTTATATAAAGCAGCGGTGCTTGCTGCTGTTGTCATTCCCTTACTCGCAACTCTTTTAGCAATTTATCTACTTTGGGAACGTGCTGTTCATATGTCCGACCTGGTTCTTCTGGTGGTGATGTACTCGCTTACCATTATCGGCGTTGGTGTGGGTTTTCACCGAATGTTGACGCATCGTAGTTTTCAAGCTCATCCTGCCGTAAAATTCGTTCTACTTGTTCTAGCTTCTATGTCGTTAGAAGGCTCGGCGTTAGAATGGGCGGCCACCCACATCAAGCATCATGCACATGCTGATAAAGAGGGCGATCCTCATAGTCCTGTTGAAGGTTTTTTTCACGCGCACATTGGGTGGATGTTCAAAGATCGTATGGCAGACCCGAATTTTTACTGTCGTAATCTTGTCAAAGATCCGATGATCGTCTTCATCAGCAAGACATTCTTTCTCTGGGTTGTACTTTCATTGCTTATTCCCTTCGCGCTTGGTGGCTGGACTGGCCTGCTCTGGGGTGGACTGGTACGCATTTTCTTGACTCACCATGTCACATGGAGTGTCAATTCCATCTGTCATACCTTTGGGAAACGTGAGTTTGAGACAAAAGACCAGAGCCGTAACGAATGGCTTGTAGGCTTGTTAAGCTTTGGTGAAGGTTGGCATAACAACCATCATGCATTCCCCCGCTCAGCATTTCATGGTCTCCATTGGTGGCAGTTCGATCTGTCTGGCTACGTTATCTTCACGCTCGAACGTCTTGGCCTTGTGCGCGATGTATACCGCATACCAGCGGCCATGCGTACACGCTATAATGCTGCTCAAGGACGACCTAATGCAGCAACCTTAGAAAATGAAGTTGCGTAACACATACATGCAAGAACAAAAAATCGGGCGCTAGTACGCCCGATTTTTTTATACACCTCTTCTCTTGTTAATCATGTGAGTGTCGGAGTCACTTTTTCCGCAAAGTGACATGCAGCATAGTGCTCTCGTCCCTCTTTCGCTTCAAATGCTGGCTCGATCTCGCGACAAATCTGCTGCGCCATTGGGCAGCGTGTGTGAAAACGGCAACCCGACGGAATATTGATGGGGCTGGGCAAGTCGCCGGAAAGAATGATACGTTTACGCTTCTTCTCCAGTACAGGATCGGGAATGGGAATCGCGGAAAGCAGTGCTTTTGTATAGGGATGCTTTGGAGCGGCGTAAATTTCGTCGCGGTCCGCCAATTCAACGATTTTGCCAAGATACATGACAGCGATACGGTCGGCGACGTGACGTACCACGCTCAAGTCATGGGACACAAAGAGATAAGTCAGATTGAACTGATGCTGCAAGCGCTGGAGCAGGTTGAGCACCTGTGCCCGTACAGAAACATCTAATGCTGATACTGGCTCGTCGGCAATCACAAACTCAGGGTTGATCGCAAGCGCACGTGCGACCGCGATGCGTTGGCGTTGGCCGCCACTAAACTCGTGTGGGTATCGATCAATATACTCTGGACGAAGACCAACAACACGTAGTAGTTCTGCCGCCTTCTCACGAATTTCACTGGCCGACCCCAGATTGTAGATATGCATCGGCTCTGCAATCAGCGAACCTACAGCGAAGCGCGGGTTCAGCGAGGCATACGGGTCTTGAAACACCATCTGCACACGGCGACGTACTTGACGTAGCGGCTCTCCTTCTAGTTTTGCCAGGTCTTGCTCTTCAAAAAGAATCTGGCCTTGCGTCGGCTTATAGAGTCGCACAAGAGTACGGCCAATCGTGGTTTTGCCCGACCCACTTTCTCCCACGAGACCAAGTGTCTTACCGCGTTCAATACTAAAGCTGATACCATCAACGGCACGCACATAGCCAACAGTGCGTTGTAGCACAATTCCTCGTGTCAGAGGAAAGTGCATTTTCAAGTCACGCACATCAAGCAGAGTATCACTTGCTACCTGTGTAACCATTCGTATTGCTCCTTAGGACTTTTTTAACGCTGCCTTCTGCGCCGCCTCTTCACTCACAGCCTTTTGCGTTTCCACTCTTGCCAACCTGCGCCGCTCTGCATACGCTTGTTCTTTCGGATCAGCAATATCAGGCCAGCATGCTTTGCGATGTGTTGCCATACCAGGAAGCGGGTCAAGTGGCGGCATGGTATTACAGACCGCGCGTGCGAAATAGCAGCGAGGCACAAAAGGACATCCCTTTGGTGGATTCAACAAGTCGGGCGGCGTCCCTTCGATGGTTTTTAACTCACTCTGATGCGCCTCATCAAGACGAGGAATAGACGCTAACAAGCCAAGTGTGTAGGGATGACGTGGATTTGCGAAAAGTTCTTCAGTAGTTGCCTCTTCGACAACCTTACCCGCATACATCACGATTACACGATCAGTCATGCCTGCAACAACACCGAGATCATGTGTGATGAGAATAAGCGATGTGCCAAAGTCTGCACAAATTCCGCTTATAAGCTCCAAAATTTGTGCCTGTACTGTCACATCCAGTGCCGTTGTTGGCTCATCAGCAATCAACAATTTAGGGTTACATGCCAGCGCAATCGCAATCATGACACGTTGACGCATCCCTCCACTGAATTGGTGCGGGTAGGAGTTGATACGTTCGGCCACCGCTGAAATACCAACTTGTTCTAATAGCGACATAGCTCGCTTGCGTGCCTCACCCTCTGACAATTTGAGATGAATACGCAAGCCTTCTTCAATCTGTTTCCCAATGGGCATGGTAGGATTGAGACAGGTCATTGGATCCTGAAAAATCATACCAATCTTGCCACCACGTACCTTCCGCATTGCACTTTCTGGCATATCTAGCAGGTCTTGCCCATCAAAGAAAATACTGCCTCCCGCGTATTCCCCAGCAGGCTGTGCGACAAGCTTCATAATCGAGAGGGCAGTAACACTCTTACCACAGCCACTCTCACCCACAACGGCGACTTTTTCTCCTGGCTTTATAGAAAAATTTACACCATCTACGGCACGCACGCGTCCAGCTTTTGTCTTAAAATATGTTTTGAGGTCTTGCACCTCTAAGAGATACTCTCCCAAGTGATAGCTCCTTCTGTGGACATTCTCCAAGCTTCACGCTTAGCGTTCCGTCATGTATGGATCTAGGGCGTCGCGCAAACCATCACCAACAAGGTTGCAACTTAATACAGTAAAAAAGATGAGTAGACCGGGAATAAAGACGAGTTTCGGGTCCGTATTGAAGAAGCCCTGACCATCACTAATCATATTACCCCATGTTGCAACAGGAACTTTGATGCCAAAGCCGAAGAAGCTTAGCACTGATTCCAGAATGATATTGCTGCCAACTAATAGAGTTGCGTTCACAATAATCGGGCCAGCAGCATTTGGAAGGATGTGGCGGAACATGAGACGAAAACTGCGTGCGCCATTAGTCTTGGCTGCAAGTACATACTCTCGCTCTTTAAGTGCAAGAAATTCACCACGCACAAGGCGTGCAACCGTTGTCCAACCAAAAATCGCTATAAGAAAAATCACCCCTGTTGTGGAGCCATTCGCAAATGAAGCGGAGAGGATAAAGAGTAGCAAATAGGTTGGAATAGCCAATACTACGTCTGTAGCTCGCATCAGCAGATTGTCGACAATACCTCCGTAGTAGCCAGCGAACGAACCAATCATCACGCCTAAGACAACAGAGATAAGCATAGAAGTAAGGCCTACCAGGAGTGAGACCTGCCCTCCTGCAATGGCTCGTGCCATCGTATCACGTCCCACATCGTCTGAGCCAAACGGAAATTGCAGCGAGGGTGGCGCAAATGTTTGCGTCAAGCCAGGAGTATTAGGGTCATTATGCCCGGTTACGAAGGGTCCTACAAAACAGAAAAGAAACGCCAGAATGAGAAAAATCGCGCCGGCGACTGCCACACGGTTACGCACGAAGCGATCAAAAATGATGCGTCCCTGACTACGCCTCTTCTGAGCCAAGGCTGGAGTCATATCCAATGCTGGCTCTATTTCCTCATCAACTTGCACATTCTCAATGTGTTGGGATGTATCCATATTTTATCTCCTCAACTGTTATGCGTAACGAATACGCGGGTCAGTGACCGCATAGAGGACATCAGCGATAAGGTTAGCGGCAATAACAAAGATAGAACTCAACAACAGTGTTGCCAATAACACGGGATAATCACGCGTGTCGAGCGATGAAAGGAAAAGTTGTCCCATGCCAGGCCAGGAAAACACACCCTCGGTAATAGTAGCACCTCCAGCGACTGAGCCGAAGTCAATCGCGACGACCGTTATCAGCGGTATAATAGCGTTGCGAAGTGCATGTCGAAAAAGGAGTGGAACAGGCGCAACACCTTTTGCTCGGCCAGTACGCATGTAGTCCTGCTTTGTCACGTCAATCATACTCGCACGCATATAGCGGCTCCAACGAGCGGTAAATGTAATGGCAAGAACGGTCATCGGCATAAGTAAATGTAAGAGGTGATCCCACAACCCGTTGAAAAAGTCATAGCTGACACCTAGTGTCGCTGTACCCGATGTTGGCAACCAGCGCAACGAGACACCAAAAATACCTTGTAAGAAGAGACCTAGTATAAAGATTGGCATGGCAATACCAAAATAGGAGAGAGCCGTTAGCAGATAATCTGTAATAGTCCCTTGTCGTGTCGCGGAAAGCGTGCCGATAATGATTGAGATAATAAGAGCTACGACCAGTGCGGAAACAAACAACTCTAACGTAAGAGGAAAATGCTGTTTCAACACAGTCGACACCGATTGGCTTGTCGCGAAGGAAGAACCGAAGTTCCCCGTCAGAGCATTTTTTAGCCACTTTAAGTACTGAATAGGTAAAGGATCGTTAAGTCCAAAGCTTGCACGAAGATTTGCCTGCCCTTGTGCATCCAAATTAGGATTAAGGAAAACAGTATCAGGGCCACCCGGAAGCAGACGAATAAGACTAAACATGACAATCGAAAGCAAGAATAAAATTGGCACTGCTTGCAGTAAGCGCTGCAATAAGTATCTTCCCATAACACCCCCAAGAAGAAGTGGAAACGGTAATAAAACTGCTCTATTTTTAACACTAGAGGGTACGTGCTGTCAAATTCTGATGAAATTTGCTAGTCGAAGACAGGAAAAGAGAGAACCGTCTGTAGAGGTTTACATTGTGTTGAGATATCGTGTGCTACTTGCGGTCCTACTGCTCTACCTCAGGTAGATTGTACAGTAAGCTCTTATCAAAGCATCTCTGGTTGGATGTACCAACCAGAGACGTTCCAGTTCACGGAGTCACACTACAATCGCAACGAACAGCATTATGCTGGACACTTCCCATTGTCACACCACCAATTCCACGCATTCACAGTTTCCGAGGCACCAAATGGCCCTGGCTGATAGTTATGCGTTCCCTTTTTCGCAATCTCAAGATCGGTGAGATCGTAGAGAGGGATGATTGGAGCATCGGTTATCAGTACCTGGTGAATCTGGTCAAAGATTTGCTGCCGGGCTTGTGAGTCAGCGGTTGCAAGTTCCTGGCTAAACAGTTGGTCCAACTTCGGGTTGCAGTAGAAAGAGAAGTTCGGACCATGAGGTGGAATCTGTGAGCAGGAGAAACTTGCTGCATCGTTGGCATCATATGTATATGAACTTGCATATTCCGCGAGATCATATTTACCCGGCTGTCCACTACGTAAGAATGGACCGAAGAATGTGCTGGCCGGATAGTTATTTACATCAATCTTGATACCAATTTTTTTGAAGTCTGCCTGGAGTAGCACTTCGTCCTCTTGACGCCAGAGATTATTTGAAGTCGAAGAGTACTGGAACTCCAGACGCTGGCCGCCTTTCTGGCGTACACCATCGCTACCTAATGTCCAACCGTCCTGGGTAAGCAGATTATTAGCGGCCGCAACATCGTACTTGGGACAGGGGGCATCAGCCTGATAGCCAGGAGTATAAGCTTTGCTATGATCGGTACACGTAGTAACGCCAAGACCGTGACGTGCTACATTCACCAAGCTGTCATGGTTAATCGCCATCGCCATCGCCTGCCGAATCTTCACGTCCTTGAGGATGGGATTGTTCAGGTCAACGTGAATACCTTCGTAACTTGCGGATGTACCCGTTACAATCTGGTATTGGCTCAGTTGTTTGTAGGAGTCAACCTTACTGACATCAAGAAACCAGGCTGAGTCAATACTTCCCGCTTGCAGGTCTTTGAGGATAGTGCTTGAGCTTGTAACCACGCGGAAAATGATCTTGTCAAGGTGGGGTAAGCCTTCGGAGGCGCGATAGTAATTGTTATTGCGCGACACGGTGTAGTGATCACCAGGCTTGCTTTCGGTCATCACGAACGGACCACTGCTGACCGTCGGAAACAGGTTATCGGATGACTTCTTGATATCACCAGGTGCCATACTTTCAAAGTGATGCTTTGGCAGAGGAGCAAGCTCGCCATCCGTCCATGTAGAAACAAACGGAGCATAAGGAACACTCAGATGGAAAGTAATTGAAAGTTTGTCCGCCGATACATCCGCGCTTTGAATAATGCGGATAGCCAAGGTACTTTGTGCCGGAAATGCTTTATTCGCCCACAACTTCCAGGTGAAATCGACATCATCCGCGTTGAGGGGCTGACCATCGGACCATTTAAGTCCAGGCTTTAGATGGAATGTCCATGTCTTTGCATCACTGCTGACACCACCATTGCCTATCGTTGGCATCTGTGAGACCAATCCAGGGCCGATGGTGCCATCAGGGTTGCCAACAAAGAGTGGGGTATAAATAGTTTGGTCAACCATGTCTGCGAATGTTTGCACAGACGCGTTGGGGATAAGCGAATCGGGCTCATTGATGATATCATCGAGCCAAATACCACCTTTTGTTACTTTGCCATTATTACTACTTGTTGTCGGAGTTCCCGAAGGACCACACGCACTAAGTAGAAGGGCAAGCAACGCAATAAAAGAAAACGTACTTATGAGGAAACGGGGTCTAGATTTCACGAACATGCAGTTCTCCTCGTAATTCACTATGCGGCGATTTCAGTATAATGATACTACGCATATCTTGTACAGCATCTCACACAGTCTTGCGATATCTATACTATTACTTAGAATGCTCCGACCTCCATAAATAGATACCCATAAGTTATTGCTCTTTTTACAGACTAATCATCACATTTACATTAATCACACCTTTATAGTGTGATATAATACACTTCATGCAAGCGAAAAAGTATATGCCTGGAGAAACCATGCGTGTTACAACACAAAGTGTGCTCTTAAATGGTTATAAACTGCACTATAGCTTTGTTGGAGCAGGCAGTCCGCTTGTGCTTATTCATGGCTTTGGAGTTTCAGGGCATGTTTGGCAACGTATGCTTCCTTATCTTGCACGACAACATCAAGTGTTTATCGTTGACCTTCCAGGATATGGACGTAGCACCTACAGAGGAACAGGTACGTCTTGGCAGTTACGCGCTATGGCTCCTTTGCTTGCTACATGGTTACAACAGATGCACCTGTCGCCTGTGCATCTCATAGGTCATTCAATGGGAGGTGCAATTGCTATTCATCTCACGGCTCAGGCTCCCGAGCTGGTCAAGAGTTTGGTACTTGTTGATGCGGCAGGTATTCCATTTCACTCTACACTTCCGGTGCTTGCCGCACGTTCAATACACTCAACGTTGCAACGTGGTAATGGCGGCTATCCTCTATCGTTGCTACGTGACATAGTACGGCCCCGGTTACGTCTCTTCTGGCATGGTGCGAGACAAATAGTGGACAGTGACTTTCGCGCGGAACTTGCTTCGCTTGCAGTGCCCACACTCATTATATGGGGTGAGCAAGATGTTCTTGTGCCAATTTCGCTCGGATACCAACTCTATGATGCACTGCCGCATGCAATCTTCGTCTCTATCCCCGCGAGTGGACACCGCCCAATGCTCGCGCGACCAGCACTTACGAGCGGCGTAGTACTAGAGTTTTTGGAGGAACAAGAGAAGCAAGAAAGGTCTTCTTCGACTCCTACACAGGAGTAAGAAGTTTATGCTCAGTTACAATCTTAGTGGCTAGCGTCTTGTAACCAACACTCTCGAAGAGAACAACCATTTTATCGCCTTCATAGCGTAAGACGAGACCATCACCCCAGGTTGCATGTTTTACTTTTGTGTTAATGGGAAATGGCATATTCTCTTCGTCTTCCGTCACAGTAATGCCTGCATCACATGTATCACAAAAGCCGCAAGGATCATCGATCTCTTCACCAAAGTAGTTTAGCAAGTACTCACGACGACAATCTTGCACCTCCGCATAGCCCTCCATCATCTCGATACGCGATTTGTCATACTGCCGATACGACTCGTGCGCTTTTATCACCTGTACTACCACGTCATCTAGCACAACATTTCCACTGACAGCGACGATTTCCCCCGAGGCGAGTATTTCGACCATGCCCACTTCTTCAAGGCGACTCAGTACTTCCGCTAATTTTGAACGCGAAAGATGTGTTTTTTCGCTCAATTCACATTGTTCCTGCACCTGCTCGCGTTCATTAGGTCGCATTCCGGCATGGTAGTAAGCCGCTTTTACCTGTTGCCCTTGCAATGCTTCCGCGATCTGCTCAGCATGTTTTCGCGTTGATGCATAGACTATGCCAGGTTTTTCGGTTTCTCTCACACGGTCAAGCAGTGTCTTTTTCTTTGTCTGCTCATCTCGAAATACTTCGACGCCGAGCCAGATATTTGGACGGTCAAAACCTTGTACGATGACCTGCGGCTCACGCATAGTAGAGTTTACAAGCGCTGCATTGCCTACTCCACTCTCTTCTATCGATTCAACTTGATCGAGCTGTAAGGCGATCAGAGGTGAAACTATCACCGCTGGACCTTTCAACACTTGTTCCGCCATCTGATAAATTATCGACTTTCCTAGGCCCGTGGCAGAACGGCCAAAGTGTCGTGTCCGTCGAGTACAGATTTAATCGCAGCCTCTTGCCCAGGGCGAAAATCCGCAAAGCCAAATTTCTCGCGCATGAAGCGGCGCACTTGCTGCCTATCGGTCTTCATGTATCAGTCTATCCAATCTAAGCAACGAGAGCAGATATGGGCAGGCACGTCCTATGCAAAGCGCATTACTAACTTTTCGTTACACAATCAATCATCTTTGTAGTAAGAACACGAACGGTAATGCTGTCGCTGTTACAGCATTACCGTTCGTGTAGCAAGTAAGGAAGCTTTTTGGCATATAACTTTGTTTGTAAAAACATGCTGGAAAGCAACAAGGAGAGCAAATATGCAATATAAAGAAGTTGAGAACGAGATACGCACTGTACCACAGGCGGTTACTCCCTCTGTAAAGGAGCAGTCTCCGACTACAATAGATCAAAAAATGGTGTGGATTCTTTCGGTAGCGTGTGCAATGAGCGTTGCCAATTTGTATTATAATCAGCCTTTATTGGCGGATATTGGACACGCCTTTTCTGTCTCGGAGAGCGCGGTTGGCTTTATCGCAACACTTGCGCAGTTGGGATACGCCATAGGTTTACTATTTATTGTTCCTTTAGGCGACTCTTTTGATCGGCGTAATCTAATTACATTTACTCTGTTTGCGGTAACACTTTCGCTGATAGCCACAGCTTTCGCTCCATCAATAGTTTTTTTGGCGGTAGCGAGTTTTGCAGTAGGTGTAACAACTATTGTGCCACAAATTATTATTCCTTTTGCCGCCAGTCTTGCTCACCCACGACAACGGGGGCAGGTCGTTGGAACAGTGATGAGCGGGTTGTTGATTGGCATTCTGCTTGCGCGTACCGTGAGTGGCTTTATTGGAGCGCAATTTGGGTGGCGTGCGATGTACTGGATCGCAGCGGCAATGATGATCTTGTTGACCGTTATGTTACGTGTTCTTTTACCAAAGGAGCAGCCGCGTACACGTATGAGTTATTCACGTCTGTTACGCTCGCTTTGGGACCTGCTTCGTACCGAGCCAGTGCTACGTGAAACCAGTATCTTTGGGGGACTTGTCTTCGCGGCATTCAGTGTCTTTTGGGTAACGCTCGTCTTCTTTCTTGGCACACCACCATATCATTTTGGAAGTGAAGTTGCTGGACTTTTTGGACTCGTTGGAGTCGCGGGTGCATTAGCTGCTTCTTTGACGGGTAAGCTTTCGGACCGTATCGATGCTCGCATTATGACAGGAGTAATGATTGTGCTAACGCTGCTCGCATTCATTGTGTTCTGGTTTCTTGGTCACATGCTTTGGGGACTTATTCTGGGCGTCATCCTACTTGATCTTGGAACACAGGGAGCACATATCTCAAATCAGACACGTGTATTCAGTCTGAGTGCCGAAGCGCGTAGCCGCCTCAACACGGTATATATGGTCTTTTACTTTGTTGGCGGTTCACTCGGCTCACTGCTCGGTGCTTATGGTTGGAGCGTTGCTCGATGGACTGGTGTCTGCACCGTTGGAACGCTGCTTTTGGTTGTGGCCTTAGTGGTATATATTCTGGGCAGTAAGCGCTTCAAGGTTTCTTGATTTGTTGTTTTCGTGTAACGAATTAAGACTCATAAATAGACAGATTTGATGAAGTCAAGCACCCTACGTCTATGATACTGTTCAGACTTGGCCCAAAGAAGATGGAGAGGACAGCAGGGCGAGACATTGGCGAAAAGGATTAAGATGTTGAGCGGTCCAAGTGCCGAAAAGAGAGGCCAGTCCCATACGAGTATCGCT
>JAABUZ0100005219.1_pt1 | contig 17221 bp, 17 predicted proteins | sample 5562091 | NCBI WGS metagenome assembly JAABUZ01 (sample SAMN12813069, study PRJNA571459) | rock metagenome | isolation source: Antarctica rocks | place: Antarctica: Victoria Land, Linnaeus Terrace sud | collected 2015-12-21
ACCTCGTGATCGCCCGCTCGGGTGGTTCGGTGTTCGAGATCGCCGCCCATGGCCGGCCGATGGTGCTGATCCCATACCCGCACGCCACCGCCGATCACCAGACGGCCAACGCGCGCTACATGGAGCGGGCCGGCGCGGCGATCGTGATCCCGGACGGTGAGCTGACCGGCTCGCGCCTGGCTCACGAGGTCGGGGCGCTGCTCGGTGATCCCGGGCGATTGGCGGCGATGGGACGGGCGTCGCAGACGCTCGCGCGACCCGCCGCCGCCTCCGACGTCGCTCAGGAGCTGCTGCGTGCAGCGCGCCCGTGACTGCAGGGCTCAGAACGGGCGGCTGGGAAAGCCCGGCCCGAGCTGAGCATTGGCATGGGCGGCCTCATCGAGCGCCCGGGCCAGGTAGAACACGCCGCCGGGAGGGCCGCCGCCGCAGCCGCTGGAGTTACCGGGCGGATGGGTCCACATGAAGGCATCGGCGGGGCCGAAGCCGGTCTGGGTGGTGTCCGCCGGTCCGAGGCCGCGGCCGGGAGGGTTGCAGAGGTCCTCGACGCCGTGGCGGACCTTGTTTGCGTTGTAGAGCGGCCCGCGGCCGTTGTCGGCGGTGTTGACGATGAAGTGGGCGCCGTTGGTGCGGTGCGAGATCCTCGTCGCCCAGCGCACCTCGTTGATCGTCCACGCCTCGTGGGTGTCATTGGTGAAGAAGCCGCGGATCTTGTTGATGCCGATCGCCTTGAGGATCCGAGCGGTGTAGCCGGCGGAGTTTGAGTCCGAGTAGCCGCCCTCCACGTAGACGACGGTATGCGGCAGCGCCGCCATCGCGCTGATCTCGTAGCGCAGGTCGGCTTCCCACAGCTTCAGCGAGCCCATCCGCACCACGCAGGAGGATGACCCGAGCGCGTCGAGCTCGAGCAGGTAGACGGCGGGGCGGCGGTCGGTCGCGGCCGCCATCTCGTCGACGCGGCGCTGGAAGGTGGGGGTGTAGGCCGAGACCTGGGCTGGGGTGGGGCAGCCGCCGAGCGCGGGGTGCAGGAAGTAGGTGTTGATGATCGGGATCGAGCCCGGATCGGCGGTGCTGTTGTGGCAGAAGATCTTCTCCGCCTGGCTGAAGATCGCGCCGGGGCCTCCGCCCATCGAGTAGATGCTGAAGCGCTGGGGCTCGGGCTGGCTGGCGATCTTCGACAGCGCGGCGACCTTGGCTGCGAGTCCCGGGTTGCCGGCGAGGCGGCCGGCCAGGTATCCGGTCTGGATCTGCTCAGAGAAGCGCGCCCAGGAGAGGTCGAGCGGCAGGTTGGCCGGGTTCAGGCCGAGCAGCTGGGCGATCGCCTGTGCCGCGGCGCCCTTGGCGGGTCCGGGAGTGAAGAAGTGAGCGCCGTTGAGCGGGTTGGCGCCGGGGACGGTGGGCAGCGCGAGCGGGTTGGTGGGATCCCGCCGGGCCGAGTAGGGCTCCGCGCACTGCTGGCCGCCACCGGCGATATGGGCGATCGGATCCGGAACGGCGATCCGGGCAACCCGCCGATGGGTCGCCGCGGATGCGGTGCCGCTCATGCCCAGGGCGATGAGGATCAGCGCGAGCGCGCCTGTCGCTGCGGCCATCTTCTTGATCTGGTCAATTGCCATGTCACCTCTCATCGGATCACCCGCGCGTCGCCCAAGGCCCACACGGCCGGTTTGGACGAATGACCGATCGGGGTTGGTCGGGATGCAGGCTGTAGCCTCGCCCAGCGATGAACCCCGACTGGTCTGAGCGCCGGCTTCACTTCGTCGGCGTCGGCGGCGCGGGCATGAGCGGCCTGGCCCTGATCGCCCGGTCGCTGGGAGCGCAGGTCACCGGCTCAGACCGCGCGGACTCCGCATACACCACTCGGCTGCGCGAGCACGGGATCGAGCCCCGGATCGGCCACGCCGCGGAGAACGTCCCCCCCGGTGCCGAGGTCATCTACTCGACCGCCGTCCCGGCGGCCAATCCCGAGCGCGCGGCCGCGAGCCGTCAGCTGCACCGCGCCGATCTGCTCGCCGAGCTGGCGGCGCTCAAGCGCTGTCTCGCGATCACCGGCACCCACGGCAAGACGACGACCGCGGCGATGACGGCCCATGCCCTGCGCGGCGCGGGCCTTGACCCCGCGTTCGTGATCGGCGCCGAGCTGCCGGGCAGCGGGCTTGGAGCGGGATGGGGGAGTGGAGAGTGGATCGTCATCGAAGCCGACGAGAGCGACCGCTCGCTGCTCAAGCTCTCGCCCGAGATCGCCGTGCTCACCAACGCCGAGCTCGATCACCACGCGACCTACTCCTCACGTCTGGAGCTCGAGGCCACCTTCACCACCTTCATGGCCCGCGCCGGCGACCGCGCCGTGGTGTGGGACCGTCCGGCGCTGCGCGCGCTATGCCCAGGTGGGGGCATCCCGTATGACGCGCGCGAGCTCGTGCTCGCCCCCGAGGGCGCGCGCTTTCGCTGGCGCGAGCTCGAGGTTGTGCTGCCGGTCCCAGGCGCCCACAACGCGGTCAACGCCGCCGGCGCGCTGACCGCCGCGGCGCTGGCCGGGGCCGATCCCGCCCGGGCCGCGAGGGCGCTGGCCGACTTTCGCGGCGCTCGCCGGCGGATGGAGGCGGTCGGGCACACCGCGTCCGGGGCCGCGGTCTACGACGACTACGCGCACCATCCGACCGAGGTCGCCGCGGCGATCGCAGCCGCCCGCACGCTGGCCCCCCGCCGCGTCGTCGCCATCTTCCAGCCGCACCTCTACTCACGCACTCGCGCGTTGGCCGGCGCCTTCGGCGCTGCCCTGGCGGGCGCCGACGAGATCGTCGTCGTGCCGATCTACCCCGCGCGCGAGCGCGGCGAGGACTTTCCGGGGGTCGACGGGCGCCTCGCCGCCGCCGCGGCCGCCGACGCCGGACCCGGACGGCCGGTGGCCTGGATGCCGGACCTCGGCTCAGCCGAGGCCTACCTGCGCTCGACGCTGCGCGATGGGGACCTGGCGCTGATGATGGGCGCCGGCAACATCGACGGTCTCGCCCGTTCGCTGCTCGCCTGACCCCGATCGCGCCCTCGGGGGTCGCCCCCCTGGCCCGCCGCGGGGCCTTCTACGCTGGCGCACCATGTCCACAGCTCCACCCGCGGCGGTTCAGCGCGATTATCCGCTCGCCCGCCTGACGACGATTCGCACCGGCGGCCATGCCGAGCTCTTCGCCCGGCCCGGCTCGCTGGCCGCCCTGGAGGAGATCCTCGCCTGGGCGGATCGGTGCGGGGTGCAGGTAGGGGTCGTGGGGTCCGGGTCGAACCTGCTGGTTGCGGACGAAGGCGTGTCCGGGCTGGTGATCAAACTGGATTCGGAGCTGAGCGAGATCGAACTGGACGGTACGCGGCTGCGCTGCGGCGGCGGCGCCCGGCTGCCCGCGGTTTCGGCGCGGGCGGCCCGGGCCGGGCTGAGCGGGATCGAGTTCGGGGTCAACATCCCCGGTACCGTCGGCGGTGCGGTGCGGATGAACGCCAACGCCTACGGCGGTGAGCTGGCCAGGGCGCTGGAGTGGGTCGACGTGTGCAGCGCCACCGGGACCGAGCGCCGCCGGCCGCAGGAGCTCGGCTTCGCCTACCGCCGTTCGGCGCTCGCCGATGGGCAGGTGGTGGCCCGCGCCTGCTTCGCTCTCACCCCGGCCGAGCCCGACGCGGTCAAGGCCACGCTGGCGGACATGCGCCGCCGGCGCCGGCAGGCCCAGCCGTCGGGCATCAAGACATTCGGATCGACCTTCAAGAACCCCGAGGATCCACGGGCGAAGGGACGCAGCGCGGGCCAGCTGCTCGACGCAGCGGGCTGCCGGAGGCTGCGGATCGGCGGCGCCGGCTTCTCTGACAAGCACGCAAACTTCGTCCAGAACTATGGCGATGCGAGCACCGCCGACGTGCTGGCGGTGATGGCCGAGGGGCGCCGGCGGGTCAAGGCCGCGTTCGGGATCGAGCTCGAGCCCGAGGTCCAGGCCCTGGGGCCGGTGGCGGTCCCGGCCGAGTGGGCACGCTCGTGACCGCCAGCCGCCGGGCACCGCTACGCCCCCGGATGCGGATGCGCGGGCCGCGTCCGGGCCCGCGCGCGCTGATCGCGTTCGTCGCCCTCCTGCTCCTCGCCGGCGGGGCGTACCTGTGGCTGCGCGACTCGTCGCTGGTCTCCGTGCAGCGGGTCCGCATCACCGGGGTCCACGGGCCCGACGCCGGCCGGATCCGCGCCGCGCTGCGCACCGTCGCGCGCAGCATGACCACGCTCGACGTCAAGCTCGGCCAGCTGCGCACCGCGGTCGCGCCGTATCCGGTGGTCCAGCGCCTGGACGCCAGCACCCAGTTCCCGCACGCGATGACCATCCACGTGACCGAGCAGGTGCCGCTGGCCACGGTGCTGGCCGGTGGACGCCGGATTCCGGTCTCGGCCGATGGCACGCTGCTGCATGACGTGACGCCGGCTGGTCCGCTGCCCACGATCGCGCTGCCCGTGCCCCCGGGAGGCTCCCGGGTGAGCGGCTCGGCCGCCGATGAGGTGCGCTTGCTGGCCGCCGCGCCGTACCGGCTGCTCGCGCGGGTGGCCACCGTCTCTGACGGCGCGGCCCACGGCCTGACCGCGGTGCTGCGGGCTGGCCCGAGCCTCTACTTCGGCGCGGTTGATCAGCTCGCGCTGAAGTGGAAGGCGGCGACCGCCGTGCTCGCCGACCATGGTTCTGCGGGCGCGCTCTACATCGATGTCAGCGTGCCCGCCCGGCCCGCCGCTGGCGGGGCAACCGACGCCACCTCCACGCCCTCAGCGGGATCCGCCGCGCCTCTGACCGCGCCCAGCGGCAGCGCCCCGACACCCGCGGGAACGGCCACTGCGCCGGCGGCGCCGGGAGCCGGTGCCGCCTCCGCGCCGCCCGGAGCCATAGCCTCGACCTCAGGTTGAGCCTGAGGACGAGCAATTGGTAAGTCTCGGGTCCGGATCGAGACATCGCTGATCTGCAACGTTCGTTGCGGGCATCAGCTGCGCGTTGACTTCCCGCCGATCAAGGACATAACGTGTCAGACTGGCCCTACCGCGCTGGCGGTCGACAAACACTCAACCCTATCTAGAGGGTCGGACGGAGACATGGAAACCGGAAGCTATCTCGCAGTCATCAAGGTCGTCGGAGTCGGCGGCGGCGGAACCAACGCCGTCAACCGGATGGTCGATGCCGGACTGCGCGGCGTGGAGTTCGTCGCCTGCAACACCGACGCTCAGGCGCTGGCGATGTGCGACGCCGATATCAAGCTGAACATCGGGCACGAGCTCACCAAGGGCCTCGGCGCCGGCTCCAACCCGGACATGGGTCACGGGGCCGCCGCCGAGTCGCGCGACGACATCAAGGAGGCGCTCAAGGGCGCCGACATGGTCTTCGTCACGGCTGGCGAGGGCGGCGGTACCGGAACCGGCGCCGCACCCGTGATCGCCGAGATCGCCAAGAACGAGATCGGCGCGCTCACCGTCGGCGTGGTCACCCGGCCCTTCTCCTTCGAAGGCACCCAGCGCGCTCGTCAGGCGCAGGAGGGGATCCAGCGCCTGCGCGAGAACGTCGACACGCTGATCGTGATCCCCAACGAGAAGCTGCTGACGATCGTCGAGCGGCGCACCACGATCCTCGATGCCTTCCGCGAGGCCGACAACATCCTGCGCCAGGGTGTTCAGGGCATCACGGACCTGATCACGATTCCCGGACTCATCAACCTGGACTTCGCCGACGTCCGCACGATCATGCACGACGCCGGCAGCGCGCTGATGGGCATCGGCACGGCCGCGGGGGAGAACCGGGCCGGCGAGGCGGCCAAGATCGCCATCTCCTCGCCGCTGCTGGAGGAATCCGTCGAGGGCGCGACGGGAATCCTGCTCAACATCACCGGCGGCCACGATCTCGGGCTGTTCGAGGTCAACGAGGCGGCTGAGATCGTCCAGGGCGCCGCGGACTCCAACTCGAACATCATCTTCGGCGCGGTGATCGACGACGCGCTCGGGGACGAGGTCCGGGTCACCGTGATCGCCACCGGCTTCGATCGGGGCAGTCACAGCCCGAGCAGCGCCCGGGAGACGACCCGCCGTGAGCGCCGCGACCGCGATGTGACGATGGATGATCGCCAGCGCTCCTCACTGGAGATCTCCGACGACGAGATCGACATCCCCAGCTTCCTGCGCGACCGCTGAGCGCAGGCCCCGAGCCCATCGGGGCCGTCCACTAGCCTGCGGAGGGTGACCGCGGCCGCCGCCGACACCCTTCATCGTTCCCCGCTGCACGACCGCCATATCGCGTCCGGAGCCCGACTGGTGCCGTTCGCCGGCTGGGAGATGCCCGTCCAGTACGCGGGGGTGCGCGAGGAGCATCTGGCCGTCCGCCGGGCGGCCGGCATGTTCGATGTCTCGCACATGGGTCAGATCCAGACCCAGGGCCCCGGTGCGCAAGCGCTCTTGCAGCGTCTGATCAGCTCCGACGTGCGCCGGCTGGCCGAGGGCGGGGCGCAGTACGGCCTGCTGTGCCGCGAGGACGGCGGCGTGCTCGATGACCTGATCAGCTACCGGCTGGCCGACTGCCGCTACCTGACCGTCACCAACGCGGCCAACCACGAGGATGACCTGGCCTGGTTTCAGCGTCATGCCACGGACTATGACGTCGACGTGAGCGATCACCGTGACGCGTTCGCGATGATCGCCGTCCAGGGCCCGGCGGCGCGGGCGATCCTGAGCGCCCTCGCCGACGGGCCCCTGGCGCCCCGGATGCGCTGCGGCGAGCGGACGCTGGCCGGGGTTCCGCTGCTGTTCTGCGGCACCGGATACACCGGCGAGGAGGGGGCCGAGCTGCTGTGCGACCCGCTGCGGGCCGGTGAGCTCTGGGACGCGCTACTGGCCGCCGGAGTCACGCCGGCCGGTCTCGCCGCGCGTGACACGCTGCGGCTGGAGGCCTGCTTCCCGCTCCACGGCAACGAGCTGTCGCCGGATCGCACGCCGATCGCGGGCGCTCTGGGCTGGGCCTGTGAGGAGCAGACCGGGTTCATCGGCGCCGAGCCGATCGCGGCCGAGCGGGCGGCCGGTCCGGCGCAGCGGCTGGTGGCGTTCGTGATCACCGGCGCCGGGATCGCGCGTGCGGGCAATCCCGTCGCCGGCGGCGGGGTGGTCACCAGCGGGACCTTCTCACCCTGCCTGCAGCGCGGCGCCGGCCTGGCCTACGTGCCCGCCGACCGGGCGCAGCCCGGGACGCGGTTTGAGATCGACGTGCGCGGGACGCTGCGCGATGCGGAGGTCGTACCCAAGCCCATCTACGCGAAGGAGTCCTGAGGACCGTGGCCGATCCGAGCTATCCCGACGATCTTCTCTACCACCCCGAGCACGATTGGGCCCGGATCGATAGTGACGAGGCGACGTTCGGAATCACCTGGTACGCGCAGGACACCCTCGGTGAGGTCGTGTTCTTCGATCCTCCCGCGGTCGGCGCTCACGTCAGCAAGGACGCCGCCTACACCGAGGTCGAGTCCGTCAAGGCCGTCTCGGACGTGATCTCGCCGCTGTCGGGTGAGGTGATCGCCGTCAATGACCGGCTCGCCGACGCGCCGGAGACGATCAACTCCGACCCCTACGGCGACGGTTGGCTGATCAAGGTCAGGCTGTCGGACCCCTCCGAGCAGGACACGCTGATGGACGCCGCGGGCTATGAGGCGACGCTCTTATGAGTCGCTACACGTCCGCCACCGATGCCGACCGGGCGCAGATGCTGGCGACGATCGGCGTCGACTCGATCGGCGCCCTGTTCGCGGACATCCCCGAGGAGCTGCGCCTCCAGGAGCCGCTGGATCTCGGGCCCGGGCTGTCCGAGCAGGAGGTCTACGACGAGCTGCGCCGCCTAGCGCAGCGCAACGTCAGCACCGAGCAGGATGTCTCGTTCCTCGGCGGCGGCATGTATGACCACTACGTGCCCGCGCTGATCGACTCGATCACCAGCCGTTCGGAGTTTCTGACGCCCTACACCCCCTATCAGCCCGAGGTCTCCCAGGGCGGCCTGCAGGCGATGTTCGAGTATCAGACCGCGATCTGCGAGCTGACCGGGCTGCCGATCTCCAACGCGTCCGTGTACGAGGGCCCGAGCGCCGTTGCCGCCGCAGGTTACGTCGCCAAGCTCAGCCAGCCGCCGGGTCGCCGCCGCCTGGTCGTCTCGCGCGGAGTGCACCCGCACGCGCGGGAGGCGCTGGTCACGCTGGCCCGGGGGTGGGGGATGGAGGTGCAAGAGGCCAGGCTGCGCGACGGTGTGACCGTGCTGCCCGAGCTCGATGACACCGTCAGCGCGGTGATCGTCGCCCAGCCGAACTTCCTCGGCGTCGTCGAGGACCTGGAGGCACTGGCCCGGTCCGCTCACGATGCCGGAGCTCTGGCGGTGTGCTCGTGTGATCCGCTCCCGTTGGCGCTGCTGCGCTCGCCGGGCGAGTGCGGGATCGACATCGCCGTGGGAGAGGGCCAGAGCCTCGGCAACCGGCTGGACTTCGGCGGCCCCTCCTTCGGCTTCTTCGCCGTCGCCCAGGCGCTGACGCGCCGTCTGCCGGGCCGGATCGCCGGTGAGACGCGCGACGCCGACGGCCGGCGCGGGTTCGTGCTCACGCTGCAGACCCGCGAGCAGCACATCCGCCGCGAGAGGGCGACCTCGAACATCTGCACCGCGCAGGCGCTCAACGCGCTGGCCGGCGTGATCTACCTCAGCTGGCTGGGACGCGAGGGAATCGTCGAGCTCGGCGAGCTGATGCTGCGCCGCACCGCCTACGCGCGGGACCGGCTTGTCGCGATCGACGGGGTGACGCTGGCGCATGATCAGCCGTTCGTACGCGAGTTCGCGGTGCGCCTCGAGGCCCCCGTGATGCGGATCGTCGCAGCCTGTCGCGAGCGCGGGGTCGATCCCGGCTATCCGCTCGGCGCCGATTACGCCGAGTACGAGGATTGCCTGCTGGTCGCGATCACCGAGCAGCGCACCCGGGCTGACATCGATTGTCTCGCCGAGGCGCTGGAGGCGGCGATCGCCTCCGAGCGCAGCCGCGAGCCAGAGCAGGTGGGCGCAGCCGGATGACTCATACGAGCTCGGATCGGAGCCTGTCCGCGACGGCCGGCGGAGCTCGTATCAGCGCCACCGCCGACGACGAGCTGACCATCTTCGAGCGCTCGCGTCCGGGACGCCGCGCCTTCGTGGCCCCGGCGCTGGATGTGCCGGAGGTGGCGATCGATGAGCTGCTGCCCGCGCGCCTGCGCCGCAGCGAGCCGCCGCGTCTGCCCGAGGTCTCCGAGCCTGAGATCGTGCGCCACTACAACCGCCTGTCCAAGCGCAACTTCGATCTGGACACCGGCTTCTACCCGCTGGGGTCCTGCACGATGAAGCACAACCCCAAGCTGCACGAGCGGGTCGCGGCCCTGCCCGGCCACGCCAGGCTGCATCCGCTGCAGAGCCCGGACCGCGCGCAGGGAGCCCTGGAGCTGATGTTCTCGCTGCAGCACGCGCTGGGGGAGATCGCCGGACTGCCGCACGTGTCGCTGCAGCCCTCCGCGGGCTCGCACGGCGAGCTGGCCGGCGTGCTGCTGACCCGCGCCTATCACGAGGACCGGGGCGAGCAGCGCAGCAAGGTGCTGACCCCCGACACCGCCCACGGAACCAATCCGGCGACGGTGACGATGGCCGGCTATGAGGTCGTCAAGGTCGGCACCGACGCCGGCGGCAACGTCGATCTCGATGACCTGCGCTCCAAGGCGACCGACGACGTCGCCTGCCTGATGCTGACCAACCCCTCGACGCTCGGGTTGTTCGAGCCGTCGATCGGGGAGATCGCCGCGATCGTGCATGAGATCGGCGCGACGCTCTACTACGACGGGGCGAACCTGAACGCGATCATGGGCATCTGCCGCCCCGGTGACATGGGCTTCGACATCGTGCACTTCAACCTGCACAAGTCCTTCACCCAGCCCCACGGCGGCGGTGGTCCGGGCGCCGGCCCGATCGCGGTCTCAGACCGGATCGAGCCCTACCTGCCGCGCCCGCAGGTCGTGCGACGGGCTGGCGACAACGGCCACAGCCCCCGCTATGACCTGGACTTCGACCGGCCCAAGTCGATCGGGCGCCTGCGCGGCTTTCAGGGCAACTACGGGGTGTTCGTTCGCGCCTACGCCTACATCCGCTCGCTCGGCGCGGCCGGGCTGCGTGACGTGTCCGAGGTCGCGGTGCTCAACGCCAACTACCTGCTGGCCAGGCTGCGGGCCGAGGGCGTGCTCGAGTATCTCCCGGCCGCCTACGAGCGGCTGTGCATGCACGAGTTCGCGCTCTCCGGCGCGCCGATGAAGCGCGATCTGGGGATCAGGACGCTCGATCTCGCCAAGCGGCTGCTCGACCACGGGGTGCACCCGCCGACGGTCTACTTCCCGCTGCTGGTCGACGAGGCGCTGCTGATCGAGCCGACCGAGACCGAGACCAAGGAGACGCTCGATCGCTTCGCCGCGCTCGTCGCCGAGATCCTGCGCGAGGCCTCCGAGGATCCGGAGATCGCCCGGACCGCTCCGCATACGACGCCGGTGCGGCGGCTGGACGAGGCCGGCGCCGCGCGGCGCCCGGTCGTCCGCCAGCCGCTCTGAGCGGCGCGACGGATCTACGACCCGGCGGGCGTCAGTGGCACGCCCGCGCTGTGCGCGCCGGCGCGAAGCCGGTCGTCCCAGACCGCAAACAGCGTCTCGCCGGCGCCGACCGCGAGCAGGCTGGCCAGGTGCACCGCGTCGGCTCCCCGCAGCGCGTGTTCGCCGGCCAGTCGTCCGGCGTGTACGGCGACGGCCTCGGTCAGCTCGACGGGTCTGATCGCCGCCCAGAAAGTCTCCCATTCCGTCTCGGCACGAACCTGATCGGCGGGGTCAAGCCGATCAGATCGCCCGGCCGCTGCCAGCGCGGCGCGCACCTCCGGGTAGGCGAGTCGGCTGGAGACGGCGGCGTCGCAGCCATTCCAGAGCGCGGCGGCGAGGTCGCTGCCGTCCTCCTCGACCACGAGCTTGACCAGGGCGCTGCTGTCGAAGTAGACGATCGCCACCGTGCTCAGCGACGCTGGTCGCTGACCAGCTCGGCCACCGAGCCGCGCACCCGGACTCGACTGGCTCGGTCCGCAGCGGGGCGTTCGGCGCGCACCGGTCGGCTCAGCACGCCGGACCGAACCAACTGCTCGAGCAACGGGGCCGTGTCGACGGGCAGCAGGCGCGCCACCGGGGTGCCCCGGTCGGTCACGACGATCTCCTCGCCCGCATGCGCTCGTTCGATCCAACTCGACAGCTCTGCGCGCAAGGTGGTGATCGGTACGTCCACCCGAGAGAGTGTACAGATCGCGAGAGCGAAACGGTACAACAGCTGGTCTCGCTCGCCTTGCCCAGGTGTGGATGCGCGATAGCGTCATCGCGATGGTGAGCACCGATGCGACCCCGGGCTCGTCCGCGGCCGCGCAGGCGGCGGAGATCGCCGCCTGGGCGCAGGCTCCGCTGCGGGCGATGGTCGGCATCTCCTCGCCGTCGGGCGACCTGCAGGGTGCCGAGGCGGCGCTCGCGCTGGCGGTCAGCCTGCTCCCGCAGGGGGCGCGCGTCGAGCGGACGCCCTGCTCGACTCCGCGCTGCGCGCCGGACCTGATCGGCACGGTCACCGGAACGGGCCGGCGACGGGTGATGCTGCTCGGCCACGTGGACACCGTGATCGCGCACGGCGACCATCGACCGCTGCGCGAGGAGGACGGCCGGCTGTTCGGCAGCGGCACCGCGGACATGAAGGGCGGGGTGATCCTGGCCCTGGGCGTGGCCCGGATGCTCGCTCGGCGTCCCGAGCGCTTCGCCGAGCTCTCGGTGCTGCTCGTGACCGACGAGGAGTGGCGGGTGACGCCGTTCTTGCACGTGGCGCGGTTTGCCGGCTACGACGCCTGCCTGTGCTTCGAGGCCGGGGAGCGTGCCCGGGAGGGTGGCGAGGGCGTGGTCGTGCGCCGCAAGGCCGCCGGGACGCTCAAGGTGCTGGCCACCGGGCGCGCGGCGCACTCCGGCAGCGCGCCGGACGCGGGGCGCAACGCGCTGCTCGCGCTCGCCGCGGTGGCGCGCCTGGGCGCCGGCCAGCATGACCCCGGTGGGCCCGAGCAGCTCAGCGCCGTCCCCACGGTGATGCGCTCCGGAGACGCGTTCAACGTCGTCCCGGCGGCCGGTGAGCTGATCTTTGACCTCCGCGCGCGGTGCCTGCAGGCGTTCTCCGAGGTCGTGGACGCGATCCCCGCCAGCCTCGACGAGGTGGAGCTGGAGGTGCGGATGGAGCGCGAGTGGCCGGGGATGGACTCCGGCGAGCTGACCGCGCCGCTGATCGCGGCCGCCTCGGCCCGGCTGGGCCGCCCGATCGTCGGCGTGGCGCGGGGTGGGGCCAGCGACGCCAGTCACTTCGCGGCCACGATCCCGCTGACCGTGGACGGGCTCGGGCCCCGGGGCGGGGGCGCCCACACGCCGGGCGAGTTCGTGCTGCGCTCCTCACTGCGCGAACGCTCCGAGGTCGCGCTGGCGCTGGCCGAGGCGGCGCTGGAGGCCGAATGATCTGCGAAGAATCGCTTCTGCCGGCCCGGCGGCCTGCCATCCTCTGGCGGTATGACCTCACGTGCGCCTCACCGCCGCCGCGAGCCGGTGCAGGGCCTCGTCCTGCTCGCGTCGATCGTCGCCCTGATGTGGATCGTCGAGGCGATCAACGCGCTCGACGGCAACGGGCTGAATACTGACGGGATCTACGCCCGCAACCTGGACCGGCTGTGGGGCATCTTCACCGCGCCCTTCCTGCACGCCGGCTGGCCGCATCTGATCGACAACACGATCCCGTTCGTGTTCATGGGCGTGATCATCGCGTTGCGCGGAGCGGTCCGCCTCGCGCTCGTGACCGTGATCGTGATCGTCCTCGGGGGCCTGGGCACCTGGCTGATCGCCCCCGGCAACACCAGCACGATCGGCGCCAGCGGCATCGTCTTCGGGTACGCGACGTATCTGCTCACCCGCGGGCTGTTTGACCGCAGCTGGCTGGAGATCCTCGTCGGCGTGGTGGTCGGCGTCATCTGGGGCGGCGCGCTGGCGTCCAGCCTCGTGCCGCACTACGGCGTCTCCTGGCAGGCTCATGCCGGCGGTGCCGTGGCCGGGGTGATCGCGGCCGCGATCCTGGCTCGCCCACGCACGAAGTCCAAGCCCGGATCGGCCGGGCCCACCGATGCGATGGGCCGGGCGCTGGCCTGGGATCCGTCACGAGGCAGATGAGCCGACATCGCGACCAGCCCGGGTGCGGTGAGCCGGTCGCCGACATCGTTCCCCACGCACCCCGGGCACGCTGGCTGCCGGGAGCGAGTATCTGGGAGCAACTGGGCGCGCGTGCGGCCGATGCGCAGCTTACCGCCGATCTCGACGAGCTCGCCGGCGCCACACTGGTTGAGCTGCGACCCTTTCGCGGGTCATGACGGTTTAGCCTGCCCTCGGTGAGGATCTTCTCCGGCATTCAGCCGACGGGGCGCAAGCACCTGGGCAACTACATCGGCGCGATCACCCAGTACGTGGCCGGCCAGGACCGCGGCGAGGCGATCTACTGCCTCGTGGACCTGCATGCGATCACCGTGGCCTACGAGCCGGCCGCGCTGCGCGAGGCCGTCTACGAGGCCGCGGCGACCCTGCTTGCCGCCGGGCTCGATCCCGAGCGCTGCGTGTTCTTTCGCCAGAGCGACGTGCGCGAGCAGACCGAGCTGTGTTGGCTGCTGTCCAGCGCCTGCTCGTTCGGGGAGCTCAGCCGGATGACCCAGTTCAAGGACAAGGCCGGCGCTCAGCGCGACCTCGTGTCCGCGGGGCTGTTCTTCTACCCGGTGTTGATGGCCGCCGACGTGCTCGCCTATCGCGCCCACGAGGTCCCGGTCGGTGATGACCAGCGCCAGCACGTCGAGCTGATGCGCGATATCGCCGAGCGCTTCAACGGCCGTTTTGGGGAGACGCTGATCGTCCCCGAGGCGCGGATCCCCACCGTCGGCGCGCGGATCATGGATCTGCAGAACCCCGAGCGCAAGATGTCCACGACAGGGTCCAGCGTCCAGGGCACCGTCTACGTCCTGGACGAGCCCGGCCAGATCGCCAAGAAGCTGCGCTCCTCGGTGACCGATTCCGGTAGCCAGGTCGTGCGCGGCGCCGACAAGCCCGGAATCACCAACCTGATCGAGATCCTCGCCGCCGTGCGCGGATGCGAGCCGGAGGCGATCGAGCGGGAGTTCTCGGACGCCGGATACGGCGCGTTCAAGTCCGCGGTCGCCGACGAGGTGATCGCCCATCTGGCCCCGGTTCGGGAGCGCTATCAGGCTTTGCGGGGCGACGAGGCCGGCCTGGAGGCCGTGCTCGCCGCCGGAGCCGAGAAGGCCCGGGAGCTGATCGCCGCCACCCTCGTTGACGTGCGCGCGGCGATGGGGGTGGGAGCGGTCCGACCCCGGGGTTAGAGTCACCCCGTGGCTCTCGTTGACCTCGAGCTGGATCTGGACGTGTTCGCCGGTCCCTTCGATCTCCTCCTGACCCTGATCCTGCGCGAGGAGGTGGATCTGATCGAGGTCGATCTCGCCGACGTCGTGATCACTTACATCGATCACCTCGAGCGCCGGGGGAACCTCGACCTCGAGGCCGCGACCGAGTTCCTGGTCCTGATCGCCGCTCTGCTCGAGCTCAAGTCACGGCTGCTGCTGCCCGGTGAGGAGATCGAGGACGTCGAGTTCGACCCCGGTGAGGCCGCCGAGGAGCTGCTCGCGCGGCTGCTGGACGCCCATCGCTACCGGGCCGCCGCCGCGCACCTGCAGGCGCGACTGCACGACGAGTCCGGCCACCGCTTCCGGTCCGCGCCGCCGCCCGCGCACCTGCGCAAGGCGCGGCTGCACGACGCCCACGCCGTCTACGCGCCGGCTGTCCTGGCCCGGGCAATCGGTGGCCTGCTGCAGCTGCCACCCAGGGTCGACCTCAACCACCTGACGATCGCCAAGGTGACGGTCGCCGAGCGGCTGGCCCATCTGCGCCGGCTGCTGCGCCGCGGCGTGTTCACCTTCACCGAGGCGGTGGCACAGGCCGACCGCGTCACGGTCGCGGTCACCCTGTACGCGCTGCTCGAGCTCCATAAGCAGGGCGAGGCGACCTGGACTCAGGACGAGCCGTTCGCCGAGATCGAGATCGCCGCCACCGGCACGATGGCCACCGCGACCCGGTTGACGGCATGAGCGGCTCGCCCGGCCGGCGGAGTCGACCAGGCAGGAGGCGACGGCGTGAGCACCGTGACCGCTGAGCTCGAGCGCACGCTCGAAGGCCTGCTCTTCCTCAGCTCCGATCCCGTCTCGCCCGAGGCGCTGGCCGACGCGGCCGAGGCCGAGCTTCACGAGGTCGTGACCGCCCTGGAGACCCTGCGCGAGCACTATGACTTCGAGCGTCGCGGCTTGGTGGTGCGCGAGCTGGCCGGCGGGTACGTGCTCAGCACCCACCCCGACGTCGAACCGGCAGCTCGGCGGCTGCTGGCGCGCCCGCGCACTCCGGCCCTGACCCCCGCGCAGGCCGAGACGTTGGCGATCATCGCCTACCTGCAGCCGGTCTCGCGGCCGGAGATCGCGCGGATCCGCGGCGTCAGCGCCGAGTCGGCGGCGGCGACGCTGCTCGAGCGCGGCGTGATCGAGGAGGCGGGACGTTCACCGTTCGGCGCGATCCTCTACCGGACCACCGAGCTGTTCCTCAAGCTGTTCGGGCTCGGCTCGGCTGCCGAGCTGCCCGAGATCGAGGGTTTCGATCCCTCGCCAGAGTTCGAGCAGGAGCTGCGCGATCGGCTGCTGCGGGCTGGTGACGCGAGGGCGGGGTCGGGAGCCACGACTGAGACGAACTCAGGCGCGGGCTGACATCGGTGGGGCTGCACAACCACTGCTGTGAGTCTCGTCAGAGACTGACGGTAAGGGGTCGACGGCTCATCAGCGGGCGATCTGCGGCCGAGCATTGAGCTTGGCTAGGAGGCCCAGCCGCCCGGTTTTGTTGTTTGATCTGCCCGCTCACTTAGCCCCGACCGGACCAGGACGACGCGTGTTCAGGCGATCTAAGGGGATGTGAGCCAGCGCCTGACCTTTCCCGCTGCCCCAATCAAGCCCGGCTTGTCAAGCGCTGGCACGAGCTTGAGGAACGTGTCGGCGGGGCGGCTACGCGTCCTGCCAGCGGCGCGCGCGCAGCGTGTCGATCACCGCCTGGGGGGCGACGTCGCGCAGGTAGCGGTCAGTCACCGCCAGCGACGTGTGTCCGAGGTCGTCGCGGATGATGTTGAGGGCGTTGCCTCGCGCGAGCTCCGCGGCATGGGTATGGCGCAGCCCATGGGCGTGCACGCGCCGGTCGATCCCGGCCCTGCGCGCGAGGCGCGGCAGCAGCCGCCGGATGAGGAGCTGTCCAATCGTCCGCCCAACAGGGTGCAGAAGACCGGGGCGCGCGCCCCGGGCCCGAGCTGTTTACGACAGTCAATCCACCGGGCCAGCAACGCCGAGGTCTGCTGATCAACCCGACCGTCCGGGAGCGATCGCCCTTGCCGTGGCGCACCCGCACCGTCCCCGCCTGCAGGTCCAGGTCGTGTAGCTCTAACGCGAGGGCTGCGGAGATCCTCAGCCCAGCGCCATAGGACCGCGATCAACGCTCGGTTACGCACCCCGGTCGGCGCGCGGGCAGAGCACGCCTTCATCAGCGCAAGCACCTCGGCCTCGGTCAACACCTCCGGCGGACGCCGGCGAGAGGTCGAGGAGCTCGCCGACGCCACGGTCGACGTCGACCGCTTGGGCTGGGTGGCGCTGATCGCGCGGCAGCTGTGGCGAGCTGATGCCCGCGGTCCTGCTCAAACGCGTCGACCAGCCGGGCGGCGAGCTGCCACGCGGCCTCGGGCACCACACCGGTCATCTCAACCCCAATGCTGTTGAGTCACGAAAAGCATCCAAAGCGTGACTCTATGGCGCCGGTTCGGACAGAACACCGAGGGTGTCCTGGGCCGCCGAGGGCGCGGCGGACGCACATCCGCGGACCTGGCTGTTAGACAAGCGGCGGGGTTTGGCGCAAGCTCTGCCATAAAGACGCCTGACTTGACTACGACAGGTAGAGGAGAGCGATGTTCAAGCGCATTCTGGAGTTCATGACCCTGAGATGGCTTTGGGATCGTCGTCGGGCTAGAAC
>JAABUZ0100005220.1_pt1 | contig 17219 bp, 17 predicted proteins | sample 5562091 | NCBI WGS metagenome assembly JAABUZ01 (sample SAMN12813069, study PRJNA571459) | rock metagenome | isolation source: Antarctica rocks | place: Antarctica: Victoria Land, Linnaeus Terrace sud | collected 2015-12-21
TCCGGGCCTGCCCTCCGGGTAGCCAGTGCTGATACGCAGTAATCGGAACGATACCAGTGCAGAGGCGGGGGCTTGCACTCTTAAAGCCCTGCCGTTTAGGGCAGGCGATGCTTTCTATACAGTCTCTAACTATACGGTCGAGTTTTCCGAGCAGTTTGAGGCTGACTTTGATGCTTGTTATCTGAGGATGTCTCGCATTTCACCGAAATCTGCCGCAGGCTTGCAAAATGGCGTTTTAGAGGCATGTTTCTCGCTTTCTCAATTTCCTCGCCGCTGTTCCCTCGCGCCGGAAGCCGAAGCCTTCAGTCAAGAAGTCCGCCTTCTGCTTTATCGTAATCGCAAAGCCATCTACCGGAGGAAACGAATGTGTAGGAAGCGAATACAGCAGGCGAGGGATGAAACTACAAAAGGCCCGCACCATTGGTGCGGGCCTTTTCGCTTGCTTTAGGTGTCTTTGCTTTGGTGCTTGCCTACCAGCCGAGCGTTCCCGGATCGCCTTTGAAGGGGCCGACGATAGTTGACGTAATCCAGCCGCCGTAGAAGTCGCCGGGCTGGGCGGTGACTTTTTCGTCGTTGACCGTGCAGGAGTCCATACGGCTGGGGTACACGGCGATATAGTTTTGGAGTGCAGAGAACGCAGGCGTCGGATTTGGGTAATACCAGGCGGACTGCGTGGCGGTTTTACCGCCGGCAGTGATGGTGTAGTAGCTGGCGATTCCTTTCCATTCGCACAGCGATTGGCCCTGGACCGGGGTAAAATACTCTAAGCGGACATCTTCGGGCGGCAAATAGTAAACCGGCGGATGGCTGGTTTCCAGGACGCGCTTGGCCCGGCGGCTGTCCGCGATGACCACGCCCCCGAAAACAATCTGAATATGCTTGTCCGTGTCCTCTAAACGCGGCGGGCGGGGATAATCCCAGACGGATTCCTGGCCGGGGCCGGGTTCAATACGCTTTTTGTTCATGTCACTGCTAACGGGGTATACCAAGCGAAGGTTCCAGACAAGAAGGCCCGGAGGAGAGACGCATGGCGGCAAAACCAGTGATCTTAGCGGTGGATGACGACGCCGATGTGCTGCGGCTCATTAAGGGCGACCTGCGGCGGCAGTACGGCCATGACTATCGCATTTTAAGCGCGGAAGGCGGCGAGGCGGCGTTAGAAGCCCTGCGTCAGCTTCAGGAGCGGGGCGAGCCGGTCGCGCTTCTGCTGGTAGATCAGCGGATGCCGGGCATGGGCGGCGTGGACTTCTTGGAACAGGCGATCAAGCTGTACCCGGACTGCAAGCGCATTCTCCTGACGGCCTACGCCGACACGGAAGCGGCGATCAAGGCCATCAACAAAGTCAAGACCGATTACTATTTGCTGAAGCCCTGGGACCCGCAGGAAGAGCAGCTTTATCCCGTGCTGACCGATCTCTTGGACGACTGGAAAGCGGGATATCGGCCCCCGTTCGGCGGCATCGTCGTGACCGGCAACCGCTGGTCGTCGGATTCGCACCGGGTCAAAGATTTTCTCGCCCGCAATCAGGTTCCCTACGAATGGCAGGACATTGAGGACAGCGCCGAAGCGTGCCGTGTCTACGAAGGCGCGGATGCCCCCAAGCTGCCCCTGGTCGCGTTCCCGGACGGCACAACGCTGTCGGACCCGGACAACGCAAGCCTCGCGGAAAAAGTCGGACTCCAAACCTCGGCGCAGAACCCGTTCTATGATCTGGTGATTGTCGGCGGCGGCCCGGCCGGGCTGGCCGCCGCTGTTTACGGAGCGTCGGAAGGACTGAAAACACTCTTGGTGGAGCGCGAAGCGCCGGGCGGGCAGGCCGGGACCTCCTCGCGCATTGAGAATTATCTCGGCTTTCCGACCGGCCTCAGCGGCGCGGACTTGGCCCGGCGGGCGGTGGCGCAGGCGCAGCGGTTCGGGGTCGAGATTTTGTCCCAGGAAGTCGTCAAGCTGCGGGTGCAGGACCAGTACCGCATTCTGACGCTGGCCGACGGGTCGGAAGTCTCCTGCCATGCGCTGCTGATTGCAACCGGCGTATCGTGGCGCAAGATGAACATTCCCAGCGAGGAAGCCCTGTCCGGCGCGGGCGTTTACTACGGCGCGGCGATGACGGAAGCCCTGTTCTGCAAAGATGACGACGTGTATTTGATCGGCGGCGCGAACTCGGCCGGGCAGGCCGCGCTGTATTTTGCCAAGTATGCCAACTGCGTCACGCTCTTGGTGCGGGCAGACTCACTCGAAAAGGGCATGTCGCAGTATTTGATTGACGAGTTGAAATCCCAGCCGGCCGTGCGGGTCTGGCTGAACTCGTCGGTGACGGCGGTAGAAGGCAAAACTCAGCTTGAGCGCATTGTCGTCAAGCACTCGGATACCGGCGAAACCGAAGTCATTCCCGCCAAATCCCTGTTCATCTTTATCGGGGCGTCGCCGCGCACGGACTGGCTGGATGGGGTTGTCGAGCGGGACAAGAACGGCTTCATTCTTTCTGGCCCGTCGCTGATGCAGAACGGTAAGCGTCCTGAAGGCTGGCCTTTGGACCGTGACCCGTACCTGCTGGAAACGAGCGTTCCCGGCGTTTTTGTCGCCGGAGACGTGATGCACGACAGCGTCAAGCGCGTCGCTTCCGCCGTCGGCGGCGGCTCCATCGCCGTCATGTTCATCCATCAGTATTTGGCGAAGGTGAAGTGATGAGAAGCATGACCATTGACACCAAGCAGGATCATCTGTTTCCAACGCTTTCTGCGGAAGAAATCGCCTGCCTTCTGCCGCACGGCACGCAGCAGACGCTTCAAGCGGGCGAGACCTTGTTCTCCGAAGGCGACTCGGAAAGTGAGTTCTTCGTCATTCTGGACGGCGCTCTGACAGTCACGCGCAAGGTTGCCGGGGAAGACGTGTTGCTGGCCCAGCATCATTCGGGGCAGTATACCGGAGCGCTCTCACTGTTCAGCGGAGAGCGTTCTATCGCCACCGGGCACGCGGCCGGGAAGCTGTCCGCGCTGCGAATTACGTTGGTCGACTTTCAGGACATCATGGCGGCCTGCCCGGTCATTGCCACCGGCATTATCGCAGCGATGGCCCAGCGCCGGCCGGAAGCGGACGCTTTGGTGCAGCAGCGGGAGAAAATGGCGGCATTGGGGAAACTCTCGGCGGGGCTGGCGCATGAATTGAACAATCCGGCGTCGGCAGTTCACCGGGCCGCAAGCCGCCTGCACGGGGCTTTAGAGACAATGCAGCGGTCGTCATTCCTACTGGGTGCACGGCAGCTTTCCGAGGGCCAGAAAGACCTGCTGCTTTCGGTGCAGCACGCCGCCGAACCGCCCGGACTGGCGTCGCTTGCCCTCAGCGAGCGCGAAGATGCGCTGGCCGACTGGCTGGAAGAACACGCCGTTCCCGAAGAATGCAGCCTGCCAAGCTCGCTGGCCGAGGCGGGGTTCACCGAAGAATCGCTGGACGCTCTGGCGGCCCAAATCCCGGAGCCGGGAACGCTTGCAGAGAGTTTGGTCTGGCTGGGGTCCAGCCTGGAAGCGATTGCGCTGCTCCGAACCGTCGAGCAGAGCGCGGGCCGGATTTCAGATTTGGTGACGGCGATTAAAGCGTATTCGTACATGGACCAAGCCCCGCAGCAGGAAGTAGATGTGCAGGCGAGTTTAGAAACGACGCTGACGATTTTGAAGTTCAAGTGGAAACACGGCGTTGAAGTTGTCCGGGATTATGCGCCAAATCTGCCGTGCATTACCGCTTACGGCAGCGAACTGAACCAGGTGTGGACTAATCTGATGGACAATGCGCTGGATGCGTTGGACGGCCACGGCCATTTATTCGTGCGGACTGCCTGTGAGGACGACCATATTCTGGTGGAGATCGGCGACGATGGCCCCGGCGTTGCACCAGAAGTCCAGTCGCGTATTTTTGAGCCGTTTTTCACGACCAAAGGGGTCGGCAAGGGAACGGGGCTGGGGCTGGACGCGGCGTACCGGATTGTGGTCACGCGCCACCACGGCGACCTGCGCGTCGTTTCCGAACCGGGCGACACGCGCTTCCAAGTCCGGCTGCCCGTTTGAGGCCGCAAACGGAGAGGAAGCCGGACACGGAGCGCTGGGTACTGACGGCGACCATTCTCGGCTCCAGCGTGGCGTTTATTGACGGAACCGTGGTCATTGTCGCGCTTCCGGCGATTCAGGCTCGGTTCAAGGCAAGCGGCGGGCAGGTGCAGTGGATCGTCGAAGCGTACTCGCTGTTTTTGGCCGCGCTCATTCTCGTCGGCGGCTCGCTGGGCGACCGCTTTGGACGGCGCAAAGTTTATGCCCTGGGGGTTGCCGTGTTCGCGCTGGCCTCGGCCTGGTGCGGGCTGGCCCCGAATATCGGCGAGCTGATTGGAGCCAGAGCCTTGCAGGGAATCGGCGGCGCACTGCTGGTTCCGGGAAGCCTGGCGATTATCAGCGCGGCGTTTCCGAAAGAGCGGCGCGGGCAGGCCATTGGAACATGGTCGGGATGGACGGCGATCACGACCGCGCTTGGCCCGGTGCTGGGCGGCTGGCTAGTCCAGCATGTCTCCTGGCGGGCGATCTTTTTTCTCAACCTGCCGCTGGCGGTGGCCGTTTTGGTGATTACGCTTGCCCGCGTCCCGGAAAGCCGGGACGAGAACAGTCTGGCGGGTTTAGACTGGCCGGGCGCACTTCTCGCCGTTCTCGGTCTCGGCGGGGTCGTCTACGGCTTGATTGACGCTTCGGCAGCTGGGCCGGCAAATCCCCGTGTCCTGATTTTGCTGGGTACGGGGATTGCGCTGCTGGGCGGCTTTGTCGCCGTCGAAGCCCGAAGCCGTGCGCCGATGATGCCGCTGGCGCTGTTTAAGTCCCGGACCTTTTTGGGGGCAAACGCTTTGACGCTGCTGCTGTACGCGGCGCTCGGCGGGGCGCTTTATTTTCTGCCGTTTAATCTCATTCAAGTGCAGCATTACACGCCGACCGCCGCCGGGCTGTCCCTGCTGCCGTTCGTGCTGCTGATGTCCGGATTATCCCGCTGGTCCGGCGGGCTGACGGCAAGGTTCGGGGCGAGAAGGCCGCTCATCATCGGCCCGGTGATCGCCTCGGCCGGGTTTGCCCTGCTGGCCCGGCCTGGCGTCGGCGGCTCGTATTGGGCAGAGTGGTTTCCGGCGATTTTCGTTCTCGGACTGGGCATGGCGGTCAGTGTCGCGCCGCTGACGACGGCAGTAATGGGCAGTGCCGAGAATCATTTTGCGGGCGCGGCGTCCGGCATCAACAATGCCGTCTCGCGGGTGGCTGGGCTGCTGGCGATTGCGGCCTTGAGCCTGGTGCTGGCGTCTGTTTTCGGGCGTTCGCTTGACACTAAACTTCACTCGCTTCCCCCGGCAGTGCGCCCGGTCCTCAGCCGCCAGCGCACGAAGCTTGCGGCGGCGACCGTACCGGCGACGCTTCCGGCAGACCAGCGCAAGGCCGCCCAATCGGCCATTGCCCAATCGTATGTCGCCGGATTTCGGTGGGTGATGGCGATTGCCGCAGTTCTAGCCCTGTTCAGCGCCGCCTGCGCGGCGCTTTTTGTTGACGGCGACAAAAATCGAGAGGCGCAATAAATGCCGGTTCTAGTCAGCATCAGGCCGATTTACTCGTGAGATTTTCCTTTTTAGGAATTGGGTACAATCCGTTCAAGGCACAATAATTGTTCCGCTGGAGGAAAATCAATCATGGCAGAATGCACACATCTAGGTCAAATCCGCGATGTTGAGCCGCGCACGCCAAACGGCTGCGAGGAATGCTTGGCAATGGGTGACACCTGGGTTAAATTACGCGAATGTCTGGAATGCGGCCATATCGGCTGCTGTGACTCGTCAAAGAACAAGCACGCGACAAAGCATTTCGGGCAGACGCAGCACGCGATTATGAAATCGTTTGAACCCAGCGAAAACTGGCGCTGGTGCTACATAGACGAAATTGAGGTGTAGCCCATGAAAGCCATTCGTGTTCACGACTTCGGCGGCCCGGACGTGCTGAGGCTGGAAGACGCCGCCGACCCGCAGCCCGGACCGGGGCAGGTTGTGGTCAAGATTAACGCCGTCGGCGTCAATCCCGTGGACTACTACATTCACACCGGCGGCTACGGACAGCGTCTCCTGCCCTACACGCCTGGGTCGGACGGGGCCGGAGTCGTGGAAGCGGTCGGCGAGGGAGTCATGGGCATCCATGCGGGCGACCGGGTTTACACGGCGGGAACCATCACCGGTGCCTATGCCGAAAAAGCGCTGTGCCGCCCGGCCCAGGTGCTGCCTCTGCCGGAGCGGCTTTCGTTCGCCCAGGGCGCGGCGATCCATGTTCCCTACTACACCGCCTATTACGGCTTGCACTTCCGGGCAAACGCACAGCCGGGCGAGAATGTTCTGGTTCATGGGGCCAGCGGCGGCGTCGGCCTCGCCGCGGTGCAGATCGCCGTCGCGGCAGGCATGACCGTCATCGGCACGGCGGGCAGCGACAAGGGATTGGCGCTTGTCAAAGCGCAGGGAGCGCAGCACGTTTTGAACCACACACAGCCCGGCTATCTGGACGAAGTCAAAACGCTGACGGACGGCAAAGGGCCGGACGTGATTTTGGAGATGCTGGCGAACGTCAATCTGGGCAAGGATCTAGGAGTCATCGCACAAAGCGGCCGCGTTGTCGTGATCGGCAGTCGCGGCCCTATTGAGATTGACCCGCGCCTGACCATGCAGCGCAACAGCACAATTCTTGGCATGAGCCTGATGAACGCCACGGAAGCCGATTTAAAACGCCTTCATGCCGCCCTCGGCGCGGGCCTTTCGAATGGAACGCTCACGCCGGTCATCGCCCGCGAGTTTCCGCTGGCAGACGCGCCCGCCGCGCACAAGGCGATTATGGAGCCAGGGGCCGCCGGCAAAATCGTCCTGGTGCCATGAGGAGCCTATTTGGAGAGGAGCCTCTTTGGACAAGCTGGATGTCTTAGCCTGCCTGCTGGCCGCTGTGATCGCACTGGTGCTGCTGGCGCGGCGGCTGCAAATCCCCTCGCCTATCGCGCTCGTGCTGGGGGGGCTTGCCCTGGGATTCATTCCGCACCTGCCGCGCGTGACGCTGCCGCCAAACCTGGTGCTGTTCGTATTCCTGCCGCCGCTGATTTACGCGCAGGCGACAACTTCCTCCTGGCGAGATTTCGTCCGGCTGCGCCGCCCGATCCTGCTGCTGGCGGTGGGCCTCGTGCTGGCGACAACCGGCGCGGTTGCCTGGGTCGCGCACACGCTTGTTCCCGGCTTGCCCTGGGCGGTGGCGTTTGCGCTGGGGGCGATTGTCGCCCCAACCGACCCCGTAGCCGCCGCAGCCATTGTGCAGCGGCTTGAGGTGCCGCGCTCGATTCTCACGCTGCTGACCGGCGAAAGCCTCATCAACGACGGCGCTTCTCTGGTGGCCTACAAACTGGCGGTCGTCGCCGCTGTTTCGGGGCAGTTCTCAGCGGTTCACGCCGGGGGCGAGTTCCTTTGGTCGAGCCTCGGCGGCATCGGGGTCGGCCTCCTGCTCGGCTGGGTGATTGGCGCGGTGCGGCGGCGCTTGCAGCCGGACCCGAGCACGCAAAATGCGATCTCCCTGCTGTCCCCGTTCGCCGCGTATCTGCCGGCGGAAGCGCTCGGCGTGTCCGGGGTGCTGTCCGTCGTCGCGCTCGGCCTGTATTTGGGCCGGCAGTCCTCGCGGTTTATGTCGGCGTCCACGCGATTGCAGGCGGGCGCGATCTGGGGGATGGTTGATTTTCTCTTAAACAGCACACTGTTTATTTTGGTCGGATTGCAGCTTCGCTCTTTGCTGGAACGAGTCGCGGCGCACCATCTGCCCCGGCTGGTTCTGGAAACCGCAGCGGTCTGCGTCACGGTTGTAGCCGTGCGTCTGGTGTATGTGTTTGCCGCCGCTTATCTGCCGCGCCTGTTCAGCCCGCAGCGCGGAGAGCATGTGCTGGACCTGCCCTGGCAGCAGGTGGCGATGGTGGCCTGGACAGGGATGCGCGGCGGCATTTCGCTGGCGGCAGCCCTGGCGCTGCCGCTGACGGCTTCCGGCGCGGCCTCGTTTCCGCAGCGCGATCTGCTGATTTTTCTGACGTTCGCGGTGATTTTATCTACCCTGGTGGTGCAGGGCTTATCGCTCCCCTGGCTGATTGGGAAGCTCGGCCTCACCGGTGACGGCGAGGCGGCGCAGGAGGAAGCCGAAGCGCGGCGGCAGGCCGGGGAAGCGGGTCTCGCCCGCCTCAGCGAGATGGCCGACGCCGAAGACCTGCCGGAGGATTTGGTAAAGGACCTGCGCGGTCACTTCGGACGCATGACCGCCCGGTACGCCGCCCGCGCCGACGGCGACGGGGATTCCAAGCGCGAAGAATGGGCGTCTACCCTGCGCCGGGTGCGCCGCGAGATGGTGGAAGCCGAGCGGGAAACCGTCATCGGCCTGCGTGATGACGGCACAATCAGCGATGAAGTCTTGAAGCGCGTTCAGCAGGCATTGGATTTGGATGAAAGCCGGCTGGGCCTAGAAGAAGACGGGGAAGAGTAACAAAGTACGGAGCGTGGCTACTGCGACAGACGCGCAAACTCGGCTAATGTCAGCGTTTCGCCCCGCCGCCCGCCGTCAATCCCAGACGCTTCCAGCGCTGCCGCCGCCTGCTCCCGGCTCCAGCCAAGCGCCGGGTCGCCGCTCAGTGCGTTTAACAGCGCCTTGCGCCGCTGCCCAAACGCCGCCCGAACGATTGCGAACAACTGCGTCTCGCTCGGAACGGAGACCGGCGGCGCGGCATGAGGCGTGAGGCGCACGACGGCGCTATCTACGTCCGGCGGCGGGAAAAAGACGCGCCGCGAGACGATGCCAAGAGTTTCCACCTGCGCGTGATACTGAACAAAGACGCTGAGCGACCCATAATCGGGAGTCCCCGCTTTGGCCCCAAGCCGCGCCGCGACCTCCTTCTGCACCAGCAGGACAATCCGTGAGAACCGCCCATGCTGCTCTAAAAGCGTCGTCAGCAGCGGCGACGTGATATTGTAGGGGATATTGGCGACAACCGCCGGCGTAACGCTATTCGAAAAATGTTCGTCCAGGAACGCCGGCCAGTCTAAAGCGAGCGCGTCCGCCGTGACGACCTGCACCTGCGGCCTCTCTCCGAGAGTTTCTTCAAGCGCCGGCAGCAAATCCGTGTCCATTTCCACCGATACTACCCGCCCGGTTTCCGTCACGGCCTCCGCCAGCGCCGAAGTCAAGACGCCCAGTCCCGCGCCGATTTCCAGCGCCGCGCCGCCCGGCCCAAGCTCTCCGGCGGCGACAATCTTCGCCAGTGTGTTGCCGTCAACGAGGAAGTTCTGCCCGAAGCGCTTGCGGGGATGCAGGTTATGCCGTTTCAGAAGCGCGGACACGGCGGCGGGGCTGGAGAGGTTCATAAAGTACCCTGCCCTGAACGGCAGGGCTTTTCAAATGCAAGCGCCCGCCTTCGCGGGCGAAGATTTTTCGACTTCTTTGCCCGCGAAGGCGGGGAGTTGCTTTTCTAAAGCACGGGGGGTTCAGCCCCGTGTCACTCTTACCCCCACGTCTTCGGCAGGTGCAGGGTCTCGCCGTTCAGCGACAAATAATCCTCGGCCCCAACGCTTGACAGCAAATCTGCCGCCATTGGGTCAAACCCGCCGCTTTCCGTGACAAACTCATCCCGCATGTAAACGCCGACAATCTGCGCCGCCACCAGCTCGCACTTGCTCGGCGGCAACTGGAAAATATCCGTCACGCGGCACTCAATACTCGCCGGGCTTTCACCAATGCGCGGGCAATCTACCGTTTCCGCTTGAATGGCTGTCAAGCCTAGCCGGGCAAAATCATCCTCAATCGCCGTGCCTTCCGCCGACTGGTTCATTATATCGGCGAGATAGCGCGGGACCAAGTTGACCACAAACACCTGCGTTTCTTTGATGTTTTCTAATGTATGTTTGTCTTCCCCGTCACGCCTCGAAAACGAGACGCCGAGCATCGGCGGATACGTCGCCAGCCCCGAATACGAATTATATGGCGCGATATTGGGAACGCCAGAAGCGCTTTGGGTCGAGATCAGCGCCAGAGGCCGGGGCGCAATCAGCGCCGCCCAGATTTTCCCGTTCACGTCACGCGGAATGTTTTCAGCGATATAGTGCATATAGTACCAAGTTTCTAAAAAGTAAATGAGCTAGAGCGGCATGTATCTTACTTGATTGGCGTATTCTTCCAAATTGCTGGTAAATGCAATCGTTTTCAGGTCGTCAATACATCGACCGATGCTTGCATTAAGTTGACGAACGTAGACTACGCCGACAAAATATTCGCCATTCGTTTGACGGCGGTTTGCTTCGGCGAGAAAATCATCATCCTGCGTGAACATCAGCCGGCTCAATTCAGCTGCACGGTCTAAAAGAAGAGCATCGTCAAGCTTTGCTGTGCCGTCTTCCTGGGCCGTCAATACGTCTACCCCGCGCCGGCGCAGACCGAGCGTAATGGCTTGCTTGACGTGTACGTCCATGTACAGAGCGACCATTAGGCGGCGACTTCCTTTTTAGAATGCCGCGGCATGGCAGCAGCACGAAGACGCATCTGTTCGCGCCAAGCCTGGTTCTCCGGCTTGGCATACTCGGTTTCGTAGCGCTCCTGCCACTGCTGCATGAGAGTGTCAATTTCCTGCGTATGCTCCCCATAGTAGGCAACGGCGGCACGAATCTGTGCCAGAGAAAGATGCGGATACTCAGCGTGGATTTGCTCCGGCGATTGACTTTGAATATAGTCTAAAATAACTTCAACAACCTTGATGTTGCTGTCGCCAATCCAGGCGACGCCACGTTCGTCAAGATGAATTGTGTTAGTGTTCATGGTGTTACTCATGATCATAAAACTCCCCTGTTTCGAGGTCAGCAGTCAGTTCGCGCTCTGATTGGGGTTTCAGACGATCTGCTTCATACAGAGAAAGAGCGTCGGTGACGGCGGCTTCCAAAAATGGTTCTCTTTCTTCCGGCATCAGTGTCATCAAGTACCGTGCGGTTGGAGCAGGCGATTTCATTGGCTTATTCTTCCACGCGAATCCAGTTTTCAATGGCGGAAACGATGTGCAGGCGGTTGATGACATCTAGGGCCGAGCGTAAATTCGCTTCTAAAGTTTGATGCGTAATCCAGACGATCTCGGCGTCGCCGTCCGGCAGGGCACGCTGGACGACGCTTTCAATGCTGACATTGAAGTCACCGAAGACGCTGGCGAGGCTTGCCAAGACTTTCGGGCGGTCATGGGCGGTCAGGCGGATGTAGTATTTTGTTTGGAGGCGCTCAATCGGCAGCGCGGGCTTCTGGTCGTAGCAGGTGCAGCCTAAACGCCCTGTCGCGCCGCGCTGGATGTTACGGGCGATTTCAATGATGTCTCCGGCGACGGCGCTGCCGGTGGGCAGGCTGCCTGCGCCGCGTCCGTAGAACATCACGTCGCCGACGGCGTTGCCTTTCAAATAAATGCCGTTGTAAACGTCGTTGACGGCGGCCAATGGGTGAGAAATGGGCAGCAGGACTGGGTGGACGCGGAGCTGCAAAGCGTCTCCTAAATCCTGGCCGATGCCGACAATCTTGATGACGTAGCCAAGCTCTTTCGCGACGGCGATGTCGCGCTTAGAGACCCGCGTGATGCCCTCTACATAGATGTCGTCGGGCGAGACGCGGGACGTGAACGCGATGGAGCTGAGAATGGCGGTTTTGTACTGGGCGTCATAGCCTTCCACGTCATTGGTCGGGTCGGCTTCGGCGTAGCCGCGGGCCTGCGCTTCGGCCAGAACGTCGTCGAAGTCGGCGTCTTCGGCGGTCATCTTGGACAAAATATAGTTTGTCGTGCCGTTGACGATGCCCATGATCTCGGAGAACTTGTTCGCGGCAAGGGCTTGTTTGAGCGGCTGAATAATCGGGATACCGCCGCCGACGCTGCCCTCAAAGCTGAAGTCCAGGTCACGTTCTTCGGCCTCGTGCAGCAGGTCATGGCCCGCTTTCGCCATCATCTCTTTGTTGGCCGTGACAATGTTCTTGCCGTTTCGAATGGCCCGCAGGACCAAGTCGTGCGCCGGGTTGATGCCGCCGATCAGCTCACAGACAATGTCCATTTCGGGATCGTCGGTGACATCTTCGGGCCGCTCCGTCAAAAGCGCCGGGGCAACGTCTACATCTCGCGGCTTGGACTTGTCCCGAACGGCAATACGCTTAATGACGACCGGCACACCGACTTTGCGGGCGATGTCTGCGGCATTCTCGGTCAGCACCCGAACCGTGCCGCTGCCGACCACGCCGAGGCCAAGTATTCCGACGTTAATTTGAGTTTTTCCGGCCATATCGGTTATTGCGGCTCCACGAAGATCAATGGCTGGCCCTGCTGAACCAGCTTGCCGCTTTCCACGGGCATTTCCGAGACGCGGCCCGACACTTCCGACGGCACTTCGCTGTAAACTTTCATAGCTTCAATCAGGCCAATCGGCTGGCCCACTTTGACGAAATCGCCGACCGACACAAACGGCGGGTCTTCCGGCGAAGGGGATTGGTAGAAAACGCCGACCATCGGCGACTCCAGCGCAATCGCGGTTGTTTTCGGCTTGGGCGGCGTCAGCACCGGCGTTTCCGAATAGGCCGGAGACTGGGCCGCCGTCAGCAGATGCGGATGCGCCGGAACCGCCATATTCACTGCCGGAAACGACGCGGCCTGCTCAGTCGCCGACGCTTTGACGGTCAGCACAACACCGGCTTCTTCTATGGTCAGCTCCGACAGCCCATGTTCCGCGACAAGATGGGCCAGTTTCCGCACGGCCTCGGTAATCGTCTCCGTTTCCGTCGTACTATCTTCCGTCGTCATGTCTTCGGTCACGCGCAATGCTCCTGCGCCATTGTAGCACATGCGCGGCAGGAATCCGAACACGAAACGCCGAATACGCTTTCACTATGAGCCTTGAAGACCTGAGACTAAAGATAGACAGTATTGATTCGCAGATTGTCCGGCTGCTGAACGACCGGGCGGAAGTGTCCCTGGAAGTGGGCAGGCAGAAGGCGGAAAACAAAAGCGCCCGCTACTTTGCCCCGGAGCGCGAACGGGACATGATCGACCGTTTACTGGAACTCCACGGCAGCGGCCCGCTTCCCAAAGACGCGCTTCTCGCCATCTACCGCGAGATTATCTCCGCGAGTATTGCCCTCCAAAAGCCGATGACCGTCGCGTACTGGGGACCGCCGGGGACATTTACCGAGATGGCGGCCATGTCGCGCTTCGGCTCGTCGGCGTCCTACTACGACTGCGCGGGGATTGCCGACGTATTCGGCGAAGTCGAGCGCGGGCGGGCGGATTACGGAGTCGTTCCCGTCGAAAACTCGACGGAAGGCGTCGTCAACTACACGCTGGACATGTTCCACGACACGCCTTTGAAGATATGCGCCGAGATTTTCGTGCTGATTGTCCAGAACTTACTCACCCATGCCAAATCGCTCGGCGAAATCCAGCGCCTCTATACCGGCCCGCAGCCGCTGGCCCAGTGCCGCCGCTGGCTGGACGAGCATCTGCCGAACGCCGAAGTGATCGAAGTCATGCCGACCTCAAAATCCGCCGAACGCGCCGCCGCCGATCCGCAAGGGGCCGCCATCGCCCCCAAGCGGTCGTCGGAAGTCTACGGCGTCCCCATGCTCTATGAGTCGATTGAAGACAGCCCACACAACCGGACGCGCTTTCTGGTCATTGGCCGCAACGAGCCGCCGCCGACCGGCCGGGACAAGACCAGCGCTTTATTTGCCGTCAAAAACGAGCCGGGGTCCTTGGGCCGGGCGCTTCGGGCCTTTGAGACGCACAACGTCAACTTGAGCATGATCGCCACCCGCCCCGCCCGCAACACCGCCTGGGAATATGTGCAGTTTGTAGACTTTCAAGGCCACGAAAACGACGAACCTGTCAAACTCGCGTTGGACGCCCTGCGGGCGCAGTCCATCTACGTCAACGTCCTGGGTTCCTACCCGGAAGGGTAAAGCGAGAGCGAAGCGATGGAATTCGTTTATCCTGCCGACATGCTGAAGCCGCGTCTGCCTGATGAGATGTTCCGGGAAGAAGCCAATGCCCTGAAGGAGAATGGTCATCTCATCTCACTTCTGGACCCAGGCGCGTTTTCAATAAAAGCGGTTTCTCCCTCCATTGAGCGGGGGACAAAAGTTATTTATCGCGGGTGGATGGTCAAGCCGGCTGAGTATCAAGCCTTGCTTCGCTCAATAGAACAATTAGGGGCAGTCGCTTACACCTCTCTAAACCTGTATTTATCCACGCACTACTTGCCGAACTGGTATCCACTTCTGGCTGACCTCACGCCTGAAACGGTAATTCTTGACCCAGCCGCAGATTTAGTTTCAGTGCTGAAACAACTTGGCTGGCCGCGCTTTTTTATCAAAGACTACGTTAAGTCTCTCAAGACCGCAGGCGGTTCTTTGATTGAGCGCCCGGAAGACATTGGGCGCGTCGTCGCCGAGATGCAAAAGTACCGGGGCGAAATTGAAGGCGGCCTCTGTGTACGCCGCTATGAGGATTTTGTGCCAAACAGCGAAGTTCGGTTTTTCGTCATTGGCGGCGTTTGCTATGCGTCTGAGACGCAAACCGCCATCCCGACCGTAGTGCAGGAAGCGGCCTCGCGCTTGAGCAGTCCGTTTTTCAGTGTAGACATGGCCGTCCGAACAGATGAAACAGCGCGGATTGTAGAAGTTGGCGACGGGCAAGTCTCAGATTTAGTAGGCTGGACTGCTGACAGATTTGCTTCCTTATGGGACAATGTTGCATAAATCAAGAACCCTGCCATGAATGGCACGGCTATTGGACGCAGACGCCAACAACTCCCACTTCGTGGGACTAAGATGTTAAGATAAGAGCGAAGATTTTCCGAGTGCCGCGAAGCGGTAGTTCTCAGCGTCCGCGCTCAATAGCCGTGCCGTTCACGGCAGGGTTTCCTGGATCGGCGTCTTTGTCCAATAATGCCGCCGGGAACCTCCTGCATTTTCGGGGCATTCGTTAAGTATGCGATTTACGAAGATGCAGGGCGTGGGGAACGATTTTGTAGTGATTGACGCGGCAGAGCGGCCCGCGAATGTTTCGCTTTCTGCGCTGGCGGTGCAGACGTGTGACCGGAAGTTCGGCATTGGGGCTGATGGACTCTTAGTGGTCTCGCGTGAGCCTGACGCGGAAACGGCGTTTCGAATGTGGATGTTTAACCCGGACGGCTCGGAAGACATGTGCGGGAACGGCCTGCGCTGCGTCAGCTTATGGGCGCATTCGGCGGGCTGGCTTGAGGGCCGGACTGAGTTTATAGTAGCGACAAAAGAAGGCAGGCGGGACGTGCAGGCGCTGGAAGTCAGCGAGGGCGGGCGCAGCGCAGACTTCGGCGTGGACATGGGCGTGCCGCAGTTTGCCCCGGAGCGGCTGCCGTTTTGTGCGTCCGGCGAAGCGCGGATCGTCAAGTACCCGTTGAGAGTTGACGGTGAGACGTTCTTAATTACGACCGTCAATACGGGCAGTACGCACACGGTTATCTTCGGCGAACAGCCCTCAGAAAAGATTTTCCAGTGGGTGTCGCCGCTGATTGAGAACCACCCGCTGTTCCCGGAGCGCACCAGTGTTTTGTGGGCGACGCCGCGCAGTGCGACTGAGATTGACATCCGCATCTGGGAGCGCGGCGCGGGGGAAACGCTCGGCTGCGGCACGGGAGCCTGCGCCGTCGGCGTCGCCGCCGTTCTTAATGGGTTGACGGATTTGAACACGCAGACCGAAATCATTTCCAAAGGCGGAACACTGCGGATCACCTGGCCGGGCGAAGATGCCCCGGTTGACATGGTTGGACCTGCTCACATCGTTTACACTGGAGATGCCAGCTATGCCGCGTCCTAAGATCAGTCTTGAAAAACCTAGCTTTGACAAGCGCTTTGATTTGCGCTCTTTCGGCGAGCCGCTGAAAGCCTTGCGGGGTGTTCCGATCCGCGATGCCGGCGAGCCGCTGGTGGATTTGCGTGAGTTCTGCCCTTTGGTTATCCTGCGGCCCGGCTGCCTGCCGTTCCTGCGGGAGACGGTGGCGAACAAAGTCAATCAGGTGCAGGAGCGGCTGCCGGAAGGCCATACGCTGACGATTGGAACCGGCCTCAGAACGCTTGACATGCAGCGCGGGATACGCGAGAATGTCACGAAAGACATGTCCGAGAAGCACCCCGAATGGCCGGCGGCGACGCTGGCCCGGATGCTGAACCGGATGGTCGCCCCGCCGGACGATATTTCCCCGCCCCCGCATACCACCGGCGGCGCACTGGATGTCGGCATTCAAGGTCCGAACGGCGAGCCGCTGGATTTTGGCTCCGGGGACAACTTCTGGGCGACCGCGCCGACTTATGCCGGGAAGCTTTCGGAGACAGCCCGGTCTCACCGCCTGCTGCTCATTGACGCGATGGAGTCCACGGGCTTGACCAATTATGTCGGCGAATGGTGGCACTGGAGCTACGGTGACCAGGGCTGGGCCTTGCGCGTCGGCAGCCCGGTGGCGTATTATGGCGCGGTGGAAGTGGCAGACGCGGAAAACCAGCGTATTCCGAAGCCGCCGGAGCCGTCTCCTGAAGAGGAAAAGCAGGAAGCGGAAGAAGCATTGGAAGGATAGAACACCACGGATTGAAATCCGTGGGCAGGGCTGAAAAAATTAAAAGCGGCCTCCCGAAATATCGGGGGCCGCTTGTTTTATTTTTGTTTTGCTGTATTCAGTTGTAATGCGCTATTTGGTTGTCGTTATTTGGTTGTCGTTATTTAGTTGTGCGGCACTATGCAGTTGTCTTTATTAAATTGTAGGGCAATATGAAGTTGTCGCTATTGAGTTGTGTCTAACACAGACGTTATGCCCGGCAAAAACGAAAACGAAACGCCGAAACTACTTTCCAATGCAAAATCGCGAAAATATTTCTGCGATCACATCTTCCGCTGCTGTTTCTCCTGTAATTGTGCCGAGCGAGTTCAACGCGCCGCGCAAGTCAATGGAAGCGAAGTCAGCGGGCAGGCCCGAATGTAGGGACAAGGCGGCCTCAGAAATCTGGTTGGTAGCCGCTTGAAGCGCCTGCTTGTGGCGGGCATGAGTGACCAATGCGCTTTCCGACTCGTTGCTCTCGCCCAGCGTCTTTTGAAGAATTGCCGCTTCCAAAGCGTCCAGGTTCCAGCC
>JAABUZ0100005221.1_pt1 | contig 17218 bp, 17 predicted proteins | sample 5562091 | NCBI WGS metagenome assembly JAABUZ01 (sample SAMN12813069, study PRJNA571459) | rock metagenome | isolation source: Antarctica rocks | place: Antarctica: Victoria Land, Linnaeus Terrace sud | collected 2015-12-21
GATGACGACGTCGCTGCCCGGGACGCCGAGCAGGACCACCTCGCCTCAGGCACCCGGAAGGTTTCACACGTGCTCGGCCTGATCCGAGATTACCCGACATCTCTGTGCGATCCCGACGTGGTCGATCGACTCAGCGTCCGCGCCACACGGGAGAGCGCTTCTCCTTGAACGCGCTGGCTCCCTCACTCGCGTCGTCGCTCGAGCGCACCGGCTCGTAGATCTCCTGCTGCCGCGCGAACCGTTCCGCGGTCGACCAGTCCCGCGACGCGGTCACGATCTCCTTGCTCGCCCGGACCGCGAGCGGACCGTTGCGCGCGATGGCGCGCGCGAGGTCGAGCGCCACGGCAAGCGCTTCGCCGGACGCCGTCAACCGGTTGACCAGGCCGTAGCCGTGCGCCGCCGTGGCGGGGTACATGTCGCCCGTGAGGATCCACTCCATCGCGATCTGATAGGGGATGCGGTGCGGCAGACGCAGCAGCCCCCCTCCGCCGGCGAGCAGGCCACGCTTGACCTCCGGGAGACCGAAGACCGCGTTCTCGGCGGCCACGACGAGGTCGCACGCCAGGACGATCTCGAAGCCACCCGCGATGGCGTGACCTTCGACGGCCGCGATCAGTGGCTTGACCGGCGGTCGTTCGGCGAGTCCGGCGAAGCCACGGCCGGGTACCGACGGTCGCTCGCCCTGCAGGAACGCCTTGAGGTCCATGCCGGCGCAGAACGTCGAACCCGTTCCGGTGATCACGCCCGCGAGGAGGTCGTCACGCTCGTCGAGTTCGACCATCGCGGCCGCGATCGCCTCGGCCGTCGCGGTGTTCACCGCATTGCGCACCTCGGGCCGGTTGAGGGTCACCACCTGCACCCCGTCGACCTGCTCGACGAGCACGGGGAGCTCGGTGGTGGTCGCCCCGGACGCGCTCACGCGGACACGTCGAGCAGTTCGACGATCGTGGCGTTGGCCATGCCGCCTGCCTCGCACATGGTCTGCAATCCGTAGCGACCCCCGGTCTGCTCGAGGTGGTGCAGTATCGTGGTCATCAACCGCGCGCCGCTTGCGCCGAGCGGATGGCCGAGTGCGATCGCACCGCCTCGGGGGTTGACCAGCGCCGGGTCGATGTCGAACTCGGCCGCCCACGCGAGCGGCACCGACGCGAACGCCTCGTTGATTTCGACGGCGTCTATGTCGCTGAGCGCGAGCTTGGCCCGTTCGAGCACCTTGCGGGTGGCGGGGATCGGACCGGTGAGCATGAGGATCGGGTCGTCGCCGCACACGGCCGAGGCGAGGATGCGGGCACGCGGACGCAGACCCAGCATGGCAGCCCGTTCTTCACTCATGAGCAGCAGGGCACTCGCACCGTCGGTGAGTTGTGAGGAGTTGCCGGCGGTGACCTTCCAGTCGACGCCCGGGAAACGTCCGCGGTACTCGTCGGTGGCGAACGCGGCTCTCAACGCGCCGAGTGACTCGGTGGTGCTGCCCGGCCGGATGGTCTCGTCCACGGCGAAGGCGACGTCGGAGTCCGGGACGGTGATCGGCACGATCTCGTCGACGAAGCCGCCGGCGGAGCGGGCGGCTTCGGCGCGACGGTGCGAGTCCGCGGAGTAGGCGTCGAGTTGCTCGCGGGTGAGCGACCACTTCTGCGCGACGAGTTCTGCTGACACGCCCTGCGGCGCGAGGTGCGGGAAGCGTTCATGGACTCGCCGGTCGAACGGGTCGGCGCCCATCCGGTTGGAGCTCATCGGCACCCGGCTCATCGACTCCACACCGCCGGCGATCGCGATGTCGTAGACGCCGGCGCCGATGCCCCACGCCGCTATGTCGACGGCCTGCTGACCCGAGCCGCACTTGCGCTCGACGGTCATCGACGGCACGTGGGTGGGGAACCCTGCTGACAGCCACGCCTGGCGGCCAGGTGTGGCGGACTGCTGACCGTTCTGACCGACGCACCCGATCACGACGTCGTCGACGGTGCCGGGGTCGAGACCGTTGCGTGCCACGAGGGCGGAGAGAACCTGTGCCAGCAGGTCGACGGGGTGGACGCCGGCGAGCCCGCCGGTGGCCTTGCCCTTCCCCATCGGGGACCGCACAGCGTCGACAATGACGGCTCGAGCCATCAGGACCTCCCAGACTCATGTTTATGGTTAGCATACTTTTTTCGTGCCAGAACTTGACTGCACATCCATGTATACCAATATCATGGTTCCGAAAGGAGGTTCGGATGGCTCTGAACCAGGACGACGCTTATCGTGAGATTCGGGATCTTGCACGCGACGTGGCGCGGGAGAGGTACGCGCCGAAGGCCGAGGAGTGGGATGTCGGCCGGGGGCGCTTCCCGAAGGAGGAGCGGCGCTACCTCGGCTCCCTCGGCCTGCTCGGCATCGCGTTGCCGGAGCAGTACGGAGGCGGTGGTGCGTCGCTGTCCGAAGCGCTCGTCGTGGTCGAGGAACTCGCCAAGGAGTGCCGTCCGGCCGCGTTCCAGGCCTTCGAGGCCAACACCGGTCCGGCGCAGGTCGTGAACCTGCTCGGGTCGGAGGCGCAGCGGGCGAAGTACCTGCCCGAGATCATCCGGGGCGACGCCACGATGGCGGTCGCGATTTCTGAACCCGACGCGGGTTCGGCCGCGACCGACATGACCACGCGCGCCAAGTACGCGAGCGGGACGTACACGGTGACCGGCAATAAGCGCTGGATCTCAAACTCCAGCGAGGCCGACTCCTACCTGGTGTACGCGCGGCTCAGCGACGCGCCGGGCGCCAAGGGCATCGGCGCGATCATCGTCGAAAAAGACCGGGTCGGCGTCAGTTTCGGCGCGCAGGAGCGCCTCATGGGCTTCCGCGGCATCCCGTCGGCCGACATCTTCTTCGACGGCGTCGAGGTCCCCGAGGAGAACCTTCTGATCGGTGCGGGCGGCTTCCGAAAGCTGTTCACCGCGTTCTCGATCGAGCGGCTCGGCAACGCGACGATGAGCCTGGCGATCGGTCAGGCAGCCGTCGACCGCACGATCGCGTACGTCCAGAGCCGTCAGCAGTTCGGCAAGGCGCTCATCGAGTTCCAGAGCGTGCAGATGACCCTCGCGGACATGGTGCTGGCGGTCGAGCAGGCCCGGCAATTGGTGTATCGCGCCTCGCGGAACGCCGGCTCGGGTCTGCCGGACCCGCTTGAGGTCTCACTGGCGAAGTGCACCGCGAACGAGATGGCCAAGCGGGTCACCGACCTCGCGATGCAGCTGCACGGCGCCAACGGCTACACCGAGGAGTACGGCATCGAGCGCCTGCACCGGGATGCGCACGGCTGGGCACTTGCGGGCGGGACCCCGGCCATGCAACGAATCCGCGTCGTGTCCGAACTGCTTGGGCGCAACTTCGAGCAGCGGCTGTGAGCGGCGCGGCGGGAGCTCACGTGTCCGAGGAGTCGACCGGTTTGTTCGAGCTGCCGCAGCGGTACCGCGCCCTGCAGGCCGAGGCGCGGGCGCTGACCGTGCAGGTGACCGCGTGGTCGGCGCGGGCTGACGAAGCCGACCACGTCGACCCCGACATGCGCGCGGCGCTCGCCGCGAGCGGGCTCGCGCAGGTGATGGTGCCCGCGGAGTTCGGTGGCCGGTTCGACGGTGTCGACTCGCTCGCGGCCACCGTCGTGCGCGAGGCCCTCGCCGCCGAGAGCGCGCACCTCGACTCGCTGTTCGCCATGCAGGGGATCGGCAGCTTCGCGCTGGCCGTCGCCGCCACCGACCCGGTGCGCAAGCGGTGGCTCCCGGCGGTGGGTGCGCTGGAGGCGATCGCTGCACTGTGTCTCACTGAGCCGCACGTCGGATCCGACCTGCGCGCCCTATCGGCCACGGTGACGCAGGACGGCGACGAGCTGGTCGTCGACGGCCACAAGTCGTTCATCACCAACGCCGGCGACGCCGACGTATACACCGTTCTGGCGCGCGACGGCGACGGGTTCACGTTGGTGTGCGTGCCCGGTGACACTCCTGGTCTAACGACATCCCACCCGCATCAGATCATCGCGCCACACGTGCTCGGTGACGTGGTGTTCGACGGGGCGCGGGTCCCGCTCGACCATCTGGTCGGTGAGCGGGGCAACGGTTTCCCGCTGGTGTTGCAGACGTTGGCCACCTTCCGGGTGTCCGTAGCGGGCGCGGCCGTGGGTATGGCGCAGCGCGCACTCGACGAAGCTCTGGAGCACACTGCGGAACGCGAACAATTCGGCGTGAAGGTAGCTCGCCTCGGGCCGGTGCCGTCGATGCTCGCGTTGTCGTGGACCGAGATCGAGATGGCGCGCTCGCTGACCTACCGGGCCGCGGCGGCCGCTGCCCGCGACCCGCTCGCGTCGTTGAATCTGTCGTCCATGGCGAAGGTCGGCGCCACCGAGGTCGCCGGTCGGGTGGTCGACCGCGCCGTGCAGGTGATGGGTCGGTTCGGTCTGGTGCGGGGGAGCGTCATCGAACGGCTCTACCGCGACGCGCGTCCGATGCGGATCTACGAAGGGTCGACCGAGGTCATCCTCGACTCGCTGTCCAAGCAGCTGCTCAAGGCACGGGTGACTCGGTCGTGATCGTCGACGCTCACTGCCACGTCTGGCCCGACCACATCGCGCCCAAGGTCCTCGCGCAGCGCCCGGCGGGCATGGACCCGCGGCACGATGGCACCGTCGCGGGGCTCACCCGCACGATGGACGACGCCGGCATCGACCGCGCGATGACGCTCGCGATCGCGAATGTTGCGAAGAACGTCGACCGCACCAACGAGTTCATCGGCACGGTCGACCGTTCGCGGTTCATCCCCTTCGGCACCGTCCACCCCGACCTGCCCATCGAGCGCAACCTCGCGTCGCTGCGTGACAACGGGATCGGTGGTGTCAAGTTGCACCCGCTGTTCCAGGGGCTGTCGCTCGGCGATCCCCGCGTTCTCGAGCTGCTGCAGGCGTTGGCCGGGGCGGGGGTCGTCGTCATCACCCACGCCGGTGCCGGGGGTGACGCCGACGCCAACGAGCGTGGTGCGCCGAAGCACCTGCGAACGATCATCGACACAGTCCCGGACCTGACGTTGATCGCCTGCCACTACGGGGGTTACCACCGCATCGACGAGGCCGAGGAACTGGTGGTCGGTCGACCGGTCGTGCTGGAGACGTCGTGGCCGCCGCGGCTGGCCGACTTCGACCCGCAGCGGTTGCGCGACATCATCGCGCGGCACAGCGCCGACCGCGTCGTCTACGGTTCGGACTGGCCGATGACCGACCCGGCGGCGGAGATCGCCGCGATCCGCGCGCTCGGGCTCGACCCGGCCGACGAAGCCGGCATCCTCGGCGACAACCTCGCGCGGATCCTCGGGATCAGCGCAACCGGCTGAGCAGTCCAGGCAGGTCGGAGAGACCTCGCAGGGCGTCGTTGAGGTGCGTGCACCCGGCGGTGCCACGGAGCACCGACGGCACGCTGTCGCGCAGTTCGCGCAACGGCGTGCCGAGGAGTCGGTCGAGGCTCGCGGTCGCGAAGGGGCATTCCTGGTACGGCAACGTGCGTGGCGTCGCGTCGAGCGTGGTGATCCGCCCCGAACCGATGTCGGCGGTGAGCGCGATCCGGTACTCGTGCACGGCGCGACGCTCGCCCGCCGGATCACTCGAGCTGTCCTGGAACATCGCGTCCACGACCACCTTGCCGTCCGCGGTCCACACGTCGAGTCGCCGTGCGCGCCGCATCGTCACACCGTCGACCGCGGGGATCGCGTGCCACCCGACCGGATCGACGTCATCCGTGAGCGGCGCGACCGCGAGGGTCATGTGCCGTCCGGTGGACGTGCCGTCCGGGTGCAGCGCGGTGGAACCCTCGGTGAAGCCGGTGCAGAGTCCGACCATCCGCCGTGGCGTGCGCGAGTTGGGCGTCTCGTCGTAGAGATGCCATGACCGCAAGGCGAAATCGGACACGATGCTGGCTCCGACGAGATCGTCGAGCAGGAGGTGGACCAGCGTCCCTGCGCCCCGCTCGGCGGGGACTGCCGTGGCCAGCCGGCGTCGGTAACCGCTTCCGACCGGGTGTCCGGCCAACGCGGTGAGGTCGACGACGTGGGGTGCGATCATTACAGACGTCAGCACCCGGGAGGTGTCGAGTGCGGCGTCCAGGACGGCGTGGTCGAGGACGTCGGTGGTGCGGTCTCCCGACGTGGCGAGGTCGCGGCCGAGTCCTGCCATGTGCAAGGGTCCGGCGGGTCCGCGCGGCCAGGTCATGTCGATGGTGGTGGTTCGCCGCACCGACGAAGGGCGTCGCGCGAGGTGGGCGGCATCGACGTGAGCACGTGGTCCGGTCACTGTCTGCGGCATCGGCTACGCCTCCTCGAACGTCTGCGGCAATTCATGATAACGATACTCCCAGAAGTCTGGACAGGATTGCCTATGTGGCCCTACTGTCTGAACCATTCCAGGATCATCAATTGCTTGTCCGACAAGAAGGGCTCGACGATGAGCAGTGGCACTCGGATCATCCGACGCGCGGCGGCGGCGGCCGCGGCGGTGTCGCTCGCCCTAGGCGTTGCTGCGTGCAGCAGCTCAGGCGGTGGCTCGACCGGCAACTCCGGCAGCGGACTCCCCGACACGGTGAAGGTGCTGTCCACCCGTGTCCTCACCGGCGTTGCTTCCTTCGCCGGCATCAACTCCAAGAAGGGCAGCGATCTCGCCCTCGACGAGATCGCCCAGCAGAAGTACCTGGGTAGCACGAAGCTCGAATTCGACACCAAGGATGCCGGCCAGACCACACAGTTGGCGGCGAGCTACGCCTCGCAGGCCGCCGCCGACAAGAGCTACTCGATCCTGTTCGGCCCCGAGACGAGTTCGCTCGCCACCGCGGTCTCGGCCATCACCCAGAAATCGAAACTCCCGACGGTGTTCGTCCAGGCGGGTAGTTCGTCGGTCATGGCGGGCGACTACATCTACCGCCTCACCGCCCCCGTATCGTCCTACTTCGACATCGCCGGGCGGTACGTCAAGGGCAAGGGCTACTCCACTGCGGCGGTCATCTACGCCTCAGACAACCCGACTCTCACCGAGCTGGGCTCGACGACGGTCCCCGGATTGGCCTCGAAGTACGGCTTCACGGTCAGCAGCACCGACAAGACCACCGGCACCGCGAACGACTTCACCTCGTTCGCGACGAAGGTCGCGCAGGCCAAGCCGGACGCCGTGTTCCTGCTGCTCAACGGTGGACAGGACCCCACCGCGATCACGCAGCTCAAGAACGCCGGCTACGGCGGCGCGTTCGTCAGCATGTCCGCGATGGGTGCCGGCAACCTCAAGCCGGCCGGTGACATCGCGAAGGGCGCCGCGTGGGCGACTGACTTCACCCCCACCCAGTCGAACGCGACTTCACAGAAATTCGTCGCGGCCTACAAGGCGAAGTACAGCGGCGAGTCGCCCAACAACTACGCCGCTGAAGGTTACGACGCGACCTGGTTCATCGCCCGTGCCCTGAAGTCCGGGAATAGCGCCGATCGGGAGGCCGTGCTCAAGGGTATGCAGACCGTGGCCGCACAGGGCTTCGACGGTGCCATGGGCAAACTGACGTTCGACGGCACCGACCTACGGGTCGCCGGCACGATGGCCGAGTGGACCGGAAGCGACGAGCAGGCTGTGACGGTCCCCTCGCCGTGACCACGGCGACGCGGAATCCCCTCCGCGACGGCGCACCCCTCTCCGTGCGGAGGGGGGTGTCGCCGTCGTGATGCAGAACGTGCTCAACGCGATCACGTTGGGATCGCTCTACCTGCTGTTCGCGCTCGGGCTCAGCGTGGCATGGGGAACGATCGGCGTTCTGAACTTCGCGCACGGCGCGGTGTTCATGTTCTCCTCGTACCTCGTGCACGAACTGACCCAGAACGTGTCGCTGCCGATCCCGTTGGTGTTGCTGTTCGGAGCCGCCGTCGGAGCGGTGATGTTGGTGCTCACGCAGTTGCTGGTGTTCGAGCCAATCCAGCGTCGAGCCCGGGACGCCCGCAGTGCCGAACTGCAGATCCTAGTGGGCGGTGTCGGTATCGGCAGTGTGCTCGTGGCCCTGGCGCAACGGTCGACGCAGTCGATCCCGTTCGGCTACCCACCGGGCGGTTTCAGGGTGCTGCGGTACACGTTCGGCTCTGTGCAGGTCACCAACATCCAGGTGGTCATCATCGTGGCGGCCGTGCTGCTCGGTGGAGGGGTCGCGTGGTGGCTGCGGGGCTCGCGGGTCGGTCTCGGGCTGCGCAGCATCGGCGTGGACGCCGAGATCTCGACGATGATGGGGATCAACCGCAGGCGGATGGCGCGCGGGACGATGGCGCTCGCGGGTGCTTTCGCCGGCCTGGCTGGCGTCCTGCTCACGTACTATCTCGGCTCGATCACGTCGGAGTCGGGTGACAGCTTCCTGCTCCGCGGCTTCGCGGCGATCGTGCTTGGGGGTGTCGGCACCGTGAGTGGCACGGTGCTCGGTGCGCTGGTGCTCGCGGTCGCCGAGACCGCGGTCATCAGCCAGACCTCCGGTCAGTGGGTCGACGCCGTGGCGTTCGGACTCATCTTCGTGATGCTGCTGGTACGCCCGCGCGGAATGCTCGGGCGGCGGGAGGTGCGACGCACGTGAACACTTGGTACTTCTCGCATCTGGTGTTGATCCAGTCCACGTTCATCGCCGTCCTGGCCGGGCTGAGCGTGCAGGTCCCGATCCGCGTGGGCGTCTTCTCGTTCGCGGGAATCGGGAGCTACACGATCGGTGCGTACTTCACGGCCATCGCGATCACTAAGTACGAGCTCCCGAGTGTCGTCGGGCTTGTGGGCGGCGCGGTCGCGGCCGGGATCATCGGGCTCGGCCTCGCGTACCTGCTCAACCGGCTCAGCGGCCTGTACCTGGGCATGGCGACGATCGCCTTCGTGCTGATCCTTGGCGTGATCGCCGTGAACGCCGGTGACCTCACCGGCGGCTCGAACGGGTTGTACGGCGCGATCAGCGGCTTTAAGACCAGCTACCTGATCGTCTTCACGGTGGTCGTCGTCGCGCTGCTCGCGCTGTCCGAGCGCGGCCGCCTCGGGCGTCGGATCGATGTTGTGCGGGAGGACCCCGAGCTCGCGGCGTCGATGGGTGTGTCCGTCGCGCGGGTGCGACGGGCGGCGTTCGTCGTCAGCGGTGTGCTCGGGGCGTGCGCGGGCGGGATGAACGCGCTCGCGCGGACCACCGTGACACCCGACGACGTCGGCTTCTCACTGGTCGTGTTGACGCTGACCATCATCATCGTCGGAGGTTCCCGCTCATGGGCGGGCGTCGTGATCGGCGCGCTGATCTTCACCTGGTTGCCAACCTGGTTGGAGCCGATCGACTCGTGGAAGACGGTCATCTACGGCGTTCTCGTGACCCTCGCCGCAGTGTGGGTTCCGGACGGCATCCTCGGCCTCGCGCAGCGCGGATGGCACGCCGTGCGTGCGCGCCTCGGCCACCGCGGGCCGCCACGCGACCTGCCGGCGGCCACCGCAACCAAACCCGAACCGTTGCCGATGGCAACGACGGCGTCGGTGCCGTCCGAGGGGAGGACATCGTGACCGGGCTCGTGTCCGAGTCGGTCGCCGAGTATGCCGACGGCCCGCCCGTACTGCAGGCGGAGGACGTCGCGGTCCACTACGGCGGCATCAAGGCCGTCGACGGGGTGTCCCTCTCGCTCGAGGCCGGACGGATCTACGGCATCGTCGGCCCGAACGGGTCGGGCAAGAGCACGCTGCTCGCCGCGCTCACGCGCCTCGTGCGCCTCACGCGTGGCCGGGTGCTGCTCGACGGCCAGGACTACGGCTCCGCGTCGAACTGGAGTCTCGCCCGGCGGGGGGTCGCGCGGACGTTCCAGACGGTGCGATTGCTGCCCGACCTCGCCGTGGTCGAGAACATCCAACTCGGCGCCGACCTGCTGCCACGGGGGAGCGGGGCGCAGCGGTGGAAGCGGTTCGCCCCCGTCGTCGAGGAGGCGATGGAGCGGACGAATCTCACCGAGGTGAGGAACGTCCGGGCCACCGACCTGTCCTACGGCACGCAGCGGCGGATCGAGATCGCACGGGCCCTGGCGATCCGGCCGAGGCTGCTGCTCCTCGACGAACCGACCGCCGGCATGAACCAACGCGAGCGCCGCGAGGTGGCGACGCTCCTGCGGCGGCTGCGCGACGAAGGGCTGACGCAGCTGCTCATCGAGCACGACGTGCAGATGATGGTCGACACCTGCGACCGGCTCGGAGCGATGAACTTCGGTGTGATGCTGACGGAGGGCCTGCCCGCGGACGTTGTCCGCGACCCGGCCGTCCAGGAAGCCTACCTCGGGAAGAAGTGGCGCGATCGTGCTTGAGATCTCGGACCTCCACGTCAACTACGGCAAGGTGTCGGCCGTCGCCGGGGTGTCGGCCACGGCCACACCTGGTCGTGTGACCCTCGTGCTCGGGGCGAACGGCGCCGGGAAGACGACCACGTTGCGCGCCACGATGGGCCTGGTGCCGGTCGCCTCCGGTCAGGTCACGCTCGGCGGCACCGACATCACCGGCCGCGCCACTCACCGGGTCGTCCGTGCCGGTATGGCGTTGGTGCCGGAGGGCCGGCGGATGTTCGCGCCGCTGTCGGTCGACGACAACCTCACCCTCGGCGGCTACGCGGTGCCCCGCGCGGAGGCGGAGGAGGCCCGCGAAACCGTGCTCGAGATGTTCCCGATCTTGCGGGAACGGCGACGGGAACCAGCGGGTCTGCTCAGCGGCGGCGAGCAGCAGATGCTGGCTTTCGGGCGTGCGTTGATGTCCTCGCCGAAGGTGATGCTGCTCGACGAGCCGTCCATGGGCCTTGCCCCGACCATGGTCGAGCAGGTGCTGGGTTCGGTACGCCGCATCGCCGACTCGGGGGTCGCGCTGCTGGTCGTGGAGCAGAACGCCGACGTCGCCCTCGACATCGCCGACGACGTAGTCGCGGTCGCCCGCGGCGAGGTGGTGTTCACCGGCACCGCCACCGAGGCGCGGTCGAACGCGTCGGTCGTTCACGCTTTCCTGGGGGAGTCCGCGCTGGCCGAATGACAGATCGTTGCGGGCCGTCGACGGGCTTCGTCGTCAGACGGTGGCGTCGATCAGCCGCCGCTCACCGGGTGTGAACGTGACCGGGATGCTGCTGTAGCCGACGTTTGCTCCCTGGTTCAGGAACGGCTTCATGCTGTCGGTGTCGACGACGTAGTCGGGCATCCGCTCGAGGATCTGCCCGAGCATCTCTTTGGCCAGCGCGCGAGCGATGTGCGAACCCACGCACCGGTGGACGCCGACGCCGAACGCGATGTGCCGGTTCGGCCAGCGCTCGATGTCCACGTCGTCCGGCTGCTCGAAGCCGCCGTCGGCGTCCCGGTTCGCCGATCCCCACGCGAGCAGGGCGCGATCGCCCTGCTGCATCGGGCAACCGTGGAACTCGGTGTCCTCGGTGATCGTGCGCGCGAGGGCCTGGGTCGGGGAGAAAAACCGGAGGAACTCCTCGATGGCCCGTTCCTGCTTCGCGGGGTGCTCGATGAGGTCGGTGCGGACGTCGGGGTGCTGGTGGAGCCACACGAGCGCCTGGCTGACCAGCGACGACGTCGTGACGGTGCCGCCGGCAAGCGTCAGCTCGATGATTGAGAACGCCTCGTCGTCGGTGATGGGCCGGCCGTCGACCTCCTGCGCGAGCAGGTAGCTGATGATGTCTTCCTGCGGCTCGACGCGCCGCTGCGCCATGACGTCACGCACCTGGGCCGAGAGGTACGGGTGGTCGACCTCGGTCGCCCGGATGTAGTCCGGCGAGCCCTTTGGTGCGGCCAGCACCATGCGGTGCGAGAAGGAGTAGCGCGGCCACTCCTCGGTGGGCAGTCCCAACCAGTCGACTGTGACGATCGCAGGAACGCCGATGATCTCGGCGAAATCCGCCCGGCCGGTCTCGATGACGTTGTCGATGAACCACGTCGTGTAGTGGTGGATCTTCTCGATCATGCCCGGGATCGCCGCCGGCGCCATGACGACGTTGAGGAGTTTGCGGTACTTCCGGAACTCGGGCGGGTCGATCTCGATCGGGATGTGCTGGTGCATTGGCGTTTTAGGTATCAGGATCTCCAGACCCTCGCCGCCGTAGGACGACCGGGTCGAGGAGAACACCGCGTCGTCGCGGGCGGCGTCGAACACCGCCGAGTAGTCCGAGAGCACCCAGTACCCGCCGTGGGCCTCGGTCCACGCCACGGGCGCCGACTCCCGCAGCTCCCTATACGCGCCGACCGGATCCGCGGCGTGCTCCGAGGAGTTGTGGTCGAAGTGCACGACCGGACACCGGCCTTCGGTCATCGTCGCCTCCCGGCATCGTTAGGGGTTTTCCATATTTTATCATGATGGTTATGATGAACAGACGGATTGTCAACAGCCGCAAGGAGGCGATCGTGAAGGTCATCGTCGACGGGAACGTCTGTCAGGGTCACGGGGTCTGCCACATGACAGCGCCGGACTTCTACCACCTGCGCGACGAGGACGGTCAGGCCTACGTCGACGGCGACGGCACCGTGCCCGACGCGGAGCAGGATCTGGTGCGGCTCGGCGCGGACAGCTGCCCGGAGCGAGCTATCAACATCCAGTAGGTAATCGCGCTCCGTGGTGTACCTGCAGAACCGCCACCGGTATGAGCGATCCCCGGATCCGCTTGAGTGAGACGGTATTGATACCGGCCCAGCACGACGTTTGCCGTGCCCGTCCGGGTCGTGACGGCGACGACCCCTGGGGATTCCCCGACAGCGAACGATTTGGCTCAGACGAGCGGTCGCAGTGGCTGACGAGACGGGTCCGTGTGACAACGCGTCGGACTGCACTGGCGGTCCGGGCCTGACCAGCCCACGAAGCGCACCTTTGGAGGCACCACATGTCGACTCCACCCGTCAGCACGCAGATCGTGTCCGTGTCACTGGGGATCGCGGGAGCAGCACGCTCGCATCAGCACGGTGAATGTCGGCACCCGCGAGGCAAAGATGCACCTGATGTGGCCCTCAGTCCTGCTCACCCTCACCTCGGCCGTGCAGGCCGAGCACCTGCGCACCGTCTGGGCCCACGCACAACGCCCCGCGGCGGCATTCGCACTCTGTCAGGCATCGACCCCCGCCTGGAGCACCCCGGCGTGGTCCTGCGGCTGTGGGCCAGCCGGAATGGAACGTCGGCTACGGCGACCGGCGCACCACTCGCGGCAAGATCGTGAGCCCCAAACACGTCACGATACGCATCGGCGTCCTGACCTGGCAGGTCTATGCCAGACCGCCTAGGGGCACCACCCACACCGGACCGGGCGTCGAAGATCACGGAGTGATAACACAACGGGGAAATTGGGGTGCTTCCCCGTCAGCCGGCGGACCACCCACACACTGCTCCCACTGCGTGTTGGCGCCTGCGCTCCCGGCGCCGACTCGACTCGCCCCCGGCCCACTCGGCGTGCGCGACAACTTCGGGTCCCGGATGAGTTTGGGGCGGTTGTCGCCGCAGGGGGCGATGATGATGTTCGAGGCCCCCTACATCGGGGTGAGCGTGCCCCGCGGTGTTCCCGGTCGGGGTACTGCGGTCGACGATGACGACGTCCCGGTTGAGGTCCAGGGGTTTTGGACCCCGGATCCGCGGCGGGCGGAGAAGAAGGGCGTCGTCGAGGATCTGGCGATCTTGGACCGGTTGCGTCCCGCCACGTCACGTCATCCGAAGTTGCAGGTGCAGCTGGCGGAGGAGCTGCTGCATCCCATCGACGAGGACGACAAATCAGTCAACATCGGGGAGTGGCAAGCGGTGCTGTGCGCGGACCTGGTCCCGGCACTGAGCTTCGACGACCACAACCCGAACCCACTTGCGTCGGCAGGTGCTGATCGCGCGCGGTGCGCTGACATATCCTTGCGGCGCAGGCGCTGAGTTCAGCGCCGACGCCCACGTTGATCACGCAATCGTCGATCAGTAGTTGCCGAGCCGTACGGGTGAACCCCGCGGCCTCGTTTGGCTGTCGTGAGCCCGCACGAGCGTGGAGTTCGTGTGTGGAGCGGAGGAGGGCGGAGCATGCTACCGAAGTCGCCGGAAGACTACGAAAGCCCCGCGTTGATGAAGGGCGTGCGGGATGGTGCCGTCCCTCCCACATCTGTGGCTCACCGGCCAGGACCACTTCCTGTCGGCAACCCACGTTCACATGTGGGCGAGATCCCACCCACCCCATACCACTTAAAGGAACGTCAGAGTTTGGGACACCAAGGAACGCTAGGAGGCGGCACACCGATGGAGATCATCGATGCCCAGATTCACACCTGGATGTCGGACCGGCTGCGCAAGCCGTGGGTGCCGAGCTATCGGCAGGAGCACCGCAACTCGTTGCCCTACCTGATCCACGCAGGTCAGACCAACACCACCGAGATGGCGGTGCTCGAGATGGCCGAGGTCGGCGTCGCCGCGGCGCTGCTGTCGCCGATCGGCGTATACGGCACCGACAACAGCTACGAGTTCGAAGGGGCGACCAAGTTCCCGACGAAGTTCCGTGTCGTCGGCTGGATCGATTGGCTCGCCGACGATGTGGAAGCACGGCTCGCCGCTGACGCGGCCCGTGGCATGGTGGGCGTCCGCATATCGGAACTGCGTGAGCGCGAGCGACACGAGAGGGACGAGTTCGATCGGGTGCTCCAAGCCTGCCAGGACCAGGGTCTCGTCGTCTCGATCATGGTCTTCCACCCGCTGCCAGAACTGCTGGTCAAGGTCCTCGAACGCTACGAGGGCATCCGCTTCGTCGTCGGCCACCTTGGCCTGGGCTTCGCGCCGCCCGTGCTGGGCACGTTACCGGAAAACCCCTTTGAGAACCTGCCGGCGGTCCTTGACCTTGCGCGCCTCGGCAACGTGTACATGAATCTCACGGGAGCACCGTCGCTGTCCCACGAACTGTTCCCCTTCCATGACATTTGGGACGCGATCCGTCGCGTCGTGGATGCGTACGGTCCGGACCGGGTCATGTGGGGCAGCGACTACACGCGTACCGCTGGCCTGCACAGCTACTGGGACGGCACGCACTATCTCCGTGAGGTGCCGGGGTTCACGACGGAGGACCTGGCCAAGATCTACGGCGCCACGCTGCGCCGCGTCTACGGCTGGTCCGTCGAGTAACCGCAGTCCCCATCCGGGGCTCAGGCGCCTACCGATTTTCGGTGCGAGACGAGGACGTTGAAACTGTCGTAGCGGTCGACCATCGTGTCGGCGCGGCCCGTTGGCGGATCGGTCGGATCAAGGCGCACGTAGTAACGGAACAGTTCCTCCATCAGACGGACGAGCACGCCGACCGTCGTGTTTTCGGAATCGCCAACCGCTACGGCGGTGCCAGCGGCGATGAGGCGCCCGGGACAGACGTGAGTCCCGGCGCCGAAGGACTCGCCGTAGCCTTGCATGCCCTTGGGGGGCATCCGATGGGGATTGAACTCCGCGGCGTCCGGGCCGAACACCGTCGTGTCGCGGTTGACGGCGTTAAGATCCAGCGCGACGTTGATCCCGGCCCGCATCACCCGGCCACTGGCGAGCACCACGTCCTCCAAAGGCGCCCGCATCAGCGCGGGTGCCGGCGGGTGGAGACGGAGTGTCTCGTGCACCGCGTCGCGAAGGAACGAGATGTCACGCAGCGTCCCGGCGTCCTCTGGGTGCTGCTCGATCCAGCTGAGGATCTCGAACAGCACGTGAGGCGCTGCCTGGCTAGTGGTCGAGGCGGACGCGCCGAGGTAGAAGATGCATTCTCGCAGCATCTGGTCCTCGGCCCAGCTGTCATACGCTTTCAACAACAGGGTGAGCAGGTCATTGCTCAGTTCCGCTGCGTCCAGTTTGCCGCTACGCACTCGCGCCACGAGTGCGGCGCGGCGGTCGCGGGCCGGCACGAAGAAGCGTCGCCGGAACTCCTCTCTGGCCTCGATGGAACGCCGCACGGCCTCGTCCTGACCTTCGGTGAGCCACTCGGCCGCCGTCCCCTCGCCGATGCGCTCGGCGATGGACCGCAACGCGTCCGTGTCCTCGGGTCCGGCGAGGTCGAGACCGACGATGCGAGCGGAGATACGCAAGAGTGCAGAACGCATCATCGGCTGGATAGGGATGCGGACGGCGGCGCTCGGTTCGCCGGCCGCGTCGGGACCAGCGAGCGCCTCGTGGAGTGCCGGCCTGATCAGTTCCAGTTCGTAGGACATCAGTGCCGGACGCGAAAAAATGAGGATCTCGGTCCGGCGCCGGTACGTGTGCTCGTCTCCCCACAGTGTGCCGAGCGAGTCACCGATGACCCAACGGGCCGGCCCGTCGTGCAGGGTGTTGCGGAACTGCTTGGACTTCAGGATCTCGTCGGCCTCGCGAAGGTCGGTGATCCATTCCATCTGCTCGTGTCCGGGGCGGGTGCGCACGGTGACCTCCATAGCGCCGAAGGGAATATTGGCCAGGCTATCAAATCAAGGAACATGATGAATATCGTTTCCAGCTTTTGGTCTGGACCCAATGCCGCGTGCCGTATTTGATCATGCTGCTCGGGCTTGATGGGGTGGGTCGCAGGGGCCTGGCAAAGTCGGGAGTCGATCGGTCTGACCGGGGGCTTTGAAGTGACTGACACGCGGTAAGGGCACAGGGAATCCGGGGCGGGCATGGCGGTTCCGGTGATGATTCAGGTCTCTACTCAATCCTCGCCACCGGAGGCCTGCCATGCCCGCGTCTTCTCTTCCCCGACGGCTGTCCTTGTTGATGACAGTGACCCGAACTCGGCGAGTTGGGGCAGGTGTCTGCCGCACCGCCCGGGTTGTGGGAGTGCTTGGAGAAGGTGACGGATCCGCGGAAACGCCGCGGGGTGCGCCAACCATCGGTGGGTGGATGTGGTTGCAGACCAGGGTGCTCGACGGGCGCCGGGTCATCGCGTTGGACGGCATGTCATCACGGGGTACCCGGGACGGTGCCCGGAACCTGACGCATCTGCTCTCCGAAGACCAACGAATCCCTGTGCTGACGAAGCTTCTGGACACCAGGGAGATCACCGGTGCGGTGATCACGGCGGATGCTCTGCACACGCAGCGGTCCACCGCGGACTACATCGTTTCCCGCGGGCGCATTAAGAACGACCGGCATTTGATGTGACTGGTGGTGTGGATGTTGCAGGTGTGTCGTTGCGGGTAGGGGCACGGACCCCGGCTTGATCATGGGATTGCTGAAGTCCTACTGATCACCGGGAGGGTCCGTGCCCCTGCT
>JAABUZ0100005222.1_pt1 | contig 17211 bp, 15 predicted proteins | sample 5562091 | NCBI WGS metagenome assembly JAABUZ01 (sample SAMN12813069, study PRJNA571459) | rock metagenome | isolation source: Antarctica rocks | place: Antarctica: Victoria Land, Linnaeus Terrace sud | collected 2015-12-21
TCGCGCAGCACGGCCCACAGCGCGGCCCCGTGCGCGAGGAGCGCCGGCTGCGCGTTGTCCGTGCGCGTGAGCTCGTCCGCCGGGCCGTCCGCCATCAAGCGGCTGAGCGGCACGCCGAGCGCGGCGTCGACGGCCGCCAGCGCGTCGCGCGCCGGCTCGTACGCGGCCGCGAGGTCCGCGGCCATGCCCGGGGTCTGCGAGCCCTGCCCCGGGAACAACAGGACGACGCGCAGCGCGTCGCTCATCAGAAGCGGACGACCATCGACGCCCAGGTGAGCCCCGCGCCGAAGGCGACGAGCAGCACGGTCGTCCCTTCCTTCACCCGCCCCGATTCGATCGCCTCGTCGAGTGCGATGCCGATCGACGCCGACGACGTGTTGCCGTACCGGTCCACGTTCACGTAGACCTTGTCCATCGACACGTTCGCGTGCTTCGCGGTCGCCTCGATGATCCGGACGTTGGCCTGGTGCGGGATCATCATATCGATGTCCGTGCCCGTCAGGCGCGCCGCGTCGAGTGCCCGGTCAGCAGCCTCGCTCATCGAGCGCACCGCGTGCTTGAACACCTCGCGCCCGGCCATCTTCACGAAGTGCGTCCGCTCGGAGAGGACCGCGTCGGTGAACGGCACGCGTGCCCCGCCGCTGGGGCGCCAGAGCAGCTCCGCGAGCGTGCCGTCTGAGCGCATGAACGACGACAGGATCCCCTTCGGCGGCCGCAGCCCCGCGCCGAGCGTCGGTTTGTGGCGCTTGAGCACCGCCGCGCCCGCGCCGTCGCCGAACAGCACGCACGTCGCGCGGTCGGTCCAGTCGATGATCGCGCTCATCTTCTCGGCGCCGAGCACGAGCACGGTCTCCGCGCTTCCCGCCGCGATCAGCCCCTCGCCGACCGTTAGGCCGTAGAGCCACCCCGAACACGCCGCCGAAATATCGAACGCGGCCGCGCGCGTCGCGCCGAGCGCGGCCTGCACGTCGACGGCCGTCGACGGGAGCAGGCGGTCGGGCGTCGCGGTGCTGAGCACGATCGCGTCGAGCTCACCGGCCTGCACGCCGGCCTTGGACATCGCGTGGCGCGCGGCATCGGCGGCCATCATCGCCGTCGTGGTCTCGTCGGTGGCGATGCGGCGCTCGTGGATGCCGGTGCGCTCGACGACCCACTCGTGCGTGGTCTCGATGCCGCGCGCGCCGAAGTCGTGGTTGGTCATCACGCCGGCGGGCACGCCGCGGCCGGTGCCGGCGAGGTATGCGATGGGACGCTTCACGGGCGCTTGGCGGACGACGGGGAAAGGAGGACGCGCGCGGCCGCGGACGGCCGCGTGCGGGGGTCAGACCGGCGACGCGCCCGCGGGCGTCGGCGCGGGGGGGACGGCGGCCTCGGCGAGGCGCCGGCCGACGTGGTCGCTCATGCGCGCGTCGACCATGCGGACGGCGACCTTGATCGCGTTCATGATCGCGCGCGGGGTGCTCTTGCCGTGCGAGATGATGCTCACGCCCTTGACGCCCAACAGCGGCGCGCCGCCGTACTCGGAGTAGTCGAGCTTCTTGAACGCCTGCGCGAGGGTCTCGCGCTCCGCGCCTAACGCGCGCGCGAATACGCCCATCAGCGTCGGCGCGAGCGCCTCGTAGAACTTGAGCACGACGTTGCCGACGAAGCCGTCGCACACGACGACGTCGATCGGGCCGCGGTCGCACTGGCCCGTGGGGATGTCGCGCCCCTCGACGTTCCCGAGGAACGTGAAGCCCGACTCGGCGCGCAACGCCTGGTGCGCTTCGATCACGACGGCGTTGCCCTTCTCCGGCTCCTCGCCGATCGACAGCAGCCCGACCGTCGGCTCGGGGCGCCCGAGGACGTCCTCCGCGTAGACGGCGCCGAGCCGTGCGAACTGGACGAGTTCCTCGGCCGAGCAGTCGACGTTCGCGCCGGAGTCGAGCATGACGAGCGGCTCGTTGGTCGTCGGCAAGATCGTCCCAATCGCCGGCCGCGTCACGCCCTCGTGCAGCTTGAGGATGAACCACGAGGCCGCCATTTGCGCGCCGGTGTTGCCGGCCGACACGAACGCGTCGGCGTGGCCTTCGGCCTGGCGGCGGAGCCCAACGACCATGCTGCTCTCGCGCTTGCCGCGGATCACCGACGTCGGCTTGTCGGACATCGTGACGACGTCCAGCGCCTCGACCACGTGTAGGCGCGCGCGCTGCGTGGCGTACGAGGCGAACTCGCCGCCGAGTAGCTCGTCGAGCGCACCCTGGATCACGTCCGTCCGGCCGACGAGCTCGATCGTGTGCTCGGCCGGCAGCTCTGCGAGCGCGAGTAGCGCGCCCGCGACCGGGGCGCGGGGGGCGAAATCACCCCCCATCGCGTCCACCGCGACGCGCGCCAACTCAGGCGTCCTGCTGCGTCTCGATCCGGAGCTCGCCGTCGTAGTAGCCGCACTCGCCGCACACGCGGTGCGGACGCTTCATGCTGCGGCACTGCGGGCACGCCTGGATGGCAATGGCGGGCGCGGTCTTGTGCGTGTTGCGGGCGCGCTTCTTTCGCTTCGAGGTACGGCGCTTCGGGACGGCCATGGGTCGGTGAGTTTCGCAGGTTGGGGCGGGTCGTCGACCCGCCCGTACATCGTCGAGAGTTCAGTCCGCTGTCGCCGTGCGCAGTGCGGCCCACCGCGGGTCGGCGGCGGGTTGGCAGGCACACCCGCCCGCTTCCGCCGCCAGGTTGCGGTCCGCCCCGCATGTCGGGCACAGACCGCGACAGTCCTCGCGGCAGAGCGGGAACGCGGGCGCATGCAGCAGCCACTCCTCGCGGAGCGCGGGGCGGAGGTCGAGCTCGCCCAATTCCGGGTCGTACCGATAGGCGTCGGACTCCTCGTCTGCGCCCTCTTCATCACTCGCCACGAAGACGAGATGACTGTCGAGCGTGACTGGCGTGGTCACGTCCGTGAGGCAGCGTCGGCACTCCCCCGCCGCGACGCCCTGCACTTGGCCGCGAAAGTAGAAATGCCCCGCGCCGGCGCTCGAGAGACGCCCCGTGATCCGGAGCGGCTCGAGCGGGCGCGGGTCGCCGGCGTCCCAGACGGGATCCGACGGCTCGAGCGCGCCGTCGACCACGGCGGCCCGGGCCTCCAGCGCGCGAAGGTCGAAGGACAGCATAACCGCGCAAGCTACGGGCGCCGGACCCGATTTTCAAGGCCGAGTACGAGCAAGTCCAAGCGCGGGCGCGACTTACGTGCGTCTACGCAATCTCCGATTCGGCAAAGAAGAACCCGATCTCGCGCGCGGCGTTCTCGTCCGAATCCGACGCGTGGATCGCGTTCCGCCCCTTGCTCTCCGCATACAGCTTCCGCACCGTCCCCTCCGCCGCCTCGGCGGGGTCGGTCGCGCCGATCGCCTCACGGAGCGCGGCCACCGCGCCCGCCTGCTCGAGCACGATCGGCATGCACGGAGCCGAGGTCATGAAGGAGACGAGCTCGTCGTAGAAGGGGCGCCCCTTGTGCACGGCGTAGAACTCGCCGGCCTGCGCCGGCGTGAGGTGCAGGACGCGTGCGGCGCGCAGCACGAAGCCTTTCTCTTCGAGGAGCGCGAGCACCTTTCCGGCCTTCGCCGCGTTGAAGGCGTCGGGCTTGATGATCGCGAGCGTACGGTTCGACATAAACGGCGGGCGTTCTCGGGTTGCGGGCGGGTGCGGGCGGGTGCGGGCGGTTACGAGCCGATCAGCTTGCGCACGATGTCGCCGCGCGTGAGGAACCCGACCAGCCGGCCCTCCCGCACGACCGGTACGCGATCGACGTCTTTGTTGGTCATCATCGCGGCGACTTCGGCGAGCGGCTGGTCCGGCGAGACGCAGAGCACCTGACGCGTCATCACGTCGCGCACGGCGCGCGGGCGCTGGTCGCCCGGCGCCGTCGTGCGCTGCGCGCCGGCGCGGTCAAGGTACTCGGTCAGGAGGTGCTGCAGCAGCTCCCGCTGCCCGAGCAACCCGATCACGCGTCCGTCGTCCTCGACGACCGGCAGCCCCGCCACGCCCGCGCGCGTCATCGCGAGTGCCGCGTCCCGCAGCGGCGTGTCGGGCGCGACCGACCGCGGCCGGAGCGTCATCAGGTCGCGCACGGCGAGCTGGTCGCGGAGCGTGACGTCCCGGAACGCCGGAAGCGTCGCGACCGCGTCCGCGTTAGGCGCACGCAGCACGGCGTCGACGACCTCGTCGCGCGACAGCAGGCGCGCCAGCGCGCCGACCACCTGCAGGTACCGCGCGGCCTGCTTCGGCGGCGCCGCGACGAGCAACACGATCCGCGCCTCCTGCCGGTCGTCGCGTTCGCCGAGCTCGCGCGAGACCGGCGCGGTGGAGGTGCCGATCGCGACCGCGAGCTCGCGCACCGCGTCGCTCCGGTAGTGCAGCAGGAACGCGCGGTCGCTCATCGCGACGAGGTCTTCGGGGCGCTCCTCGTCGGCGCGGGCCCACAAGCGGTCCGGGTGCGCCACCGCGCCCGTGTCGACGAGCCGGCCGAGCAGCACGCGCCCCGCCTCGCGCAGCGTCGCCCCCGCGAGCGGGAGCACGACGCGGTCGGCCCGCACGTAGTCGCTGAGCTGCATCGGTCCGGTCCGCCCGCGCCGCGCTGTTCGGCAGCGTCCGCGTTAGGCGATCCGCTCGCGGACGAGCGCGACGAAGTCGATCGGGCGCTGGGCGACGCCCATCCCCGCCGCGCGGAACGCCTCGACCTTCTCGGCCGCCGTCCCCGAGGAGCCCGAGATGATCGCGCCGGCGTGGCCCATGCGCCGCCCCGGCGGCGCCGTCTGGCCGGCGATGAAGCCGACCACCGGCTTCGTCATGCGCTCCTTGATGAACGTCGCGGCGTCCTGCTCGTCGGTGCCGCCGATCTCGCCCATCATCGCGACCACCTTCGTCGCGGGGTCGTTCTCGAACGCGTCGAGCACGTCGAGGAACCCCGTCCCGTTGATCGGGTCGCCGCCGATGCCGACGCACGTGCTCTGGCCGAGGCCCGCGCGCGTGAGGTGGTAGACGACCTCGTAGGTGAGCGTACCCGACCGACTCACGACGCCGACGTTGCCCGGGGTGCAGATACGGCCGGGGATGATCCCGACCTTCGCCTCGCCCGGCGTGATGAGGCCCGGGCAGTTCGGCCCGACGAGGCGCGCGCCCTGCGCGATCACGTACGGACGCACGCGCAGCATGTCGACCACGGGTACGCCTTCGGTGATGCAGACGACGAGCTTCACCCCGGCCGCGGCCGCTTCCATCATCGCGTCGGCCGCGAACGGCGGCGGGACGTAGATGACGCTCGTGTTCGCGCCGGCTTCGCGCACCGCGTCCTCGACGGTGTTGAACACCGGGACCGTGTCCTCGAACGTCTGCCCGCCCTTCCCCGGCGTGACACCCGCGACCACGTTGGTCCCGTACTCGAGCATCTGGCGCGTGTGGAACGACCCGTCGCGCCCCGTGATGCCCTGGACGACGAGTCGCGTGTTCTTGTCGACGAAGACGCTCACTGGGCCGCCCCCGCCGTCGCGAGCTCGACCGCCTTCTGCACCGCGGCGTCCATGTCGGTCAGCGCGGCGAACCCGTTCTCTTCGAGCACCTGCACGGCGATCTCCTCGTTGGTGCCAGTCAGGCGGATGACGATCGGCACCTGCAGCGGGTTCTGCTTCGTCGCGGTCACGATGCCGTTCGCCACGTCGTCCGTGCGCGTGATGCCGCCGAAGATGTTGAACAGGATGGCCTTCACGTTCGGGTCGGCCGTGATGATGCGGAGTGCGTTGACGACCTTCTCCGGATTGGACGAGCCGCCAATGTCGAGGAAGTTCGCCGGCTCGCCGCCGTAGTACTTCACGAGATCCATCGTCGCCATGGCGAGGCCGGCCCCGTTCACCACGCAGCCGACGTTGCCGTCGAGCTTGATGAAGGTGAGGTTCGCCTTGCGCGCCATGACCTCGCTCGGCTCCTCCGAGCTTTCGTCACGAAGCGCTTCCAAATCGGCGCGGCGCTCGAGCTCGTTGTCGTCGATCACCATCTTCGCGTCGACCGCGATCACCTCGCCGGCCGGCGTCACGACGAGCGGGTTGATCTCCGCGAGCGAGCAGCCGTTCTCGATGAACGCCTTGTACAACGCCTGCATGATTTTCGCGGCCGCGCGCGCCTGCTTCGCGTCGCTGTACAGGAAGAACCCGAGCTGCTGCGCTTCGAACGGCTGCAGCCCGTAGACGGCGTCGACCGGATGGTACTTGATCTTCTCCGGCGTCGTCGCGGCGACCTCCTCGATGTCGATCCCGCCCGCGGCGCTGACCATGAACACCGGCTTCTTGCTCGCGCGGTCGACGATGATGCCGACGTACGCTTCGGTGCCGATGTCCGCCGCCTCGGTGACGAGCACCTTCTCGACGGTGAGCCCCTTGATGTCCATCCCGAGAATCGCCTGCGCCTTCTCGCGCGCGGCCTCCGGCGTCGGGCAGTACTTCACGCCGCCGGCCTTGCCGCGCCCGCCCGCATGGACCTGGGCCTTGACCATGACCGGTTTGCCGACCCGTCGCGCGATCGCCTCGGCCTCGTCGGGCGTCGTGGCGACGTCGCCGGGCGGGATCGGCACGCCGTAGCGGCGGAGCACGTCCTTCGCCTGGTATTCGTGGATGTTCACAGAAGGGCCTGAGTGGTGAGGGGCGTCGCGCGCGTCGGTCGCGCGCCACGCCCCCTCTGGTCGCCGTCGCGTCCGCGGCGGAGCCGCCGCGGGGAAAGATGGCCAAGGTTACGCGCGTGCCCGCGGCCGAGCAAGGCGACGCCGCGCGTCGTGCGCGCGGCTGCGGGCGATGTCACGGAAGCGGCGCCAACACGCGACCGATCGCGTCGAGGGCGTGTCCGAACGCGGCCCAGTCGCCGCGCTGCAGCGCGCGCCGCGCGTCGTCGTAGAGCGCCCGCGCCGCGCCCAACCGTTGGTCGCCGGTGAGCGCGCGCGTGGGCCGCGCCGCGGCCCCGGCTCCGGCGCTGTCGAACAGCTCGCGCAACGACGCCCCGCGCGCCACGCGCTCCGCAATCACCGCGGTCACGCCGGCGAGCGCCGGGCGCGCGTCCGCGGTCGGCGCGTAGTGCGCACGCGTGAAGAGCACGCCCGCTGCCGTCGGGACGGCGTGCACACCGCCGTCGAAGACGGGAACGGGCGCGCCGCGCGGACCCGACGCGTCCGGTGCCGATCCCGACGTCGTCGAGTCGAGCACGTCCTGCCAGCGAGGCCCGGCCCCGGCGGCCGCGACCCACGTCGTGCGCGGGGCGGCGCCGCCGGTCGCAACCACGAGTCCGCCGACGCGATCGGCGACGGAGATCACGGGGAAGGTCGTCGCGATGACCGGCGTCCTCGCATCGGTCGCGGTCACGTATGCGCTCCCCGGACGCGCCACGCTGGAATCCACGGATTCGCCAAGCTGGACGCGGCGAGCCGGCGGGACTCGCGTTCCGCGCCCGCCGAACTCGGCGTACACCCGCGCCTGCGCGAGCGCCGCGTCGTACGGGACCGGCAGGGCCGCCGCCAGCGCTGGGTCGAGCGCCTCGGGACGGGTCGCGATGCGCGGAAACCGTGCGTACCACGCGCGGATGTCCGCGTCCTGCTCCGGCGCGGCGATCAAGCGCACGCTGCCGGTCGCGGCGTTCACGAGCGCCGTCCCGGCCCCGCGCAGGCTCGCGACGTCCTCGCCGTCGGCCCCGTCGAGCGGTAGGTGTTCGGCGAGCGGATAGTCGGGGGTTGCGGCGAGCACGGCGACGGCCCACCAGACGCTGTCGCCAGCGACGACGGGCGTCGCGTCGCGGCCGACCGTGAAGAACGGAAACAGCGTCTGCACGCGCTCGCGCGGGTCGCGTCGTCGGACGAGGCGTACATCGCCGCGGTCCGAGTCGCCCACGCGGAGCAGCCGGAGATCGCGCGCGGCCAGCGCCGTCGCGAGGCGCACCGCCCACGGCCCGAACGCGTCACCGACGACACGCCCGCCCCGATCGCTGACGACGGCTGCCTCGCCCGCGCCCGGGTAGATCACCCCGGGCACGTCGATGCGCCCGGGGTCGCCGGCCCCGCGGGCGACGACGGCGAGCGGGCCCGGCGTACGCGGATCGACCAGCGTCGCACGCCACGCTGGTCGTGCCGCGTCGCGTCCCGCTGCCCCGAGTGTTGCGGCGTCGCCGGGCGCGCGCGCCGACGCGAGCACGGCGGCGATCGTGTCGCCGACGGGCTGCCACCCGACGTACGTTCTCGGCGCGCGCGCGTCAGGCGTGGGCGCGACGAGCCGCGCGAGCGCGGCGGCGTCCCAGACGGCCGCGTTCGCGGCCGCGTCACGCAGCGACGCGGCCGACGCAGGACCGGTCGACGCGTCGCGCACCTGATCGGCCGCGAACGCGCGCCGCGTGTAGAGCGCGCGGTTCGCGGCCGCGGCCGCGTTCGCGACCGCGAGCCGCGCCGGCGCGACCGTCACGCTCGCGATCGGCCCGGCGAGACTCCGGCCGACGATGGTCGTGAGCACGACCGCGGTCACGGCCCAGAACGCGAGGCGTGCCTGCCCCGCCCATCCCGCGCGCAGCACGACGATGGCGGCGAGCGCGGAGACGATCGCGAGGGCGAAGCGCGTCGGCAGCAACGCGAGATCGTCGGTGCCGACGAACGCGCCGTTCGGCCCCGACCCGTCGACGAGGAGCGCGTACGCGTCGAGCCGGTGCCCCCACGCGAGCAGCAACAGGGTGGCGACGCCGAAGAGCGCGAGATGCCGCCGCACGCGAACGGTGGCGCGGACGCGGCCGCGCGCCCAACGCAGCCCCGGCGTCAGCGCGTAGAGCGCGACGACGGCCCCGGTCACGAACGCGACCGCGACGAGCGTCCACGCGTACACGCCGTTCTCGAACGGCAGCCAGTAGACGAAGAACGCGAGGTCGCGCCCCGTGTACGGTTCGATCTCGCCGAAGGTCCGCCCGGTGAGGACCGCGTCGAGCGGGATCCAGTTGGTGATCGGGAGCGCCATGGCGAGGCCGAACGCGGCGCTCGCGAGCGCGAACACCCCTTTCAACCGGCCCGCGGGGACTGTCTCGGCGATCTCGATTCCGCCGAGCCGGCGCGAGACGGCGACCGCGTCGATCGTGCTCGCGACGCCGAGCAGGTTTACGTAGAGGAAGAGCCCCGCGACGGCGGCCGCGGCGCAGCGCAGCAGCGTGAGGTCGACGGTTCGCGCGCGCCACACGTCAAGACCGCCCGGGACGAACGCCGCGAACCAGCGGTATTCGACGAACGCGACGGCAAACGCGCGCGCGACGAGCACGACGGTCGCCGCCACGAGCGCAACGGCGAGCCAGCGGCCCCGCGTCATCCCCGGCGGCCGCCGATCATCTCAGTGCCCGACGCCCGGCGTCGGGTCGATGCCGCGCGTCCGGAGCCACTGTTCCATCTCGTCGCGGATCGCCTGGAGCCGCTCCGGCGTCCGCGCCTCGAAGCGCATGACGAGCACCGGCTGCGTGTTGGACGCGCGGATCAACCCCCATCCGTCGCCGTAGAGGACGCGCACGCCGTCGACGTCGTTCACCTCGTACCTCGCGCGGAACTCGCGGACGGCGTCCTCGACGATCGCGAACTTCTGCTCCTCGGGCACGTCGACGCGGAGCTCGGGCGTGGAGACGAACTTCGGCACGTCGCTCAGCAGCTCGCTCACCCGGCGGCCCGAGTCCGCGACGATCCGGAGCAAGCGCGCGGCGCCGTAGAGGGCGTCGTCGTGGCCGTAAAAGCCCTCCGCGAAGAACATGTGCCCGCTCATCTCGCCGGCCACGGGCGCGTGCATCTCCTTCATCTTGTTCTTGATGAGGGAGTGCCCCGTCTTCCACATCACGGGCACGCCGCCCGCGGCGCGCACGGCGTCGGGCAGCGCCTGCGAGCACTTCACGTCGAAGATGATCGGCTGCCCCGGCCCGGTGCGCGCGAACACGTCGCGGGCGTACAGGATGAGCAGGTGGTCGCCCCACACGATCTCGCCGTGCTCGTCGACGAGGCCGATCCGGTCGGCGTCGCCGTCGAACGCGACGCCGAGGTCGGCGCCCTCCCGCCTAACGGTGGCAACGAGGTCCTGGACGTTCTCGACCACCGTCGGGTCCGGGTGGTGGTTCGGGAAGGTTCCGTCGCTCTCCGCGAACAGCTGCGTGACGCGCGCGCCGATCCGCTCGAGCAGCTGCGGGCCGACGACCGCGCCGACGCCGTTCCCGTAGTCGGCCACGACGTGCAGCGGCCGGGACAGCGGTCCGACGCGGGCGACGATGTCGTCGACGTAGCGGTCGACGATCGCGTCCGCGCGCTCGCTCCCCCGGCCCGCCGGGAACCGTCCGGCGACGGTGAGCTCGTACAGGTGCTGGACGTCCTCGCCGTGGATCGACGACGTGCCGACGCAGAGCTTGAACCCGTTGTACTGCGGCGGGTTGTGCGAGCCGGTGATCTGGATGCCGCCGACGACCGGCTCGTTGTGCAGGGCCCAGTACAGCAGCGGCGTCGGGACGACGCCGACGTCGACGACGTCGACGCCGCACTCGGTCAGCCCGGCCACGAGCCCGTCGCGCAGCCCCGTGCCGCTCGGCCGATTATCGCGACCGACCGCGATCGCGCCGCGGACGCCACGCTCGTCGAGGAGCGCGGCGTACGCGCGGCCGAGCGTGCGCGCCACGTCGGGGCTGAGGTCCGGGCCCACGACGCCGCGGACGTCGTACTGTCGGAAGATCTGCCGGTTGAGGGCCGGGGCTGCGGTCACGCGCGAAACGGGAGAGAGGGCGGTGGGAAAAGCGCCAGTCGGCGCCGAGGTCAATGGACGGCCGCGACCGCGGCGCCGCGCGCGGGCGGCGGCGGAGCGTTCCCCGCACGCGGCCCGAGCACGCGTTGCGCCTGCGGCGCCCGGCTCGCGGGACGCAGCGCGGCGGCTTGCGCGATCTCGACGGCCGGCGTCGGATACAGCCCGAGGACGAGCAGGCAGACGGCGCACGCGGCGATCACGAACCGTGTCCACGCCGCGCTGGCCGGCCCCGCAGGCGCGGCCGCGTCGGGCGCGCGCATGAACATGCGCGCGACGACGTTGAGGTAGTAGCCGGCGGAAATCACGCTCGCCAGGACGAGCAGCACGGCGAGCTTCGGCTGCGCGCGCAGGCCGACGACCGGCGCGAGGGCGGCCTGCAATACGTACCACTTCGCGAAGAATCCCATGCCGCCCGCGATCGGGAACCCGAGCAGGGCGAGCATGAACACGGCCATCGCGACGGCGAGCCGCGGCCGGAGCCGAAACAGCCCGTTCCACCGCTCGATCGCGTCGCCCGCGGGCGTCCCGCCGAGGGTCTGGACGACGGCGAACGCGCCGACCGTCGCGAGCGTGTACGCCGCGAGGTAGAACACGATCGCCGAACTCCCGAGCGCCGAGTTGGTGACGACGGCCACGAGCAAGTACCCGGCGTGCGCGATGCTCGAATAGGCGAGCATCCGCTTGACGCTGCGCTGCGCGAGCGCGACGAGGTTGCCGCCGAACATCGTCACGACGGCGATGTACCACAGGATCGTGTGCCAGCGCTCGACCACGCCACCCAACCCCTGCAGGAAGACGCGGGCGAGCGCGGCGAACGCCGCCGCCTTCACGGCCGCGGCCATGAACGCGGTGAACGGCGTCGGCGCGCCCTCGTACACGTCGGGCGTCCACATGTGGAACGGCACGGCGGCGACCTTGAAGCCGAGTCCGACGAGGACGGCGCCGACCCCGAGCGCGAGCATCGCCGGCAGTCGCGTCGCGTCCATGCGCGCGATGCTCTGCGCGATCTCGTCGAGGTCCGTCGCACCAGTCGCGCCGTAGACGAGCGCGACGCCGTACAGGAGGAACGCGGTCGAGAACGCGCCCAGCAGGAAGTACTTGAGGCCGGCCTCGGCGGAGCGCGCGCTCCGCCGGTTGATCGCCGCGAGCACGTACTGCGGGATCGACATCAGCTCGATCCCGAGGAAGACGAGGATCAGATCGCGCGCGCCGGCGAGCAGCAGCATCCCCGACGCCGACAGCAGCATGAGCGCGAACGACTCGGTCTGCGGGACGCGCGTCGCGCGCGCGTCGTCGCCGGCGAGGAGGGCGGTCAGCGCCGTCGCGCCGAGGATCACCGCGTCGATGCCCCAGCGGAAGCCGTCGGTCGCGACGCCCGGCACCGCGCCGGGCACGACGTAGCCCTTCGCGAGCGCGACGACGGCGAGGAGCGCGGCCGCGCAGACGCCGACGACGCCTAACGCGGCCCCGCGCGCGGCGTCGACGTCGTCGTCGCGCCGCGCGGCACTCCACAGGAGCAGCAGCAGGGCGCCCGCCGCGACGATCAGGTCGGGGAGGAGCGCGGCGGTCGAGAAGCCGGTCACGGGGTGGTCGGGCTGAAGCGGAAGCGGGCGGTCGAGGTCACGGCGCCAGCTCGGCGGTCGTGCTCGGCCCGGTAGCGTTGCTCTGCACCTGCTCGACGATGCGGCGGATCGGCGCTTCCATGCGGCGGAGCGTCGGCGCGGGTGCCACCCCCAGCCACACGATCGCGACGGCGAACGCGCCGAGCACGGCCAGCTCGCGCCCGTCGAAGTCGCGCACGCGGGTGATCGGGACCTCCGCGTCGGGCACGTCGGCCGACGGCTCCCGGCGCGCGGCGAAGAGGACGCGCTGGAGCGCGCCGAGCAGGTACACGGCCGCGAGGATCACGCCGACCGTGGCGATGAGCGTCAGGCCCGGGTACGTCTTGAACGCGCCGAGCAGGACGAGGAACTCGCCGACGAACCCGTTGGTCCCGGGCAGGCCGAGCGCGCTGAGCGCGACGACCACCATCGCGACGGCGAACATGGGGACGGTGCGCGCGAGCCCCGAGAACCGGTCGAGGGCCGACGTCCCGGTCCGATCTTCGAGGATGCCCGCGAGGACGAACAGCGCGCCGAGCGTCACGCCGTGGCTCACCATCACGACCATCGCTCCCTGCATGCTCTCCGCGGTGAGCGCGAAGATCCCGAGCACGACGAAGCCGAGGTGACTCACCGACGCGTACGACGCGAGCCGGCGCAGGTCGGGCTGCGCGGCCGCGACGAGCGCGCCGTAGAGGATGCCCGCGACGGCGACGCCGACGATCGTCGTGCGGAGCGTCGGGTCGAGCGCGGCGGCCGGGAAGAGCGGGAGCGCGAAACGGAGCATTCCGTACGTCCCGACCTTGATGCCGAGCGCGACGGCGGCGCTCGTGGGCGCGCTGCGCTGCGCGCCCGGGAGCCAGCTATGGAGCGGGAAGTACGCGCTCTTGATCGCGAGCGCGGCGAAGAAGCCGAGGAACAGCCACCGCTGCTGCGCGAACGGCATCGTCGTACGTACCGCCGCGATCGTCTGGTCGATGTCGAACGTGCGCCGTCCCGCCGCGCTCCAGAGCGCGATGATCGAGGCGAGCATGAGGAGCGAGCCGAGCGTCGCGACGATGAAGTACTGCAGGCTTGCCGCGGCGCGCTCGCCGCGTCCCGAGATCCCGATCATGAAGTACATCGGGATCAGGACCAACTCCCAGCAGAGGTAGAACAGGAGCAGGTCGAGCGAGACGAAGACGCCGATGATCCCCGTCGTGAGGGCGAGCAGCAGCGCGTAGTACGACGCCGGGCGCTCGCGCACGCTCCGCCACGACCCGAGCACGGCGACCGGCATGAGCAGCGCGGTCAGCATCACCATGACGAGCGACAGCCCGTCGACGCCGAGCGTGAGGCGGGCGCCCCAGTCCGGGATCCAGGGGATCTCGACCCGGGCCTGCCAGGACGTCGCGGCCGGGTCGAAGTACGCCCACAACCCGAGCGCGAGCAGCGCCTCGCCGATGAGCACCGCCGTCGCGAGGACGCGCGGGTCGCGCGGGCCGTCGGCCGCGGAGGCGCCGTCGTCGCCGACCCGTGCGTCGCGGGCAAGCAAGACGATCAGCGCGGCGCCGATGAGGGGCCACGTGAGCAGCGCGGGAAGCACCCACGTCCCGTAGCCGATCCCGGCAAGGAGGGAGCGCATCATCCGAAGGCGACCATGCCGATGACGACGATCGCGCCGACCGCGACCACCCACGCGTAGTTGCCGACGCTGCCCGTCTGCGCGCGCGCGCCGAGCCAGCCCGCGCCGCGCGCGGCAAGGGCCGACCCGCGCACGAACAGCCCGTCGATGATCCCGCCGTCGACGCCGCGCCAGAGCACGTTGCGCGCGAAGGTCATGAGCGGGCGGGCGAAGCCGCGCTCGACCGCCTCGTCGACGTAGTACGCGTGGCGGAGTGTGCGTTCGACGCCCGTCTCGGGCACGCGGTACTCGTCTTTCGGCACGAGCCGACCGGGCTTGAGCACGACGACCGCGAACGCGATGCCGAGGGCGGCGACGGCGACCGCCGCGCCGATCAGGATCGTCTCGGGGCTCGACGCCGCGTGCCGTTCCGCCCCCACGCTCGCGAGCGCCGCCGACGGCGTGCCGACGACGGGGTCGAGCCAGCGATCGATCGCGCCGACCGGCCCGATCGCACTCGCGAACGTCGGGAGGTTGAGCCAGCCACCGACGACCGTGAGGACGCCTAACACCGCGAGCGGCGCCGTCATCACCCACGGCGCCTCGCGCAGATGTGCGCGCTCGCCTTCGCCGGTGCGGTTCGCGCCGTGGAAGGTGTAGAGCATCATGCGCGTCATGTACACGGCGGTGATGAGCGCCGTCGCGAGGCCGATCGCGTAGACGACGTAGAGCCACGTCGACCCGGTCGCGCCGAGGAACGACACGCTGCGGAACGCGGCGGACGCGGACGCGCGCTCGAACACCGAGCCGAGGATCTCGTCCTTCGAGAAGAAGCCCGCGAACGGCGGCACGCCCGCGATCGCGAGCGTCGCGATCCACATCAGCACGAAGGTGACCGGCATGGCGCGGCGCAGGCCGCCCATGTTGCGCATGTCCTGCGCGTCCTGGTCCTCGCGGTGCGTCGCGTGATACGCCTCGTGCAGCGCGTAGATGACCGAGCCGGCGCCCAAGAACAGCAGCGCCTTGAAGAACGCGTGCGTGACGAGGTGGAACATCGCCGCGGTGTACGCGCCCGCGCCCGCGGCCATGAACATGTACCCGAGCTGCGAGATCGTCGAGTACGCGAGCACCTTCTTGATGTCCCACTGCTTGAGCCCGACCGTCGCGGCAAAGAGCGCGGTGAGCGCGCCGACGAGCGCAACGACGAGCGACGCGGCGGGCGCGAGCGCGAACAGCGCGCCGCTCCGCGCGACGAGGTACACGCCCGCGGTGACCATGGTCGCCGCGTGGATCAGCGCGGAGACGGGCGTCGGGCCGGCCATCGCGTCGGGCAGCCAGATGTAGAGCGGGATCTGCGCGCTCTTCCCCGCGCACCCGAGAAACAGGAAGAGGCAGATCAACGTGGCGAGCGGACTGCCCACGGCGAGGGTCCGAACGGCCGCGTTCACGCCGACGAAGTCGAGCGTACCGAAGTTCGCGAAGAGGAGGAACATCGCGATCAGCAGGCCGAAGTCGCCGACGCGGTTCACGATGAAGGCCTTCCGCCCCGCGGTCGCGTTCGACGACTCGGAGAACCAGAACCCGATCAGCAAGTACGACGCGAGCCCGACGCCCTCCCATCCGATGAACATCACCGGGTAGTTGGCGCCGAGCACGAGCACGAGCATGAACGCGACGAACAGGTTGAGGTACGCGAAGTAGCGCGCGTAGCCCGGGTCGCGTCGCATGTAGCCGATGCTGAACACGTGAATGAGCGTGCCCACGCCCGTGATCACGAGCGTCATCAACATCGAGAGCTGGTCGAGCTGCAGCGCCCAGTCGACGTGCAGATCGCCGGCCGGCATCCACGCGCCGTAGCGCTGCACGAACGGCCCGGCCGCGACCAACCCGGCGCGCGGGACGGCGAGCATCGCGGCGAAGATCGTCGCGGCGAGCGCGAACGCGAGCCCGATCGCGGTCGGTCCGACGAGACTCACGAGCCCCGCATACGGCGGCAGCGTATCGTGCGGCGGGCCGCCGTGGATGTCGTCCGTGCCCGCCGCCCCCTCCGGGGCACCGGCGCCGTGCGTGCGGCGCGCCGGCAGGAGGGAGAGGGCGCCGTTGATGAGGAAGCCGAGCAGCGGGAGGAGCGGCAGCAGCCAGAGCAGCGCGGCCGGTCCGCCCGCGAGCGGGTGCGTCGTCGCGCCCGTCGTGGATGTGACTTGCATCATCCGCGGAGCAAGGTGATTTCGCCCAAGTCGACGGTGCCGAAGTGCCGGAAGACGGCGATGACGATCGCGAGCCCGACCGCGGCCTCGGCCGCCGCGACCGTCATCACGAAGACGACGAACGCCTGGCCGAGCGTGCCGCCGTGCAGGCGGGAGAGCGCGACGAAGGTGAGGTTCACCGCGTTCAGCATCAGCTCGACGCACATGAACAGAATCAGCGCGTTGCGGCGCGTGAGCACGCCCACGACGCCGATCACGAATAGTACCGCGGCGACGAACAGCGCTTCGGCGATCACGTCTCGCTCCGGCGTGGCTTGGCCAGCACCACGGCGCCGACGACCGCGGCGAGCAGCAGCAAGCTCGTCACCTCGAACGCGACGAGGTGCTGCGTGAAGAGCGCGCCCGCCACGGGCGCGATCACGTTCTCGTCCCCGTTCACGACCGCCGTCGTGCCGAGGCCGAGCCCGAGGTCTTCCGGCAGCTGTCCGCGCGCCGCGACCAGCAACTCGGCGAGCAGCGCGAGTCCGACGAGGCCGCCGGCGAGGCGCACGCCGTTGGTCCGGAAGTCGGCCGCCGCGTCGGTCTGCCCGAGGTTGAGCAGCATGACGACGAAGAGGAACACGACCATGATCGCGCCGGCGTAGACGAGCACCTGGACCGCGCCGACGAATTGCGCGTTCATCAGAATGTAGAGCGCGGCGAGGGAGAACATCGTGCTCACGAGCCAGAGCGCGGCCGAGACCGGGCTCTTGCGCGTGACGAAGAGCAGCGCCGACGCGAGCGCGATCAGGCCGAAGAGGTAGAAAAAGAACTGCTCGAAGCCGGTCATCGGACGGGGCGCGTGCGGGGCGTCACTCGCCGCGCGGGTCGGAGGCGTCCCACAGTTCGCTGACGGGGTGCGTCTGCGCGATCAGTCGCTCGAGGTCGTAGACCATGCCTTCGCGGCTGTACTCCGAGTTCTCGTAGTGGCGCCCGACGTGGATCGCGTCCTCGGGGCACACTTCCTG
>JAABUZ0100005223.1_pt1 | contig 17208 bp, 17 predicted proteins | sample 5562091 | NCBI WGS metagenome assembly JAABUZ01 (sample SAMN12813069, study PRJNA571459) | rock metagenome | isolation source: Antarctica rocks | place: Antarctica: Victoria Land, Linnaeus Terrace sud | collected 2015-12-21
GCCAGCAGCGGCCCCAGGCCCATGAAGAGACGGGGCCCCAACCGGTCGGCCAGCGCGCCGAAGCGGCGGGAGAGCGCGAACATCACCACGCTCGTGGGCAGGGTGGCCAGGCCACTCTGGAGTGGCGTGTAGCCCACCACCTGCTGGAGGAAGAGCACGAGAAAGAAGAGGAGGATCGAGAGCCCGCCGTACATGGCGAGCGTCTCGAGGTTGCCCACGGAGAAGTTGCGGCGACGGAAGAGTCCGAGCGGGAGCATCGGCGCGCGCGTGCGCGCCTCCACGCGCAAGAAGACGAGGAGGAGGATCACGCCGACGGCCAGCGGGACGTAGACCGCCGGGCTCGCCCATCCGAGCCGCGGCTGCTCGATCAGCGCGAAGACCGGCCCCCCGAGCCCCAGTGCGCAGAGGCCTGCACCCGGTACGTCGACCGGCTGCCGCGGGCCTCGATCGGGTTGAGCGGGGAGCACGGCGAGGATCAGCGCCAGACACGCGAGGGCGAAGGGCAGGTTGATCAGGAAGATCCACCGCCACGAGGCCACGGAGACCAGCTCGCCGCCCACGAGCGGGCCGATCACGGTGGCGATGCCGACCCACGCCGTCCAGGACCCGATCGCCCGACCGCGCTCCTCGGGCGGGAAGGTGGCGATGATCACCGCCAGCGCGCTCGGGGTGAGAAGCGCCCCGGCCGCCCCCTGCAGCGCGCGGCCGAGCACGAGGAGCTCGATCGTGGGAGCGAGCGCGCAGAGGAGCGAGGTGGCGCCGAAGAGCGCCACGCCGAGCGCGAAGATCCTCCGCTCGCCGAAGACGTCGCCGAGCGATCCCCCGACGAGGATCAGCGAGCCGAGCATGAGCAGGTAGGCGCCCGTGACCCACTGCTGGCCGGCGAGGCCGCCGCCGAGTTCGCGGGCGATCGAGGGCAGGGCGACGTTCACCACGGTCGAGTCGAGCAGCGCGACGCCCGAGCCGAGGATGCAGGCCACGAGGGTGAGGCGCTTGACGCGTTCGGTGGGGCTCGAGCTCATCGCTCCGACTCCTCGCGGTCGAGGAAGCCGACCCCCGTGGAGGCCCCGAGCCGCCCTTCGAGGACGAGCCGGCGCAGCAGCGGCGCAGCGCGGTAGCGCTCCTCGCGGTACTCCCCGACGAGCGCGTCGAGGATGGCGAGAACGTGGTCGAGCCCGATCTCGTCCGCCCAGGCGAGGGGACCGCGCGGGTAGTTGAGCCCGAGGCGCATCCCCGTGTCGACGTCCTCGGCCGAGCCGATGCGCTCGCCGACCGCGAAGGCAGCCTCGTTGACGACCTGCGCGACGATGCGCCCGAGGACGAGCCCGGGGGCGTCGCCCACCCACTCGACGTGCTTGCCCAGGGTGGCGAAGAGCTCCTCGACGCCCGCCACGGCGGCGCGCGAGCTGTCGGGACCGCGCGTGAGCTCAACGAGGCCGGAGTCCTTGAGCGGCGCCAGCGCGTGGAAGCCGACCGCAGCTCCGCCGGCGTCGAGCGCGGCGAGCGAGCCCTCGGCGCACAGCACCGCGCGCGGGCCGCCCTGAAGGGGCACGCCGTCGAGCTCGGCCCCGCAATCGAGGACGAAGGCCGGCACCTCGCCCTCCGCCTCGGCGGGCGCCCGAGCGCACCATCCGGCCTCTTCGGCGAGGTCGCGCAGATCGTCGGCCACGGCGTTCTCCCCGGCCACGACCAGCAGGCGCCCGTCGCCTCCGCCCGCCGGCGGGGGCGAGGGATCCTCCTCACGGTGCGGACCGTCCGCGTAGGAGTAGTACCCGCGGCCGCTCTTGCGACCCCGGCGGCCGGCGGCGACCATCCGCGCGGCGATGGGCGAGGGGCGCCAGCGCGGCTCGCCGAAGGACTGCTCCCAGAAGGAGCGCGCGATCTCGAGCCCGACGTCGACTCCCACGAGATCCATGAGCTCGAACGGACCCATCCGGAAGCCGCCGCCCATGCGCACGATCCGGTCCACGCGCTCGGGCGGGGCGATCCCCTCCTGCACGAGTCGGAGCGCCTCGAGCCCGAAGGGGCGGTTGCAGCGGTTCACGAGAAACCCCGGGCCGTCGGCGGCGAGGATGACCTCCTTGCCCATCGCCTCGCCGCTCGAGCGCGCCACCGAGAGGGCCCGCTCGCCGGACTCCTCTCCGGCGACCACTTCGACCAGGCGCATGAGCGGAGCGGGGTTGAAGAAGTGCATGCCGACCACGCGCTCGGGCCGCGTCGCGGCGGCGGCGATCGCGGTGACCATGAGCGAGGAGGTGTTCGTGGCCAGCACGCAGTCGGCGGAGACGATCTCGCTCAAGCGGCGGTAGATGTCGGCTTTGAGCTCGAGCGACTCGGGCACGGCCTCGATCACGAGCTCGCACTCGGCCAGCTCGTCGAGCGTCGCCGCGGGCTCGAGCAGGGCCGCCCCGCGCTCGGCCTCGGCGGCGCTCCAGCGCCCGCGCTCGGCTCCGCGCGCGAGATGAGCCCGCGCCACTTCCAGCCCGCGCCCGAGTGCGCCGGCGTCGGGATCGTGCACGAGCGTCCGCATGCCCGCCAGCGCGCCGAGCTGGGCGATCCCCGAGCCCATCGTTCCCGCCCCGAGCACGCCGATGACCTTGGCGGCGGACATGCCCGTCGGCTCCTACTCCGGCACGATCGCGTTGATGCCCGTCGCGGCGCGGCCGATGATAAGCTTCTGGATCTGCGAGGTGCCCTCGTAGAGCGTGGTCACCCGCACGTCGCGGAAGTAGCGCTCGACCGGGTGGTCATCGACGTAGCCCGCGCCGCCGTGCACCTGGATCGCGGTGTTCGAGCACGCCACCGCGGCCTCGGTCGCATAGAGCTTGGCGATCGAGGTCTCGGTCGTGCTCGACCGGCCCGTGTCCTTGAGATGCGCCGCACGCCAGGTGAGCATCCGCGCCGCGTCCGTCTGCACCACCATGTCGGCGATCATCGCCTGCACGAGCTGGAAGGAGGCGATCGGGCGACCGAACTGCTCGCGCTCCTTGGCGTAGCTCACCGACTCCTCCACGCACCCCTGGCACACCCCTACGCAGCCCGCGGCGACGCTGTAGCGCCCCGAGTCGAGCGATGACATCGCCACCTTGAAGCCGTCGCCCACCTCGCCGAGCAGCGCGTCCTCGCCCACCTGAACCTCGTCGAGGGACAGAGAGGCGGTGTCGGAGCCGTGCAGGCCCATCTTGTGGCGGATCTCCTGGGAGGAGAACCCCTCGCTCTCCGTCTCCACCAGGAACGCCGCGAGTCCGCGCGGGCCCTTCTCCGGATCGGTCTGCGCGAAGATCAGCGCGACCTTGGCGTGGTTGCCCATGGAGATCCACATCTTGGCGCCGGAGATCGACCATCCGCCGTCGAGCTTCTTCGCGCGGGTCCGCTGGTTGGCGGCGTCCGAGCCCGTGTCGGGCTCGGTGAGCCCGAAGCAGCCGAGCCATTCTCCGGAGCAGAGCCGGGGCAGGTAGCGCTGCTTCTGCCCCTCGCTGCCCCAGCGTAGGATCGCCGAGCACACGAGCGAGGTCTGCACGGAGATCACCGTGCGCATCGAGGAGCAGCCGCGCCCCACCTCCTCCACCACCAGCCCGTAGGTGAGATAGTCGAGCCCGGCGCCGCCGTACTCGCGCGGCACGATCGCGCCGAGATACCCCTGCTCGGCGATCTTGCGGACCAGCTCGAGATCGAAGTGCTCGTTGCGGTCGTTCTCTCGGGCGCGCGGGACGATCTCCTTGTCGGTGAACGCGCGGGCGGTCTCGCGGATGAGCTTCTGCTCGTCGCTGAGTTCGAAGTCCATGGGCCATCCTCGGCAGGAAGCGGGGGCGGCCAACGCTAGCGCCCCGCCTCGGCCGGGCGACTCGGCGAGGTGGTGGTTGCGGCGAGCCGGCCGGGCGACTACGGTGCCGCCTTCGTCGTGCCGCCGTCTCGTCCTTCCCGCCCCAAGCGACGCACCGGCCTGTGGGCAGCGCTCGCTTGCGCCCTGGGAGCAGCGCTCGCCGCCGTCGCGCTCATCGGTGCCTCGGCCGAGGCCGCCGGCCCCGCGCTCGCCCCGCCCGGGCTGACGCTCAACCTTCCGGGTCCGCTCGGAGGCTTGATAGGACGCGATCACGCCGCTCCACCGCGGCCGTCGCGCTCGCCGCCCTCGCGCTGCCGGGGCGTCACCAGCTCGGGCCGGGTGCCTTACGCCGGCGCCGTCTTCCCGTGCGACTTCCCGGATCCCATGGTGCTCAAGGTGGGCCGCGTCTGGTACGCGTACGCCACCGGCACGGGCTGGCAACCCCGCGGGCACGTCTTTCCGGTCCTGCGCTCGCGCGACATGCGCCACTGGACTCGCGTGAGCGATGGGATGCTCGGCATCCCGGGCTGGGCCTACCGCGACGTGTGGGCGCCGAGCGTCGTGCGCGCCCGCGGGCGCTACTTCATGTACTACAGCGGGCTACGGCGCACGGACAACGTGCACTGCGTGGCGGTGGCGAGCTCGAGGAGTCCCGTCGGGCCGTTTCACACCGAGAACGTGATCGGTTGTCACGACCGCCAGGGGGAGGGCTACATCGACGCGGCCCCGCTGATCGATCGGGGTCGCGCCTACCTCTACTTCTCGGTCGACTGGCCGCACACCCTCTCGGTGCTCCGACTGAGGCGCGATCTGGTGCACGCGGAGGGACCGCGCAAGGCGCTCCTCGGACCCACCCGTCGCTGGCAGAAGGGTTTGGACGACCCGACGGTGGAGGCGCCCGCCCCCGTGCGACACGGCCGCCTCTACTACCTCTTCTACTCGGCGGGCTCGTGGCTCACCGACTACCGCATGGGCTACGCCGTCGCCCGCTCTCCGACGGGCCCCTTCCGCGATTACGGCCGCAACCCCTTCCTGTCCCGGCGGCCGCTCGTGGGTCCGGGGGGAGGTGCGGTGGTCGCCGGACCCGGCCATACGCAGTGGCTGGCGTTTCACGCCTGGACCGGCGGACCGGGCTACGGCTCACGTCACGGTGAGCGGACGCTGCGGATGGCGCCCTTGCGGTGGGGGAGGCACGGGGTCAGCGTGGACGTGCGTGGCGGCCCTCGGTGAGGCCGGGCGCTTGCTTTCGCGGTTGACCTCAGCTCCCACGCGCGTACGATCACCCTGAGCCGGTGGACGCGTTCGCTCTCATCATCTTCGGCGGCATCGCCGCGCTCATCCTCGCGCTGCTGGCGATCGGAAGGTTCTACCCCGGCTCAGGCGCCGAGGTGCTCGACTGGAAGACTCCCCAGAGCCACATGGAGACCCAGGTTGGCCTCGAGCTCGAGGACATGGACCAGATGCTCGAGGCCCAGAACGCCCGCCGCCGTCGCCGGGGGCTCCCCGAGCTGACCGAAGACGGGATGCGCGAGAAGGTCGCCCAGGACCTGCGCGACGCCGAAGCGAGGCGCGACGCCTACCGCCGCGAGCACGGCCAGGACGATCTGCAGGAGATGCTCGCCGCCACCAATGCCCGCCGACGCCGCCACGGCAGGCGCGAGCTGACCGTGGAGGAGCTCGACGCGCAGGCCGGCCCGGCGCAGGCTCCCGCCCCGAGCGCGGGCGAGGCGCCGCCGCGTCCCGACGACGCCTGACGCCGTGGCGCGCGTGCTCATCGTGGGCTGCGGCTGCCGCGGCCAGGCGCTGGCGCGGGAGCTTCGCTCCGAGGGCCACGCCGTTCGCGGCACCACGCGCACCGAGGCGCGCCGCGGCGACATCGAGGCCGCCGGCGCCGAGTGCCACGTCGGCGATCCCGACCGGATCGGCACCCTGACCTATGCGCTCGACGGGGCGACGATCCTGTGCTGGCTGCTCGGCTCGGCCACAGGTCCGGCCGAGCAGCTCGCTGCGCTACACGGCACGCGCCTGCAGATGCTCCTCGAGCGCACCGTCGACACGACGGTGCGCGGCGTCGTCTACGAGTCGGCGGGAACGGCTCCGCCCGAGCTGCTGGCCGGCGGGGAGGAGGCCGTGCGCCGCGCGCACGAGACCTCCGAGATCCCCTACGCGATCGTGCGCGAAGAGCCGGTCGACTTCTCGGCCTGGTTGCGGGCGGCGCGGTCCGCGGTGGACGAGCTGCTTCTCGTCTAGGGATCGGTGTCGGGTCGTGGACCGTCCGTAGCGCTCATGAGCTCGATGCGGGGTGGAGGCCGTCGGCCGACGCGGCGAGACGCTCTGCCTGTGCGCGCCGCTCGTGGTCGGCGCCGACGGGTGCGACACGCAGGTGTCGCAAGCTCGCCGGCCTCGGGGCGCGAACCCAGCCACACGCCGGCTGCGGCGCTCGAGCGCTTCATCGCGGCGGTGCCCTCCGGCCCGCCTATCCGCGACTCGCGCCGTCTCTCGCCCGTCCTCGGGAAGGTCCACATACCGAACGTGATGCACGGACCGGTAGCGCCGGGCCTCGCGCTGGTCGGCGACGCCGCGCTCGCGACCGACCCGCTGTGGGGAGTGGGCTGCGGATGGGCGTTCGAGAGCGCCGAGTGGCTCGCTCGCGCGGTGGTGCCGGCGCTGCACGGAGAGGAGCCGCTGAGCCGGGGGCTGAGCCGTTACCGCCGCCGCTGGCGCCGCCACCTCCTCGGCCACGCCTTGCTGATCCACGAGTACGCCACCGGGCGCCCGTTGACCGGGTCCGAGCGCGCGCTCTACGGTGCGGGCGCGCGCGATCCGTGGGTGGCCGAACGGCTCGAGCGCTTCGGCACGCGGACGACGGGCCCGGAGATCCTGCTCGACCCTCGGCTCGCGATCCGCGCGGTCGCCGCCTCGGCGCGTCAGCGGCGCTCGCTCACGACCACGCCGCCGGAGCGAGACACGTCGCTCGCGCTCGCCTCGTGATGGGCGGCTGACCGGACGGAAGCTCTGCGCTACACTCGCGGCCGGAAATAGGCAAAAGACGATAGGGATTACCAGGGAGGTCGTCCGTGGCTGAGTACGCAAAGGACGTGCTCGTCGAGCCGGAGTGGCTCGAGGAGCACCTGAACGATGACTCCATCCGCATCGTCGAGGTGGACGAGAACCCCGCGCTCTACGCGGACAGCCACATCCCCGGGGCGATCGGCTTCGACTGGAAGAAGGACCTTCAGGATCAGGTCAAGCGCGACTTCCTCGGCCCCGAGGCCTTCGGCGAGCTCTTCGGCTCGCGCGGAATCTCCAACGACCACACGGTCGTCCTCTACGGCGACCGCAACAACTGGTTCGCCGCCTACACGTACTGGTATCTGAAGTACTACGGGCACGACAACGTCAAGCTGCTCAACGGCCCGCGCGAGCGCTGGATCTCCGAGGGTCGCGCGACCTCGACCGAGGTCCCGAGCCATCCGGCGGCCACCTTCTCCGCCCAGGGCGGCAAGGACGAGATCCGCGCCAAGCGCGACGAGGTCGCCCAGGCCCTCGAGAACGGTCGCAAGCTCGTCGACGTGCGCGCGCCGCAGGAGTACTCGGGTGAGCTGATCGCGATGCCCGGCTACGAGCAGGAGGGCGCGCAGCGCTCGGGCCACATCCCCGGTGCCGCGTCCATCCCGTGGGCCCAGGCCGTCAAGGAGGACGGCACGTTCAAGTCCGCCGACGAGCTCGAGCAGCTCTACGGCGGCAAGGGCGTGCTCTCGGGCGAGCCGATCATCGCCTACTGCCGCATCGGCGAGCGCTCGGCGCACACGTGGTTCGTGCTCCACGAGCTGCTCGGCCGCGACGACGTCAAGAACTACGACGGCTCGTGGACGGAGTGGGGCAACCTCGTCAACGTGCCGATCGAGAAGGACGTGTAGCGAAGCGCGTTTCAGGGGCGGAGAGGGGGTGGCCGACGGCCACCCCCTCGCTGTCACGCCAGCGCCTCGGTCCGCTCGAGCAGGTCGGCGAGTATCCGCGCGGTGGCGCCCCAGATGAGGTTCTCGCCCACCGTGTAGGTGTCGGTGCGGATCGGCACTCCGCGGCGCACGAGGCGCTTGCGCGCGTAGCCCGCGCGCAGGTCGGCGAGCGAGAGCTCGAGCACCTCGGCGACCTCGAGCGGGCTGCGCTCCCACGCGCGGCCCGGCTCGATCACGCCCACATAGGGGTAGATCGCGTAGCTCGTGACGAAGGTCGGCGTGGGCTGCAGGGCGCCGATGATCTCGACCGCGTCCGGCGGCAGCCCTATCTCCTCGCTCGCCTCGCGCAGCGCCGTCTGGCGCAGATCCTCGTCGGGGGAGTCCTGGCGGCCACCGGGGAAGGAGATCTCGCCGGGATGACGGCGCAGGTCGTCGCGGCGCTTGGTGAAGACGGCGTGGAGCCCGCCATCGCGCACGAAGAGGGGCACGAGCACGGCGGCGTCCGTGCGCCCGTGCACGTCGAGCGACGCCGCCGCGGGCGCCGGGATCAGACGCGGAGCGAGCTCCGCGGGCAAGGAGCCGGTGGTGCTCAGCCGACGAGCTCGACCGACTCGTCGAACATGACCTCGCCGTCGAGCGTCCGGTGCACCGGGCACTTGGCGGCGATGACCTTGAGGCGCTCGATCTGGTCCTCGGGGAGACCCTCGGGCAGCCGCAGGGTGAGGTTGAAGCGGGTGGGGGAGCCGCGCTCGGCCGGCGCGTAGTCGGCGATGACCTCGATCTTCCCGATGTCCCACCCCTTGCGCTTGGCGTACATCTCCATCGTGATCGCCGTGCACGAGGCGAGGCTGGCGGCGAGGAGCTCCTGCGGGTTGGGTCCGAAGTCGTCGCCGCCGTCGTCGTGCGGCTCGTCGGCGTGGAGGTGGTGCGAGCGCACCTCGATGTCGTGCTGGAAGGTCCCGGTGCGTCGTGCGGTCGCCTTCATCGTCGTCCTTGTTCGGCGGGGCAGGAGAGAGAAGGCGCCATGCTAGTCCAGCGGGTTGAACACGAGGCCGGTCAGGACCTTGGGGAAGAAGTACGTCGACTTCGGCGGCATGCTCTCCCCGGCGGCGGCGGCGTCCTGCACCTGGCGCACCGGCGTCGGGCCCATGAAGAAGGCGGCGTCGTAAGTGCCGTCGTGCAGGTAGGCGCGCGCCTGGGCGGCGTCGCGCGCGTAGCCAAAGCCGTCGAGGTGGTCGATGTGTTCGTCGGTGAGGCCGAGCGCACCCTTGAGGAGAAGCGCCTCGGTGACCGCGGTGTCGAGGTGCCGGTACGGCTCGGCGCGGTCGGGCAGCGCGGCGTCGGCGGTGGCCTGATCCTTGAGCGTGAGCCGGAAGGGTGTCTTGAAGTGGGCGTCCATGTAGCCGATGCGCACGCGGCCGTCGTTGGCGTGGTCGGGGACGAGGGCGTCCTCGTCGTCGAGCTCCGCGACTTCCCAGTCGCGGCGGATCGCGGTGGCGAGCGCTTCCTGCTGTTCCGGCGTGAGGTTCTTGACCAGGCGGTGGGTGGGGAAGACGGTGAGGCCCGGGTCCTCGAGCGCGACGAGGCACATGAGCACGTAGCGGTGGGCGCCCTCCTGCTCTCCGATCTCCTCGGCGTAGACGCGCGCGGTCTCGTAGCGGTGATGGCCGTCGGCGATCAGGAGCTCGGCCGGCGCGGCAGCGGCGCAGACCGCCTCGACGGTTTGCGGGTCGGCGACGCGCCAGAGGCGGTGGACGGTGCCGTCCTCGTCCGTTACCTCGCCGAAGGGGGCGTCGGCTTCGGTATGCGGGCGGAGGGCAGCCCAAGCCGCGTCGGCGGGATCCGAGAACAGCGAGAAGATGGGGGAGAGGTTCGCGCGCGTGGCTCGCGTGAGCCGCAGGCGATCCTCCTTGGGGCCGGGGTGCGTGCGCTCATGCGGGCGGATGCGGCCGGGGCCGTAGTCCTCAACGCGGACGCGACAGAGGAATCCGCGGCGCGTGAACGAGCGCCCGTCCGGACCGGTGTAGTCCTGCGCGAGCGCCCAGATGGCCGGCTCTTCGTCGCGGACGACGACGCCCTGCTCGCGCCACTGGCGCAGCACATCAGCCGAATGCGCGTAGGGATCGGCCCCAGACTCGGCCTGCGGAAGGTCGATCTCGACGACGTTGTGCGGCGAGCGCGCGAGGAGGCGCTCACGATGCTCGGTGTCGATGACGTCGTAGGGCGGGGACACGAGATCGCCGATGTCGCCCGCGCGAGCAAGGTCATAGTGAAGGGCGTGGAGAGGCTCGATGTGGGCCACGGCGGCGCGGGACGCTAGCGCAGACCGGTGGCGGCAGGCCGTAGAGTGGGCCTGACGGGACGTGGCGCAGTCTGGTAGCGCACCTGCTTTGGGAGCAGGGGGCCGCCGGTTCGAATCCGGCCGTCCCGACTATGGCTACGAGTCCGCGGCCCTTCTTTTCCGGCAGCGGACTGACGTTCGCTACTAGTGACCTCGATCGTGTGGAGGTGCACTCCTCGAGAAGGGCCTCACCATGTGTCGACGAACCGGTGACCGCGCGCCGCCGGCTCACGCTCCGCAGCCGCCTCCAGCGTCGACGCGATCACCCCGCGCGTCTCCGCCGGATCGATCACGTCGTCGAGCTCGAACAGCATCGCTGAGTTGATCGCCTTGGCGTTCTCCTGGGCGATCGCGGTGACCTCGCGAACGCGCTGCTCGCGCGCCTCGTCGTCCTCGATCGCCTCGAGCTCCTTGCGCAGGCCTAGCCGCACGGCGCCCTCGAGGCCCATGGGGCCGAGGTGCGCGCTGGGCCACGCGACTGTGAGCAGCGGCTCGTGCAGGCTTCCGGCGACCATCGCCTGCGCGCCGAGTCCGTAGCCGCGGCGCAGGATCACTGCGACGAAAGGCACTCGGATCGCAGCGCCGACGACGAGTAGCCGTGACGCACGGCGCACCAAAGCCTCGGCCTCGGCGGCCGGGCCGACCATGTAGCCGGGCGTGTCGACCAGCGAGACGATCGGTAGACCGAACGCGTCGCAGAGCTGGATGAACCGCGCCGCCTTGTCGGCCGCGCGGGCCGTCACCGCGCCGGCCATGACCATGGTGTTGTTGGCGATCACCCCGACCGGCCGGCCCTCGATCCGCACCAGAGCCGTCACCATCTCCGGCGCGAAGCGCTCGCGCAGGAACGTAACCGAGTCCTCGTCGGCCAGCGTCTCGATGATCGGCGCCACCTTGTACGCGCGGCGCTCGCGCTCGGGTACGAGCGAGCGTAGGCGCGCCTGGTCGGGCGCGATGCCGCTCTCAAGCGAGCCCTGGATGTAGCCGAGTAACCGCCGAGCCACCGCCACGGCCTCCTCCTCGTCCGCTACGACGACGTCGACGACCCCGTTGGGCGCCTGCATTTCGATCGGCCCGACCTCGTCGGCCGGCACGTCGCCGAGGCCGCCGCCGGCGATCATCGCCGGGCCGCCCATCCCGATCGACGCGTCCTCGGTCGCGACGATCAGGTCAGAGCAGCCGGCGATCACCGCGTTGCCGGCGAAGCAGCGGCCCTTGACCACGGCGATGCGCGGGACGAGCCCCGACAAGCCCGCCCACAGCGCGAACGCGCGCACGTGCAGCGCCGACACGGCGGGGTAGTCGGTGTCGCCGGGCCGCCCGCCCCCGCCCTCGGCGAAGAACACCGTCGGCAGCCGCATCCGCTCGATCAGCTCGAAGAGGCGGTCCTTCTTGAGATGGCCGAGCGCGCCCTGCGTCCCTGCCAGCACCGTGTAGTCGTAGGAGAGGACCGCGCACGCTTGGCCGTTCACGCGCGCCGTCCCCGCCACGAGCCCGTCGGCGGGAGTGCGTTCGATCAGGTCCTGCAACTCGCGCCGCGCCCGCTGCGGCGCGATCGCGAAGCGTCCGTACTCGACGAAGGAACCTTCATCGACCAGATCGGCGATGTTCTCGCGCGCCGTCCTTCCGCCTGCGGCATGACGACGCTCGACCGCATCCGTTCGCGCCTCGTCCAGAGTCAGCGCGCGCCGAGCGAGCAGCTCTCCGAGGTCGGCGCGTTCGGCTGGCGGTTGGTCGGACACGGCGCGGGGAGAGTATGTCGGCGCCGCGGCGCCCGGTCCGGCGGCCTGCGCGAGCATCGACCGCGTGAGCGATACTGCCCCGGCGGGTTCGTCACGCCGAGCGCCGGGACGAGTCCCGAGGCGTTCGTCTCGCAGTGGCGCGCGGACAAGAAGGTGAGCAGCCCGCGCTACCGCTTCGGCTTCGGCTACGGATCGGACATGAACGGCCTCGGCGACCGGAGCGCGCCGACGAGCAGGACTCCGATCGCGTATCCGTTCCGCTCCTTCGCGGGCCGGGTCGCGTTCGGGCGGGAGCGGTGGGGAGCCTGCGTGTTCGACATAAACCGCGACGGGGTCGCCAACTAAGGCCTCCACGCCGACTGGCTGCAGGAGCTGCGGGTGCTCGGGGGACGGCCGCTCATGAGCGACATGTTCCGCGGCTCGGAGGCCTACCTCGAGACGTGGGAGCGACGCCTACGGGGTCCCGGCCGGACGCTGCCCGCCGGCCGGCGAGCGCTTGACCTCCGCCGGGCTCGGGCACTCGCTGCTCCTGGCACGACCTCCCCTCGCGTGCTCCTCCGCGCGGGGACAGCCGAGCGCGCGACCCGGACGATCCTTCCGCTACTGCGCGAGCGACGGGGGGAAGGGCAGCGGCGGTCTTCGCCGTGGGCTGCCGGGTCGCGCTCGTCTCCTCGACGGCGCGCGGAGCCCGTGCGGCAGGAGTGGGACCCGGCGCCCCGGCGGCGCGCCTGCGCGGGCGCGCGGTGCCCGCGGGGTTCGGTGTGCTGATGAGCCGCAGCGCGGGGGGCGCGCGCGTCTTCTACGGCGTCCGCGCCGGCCGGGTGCGCTGGGTGGCCGTGGCGAGCGGCTCCGAAGCGGCCAATCCGCGCCGGCTGGTCACCGACCTGCGCGCTGCCGGGCTCTCCTGAGCAGCGACGACCGTGCGCGCTCATCTCGGTTGCGCGCCACACTGTCCCCGAGCCCCCGTAGCTCAGCTGGATAGAGCGGCTGCCTTCTAAGCAGCGGGCCGCAGGTTCGAGTCCTGCCGGGGGCGCTTCAGGGTCCCGGCCGAGCGCCGCGCACTCGCTCGAGCACCGCGTGCGCCACCGCGTCGGGCGCCTCGGCGGGCAGCACGTGGCCGGCGCCGCGCACGAGCGTGCACTCCGCGCTCGGGATTCGCCGGGCGAGCTCCCTTCCCACGCGCGGCGGAACCATGAAGTCCTTCTCGCCCATCACGATCGACGCGGGAGCCTCGATGCGCTCGAGATTCGCGTCGAGCGCCGGGGTCTCGCGCACGAGAGCCCGCTGCTCGACGAGGAAGGAACGCCAGTAGTCCGCGTTCTGAAGGAGCTCGTCCATCGCCGCCGCGTCGAGGCCTTGCAGCCCGGGGACACGGCCCCGGGCGGCGGCCAGCGGGAGGACACGCGCGAGCGTGCGAAAGGTCGCGTAGGTGAGCGCCGGACCGATGAGAGGACGGGCCAGCAGTCGATCGGCGGCGTCGACGGACGAGCACGGGCCCACCGAGCCAAGGAGCACGAGTCCGGTCACGCGCTTGGGCCGCGCGGCGGCCAGGGCGATCGCCACGCCGCCGCCCCACGAGTGACCCACGACGGTGGCCTCGGAAACGTCGAGCGCGTCGAGAAGCTCGGCCGCAATGTGGGCGTTTGCGGCGAAGCCGAGCGCGGGGCCACTCGTCGCGCCGTAGCCAGGCCGATCAGGGGCGATAAGGCGGGCGTGCTCGCGCAGGCGTCCGCACAACGGAGCCCAGGCGCCGGCAGTGCCCGGCTGGCCATGGAGAAGGAGCACCGGCGGCCCGGCGCCTTCGTCCCGGACGTGGACGGGCACGGGCGCCGAGGGCAGCGCGAGCGTGTGGCGAGTCACCGCCGCATTGCAGCAGAGCAATCGCCGGTCCCCGGCCCGCTGCTAGATTCAGCCACTCACGGTGGGCGTAGCTCAGTTGGTAGAGCTCCTGGTTGTGGTCCAGGCGGTCGGGGGTTCGAGTCCCCTCGCTCACCCTCCGTGATAGCGGGGATTTGGCGCGGATACCTTGCCGGCTGAGCCAGAGCAAGGCATCAATGAGGCATCAATTGGTCGTTGCGAGCGTCCCTGTTCCGGCGTTCGCGACTTGCGCGACGACGCCATCGTCGGACGGGGCCGGGGCGGGTCGCGGCTTCAAATCCTGTCTCCCCGATAGTTACGGCCAGCTCGCGAGGCCGCGCAACCGTCCGGCGCACCGGTACGCAGGGCTGCAAATAGGCTGCGAAGCAATCTCTTTGTGGATGCAGGCCAAACGGCCTCGCCGACGGCAGGACTACAGCTCTTCGACAGCCGCCCGGCCGTGCTCCCGTCTGGCGGGCTGGTGAAAGTGCGGGCGGCAATAGCGACGTGATCGGATTGCCGCCTGCATCACTCCCGTGAGCCTGATTACACGGCCTAACTGGAAAAGTGATATTAGGCGGGTTATCCCGACTTGCCGCCAGCGCCAGGGAGACGATGAGCGCGTTGATCTGGAGGTCGTGCTCGGCGGAAACGATGCTCCGCAACTCGACGGGCTCGTAGTGCTCGTCGTCGACGGCGCGGTGGTTGACGACGAGCAGCTCCCAGCCGATGCTCGCCATGGCTCTGCCGCACGACGTCAACTACCTGTCGACTTCGATGCTGTCCCGGCGCATCACACCGTGCAGCACGATCACGAGCTTGTTGCGGTTCCGACATCGCCGCGTCCAGGAATGGATGGGCCACGCCGACGTCCAGACCACCATGAAGTACCTGCACTTCGTGCCCCGCGAACAGGACGCCGCGCTGATCGGCGAAGCCTTCGGCTCCCAGCTTCCGGCCGCCTCGAGTACGAAGCCGACGCTCGAGGCATGAGCCCCCCTCTCCCCTTCCTCGAGCTGCTGCCGATCTGCTGATGGGCGTGCTCGAGCAGCGTCTGGCGACGGCGGCTGAGGGTCGGTTGGGGGCGCTGTCGGTGCAGTGGGGTCGGCGGCCGGCCGTCCCGGATGGCTGCTCCTTGACCGAGCGTGACTTTCGCCTGCCACACCTTCGGCACCCGCGTCATCGCCAAGGTCCTCCGCGTGCGGCGGCGATGCCCAGCGACGCGATCGAAAGCAGCGCCGTCCACCAGCGTTCCTATCCAAAGAACGTCTCGTAGAGCAGGAAGACGTTGAGGCAGATGATGATCGCTGCGACGAAGCCGGCGAGGCGGGTGGTGCGGGCCCGGTTGACGAAGCTGCCCATGATGTCGGTGCGGCGGGTGAGCAGCAGCATTGACACCAGCGCGAAGGGGATGCCGAACGACAGCGCCACCTGGGAGATCACCAGCGTGCTCGTCGGCGACACGCCCACCGCGAGGACGACGAGCGAGGGGGCCATCGTGACCGCCCGGCGAACGTAGATCGGGATGCGCCGGCGGATGAAGCCCTGCATGACGACCTGCCCGGCGTAGGTTCCGACGCTGGAGGACGAGAGCCCGGAGGCGAGTAGTGCAAAGACGAAGGCCAGCGCGGCGCCGCCGCCGACTAGCTGCCCGAGGCCGGCGTGGGCGGCTTCGATCGAGTCGACGCCGGTGTGGCCGGTCTTGTTGAACAGGGCGGCGGCGACGAAGAGCATGCTGAGGTTGATCAGTCCGGCGAGGCTCATAGCGATGATCACGTCGAGGCGCTGGAAGCGCAGCACCTCGCGCTTTTCCTGATCGTCGCGGGTGGGTACGCGCCGCTGGGTTAGCGCGGAGTGCAGGTAGATGACGTGGGGCATCACGGTGGCGCCGATGATCCCGACGGCGAGCAGGATGCTCTGGGTGCCCTTGAGTCTGGGCACCAGGCCGCCGATGGCGCCGCTCGCGCTCGGGCCGACTTTGACGAAGTCATAGAGGAAGCCGAGCAGGACTATGAACAGCAGGCCCATGATCGCGAGCTCGAACTTGCGAAAGCCGCGCTGCTCGAGCGCGAGGATGCCGAATGCGACCACCGCGGTGATCAGCCCGGCGGCGAACAGGGGGACGTGGAAGAGGAGGTTCAGGCCGATCGCCGCGCCGACGAACTCGGCGAGGTCGGTGGCCATGGCGATGACCTCGGCCTGCGCCCACAGCCCAAGCGACCAGCGCCGGCCCAGATGCGTGCGGCAGAGCTCGGGCAGGTTCATTTCGGTGGCCACGCCGAGCTTGGCCGAGAGATACTGGACGAGCATTGCCATCAGGTTGGCCATGACGACCACCCAGGCCAGCGTGTAGCCGAACTGCGCGCCGCCCTGGAAGTTAGTCGCGAAGTTGCCCGGGTCGATGTAGGCCACCGCGGCCACGAACGCCGGGCCCAGCAGCGCCAGCACGCCGCGCACGCGGCCGCGGGCGCGGCACGCCGCGCACGCGGCCGCGGGCGCGCAGGCGGCGCAGCGGGCTCTCGGCCTGAGGCAGCTCGGCGATGCCGGGGGCGGGCAGCGCGGTGGCAGCACCTTGGGCGTCGGGCGGGGTCATCCGGTCAGCTTCGTCGCATCGTCTGCCACCAGGTTCATCGGTCTACCTCCACTCGCATGCCTTTGGCCAGGTCGCCACCGATCGGTGCATCTCCTGGAAGAAGCGCACGAGCAGCGGCCCGCCGAACGGCTGGCGCTCGACGACTTTCAAGGTGCTGCCGGGGGCGATCCCCCGGGCGGCGAGGTAGCGCAGCATCGCCGGGTCGGAATCCGACACGCGCACGAACGTGCCCCTGGCGCCGGGTTGGAGTGGCTCCAGGCTGCGGGTCTCGGGTCGGGTCACCCAGCTTGGTCGCGATGATCTCCTCGAGTTGCGCAGACAGCGCGTGCTCGAGGATCTCCGCCTCGTCATGGACGCGATCCCACGGCATGTCGAGCAGCTTCGCCAAGAAAAGCTCGAGCAGGCGATGGCGGCGCAGCACCTCGGGCGCCAGCCGCTCACCGGGCGGGGTGAGCTGAACACTGCGGTAAGGGGCATGGTCGACCAAGCCCAGCTCGGCGAGCTTCTTGACCATGCCCGACGCCGACGCCGATCTCACGCGAAGCCGGTCGGCGAGCCGGTTCATCGTCACCGCCGCGCCCTCACGGGACTCAAGCGCATAGTCGCCTTGGCGTAGTCCTGCACCGCCAGAGACAAAGTTCTCACTGCCATGGCGTAAAGTTAGCAGTGCCTATATTCTCGGTCAAGCATGCCTTAGGACGGATTCCGAAACAGCTTGTCGCGTGGGGTTCTACGGGGTCGCCTAGGCTTCCGGGGCACGCTGGTGCACCACTCTCGATGATTCATGCAGGGCGGATTCAAGTGGTCGTCGCAACGCCTGATCGAGAGGGGTTGCGATGGGCAGGCCGGCTGGGTGGATGACCGAGTTGACGGGTCGGGCGCCGTTGAAGTCG
>JAABUZ0100005224.1_pt1 | contig 17208 bp, 18 predicted proteins | sample 5562091 | NCBI WGS metagenome assembly JAABUZ01 (sample SAMN12813069, study PRJNA571459) | rock metagenome | isolation source: Antarctica rocks | place: Antarctica: Victoria Land, Linnaeus Terrace sud | collected 2015-12-21
GAGCCGCCGAAGACGCGGGTGAGCAGGTCGCGGGCGGCGGACTCGCGGGTGTCGGATTCCTGGGACAGAGGCCGGAAGACAAAAACGCGGTCCTGGACCGTATGCGCCACCGCGCCTTTGGCTTCCAGCTTGCGGAGCAGGGTTTGGGTCGTGGAATGCGCGATTGGCTCCGTTTGATTGAGCGCGTCGGTGATTTCCCGTGCGGTCGCTTCTCCGCGTTCCCACAAAATCTGCATGATTTGAAGCTGGACTTTGCCTAAGTTGGGCACTGTCGCCATGAACTGCCTCCGTTTACTTTGGTAAATGATAACCAATTTTACCACGGTAAACGAATGCTGTCAATGGGGTACGGAAATAATTATTCCGGCAGGAGATTGGCGCTTGAACCGCGAACTAGCGCGTATGGAATTAGAAAACATAAAGTTTGAAGGATGGGACGCCGTTCGTCTCAGCAACGGCGACGTGGCGGCTGTGGTCACGACTTCGGTGGGGCCGCGCATTATTTATTATGGCCTGACGGATGGCCCGAATGCGTTCGCTGTCCTGCCGGACACGCGCGGGCAGTCCGGCGGCGATACCTGGCAGGCTTACGGCGGGCACCGGCTCTGGCACGCGCCGGAAGTCATGCCGCGCTCGTACTTCCCCGATACCGGCGTCTACGGAACACCGACGCTGGAGGGCGGCACGCTCAAAATCGTCAGCCCGACCGAAAGCACGACGGGCATCCAAAAAGAAATGCGCGTGACGCTGGCTCCGTCCGGTCCCGCCGTCAAAGTTGAGCATATTTTGACCAATCACACTGTCTGGCCCGTGACGCTGGCGGTCTGGGCCTTAAGCATTGTCGCGGGCGGCGGCAAAGTCGTTCTGCCGCAGGAGCCGTTTGTCTCACATGACGACGAATTAGTCCCCGCCCGGCCGTTAGTTTTGTGGAAGTTTACCGATATGAGCGACCCGCGCTGGCGCTGGGGAACCAAGTATCTCACGCTGGCCCCGCAGGACGATCTCGGAACCGCCCAGAAAGTCGGCTTGTATAACGCGCAGGGGTGGGGGGCGCATCTCGCCAATGAGCAGGCGTTTGTTGTTGCCATCAAGCCCGCGCCCGGCGGCCCGGCGGCGCTGCCGGACATGGGCTGCAATTTTGAGACGTTCACCAAAGGCCCGTTTCAAGAACTGGAAACGCTCGGCCCGCTGACCACGCTGGAGCCCGGTCAGTCGGCGTCGCACACGGAATACTGGTACTTAGGAAAACTTGCCGCGCCCACCGACACCGACGCTGATTTAGACGCTGCCCTGCTGCCCATTGTCCGAGAAGCACAGACGCAGTCTGCGGACGCACATGAATAAGACGCTTCGGGTCGGCACATTCAATGTCCGCTGGGCGAACCCGGACGACGGCCAGCACCGCTGGGACTTGCGGAAAGAACGGCTCTTTAACCTGCTTCGGGGGTGGGGACCGGACGTGCTGGGATTGCAGGAACCGCTGCTGCCTCAGCTCCATGCCCTCCGCCAAGCCCACCCGGACTACGAAAGCGTCGCCGTTGGCCGTGACGACGGCTTGGAAGCCGGGGAGTTCTGCCCTGTCTTCTACCGGGCCGCCCGGTTCGAGCGATTGGAAGCAGGCACGTTCTGGTTCTCGGAAACCCCGGACACGCCGGGGTCACTCGGCTGGGGAAGCCGTCACGCGCGTATTTGCACCTGGGTTCGCCTCCGCGAACGGGAAAATAAAGAACGGGAAAACGAAGCAGCGTTTTATGTCTACAACCTGCACTGGGACCATGAGTCTCAGCCCGCGCGAGAAAACAGCGCCCGGCTCCTCCTGGACCGCATACGCCTCCGTTCGGCAGCCGACCCGGTGATCGTGCTGGGCGACTTCAACGCCGAAGCCGATAACCCTGCCGTGGCCCGTCTGGTCGAGCCAAGCTCGCCCGTCCCCATCAGCGTCCTGTCGCCGGAGCAGCTTTCGCAGTCCGGGACGTTCCACGGCTTCACCGGAGAAGCCTCGGAAACGCCGATTGACCATATTTTTCTTTCGCCCGAATGGGAAGTTCTAGACGCTGAGGTTCTTCGCGGCGACGGTCAGCGGCCTTTCCCGTCGGACCACTTTCCCATCACTGCGACCTTGCAGCGGCTGGAAGATGCCGCCTAAAATTACCCGACGGCGGGATGCATCGCAAGCAAAGTTGCGGTTACTTGGATGACTGCCTGAGCGCCTTCCATCAGGGCGCTGCCAACGATCAGCGGCTTGCCGCTCTCCATCAGATGAGTGAATGTAACCGAGGTCGAAGCCACCGGCAGCGGCTTATTCGGCTCGGCTGCCAAACTAGCTTCTTCATACTGGAAATTAGCCTCAATCTTAATCCGCCCGTCCGCTTCAATATGTGGCGTCACGCGCAGATAAGGGCCAAATGCCTGCGTATTGACAGTGTGTTCCGCTTCGTTCTCCTTGAACGTGTACATCTGAAGAAAAGACGCATAAGCCTCCACGTTTTCCTCGGTGATCACCGTGACAACGTGGGCGGTCGTGCTGCCGATCTTAAGGCTGGGGCCGAGCAGTGATAACTCGATTTTCACTCGGCGCGGCGCGGTCGGTGCAGGCTTCTCTTGTGCCAGCGCCGCAGACGCAGCTCCGCCCAGCAGCGCAGGAAGCGTCAAGGCAAGGAAGTGACGACGGTTCATAGTGATTGCTCCATTCTGTCAGGGGACTTACTCGGTTTCTGACGCCTCTGCCTCGCGTATCAACACCCGCGCTTGGTCGGCGTCGGAGGCTCGGACAAACACTTGAACGCCGCCGGTCGCATTGGCAACGGGGCCGTCGGCGGCGGCGAATAACTCGTTGCTGAGAACACAGTCTATCCCGTTGTCTTCCAGCATTCCGCTGACGATATGGGCTTCGACGGGCGAATAAGTGCTATAAACCGCGCAAAGTAGGTTAGGCGGCGGATCGGAGACTTCTGCCTCGTGAGGCACTGCGGCCTCAGCAGCCGGTGCTTTAGACGGCCAAAGATTTTTGAGATTCATCACGGTTTTCTGAGAAGATGGCGATTGCCTGCAAAAAAGAAAGGGTAGGAAAAGAAGAAAGGGTAGTGGCAAGCCCTACCCCTACGTCATCGGAGAAAGGCAAATGCGTGTTAGGGAGTGTTCGGCTGGGCTTGGCTAACGACGGCGGCGGGGCGCTGGCTGGCGGTGTTGTGGCCGTACAGCGTGACGCCGATGACGACGGCGGCGATGACGAGGACCAGGACAATGACCAGAGTTCCCCAGTTGGCGTTCTGGGTGCTGGCATCGGTGTTAGGGCTTGTGTTGACGCTCATGGCGGGCTAAGTCTCCTTTGATAAAACTGTTGAGAAAATTCGGCAGCTAGACTAGAGCAATTATACCATTGCAATTCTCGCAATGCAAGTACGGCGGCAAGTGCCAAAAATAAATTCCGTGAGAGTATTCCCAAATTCGAGTATAATGGCGGCGGGGACACGCTGATCGGATTAACTATTGACCGAACTGTCGTGCTGCTGCTGATTGCGGTCGTGGTGGCGCTTCTGGCCCGGCGGCTGCGGCTGCCGTATACCGTCGGGCTGGTTCTTGCGGGAATTGGGCTGCGCCTGGTCCATGCCGGAACGGGGGCGCTGCTGACGCCGCATCTGATTACCGAAGCGTTCCTGCCGCCGCTGCTGTTTGAGGCGGCGCTGTCTTTGCGCTGGCGGGAGCTGCGCCGGGACGGCCTGCCGATTTTTGTGCTGTCTACGGTTGGCGTCGCCGTGTCCGCGCTTTTAGTGGCGGCAGGCATGGTACAGCTGGCGCACTGGCCGAGGCCCGCGGCGCTGCTGTTTGGGGTGCTGATTGCGGCGACCGATCCGGTTTCGGTGATTGCGACGTTCAAGGAAAACAAAATTCACGGGCGGCTGCGGCTGCTGGTGGAGTCGGAAAGCTTGTTCAATGACGGAGTCGCCGCCGTTTTCTTTGCCCTGGCCCTGGCTTTCGCGTCCGGCGAGCCGCTGACTGCGGCGTCCGCCGCCGGACAGCTGGCCCGCATCTCGCTCGGCGGGATTGCCATCGGCGCTGCCTGCGGCGGGATCGCCACGGTGCTGGCGGGTCGCACGGAAGACTCGCTGGTGGAAACCGCGCTGACGACGGTGGCGGCTTACGGGTCGTTTCTGCTGGCGGACCACTTTCACGTGTCGGGCGTGCTGGCGACGGTTTTCGCCGGGCTGCTGCTGGGGAATGTCGGCGTGCTGGGCGGCGAGGAAGATTCGGTGCTGACTCAGCGCGGGCGCGAGGTGGTCATTGCGTTCTGGGACTTCGCGGCGTTCGTCGCCAACTCGCTTATCTTCCTGCTGATTGGCCTGGACACCGCCAGCCGCTCGTTTTCTCTTCTGGGGACGGCGGTCATGGCGCTTGCGATTGGGCTGACGCTGCTGGGCCGGGCGGTTTCGGTGTACCCGCTCTCCCTGCTGTTTGCGCGGAGCCGTCTGGCGATCACGCGCCCGCACCAGCATTTGCTGTTCTGGGGCGGGATGCGCGGCGCATTAGCCCTGGCCCTGGCCCTCAGCCTGCCGGGGACAATTGCCTACCGCACGCAGATTGTGCTGGCGGCCTTTGTCGTCGTCGCGTTTTCCGTCGTGGTCCAGGGAATTACAATGCCGCTGCTGCTGAAGCGGCTGAAAATCTAATTATAGGGGCGAACACAAGGTTCGTCCCTACAAGGAAAAAATTGCGTTATGAAGAAGATTGGATATTATTTTGTCGCTATCGCATTGCTCCTGCCGGCAGTGATTGGTTACGCCGCGCCAAAGGCGAAACATACGCTGCTGACGCCGGCGGCAGGCAGCGAGAAGTTTACGTTTGTCGCTTATGGCGACACGCGCTCCAATCCGTTGGAACACGCCGTCATTATCAAAGAAATTGTCGGCCTGCATCCTGAGTTCGTGCTGCAAAGCGGCGATCTCGTTTCCGATGGCCGGAACGCCGCGCAGTGGGAGCAGTTTGCTCAGATTACTCAGCCGCTGTGGGAGGCCCATATCGCCTATTATCCGGCGCGGGGCAACCATGATATTGGGCCGTACTATCCGCACACCGTCACCGAGCCGTTTGATTCGGGCGATAAAGTCAACCACCTGTATTATGCGTTTACCCGGCACCGCAATCGGTTTATTATCGTAGACAGCATGGAAGACTACAACCCAGGCAGCCGGCAGTATGCGTGGCTGGCCGCTGAATTGGCGCGGGCGCAGAAAACCGCCGTGAATACGTTTGTCATGTTCCATGAAGGCCCGTTCTCGCCGGGGCCGCATGGGTCTACCCCCGAAGCCCAGCAGTATCTGCATCCGCTGTTCGTGAAGTATCAACCGAGGGCGGTCTTCTGCGGACATGACCATTTATACTACCGCACAGTTCGGGGCGGCGTGACGTATATTGTCACCGGCGGCGGGGGCGCACCGCCGTACCGTCCCGAAAACCGGCAGATTACGATTCCCGGCGATGTCTACGTCCATGACACGGACAGTGCCGGGCATCCGCTCGGCGAGGCGCAGTATAAAGCGCTCATTTACCATGCGATCCAGTGCCAGGTAGACGGGCCGCGTGTCACCATGACCGTCATTCGGCCCAACGGCAGCGTGATTGACCACTTCACGCTGGGGCCAAAGTAGAGTCAGCAGGGCAGAGAGCGTGGGAAAGAAGCGTAGCAATCAAGAGCGCGGGACTGAAGTCCCATGCTTCTTTCCCGCGCTTTGTTGACCCGCCCGTCAGTTAGGAAGAAGGTATGTCCTTAAGCGAAACCGACCCGAAGCAAAACAGGAACCCCGGACAAAAGACGCCGCCGAAAGGCACGACCAAGACCGGGCTGCTGCAATCGCTGGGGCCGGGGCTGATCACGGGGGCGTCGGACGACGATCCCAGCGGCATTGCGACCTATTCCCAGGTGGGAGCGCAGTTCGGCTACGGGCTGCTCTGGACCATGCTGCTTACTTATCCCTTGATGACGGCGATCCAGGAAATCAGCGCCCAGATCGGGCGCGTGACCGGACGCGGCATTGCGGGCAACCTGCGTCGGCATTATGCGCCGGGCTGGCTGTATTCGATGGTCGGGCTGGTGCTGATCGCCAACATCATCAATCTCGGTGCCGATATCGGCGCGATGGGCGACGTGGTGAAGCTGCTGATCGGCGGCCCGGCCCTCTTGTATGCGACGCTGTTTGCCGTGGCTTCGGCAGCGCTGGAAACGCTGCTTCCCTATGAGCGGTATGCCCGCGTGCTGAAGTGGATGACGCTGGCGCTGTTTGCGTATGTCGCTACGGTCTTTGTCGTCCATGTTCCCTGGAAGCACGCGCTGCGAATGACGGTCGTGCCGAGCTGGTCCTGGAAGTCGGACTATGTGACCAGCGTTGTCGCCGTGCTGGGGACAACCATCAGCCCGTACTTATTCTTCTGGCAGGCTGAATCCGAAGTAGAGCTTGAGCGCGCCCAACCCAAAGAATGGCCGCTGAAGCGTGATCCGACTTCGGCAGGGTCTCAGCTTCACCGAATTCGCGTAGACACGTATACCGGCATGGCCTTTTCGAATTTGGTCGCGTATTTTATCATTCTCACTGCCGCCGCGACGCTGTGGGCGACGGGCCACACGGACATTGAAACGTCTACGCAGGCCGCCGCCGCGCTTGGTCCGGTGGCGGGGCCATTTGCGCGGCTGCTGTTTGCGCTCGGCATCGTCGGAACCGGGCTGCTGGCCCTGCCGGTGCTGGCCGGCTCGGCGGCGTATGCGGCCGGGGAAGCGCTGCGCTGGCCGGTCGGGCTGAACCGGGATGTGGTGCAGGCGCGTGGGTTTTACGGCACGATTGCCGGGGCGATGCTGCTGGGACTAGCGCTGAACTTTGTTCATATTGACCCGATCAAAGCCTTGTTCTGGTCGGCGGTCATTAACGGGGTCGTGGCCGGGCCGATCATGATTTTGATGATGCTGATGGCGTCCGACGGCAAAATTATGGGCCAGTTTGTGCTGAACTCCCGCCAGAAGTGGCTTGGCTGGGCCGCCACCGCCGCCATGCTGGCCGCCGCCGCCGGCCTGTTTGCGACCTGGGGCAAGTAATTTATGAATGAGCCTACCGAAAGCAGCCTGCCGGATCATGTCAGCCAGCAGATTGACACGATTGCGGCGCTCCATGCGCGGGGCGAAAGCGAAGTCAGCATTCACCAGCGCACCATCGAGAAAGTCACGGCGTTTCTCGGTCGGCCCTTATTCCTGAACCTGACGATTGCTCTGGTCGCGGTCTGGGTTTTCTTGAACCTGCCCGCCCAGCGCCCGCATTTTATTCCCTTTGACCCCCCGCCGTTTTCGCTGCTGTCCTGGCTCGTCAGCACCGGCGGCCTGCTGGTGACGATTGTGGTTTTGATCACCCAGAACCGGCAGGCGCGTCTCGCCGAGCGCCGCGCCCAGCTTGACTTGCAGGTCAATCTGCTGGCCGAGCAGAAAATCGCCAAAGTGATTGCGTTATTGGAAGAGCTGCGCCGGGACAGTCCGAACATCAAAAACCGCTCCGACCCGGAAGCCGAGGCCATGTCGGCGTCTACTGACGCCCATGCAGTCCTCGATGCGCTGGAAGAGAAGCTGGACGCGGTGGAGGAGAAATTGGAAGACGCGCAGGAAATAGCAGATTTGGCGGAGGAACAATCAAGAGATGACCGTTAGGTAACTGTGCCATTAGGAATCCATGTCCTGAAGGACACGGCTAGGGTTTTATTGGGGTATTGGGCGCAGACGCCGAAAACTACGCCTTCGGCGCACTCGGAAAATCTTAGCCCCGCGAAGCAGTGGGTTATTGGCGTCTGCGCCCAATACCCCAATAAAACCCTAGCCGTGTCCTTCAGGACATGGCTGCTAAACGATCTCCAACGGCCTGAATTGACAGCTTCGGGCGCGATTCGGTAAACTCTCTGCGAACTCAATTGCTTATCTTCGAAAAGAGCCAAACCGTGACCCAAACTTCCTCAATCACCATTCCAGAACTTACTATCGCCGTCGTAATCCCAGCCGGGGGCGGCGGAACGCGCCTGTGGCCGCGTAGCCGGCAGGAAACGCCCAAGCAGTTTTTAGACATTGTCAGCGAGCGCACCATGCTTCAGGAGACCACCGACCGGGTGGAAAGCTTAGTTCCCCCGGAGCGGCTGTATGTCATCACGAATGCCCGCCACGCCGCGCCGGTGCGGGCGCAGCTCCCGGCTGTCCCCGCCGAAAACATTGTTGGTGAGCCGGAAGGCCGCGACTCCGCCCCCGCGATTGGCCTGATGGCGGCGATCTTAGAAAAGACGCTGGGGCCGGACGCGATCATGGCGACCCTGCCCGCCGACCATGTGATAATCAATCCCGGCCAGTTCCGCAAAATACTGGCATCCGCCGGCGAAGTCGCCGCCGACGGCTATCTGGTGACGCTCGGCATCCCGCCGACCGGCCCGGACATTGGGTTCGGCTATATCCAAAGCGGCGATACAGTTCGCGCCGAAACCGATGCCGGAGTTCCCGTCTATGAAGTCAAGCAATTCAAAGAAAAGCCGAAGCGCGAAGTCGCCGAGCAGTATTTGCGCGACGGCGGCTACTACTGGAATGCCGGCATGTTCATCGCGTCCGTCCGAACCCTGCGCGGGTTGTATAAAACGCACCTGCCGCAGATGGAAGCGCCGTTCGCCCAGATTTTAGCCGCGCACGGCACGGACAACTTTGAGGCTGTGATGGCGGAAGTCTTCCCCACGCTCGAAAAGATTTCGGTGGACTACGGCATCGCCGAAAAAGCGGACAAAGTGGCTGTCATTCCCGCCGACATCGGCTGGAACGATGTTGGTTCCTGGCAGCGCCTCGCCGAAATTCTGACCGCCGAAGGCAAAGAAACCGAAAACATCGTCATCGGCCACCATGTCGGCGTGGACACGCACGGCTCGCTGATTTACAGTCCGAACCGCCTCATCGCCACTATCGGCCTGGACGACATTGTTGTGATTGATACGCCCGATGCGACTTTGATCTGCCCGAAATCGCGCTCCGAAGAAGTCAAGAAGATCGTGGACGAGCTGAAGGCACGCGGACGGCAGGAGCTTCTGTAACAATTACTTCTTTGAGTTGTCAAAGAAAGAGACCTACCTCACCGCTTCGCTGTGGTCCTCCCTAAAGGGAGGATTAGGACAGCAAACGTGGGCTTTTTCTCCTAATCCTCCCTTTAGGGAGGACCCTGTGAACGAGGGATGAGAGAACAAGGAGGTAGGTCAAAAATAGCATAAAGGATGAGCAAGGTTTGAGAATGAACGTACCGATGGCGGATTTGCAGGCGCAGCACCGCGCACTGAGAAGCGAGCTGACAGCCGCATTTGAGCAGACGATGGACACCTGCGATTTCGGCGGCCTCGGCGCGGCCGCAAGCGCGTTTGAGCGCGAAACGGCGGACTACTGCGGGTCCAAGCACGGCCTCGGCGTCAACTCCGGCACCGATGCCCTGCTGCTGGCGCTGCTGGCTATGGGAGTTGGACCGGGCGACGAAGTGATCACGCCGCCGTTTACGTTTATCGCCACCGGCGAGACCATCTGCCTCGCCGGCGCGACCCCAGTCTTTGCTGACATTGACCCGCGCACGTTCAACCTCAACCCGGACGACGCCGAAGCCAAAATCACGCCTAAAACCAAAGTCATCCTGCCGGTGCATTTGTTCGGCCAGCTTGCCGACATGACCCGCTTCGCCCAGATTGCCCAGACGCACCATGTCGCCATTCTCGGCGACGCCGCCCAGGCCATCGGAGCCTTGCATCAAAATAAGCCGCTCGGCGCGTGGGGCGATGCCAATACGCTGTCGTTCTACCCGACCAAAAACTTAGGAGCCTGCGGCGACGGCGGCATGGTGCTGACCGACAGCGATGAGCTTGCCGAACAGGTCAAGCTGCTGCGCTTCCACGGGAGCGGCGGCAAAGGTTACTTCCACAAAGAAATCGGCTACTGTTCGCGTCTCGACGGCCTGCAAGCGGCTCTCTTGCGGGTCAAAGCCCAGCGTTTGCCCGACTGGAACGACCAGCGCCGTGCAAACGCCGCCTTCTACGCCAACGCTCTTTCGGGGCTAGACGGTTTGGTCCTGCCCTGCACTGAGCCAGGCAACCACCATATTTTCCACCAGTATACGACGCGCGTTCTGAACGGCAAGCGCGACGCCCTGCAAAAACATTTAGTGTCACGCGGCGTCCAGTCCGCGATTTACTACCCGCTGCCGATCCATTTGCAGGAAGCCTATGCGTTTTTGGGCTACAAAGAAGGCGATCTGCCCGAGAGCGAAACAGCGTCAAAAGAAGTTCTCTCTCTGCCTGTGCATCCAGAGCTGTCCCGCGAGCAAGCCGAATACGCCGCCGAAGCCGTCCGTGCGTTTTTTGAGTAATGAGTGCCGCTAAACTGTTCCTGCCCGCTGGTCTGGAGAAACAAAGATGAATACCAGCAAACGAGTTTATAAGATAGCTGCTGTTGTCGCTGTAACTATTTTGCTTGCGATTGGCTTCTCTTTGATTTTGGACTTCCTCTTTCCACTACATCGCATTAGTTGGCATGGGATATTTTTGCACAGCTTACGCATAACCGTTTTGGGGCTGCTCCTGGGTTGGTTTGGCAATCAAGCACAGAATTTTTTACAGATCAAGTGAAATAAGGAGCGTGGGAATGAATTCCTACGCTATGGGGCGAAGCGCCCAGTGTCCGCCTTCGCGGACAAGGAGTAGGATAGGAAGTTAAGGATAGGGGTTCAGTGAGGGACGAATGTTAAAGAATAGGTTGTGCGTGGCGGTGCATTTTGTGTGGGCGACATGGGACCGGCAGCCGTTGATTACCGAAAATATTGAGCGTGATTTGTGGCGATATATTGAAGCGGTTTGTGTTGACGACAAATGCGAAGTGTTGTCGATTGGTGGTATGCCGGACCATGTGCATCTGCTGGCCTTGCTATCCAACACGATCACGCTGGCGGATTTAGCGAAGCATGTCAACGGCACCTCGTCGGCGTTTGTCTCGGACAAGCTCAGGCCCGGCGAATGGTTCAAGTGGCCGGGCAGTTACGGGGCGTTTTCCGTGAGCCGTCCGCAAATTGACAAAGTGGTACACTACATTGCCAATCAAAAACAGCACCATGCCGACGATACCCTCTGGCCCGACGCTGAAGCGACGGGCTTTTCATAACATCCGTGTCCACGAAGATGGACAATGGGCGTCTACGCCCCATAGCGTAGGAATTCATTCCCACGCTCCTTATTCCCACGCTCTTTCTACCCTAAGAGCTAATTCTAGGAGACACACTTGAAAGCAATGATACTGGCGGCGGGGGTTGGCTCCCGTTTAGACCCTCTGACCCGCGCAATCCCGAAACCGATGGTTCCCATCGTCAACCGGCCCGTGATTGAGCATATCGTGCTGGATTTGAAGAAGCACAGCTTCACCGATATTCGGGTCAATGTGCATTATTTAGGAAGTGTCATTGAGCAGGGGCTCGGTGACGGCTCGCGGCTGGGCGTTAATATCTCCTACGCACACGAAGACAAGCTCTGGGGTGATGCCGGCAGCGTCAAGCGCTCAGAAGACTTTTTTAACGGCGAGGCGTTTTTGGTGGTCGGCGGCGACGACATCTCGGACATTGATTTGACCGGGCTGATGCAGATGCACCGAGACAAGAACGCGGCGTCTACGATTGCGACAACGGAAGTGGAAGACCCGTCGCAGTTCGGCATTGTCGTGACCGATGACGACGGGCGCATCACGCGCTTTTTGGAGAAGCCAAAGGGCGGTGACGTGTTTTCCAAGATGGCGAACACCGGCGTTTATGTCTTTGAGCCGGGCGTGTTTGATCTCATTCCGCCGGACACGTTCTACGGCTTCGGCAACAATGTCTTCCCGCAGCTTCTCGCGGAAGGCAGGCCGCTGTACGGCTTCGCGACGCAGTCCTACTGGAAAGATGTCGGCAATTTGCAAGTGTACCGGCAGACCAATTTTGACGCGCTCAGCGGCAAGGTGCATTTGGAGTTTGGGCTGACCCAGGACGCCGCCGGTGTTTGGACCGGCACGGACACGCAAATTGACCCGTCGGCAGAAATTACTGCCCCGGCGGCGATTGGCAACAATGTCACGATCGGGGCGGGCGCGAAGCTCTTGGGCAACGTGATTGCCGGCGACGGCTGCGTTGTGGAAGCGGGCGCAACGCTCAAAGACACCATTCTCTGGGCCGGAGCGCGGGTCAGCGCCGGAACGCAGCTTGAGCGCTGCGTGGTCGGCACAAACGCGCAGGTGCAGTCCAACGTCGCCATCTTTGATGCGAACATTGTGGACCCGACTCGGCTGATGACGGCGAAGACGTAGACCCCTCCCGGCTCACTAGGGTTCGCCACCCTCCCCTGTTAGGGGAGGGTTTACTTATCAATAAAGCCGCCGCCTCTTGTCCAGAGGCAGCGGCTTTATGTCTGTGTCTTTTATCCATAGCCCTCCCCTAATAGGGGAGGGTGGCGAACCCTAGTGAGCCGGGAGGGCTTACTTCTTGACGATGAACTCGGTCTTGGCGCTGTTGAAGCCTTCCGGCTCCTTTTTGGCGTCAAAGCGCCACTTGTTCGCACCCCGGTGGAACGCGGAGTAGCCGCTGAGAATGCTTGCCAGCAGGCGGCGGGGGGTGCGGCGCACGAGGTTCACTTCCGTGAGCAAAGTCAGGAACGAGCAGCCTTTGCCGTAGTGGCTGAGAATGCGCCGGGCGATGTCGTAGGTCGAAATGGGCGCTTCGCCTTCCACTTCACTGCGGAAGTCCAGCAGCTCTTCCATGCGGGCGGGGCTGACAAAGACGTTGGCATCGGTCTCGTTCTCGTCTACGAACTTGTACTCGTCGGGCTTGTCGGTTTTTTCCAAATACACGACGGCCCCGGACTCGGCGGCGATTTCGGAGTACACGTCAAACAGGCCATACACGAGCTGGACATCGTAATCCACATAGATCGGGTAGCCGCTGCCCGACGTATCACGCAGGGTCAGCTCGACAATGTTCGGCTCGGTCGGGAAGAAGCCGGGCGGAACCTGGGCCAGCGGGAACGTGCCGATTTCTTTGTGATGCGACTTCAGCACCAGGCGCAGGCGGGGCGCGTCGGCATCCGCCCCTTCCGGCCAGCGGGTGACATCTGCGGGAGCCTGATCGTTGACATCCTGGGCGACCGGGTCCAGAATTTCGGCCTGCAAGCCTTCTTCTAAGCCCTCGTCGGTGAGCATTTGATCCAAAATCTCGCCGTCGGCGGTCTCGAAGCGGGGCAAAGCCGGGAACGTCAGCGATTCGGGCAGCTGGCCGATATACGGCGGCAGAGTACCGGGAGCGCGGAAGCGGTCGGTGCCGACCCACTGGAAGTCGCTCGGCTTGCTTTGCAGGTAGGCGGTCAGCGTGTCCACATCAGCGGCGAACGTGCTGCCGCCGGGCCGGATTTCAAAGATTTGGGTCAGCAGGTCGTAGGCGTGGGCGTCTTCCTCGCGTCCGTCAAAATAGCTTCGCAGCTCTTCGGCGTCTTCCTCGGTGACTTCCAGCGGCTTGGCCGGAACGTCAATGGCGACAGCCTCAGTCGCGGCGGCTTCTTCGGGAGCCGTCAGCGCGGCGGCTTCGGCTTGAGTGCGCCACAGCGTCTGCACCGGGGCAAGCGATTCGCGGAGCAGCCAGCGGTGATCCGGCAAAGCCAAGAATGTCTCACGGTCAGTCGCAATCGCATCATAAATTGCCGCGCCGTCAAACTCTTCGCCAAGCGACTTCCAGGCAAAGTATTGGAGAATGCGGTTGTCTACCGGCTGTCCGCCGCCGACCGATACCAGCGTGTGGGCCGCGCCGGTCGGGTTGTTTTCCCAGTCCAAGCCGTTCGCGGCAGACTGGAACGGCGCGAGCATGTTTGCGCTCAGATAATTATAGAATAAAATATCGTCTTCGCGCTCCGAAGTCAAATCCAGAAGCCAGGAACGCAGGCCATACGCGAGGCCCCCGGCGATAGGGAAGAACGGTGTGCCGCGCAGCAGCCGGGTGGCGACTTCAGTATAGGCGTCCTTGACGCGCCCGGTAATCTGAGCCAGCTCCCCGGCTACGTCGTCAGTGGGAATGGGTGCGCCGTAAATGGAAATGACTTCTTCCAAGGTCCGCTCCAGCGGCTTGGTTTTGTCGAGGTAGCGGCTGGTGATGTCCCAGCGGCGGTCCACGGCGACAAAGCGCCGGGGCTGGGTTTCCATCTGACGCCGGGCCAGGGCGGGCGTCACAGCGTCGTCGCCGGCTTCGCGGACAACGTCGCCGATGCGTGCCGGCTCGCCGAGGCGCACTAAAGCGCGGTGCAGCAGTGTGGTCAAAGTTTCCGAGGCCAATGCCTCATAGGGGTCTGACACGGGGACAGTTTTCTTAGTTGTGGTCTTTCGTTCAGATGTGCGGGTTGTCGCCATGCGGTCTCCTCAAAAGTAGTCAGCAATAACAAGAAAGTACCGGGGTTTTCTTCCTAATCAATAAATTGGCCCCGGCAGGTCATCAAACAGCAGTCGCTTCCAAATCGTAGGGTTCAGCGGCGGAAACACGGGCCGAAACAAATGTCCCCGGCGCGGCGTCGCAGTTCTTGACAAGAACCGTGCCGTCAATCTCCGGCGCATCGCGGAATGAGCGTCCGATAGCGTCTGCGCTGCGCCGGGCTTCTACCAGAACTTCTAACTCGCGCCCCAGCCATTTCTGGTTGTTCTGAAGGCTGATGCTCTGCTGCGCCGCCATCAGCGCGTCGCGCCGTGCCCGCATGACTTTGTTTGGAACAGGGTTCTCTAAGGCAAACGCCGGGGTGCCTTCTTCTGCCGAGTAGGTAAACACGCCTAAACGGTCAAAGCGCATCTCCGTCACGAAGTCTAAAAGATTGTTGAAGTGCGCGTCGGTCTCGCCGGGGAAGCCGACCAGAAACGTCGTCCGCAGGGTGAGATTTGGCAGCGTTTCGCGCATTTTGCCGAACAGCCGCTTATACTGCTCCACCGACCCGCCGCGCTTCATGGCTTTGAGCATCAAATCGTCGCCGTGCTGCAAGGGCATGTCAATATAGGGAATGACTTTGGGGTTATCGCGCAGAACATCCAAAAGCGGCTGGCGCACCATTGTCGGGTAGCAGTACAGCAGCCGCAGCCACTGGATTTGGCTCACTTCAGACAGCGCCGTCAGCAGTTCGGGCAGCGCCAGACGCCCGTACAGGTCCATGCCGTAGGCCGTCGTGTCCTGGGCCACCAAGTTCAGCTCTTTCGCCCCGGACGCCGCAAGTTGCTTGGCTTCTTCCACCAGGCGCTCAACCGGCTTCGAGCGGTGCTTGCCGCGAATGCCGGGAATGGCGCAGAACGTGCAGGTATGGTCGCAGCCTTCGGAGATTTTCAGATAGGCCGTCCACGGCGTCGCCGTAGCACGGAGCCGTGCCTGGGGAATGAGCGGGTACTTGTCGGCGACAGTTTCAACTAAATTGATCTGCCGGGGCCGCGTGCCGAACACGACAGCGCCGATGGCCGGCCCGCTTTCGATGCCGAGAAACGCATCCACTTCCGGGATTTCTTTGGCTAAATCGCTGCCGTAGCGCTGGGCCAAGCACCCCGTCACGATAACTTTGGACACCTGCCCGCGCTCTTTGCGCCTTACGGCGTCCAAAATCGCCGCAATGCTTTCTTCTTTCGCTGAATTAATGAAGCCGCAGGTGTTGACAATCAGCACATCCGCGTCCGCTTTATCCGCGACAAACTGCACGCTTTCCCCGCGCGTCCCGGCCAGTGCCCCCAGCATTTCCTCGCCGTCCACCTGGTTTTTCGCGCACCCAAGCTGCACCAGACCCACTTTGGTCGTCAAAACGTGTTCTTCCCCCGCCCAAGCCTACACGAAATCATAAAGATAATCGCGTAAGTATACCTGAAAAATGCCGGGCGGGTCAAATTATTTTTTGTGGGTCAATACCCATTGGCTCCACTCAGCGATACTCTTCACTGTTTCTGGTGGCACTGAGAGTTGAACAACCAATGTTGGTGAGGTAACAAGGTCCAAGACTAATTCTTCATATTCGTGCTGGGTAATCTGAAACGGCCTCCATGCACAACCGCCACTCATGCCGGCATCGTATTGAACAGTTCCGTCTGGAAGACCGTGAGGAAATAAAGAGTTCGGCCAACCATTTTTCAGAAGGTCATTCAGCACACACAGGGGCGGAATGAAATGATCTATTAGATATGGCATTGCCAGCAGTAGATCTATGATGGTTCCGTGTGTCCAAAGCCCCCCTGCGCTGCCTATGGCGTAACGCTTGAAGCGCAGTTGTTCCATTTTCGCTTTCCGAATTCAATTCGCTGAGGCAACTTCCACTGTCTCGCGGCGCTTGACTATCCTGCGCTGCGGCTCTGCCATCTCGACCGTATGCGCGACAATACTTTTGTCTGCACCGAGAGCACGGAGTATCTTGCGGATGGTACGAAACGAAGGATTGCCTTCGGCACTGAGCGCTCGGTAAAGGCTCTCACGCCCTAAGCCGGTCTGCGCCGCAAGCCAGGTAAAGCCATTTTCGCGTGCCTGAACGGCCCGGCGAAGGCCGACATAGAACGCTTCGTCGCTTTCTTGCAAGCACGCTTCTAAATAGGCGTCCAAGTACTCTTTGTCGCGCATTTTATGGGCGTAAGTCTCGTTGTAGTCTCTTAGGATCATCTTTGTTTTCCGTCCACAGTACGATTGCGTCTTTTATATCGCGTGACTGCTGCTTTTTCGTGCCGCCGCCAAGCAGAACGACGATCACCTCGTCGTACTCTGCGTAATAAATTCGGTAGCCGGGGCCTAAACCTATTTTTAGCTCGCAAACGCCCCTGCCGACTTCTTTGTGATCGCCAAAATTGCCGGATGCGATACGGGCAAGCCGGGCGTCAATCGTTGCACTGGTTCTAATATCCTTGATACCGTCGAACCATTCTGCGTAGGGACACTTGCCGCCTGTTGAGACAAAGAGTTTGATTTGACGCTCGCCGATTCGCATCTTTTAGTGTATCATCTATAATACACTTTGTCAAATGGCTTTTGCGAGTGCGGAACTTGACAATAACTGTAATTGTTGCTCATAATAACGGAGCAAAAGAAGTAGAAAATTGTGCGTTTTTAGAAGCGGAGTGCAGGTGTGAGCGAAGTAAATCCAGAGGAACTGTTTGATGTGGCGATCATCGGCGGCGGG
>JAABUZ0100005225.1_pt1 | contig 17202 bp, 15 predicted proteins | sample 5562091 | NCBI WGS metagenome assembly JAABUZ01 (sample SAMN12813069, study PRJNA571459) | rock metagenome | isolation source: Antarctica rocks | place: Antarctica: Victoria Land, Linnaeus Terrace sud | collected 2015-12-21
TCATATTCCTACAAAACTCCTTTTCTTACTACCGTAAGGTAGCGTAATGGCTACCAGTATGTAACGAAAAGGAGCGTAAGACAATGGCTAAGGACTCTATATTACAAGGGGGTTTACTGTATGGCAAGCAGCCCAGCAATCAGGTGGACGACAAAATTGGTCGGGCTGCGGTGACGAGAATGCTCAATCTGGGAAATGTTCTTGAGTTGGTCAATGATGGACTCAATGATCGCTCGTTTGCGCAGCAAGAATTTGTCCGAAAGGTGCATGAGATAATTCTTCATGTTCTTGCGCAATCTGGTGATGAGATGGAGCCCTTGTTCAAAGAGCATCTGCGTGAGCGCAGCGGAAATGTAGCCACGATCTCCAAACAAGGTGCCTTGCAGCCTTTTCACCAACTGAGGAACGGGAGTGCGATCATCGACATTGCCAGGAGTCAGACAACACGCGAGTAGTTCCCCTCGATCATTGACCGCCAGGTGCAGCTTGAAGCCGTAAAACCATCCCATGCTGGTCTTGCCTCGCTTGGCATCGGTGGCAAAGACGCGATGCTGGTTGATTCGCTTGGGGTCACACACCTCTAAAGACGTTGAGTCAATGAAGCTGATTCGTGTGCAAGCTCCATAACAGCTTTGTAAGTAGGCGAGCATCGGAACCAGCATGGACGGAATGAGCGCGACAAAGCGCTGATAACTGACCAGCTGAGGAAACTCACGAGTGAGATGAACCTGGACGTGTTCTGTGTAATAGGCTTTAAAGGTGCGATAGTGCGACTGGTGAAAGTGAATGAGAATCGTCATCACCTCGCTTGCGCAGAGCTGACCTCGGCGTTCTCGCTGCTTGCCTGCTGCTAGCTGCATGGTTTTCAGATGTGGGGCAAAGTTGACCATAAAATCATCGACAGAACAAAACAATTCAAGTACACTCATTTCTAGATCCCTCCGATGATGGATAGAAGCTGTTGGTTTTGCTCTATTCTAGCTCATCGGAATGGGGTCTGCTTATCCAGAACTCGATACCGTTGGCGAACCCAAAAAGAAAAGATAAAATTAGAGAAGACAGAGAAAAGAGCTTCCCCTGAAAGAGGCAAAAAATATATTTTTCATTTTTCCTGATAAAAAGAAGCGAGGAAGGAGAGAAAGTCGATGAGTCTCCAAAGAAGAAGTATTCCGGCGATTCCGCCAGAGACCATCCTGGTAGCAAAAGCCGCATTTCCTCACGGGAATGTCTACATGCAGATGCGTGACGAATTGGGAAGCATCTATAATGATGAACTTTTTGAGAGTGTCTATGCAGAAGTCGGGCAGCCCGCGATTGCGCCTTGGCGGCTCGCTCTCATCAGCGTGATGCAGTTTGCAGAAAATCTCAGTGATCGACAAGCGGCTGAAGCGGTTCGGGCACGGATCGACTGGAAATATGCTCTCTCGCTTCCCCTCGATGATAGTGGATTTCATTATTCGGTCCTCTCGGAATTTCGGGACCGTCTGCTGCAAGGAAGTCTGGAAAGCAGACTACTGGATACTTTCCTTGAGCTCTGTCAGCAACGAGGCTATCTCCGCGCCCGTGGACGGCAACGAACCGATTCCACTCATGTACTAGGAGCTGTGAAAGTTCTTAATTCCCTCGAACTCGTTGGGGAAACGTTACGTCATGCCCTCAATGTGCTCGCAACTGTTGTGCCAGAGTGGCTGAAACAGCGCGTCAAGCCAGAGTGGTATGATCGATATGGGCAACGGATGGAAGAGTATCGTCTCCCCAAAGAGAAATGCGAGCGTGCTGCCCTCAGTGCCACGATTGGCGAGGATGGATTCTTTCTGCTGGCTTGTATCCAACAAGCTCCAGAAATGCAATGGCTCTCTAACCTCCCGGCGATCCAAACGTTGTCAGAGGTCTGGAAACAACAATATCGATGCGAGCAGGGACAGGTCTCTCGCCTGACCCCAAAAGAGATGCCTCCCGTTGGGGAGTGGATTCGCTCTCCTTACGATCAAGAAGTTCGCTATGGCAAAAAGCGAAGCTTCGAGTGGATTGGATATAAAGTGCATCTGTCAGAGTACTGCGATGATGATCTTCCCCATCTCATTACACAAGTCGAAACTGTGCCTGCCATTGAACAAGATCATCATGCCCTTGTTCCCATCCAAGCGGATTTAGCGGCTAAAGAGCTCCTTCCCGCACAGCAGCTTGTCGATGCGGGCTATATCAGTGCCAAGAGGATCTTGCACAGTCGAGAAAACCACGGGATTGATTTGATGGGGCCAGTCCATATTGACCCCAGTTGGCAAGCTCGCACCCCTGGAGCCCTGGATGTAGAACAATTCCAGATCGACTGGCAACAACAACGGGTTACCTGTCCGCAAGGACAGCAGAGCAGTGCTTGGTATCTGAACCGAGACGCTGAGGGAGAGTCTATTGTCCAAATCTTCTTTCCTAAACAGATCTGTCAAGCGTGCCCTGTCCGGGAAACATGCACCGATGCACAGAAGACAGGACGAAGCATGACGCTGCGTTTTCCTCAAGAGCGCCATGAACTCTTGCAAGCCGCTCGTGTGCGCCAACAAACGGAGGAGTTTAAGAATATCTATCATGGACGAGCGGGGATTGAAGGAACCTTCTCGCAAACGACTCGTAATACTGGCCTGCGGAGGTCACGTTATATTGGTCTCAAAAAAACACACCTCCAGCATATACTTTCAGCGGTGGCAACCAATCTTCTTCGCTTCGTGCAATGGCGAATTGGGACTCCCTGGGCGAAAACTCGTACCTCACGTTTTGCCGCTTTGGCTGCTTGACGGGGATTTCGCCAACAGTATCGAACTCACGTCAATTAACAAAATGAGAGGAGAGTTCTACGTGCCTGTTCCTTCTTACGTCGCCGATGCTGTTGAGGTATGGGAGAGTCTACGTCCACCTAATCAAGAACCGCTGCCAGATCGTAAAACGCACAAGCTCACAAAGTATCTCTTCCAGTATCGAGGTGAGTTGATGGGAAAAGGCTTCCTCAACCTCCATGCGATCCCACTGCTTTGCCAGATTGCGGGTGTCAGCCAGACGGATATCGTTGGACGTATCACTTCTCACCGGGCACGTGCAACAACGGCGACCTGGATGCGCAAGATGGGTATGGCTCCTGTAGATATCGGCAAACTTTTGGGGCATACCGATCCCCTCCGCTCGTTGCCGTGGTATTTGAGAGAAGACAAGCATCATCTTGGGCGAGCCTATCGCAAGGCCAATCCGCTTGAGCGGTATGTAGCAGCTATCCTCGATACCAATGCTCACGCCAGGCAAGAGCCGTGCGTGTTTTACTACCTGGCTGATGGCCCTGATGGACGCCCCAGGATGTGCGGCAATCCTCACTTCTCGCGTTGTATTCATCAAATGAAATGTATTGAGTGTGAGGCATTCATCGATTCGGAGCAGGCCGAGGTCATCGAGAAATGTGAGGGAGCCATCATTATCTCAGTGCCAGTTCCACTGCCACCTCAGATGCTAGACGAACTGAACGAGCAGGACGAGGCTGCCGGTGATCTCACAACAGGACTAGAAACACTTCCTCCTCCTACGCTTCCTAGCCCCGCCTTTCACTTTAACAAAAAAGTGCCGATGCGCTCTCCCGTCACAGAAGCAGAGGAGATCCATGCTCGATTACAGCAGGTGGAAGCTCAGATTGCCAAGAAACAAGGGAAAACGGATCAGAGGAGCGCCTCCATGCAAGCACTGCTGAAAGAACGTACCGAGCTTCAAGCTCGTATTGAAGCTCAGGAGAAAGGGGTTTAGAAGATACAAGAAAGATGCCTGAGGGGAATAGGGCGATGTTCCTTTCCCGCATTTTTTTGGACTTGTGAGGGTTGACGAGGCTTCAGATAATCCCTCATAATCTTTACACCTCATATGTTCCGGCATTTACGCGCCACCTCCTGGATCAAAGAGGATCATGTCGCCTTGCTAGTGGTGTCGCGATTGCTGACCCATGCGAGTATTCAAACCACAAATGATATCTACCTGTAACTCTCAGCAGAAGACTTGAGAGCTGCCCTCAAGCCAGGTGAGGAGAAGTGATGAATTCAGGAACCTACTCATGTGAAGCTGTGGTCAGAAGAGAAGCTTGCTCAACTACAGAAGCAGTTAACAGGAACGTGGGCCGAAGATAGCTGGTCAATGCAGTGTCGGGTTCCAGGGCAAAAAGGCAAACAGGTTCAGCGGGTCTTCCATTTCACGTTTAGCACTGCATCACTCACCATTGAGTTTAAATAACGTGAGTTCTGGATAAGCCAAAGCGGTCAAGCCGCTAGGAGAGCGCGTTGATCGAGATGCAGACCAGGTTTTTTGTCTTGATGGCAGTAGGCAAGAAGCCCAGCAATCAGATGGACAACAAAATTGGCTGGACTGCGGTGCCGTGAATGCTCAATCTGGGAAATGTTCTTGAGTTGGTCAATGATGGACTCAATGATGGCACGCTTGCGCAGCAACAGTTTGTCTGAGAGGTGCATGAGCTGATTCTTCATCTTCTTGCGCAACTTCGTGATGAGATGGAGTCCGTGTTCAAAAAGCAGTTTGGTGAGGGGAGCGGAAATGTAGCCCCGATCTCCAAAGAGCTTGCCACGCAGGTGTTTGACCATCTGAGGAACCGGAGTACGATCATCGACATTGCCAGGAGTCAGACAACAGGCCAGCAGTTCGCCGCGATCATTGACGGCTAAGTGCAATTTGAAGCCGTAAAACCAGCCCATGCTTGTCTTGCCACGCTTTGCATCGGTAGCAAAGACGCGATGCTGGCTGATCCGTCTGGGATCACACACCTGCAAGGAGGTCGCATCAATGAAGCTGATGCCTGTACACGCTCCATAGCAGTGTTGCAAGTAGGCGAGCAGAGGAACTTGCACTGATGGAATCAGAGCCACAAAGCGCTGGTAACTGACCAGCTGAGGAAATTCACGGGTCAGATGGCGCTGAACATGTTCGGTGTAATAGGCTTTAAAAGTGCGATAGTGCGACTGGTGAAAGTGAATAAGAATGGTCATCACCTCACTTGGGCAAAGTTGTCCTGCGCGATTTCGCTGCTTGCCTGTTGCTACCTGCATGGCTTTCAAGTGAGGCGCAAAACTGCGCAGAAAATCATCGACAGAACAAAACAATTCGAGTACACTCATTTCTAAATCCCTCCGAAACCGACTCAAGACATCCTGGCTCTCACGCAAAGTTGATGATTCAGGGTCAAGCCTGCCTTGAGCGGCCTTTCTAGCTGCATCGCAACACCCGATTGCGTAACGTCTGGAAGCTCGCTTTTCCGTACATTTGACGCTTTAATAGCTTCAATCGATGCACATGGCCTTCAACTGGACCCTGAGAACGAACTATCAACTACACCTGATAACTCGAATGGTGAGCATACCTTTACCATCACGCATCCTTTTCATCCTTTCTATGGCCGTATCTTTCCCTTGCTGGCGCAACGCTTTGCTTGGGGGGAAGAGCGGGTCTTCTTTGCCGATCCGCAAACGCAGCAGATCCGCTCTCTGCCCCTGGCTTGGACAAGTCTTGCCCCACCTGATCCTTTTCTGATTGTTGCCGATGGCAACGCTGTGCTACGCTTGCAAGATCTACAACAGCTCGCACAGTTCCTTCAGCAGAAGTCAGCTTACACTCAGGAGGATCGCTGATATGGTTCATCAGGTGGCAGCTCATCATCTCAAGCGTCTGGCGTGTTTGTATGTTCGTCAAAGCACGCTCCACCAGGTGTTTGAAAATACGGAAAGTACTGCTCGCCGATACGCGCTGCGTGAACGGGCTCTGGCGTTAGGATGGGCCGAGGAGCATATCCTCGTGATTGACCAAGATCTGGGTCATTCAGCCGCTTCCACTACCGACCGCCTGGGCTTCCAGCGCCTCGTGGCTTCAGTGGGACTCGGACAGGTGGGCCTCGTCTTAGGGTTGGAAGTTTCTCGACTCGCACGCAACTCCAGTGATTGGCATCAGCTCCTGGAAATTTGTGCGCTGACCCAGACCTTGATTCTGGATGAGGAGGGTCTTTATGATCCCTCCACCTTCAACGACAGGCTTTTGCTTGGGTTGAAAGGTGCCATGTCGGAGGCTGAGCTTTTTGTGATGCGTGCTCGCCTACAAGGAGATATCCTCAACAAGGCTCGGCGTGGAGCTCTCAAACTGACTTTGCCCATCGGGTTGTGTTACACCGAAGCCGACGCGATTGTCCTTGACCCCGATTTGCAAGTGCAAACCAGCATTCGAGAGGTCCTTCGCAGTTTCCAGCATACCGGATCAGCTTTCGCGACCGTGCGCTACTTTCACCAACACCACCTGCTCTTTCCCCGACGCATCCGTTGCGGGCCGCATCAAGGAGAAATTGTGTGGGGAGAGATGCAGCACCACGATGTGCTGCGAGTTCTCCACCAACCCGCCTACGCGGGGGCGTATGTCTTTGGACGCACCCGTACGACCAAGTCTGCAGATGGAAAGGTCCACATTGTCGATCTGCCCCGCTCAGAATGGGATACCCTTGTGAAGAATGCGCATGTGGGGTACATTACCTGGGAGGAGTTTGAGCGAAATGAGGTACAACTGGTCATGAATAGTCAAGCATATGCACCTGAGCGCTTTTCTCCACCTCGGGAAGGGCCTGCACTCCTGCAAGGACTCATCCTGTGCGGCACGTGTGGAGAACGCATGACGGTGCGCTACCATCAGCGAGCTGGTCAGCGTATTGTGCCTGATTATCTTTGTCAGCATAAAAGCATTGAGCAAGGATGTGCTCCTTGTCAACGCGTTCCTGGTTCCGACCTGGATCGAGCCATTGGAGCGCTGCTCATTGAGCGCATGACCCCAGAAGCCATTGCCCTGACGCTTGCCGTGCAAGACGAACTCATCCAGCGCGCGCAAGAGGCACAGCGCTTGCGTCATTTGCAGGTAGAACGAGCCCAATATGAAGCGGACCTAGCGCAACGCCGCTACTTGAAAGTCGATCCTGACAACCGCCTGGTGGCGACCGTGTTAGAAGCCGAATGGAATACCAAGCTACGTGAATTGGAAGAGGCACGAGCCATCGAAGAACGTCACAACCAGAGCGATCAGCCGGACCGTGAGCACGGAGGAACGCGTCGAGATAGAAGGAACCCCGGAACGCTTTCGCCAATTCTGGATTGATCCTAAGACGACGACGAGAGAGCGTAAACGCGTAGTGCGCCTGGTGATTGAGGATGTGACTGTCCACAAATCCAACCAGATTGTCGCCCATATTCGCTTCAAGGGAGGAGCAACTCAAACGATCACAGTGCCCTTGCCCCTTCCTTTTACGCAATCACGACTGACCGCTCCAGAGATCCTGGCAGCCATGAATCGCTTGCTCGATGAGTATACTGATGCTCAGGTAGCTGAGCACTTAAACCAGCAAGGGTATCGCACTTTTGATGGACTCCTCTTTCAGGGTATCCATGTCTACCAACTGCGTCGGCACCACGGCATTTCAGATCGGTATACTCGATTACGAGCTCAGGGCATGCTGAGCGCAGAGGAACTGGCGAGGAGCTTAGGTGTCTCCGCTCAAGTTATTTGGCGAAGATACCATCAGGGACGCATTGTTGGGATACAGTACAATGATCGTGGATCATGTCTTTTTTCTCTACCGCAGGAGAACCAAACATCATCGCTAACCTTACATTGATAGTGATCAAAGAGACGAGGTGCATTATGCAACGTGATCGTGGGACCAGGGGAGCGTCAGCCCGGCTTTCACGGCATCGTAGTCTCTTTTGAGTCCTTGAGCAAAGCTTTTGAGTTCTGAGGCTCCTTGTGCTTCGACCTTCTCAAGCCAAGCATCCAGGCGTTCTCCCTGTCGCTCTCGCAGCATCGTCGTAAAATCGGTAATCAAGTCATAGGTTTCCTGAATCTGCGGATCAGCCTGACAGAGCTGAAGCAGATACGTTTGTTGCCAGTCCAGACGCTGCTCTTCTTTAAAGGTGATCCAATGAGCCACCTGCGAAGCCGTTGGCAGGCGCTTGGGAGGAGCTTTTACAGGCGCTGCGGTTTCGGGATCGACCTGCTTGAATTTCCGGGCATCTTTCTTCTTCCGAAATTGTGCGAAGAAGCGCACAATTGGTTGATCCGAGCCGGTGTAGCCCAGTTCTTTGAGTTCATGGTGAACTTGTTGAGCATTTCTGACGCCATCGTTCCAGCGTCTGACCAGGTAGTCCTTGTATGGCGAAATGCGCGATTTGTCTTGCCGATTGATACGTGTGCGGGTTGGTGGCTCGGTCATTTTCAGATAATAATAGACAGTTCTGCGGTTGACTCCCACCTGCCGAGCAATATTCGCAGTATCTACCTTTTTCGCGAACAAGTCATGGATCTGGTAATAGCGCTGGATCTGCTCCTGATGGAGTCGCCCACTTTTTTCTTCTTGCCGTTTGCTCATGCCAGCATCCAGGGTGGAAGTTGCTTTGCTTCCTCTTCAGAAAGCGTCTCCGGGGGTTTTTGAACGAGGGTCTTGAGCTGAGCTTGTTTGTTGAGAAAGAAGCCCTTCATTGCTTCCGATAGATTCGACAAGAGATGCCAGCGGTCAGCAACCTGTTGTGCGCCTGGTGCTCCGACTCTCGCCCCTTCTGCGTAGGGGCCACCGCGATCCCGACTGATGATTTCTACACCCTCGTGGGCCTTCAGCCATTTTTCCAGGGTAGCAGCTTCCCGATCAGGCAAGATATCTATCGGTATCCGCCGTTCTAGATCCAGTAAGATCGTTCCGTAGGTTTTGCGTTTACAGAACGAGAAATCATCCACACCGAGAACCCGAGGTGTGGGTGCCTGCTCTTCTGGTTGTGCCTGTATGAGCCGCAGCAGGGTATCAGGACTGGTTGCAAGTCCCATCCCTACCATCAATCGCCGTCCGGCCTCGCCGCCAAGCGCAAAGCCAATGAGCGTATATGTTAGATATCATCAAAGCCCCCTTTCACAAAGGTAACTGGCCCATTCAGACGCATCCACTCCTAAGAAGCTAAGCAGTTTCCTCCAATGGTGCTACCATTGAACATTATCTATCATCCTCTGGAGGAAACTTATGAACGAAATCCGGTGGGAACTGTATCCCCTGGTTGCTACTTCAGAACTTGCACGAACCTGGCTACAGATTCAAATGTATCTTCAGCTTGCTCCAATTATATAGGATGATTTTGCACTGTCAAGTTTGTTCCTACCAAGCATTCTGTACCCATCATTCAAATAAGCTACCCAACATTTGAGCAATGCTGCATCACGCGGATCTGACATTTGGTTAAAATTGTGAATGATCCTCGACTGAGTTCGTACATTCAGCCAGAGCTTTCTCTTGGCACGAAGTGACACTCCTGATATACTGGTGCCAAAACATGCTGAAAGGGGAAGACCAGATCGTGTCATCGTCGGACACAGAAAAGACACTTGCTGCTCGTCCACAGCCTGAGTATCTGCAAGGAATCGTCGAACGAGTGACCTTTCATTCAGAGGAGTCGGGTTACACCATTGCCCGGCTCAAAGTTCCTGGAGCACGCGATCTCGTCACCATGGTAGGCAGCTTCCCTGAGATTCATGCAGGCCAAACCCTCCGGCTCACGGGAAACTTTCGAGAGCATCCCAAATATGGGCAGCAGTTCCAGGTCTTGCACGCGCAAGAGACGAAGCCTGCCACCCTGACGGGCCTGGAGAAGTACCTGGGAAGCGGTCTGATCAAAGGAATTGGACCCATGACGGCCAGGCGTATTGTTGCTCACTTCGGTTTGGATACGCTGGAGATCATTGAGCAATCGTGCACTCGTCTCATCGAAGTTCCTGGCATTGGGAATGGTCGCGTCGAGCGGATCAAGACAGCCTGGGAAGCACAGAAAGCCATCAAGGAAGTGATGGTGTTCCTGCAAGGCCACCAGGTCACGACCACGTACGCCGTGAAAATCTACAAACAGTACGGTGATCAGGCTATCACCATCGTCTCCAGGAATCCCTACCAACTTGCTGCGGATATTTACGGGATCGGCTTCATCACTGCTGATACGATTGCCCGCAATCTAGGAATCGCGCCCGATTCGGACTTTCGGTATCAAGCAGGAATTACCCACGTACTCACAGGAGCTGCCGAAGATGGACATTGCTTCTTGCCCTTTGATGAACTGGTAGAGCGGGTCGTGAAGCAATTGGCCCTGCCGGAGTATCCCGTCGATCCAGCACGGATCACCACGCTCATAGAGCAGATGGCAGAGGCAAAGCTGCTCATCATTGAACAGGGATATGGCGACCTGACAGAGCAACGCATCTGCTACGCACCTGCCTTCTACCATACCGAAGTCTCTCTTGCCAACCGCCTTGCCGCCTTTGCTCACCGTCCCGTCGAGGTCGATCTGCCACGAGTGCAGCGCTGGATCGACGGCTATACCCAGAAGAAAGGGGTCACGCTCTCAGGCGAGCAGCGCCGAGCTGTGGAACTGGCTGCCTCATCACGCCTCATGATCTTAACCGGTGGACCAGGCTGTGGCAAAACGTTCACCACCCGCACCATCGTCGCGTTGTGGAAAGCGATGGGCAAATCCACTCTGCTGGCCGCCCCAACCGGACGCGCAGCGCAACGCCTCTCCGAGATGACCGGAAGAGAAGCCAAAACCATCCATCGACTCCTCGCCTTCGACCCCAAGACGATGCAGTTTCTTCACCATGATGAGAATCCATTGGAGGCTGACACATTGGTAGTTGATGAAGCCTCCATGCTTGATTTGTTCTTAGCTCACTCATTCGTGAAGGCCATTCCCGGATCTGCGCAAGTGCTCATTGTTGGGGATATCGACCAACTCCCCAGTGTTGGTCCAGGAATGGTCTTGCGGGATATGATCGCCTCCGAACAGCTTCCGGTTGTGCGATTGAGTCAGGTTTTTCGTCAGGCTGCAGAAAGTCACATCATCACCAATGCCCACCGGATCAATGCTGGACAACTCCCACATCTCACGCCAACCACCAGGTTCGCCGAGTCCGATTGTTTGTGGCTAGATGCTGCCGAACCGGAACAAGGAGCGGAAGGGATTCGCCATCTCGTCAGTGAGTATCTGCCCAAGCATGGCATTAATCCGGTAACACAGATGCAGGTGCTCTGCCCGGCGACCCGTGGGGAGATTGGCACCCGGCAACTCAATACCATGCTCCAGCACGTGCTCAATCCCCCGCAGTCGGAAAAGCGAGAACTGGTTCGTGGCGGGCAGACTTTGCGTATGGGAGATCGGGTGATTCAGCAGGTCAACGACTACACGCGAGAGGTCTTCAATGGCGATGTGGGGACCATTGCCGCCATTGATCTGGAAGAGCAAGAGGTCGTGGTGCAGTTTGCTGAGCGGCAAGTCCCCTACGATTACGCTGACCTCTCCGAACTGGCGCTGGCCTGGGCGGTCACGGTTCACAAAAGCCAGGGAAGCGAGTATCCGGTCGTCCTTTTCCCCCTGTTCATGTCTCATTACCTGTTGCTCAGTCGCAATTTGTTGTACACCGGTCTCACACGTGCCAAACACCTCGCCATTCTGATCGGTCCCACCAAGGCCATTGGAGTAGCAACGAAACGCGTGATGGATCGGCAGCGCTACACAGCACTCGCAGATCGGCTCAAGGCTGCAGAAAGCCGTCTGTAGATGAGTGATTTTGACAAGCAGTGTGTATCTAGTGTGCAAGTCGGCTACCCAATTCCCAGGAGATATAGCCCCGTGCGAAGCCACCCACAGTAGCTCTTGCCTCCCTTACCGCGCGGTCTTAGACCTGGATGCCCTGCCCTGTCCACCAGAACCAACCCCTCCGGCAACCAGGTCACGCCCGCGATCTACACGCTTGTGCCTCGACTGCCCTAACCACCCCAAGCCACCCCGCCGCAGTCGATCAAAGCGCGTAGTTGTATCAAGGGCCTCTCATAGACGAGCAGAGAGGCACGAGCGCGTACATCTTAGGGTTGCTAACAGTTGACTAAGATCTCTCATTATGCTATATTTTCTTTACCTTTAGGTACACTTTTGAGTGTACCTTTTACCCGAAGTATCGGGTTTAAACCTCTGTCCTATATGGGTGGAGGAGCCGTGCTGCGGTTGCCACGGCTAGCCCTTCGGGGCCATCTGCCTTCGGGCAGGAGAGCGTACAGTTCTTCTCTCATGCTTCGAGCATGTGCGGATAGTTGTATGTTTTAGCAACGGTACAGACGGACCAGCAAGTGGAAGCTCTCAGGGCTCCTCTGTTTTTCCCATGTATTGGGTGTCTGCTGCCTCTCGGAGTTACCTACTGATGCTTGTTCAGGATCGCCTTGCGCCGATCGTACAAGTATCCTAGCAGTGAAGCCACTTGCATCCCGGTAAGATACTCTGTCCCAGTGGGCGTTTGTACCTTGAGCACCTCATCGTGCCACAGAAACGTGCATGAACCGAGCCGGATTCCTTGCGGCGAAGGATGGACATCTTGCATATGGGCGTTGAGGGCCTCATTGTCGGATAAGCTCCCTACTGCAGCAATTTGCAATTCATCTGCGACCGCTTCCAACTTTGCCAGGGTCAAGGCATCAGTAGCACCAAGATAGCGCTTGTGTTGTTTTCCATACGCCTTGCGGTAAGCATACCAGTACAACAACGAGGGCTGATCCTCGTTGCGCTTTTTCTTCTCCTCCTGGCGAGCCGTAAAATGCCCGTGCTTGCTTTTGAAATGAAAGGAGGTCTGCCTGGCCAGCCAACGAAACCAAGCCGGGGAATCTGGTTCACACTCCTGTCTTCCACTCTCAGGATCATAGATGAAGTAGTCTTTGCCGTTTTCAAGCAGTTCGATCACCGTGTTCAGGCGTACTTCTCGTGCCTGTGTCATCGTGGTCCTCTCTTTCATTTGGGTAGCTTGTGATCTAAATAGCTACCTACCATTTGCTTCTTCCTAACTACGCTTGTAATCCTGGATCGTTTCGGCTTCCACCTCTCCGCTGCTCACAATCAGCGATGAGTTCATGGATAAACCTGATGCGCTTTCTTTCTGCCCCAACAATCGCGCTGCGACCTGTTTTGTGCTGCTGAGCCTCCTCCAGGCGCTTTTCATGGGCACCAAGCGTCTGTCGCAATGTATCCAACGCTTCAACAGTTCCAAGCTTTGCCAGCTTCTCTAGCTCGTAGTTAGAAAGTCCCTCTGGATTAAAGATTAAGGCGATATCTGGTGCCTCTGGTGCTGGGACGTGCTGCAAGGCAGCACGGCATGCCTCCTCTCCCTCTCGGTCGCTATTGACCGCACATCTCTCAATGGGAGTCATTGGAACCTTCGAGGTGATAGGGAGCGTATTGGTCCCTTCGTGCAAAAGTTGGGCCTTCTCGCCGCCAATGAACATTCCACAGCGTTCACAATGGAGTCTGTGAGGACATGTCACGTAGAGTTGATTGCCACAATACATTGGCTCGCCATCGGCATCATAGCCAATGAACCAGCGGAGTGCAGGCAACCCTTGTGCGGCTGCCTGCACATCAACGATTCCTTCGACAATTCTGCTCACATCATCCGCGTCGCGGACAATATGATGTAGTAGGATCGGATCTTGCCGAGCATACCGCCTAATCGTCTTTGTGTCTGTATGTCCTGCGTACTCGGCTAAATCATCAAGGCTGACCCCTCGGCTTCTCAGGAGTGTCAAACGTGAACTACGCCCTCTGTGTCCAGTAATTCTTCCCTTTGCATCTTCGATGTCCACCCCAGCCTTCGCACAAAGGGAGGGGATTAAGGAGTAATTGATGAAAGTATTTCCGACCCGTGCATCTCTGTAGCAAAAGAGATAGTCCACCTCCTCACGGTCCTTGCGGTCGAGAAGCTTTCTCTGGTTATGGGGGCGTTCTCTCTTCCAAGCGTTGATCGCTTCGGCAACGTAGTCTGGAACCCAGATCCAAAATGGACCACGATTTTTACCGGATGGAATATGGAGATAGTGCAGCTTGAGTAAATTCTCCTGCACCTCACCCTGCGTGCTGAAGCTGTTGATATTACGCACAACGAGTCTCTCCACAAGGTGATCGTCCTCATCAAGCATATCAGGAGTCCAGTCTGCTCGTAGGCAGTCCAGTCTCAAACGAGCAATCTCGTTAGGACGACGCGCTGATGTGACCCATAGAAGACCGAGGGCTCTGTAAAAGCTCAGCGGATACTGTGCCCCCGAGGGCAGGTCGCTTTGAGAGAGCGTCGCTGCTGCAATGGCGAGCTTTGCCCAGGTGCGCAGGTTGATATCTCTTAGAGACGCTACATCCACTGCCTTCTTGATGTGGTTTGGCGTCGCTAGTACGTCTTGAGGAGAGAAATCAAGCTGGATTTTGCGGGCTGGCGCACCAGTAACTGCATGAGGGCGCTTGGTGAGATCAGTGAAGTAACGCCGAAGAGGAACCAGATAGCTCAGGATTCCCGTCGGACCAAAGACCTTCCCCAATTCTCCTTTGCGCTCTAGAATGTGACGGCCTTTGTCATTCCCATATTGGCCCTTTGTCCAGGTGCAGAGATCGCTCCGAAAGCGCAGGGCCAGGTCCTCTGTCCATTGCTCAGGGGTATGTACCTCTGGGGCATACTGGAAGAGCCAGCGGCCTATGGAGAGAAGACGCAATGCGTAATCTCGACGAATGTGAGGAGTCAGGTCTACAGCTTGTTCATACCAGGCTTGGCACCAGGCATACCACTCGTTTGCCATGCCAGTACTATCCAGGTGGCAGGGAACGAAAAGCACCTCTCTTGGAGGGAGTGGGAGCGCATTGAGATGCTGGAGACTCGCGGTGATCTTGCGACAGGTCTGGCGCATCACCCGATTTTCTGCTGCGATATCAACGATGAGTTCATCAGTGATGTCTTCTAGATAGGGAGATCGGTTCAAAACAAAGAGCATACTCAAGCATCGCCGAAGTCGTTCCAGACTGGTTTGTCCATCTTTGTACCCCTTTCCCATCAGGGTATCAATGACTTTTTGACATTGCTGTGCAATGAGTTCCTTGCCAAAGTAGGCACGTGCCGTCTCTGTGATATTGATCCAGAGTCCAGCCTGCCGGAGATCAGTCACCCCGCCAAGAAGATAAGCAGCATCCATCACAGTCATATGGCAGCATTCCATCTCTCCATGTTTTGCTCTGAACTGAGCTGGCGTTGAACACAACGTCTCCATCCATTCTTCAGAGGACCAACTCCAAAATATTTTGCCGTAGCGATGCATCTCACGATGCATGATACGCTGGACGGCTGGGATTCTCTTTACGCTTCGTCCATGATGACGGAGATGGTAGGCATCAGCAATGGGCAGGTCAAGGCGAGAAAGAATGGTGCGGGTAGCGTCAGATTCTTTGCTGCGAGTACTCATTGGATTACGATCTGCACAGTGGGCAATGGCCCAGCGCTCTTCTTCTGTGAGCGGATTTCGGTCGTAGCTCTCAGGAAGAATGGGTATATGCCAACTCGTCTGAGGTGAGTATGCTCCTATCTGATGTTGATTACTGATCATGGGAAAACTCCTGTTCAAGTGTTTGCTCAACCAACGCTCGAATGGGAGCATCGAAGAGTTCGACTTTCGCGCGAATACGCCTACTCAGCTCACTTGGTGCTAAGTGGAGATACAGGCGTGTTGTCTCAGTGCTCTTATGTCCGGCAAAGAGCGCGATATCGTCCAGATCCACACCTGCTCTCTTGAGGATGGTACAGCGCTGGTGACGCAAAGTATGAGGCGTGAGAGCCGATAATCCAACTTGTGCACGCACTCGTTCGATGATCTCATCGAATGCTCCGATGACCAGGGGGCGGCCTGGATTCCTTGTCGATTCTGACAAAAAAATGGGACCAGTGTCCTCACCATCATAAGCAGTGATGAGCGCACGGCGGTTGCCTTCAATGTAGTGACGCACCAGATGCAAAACAAAGGCTGAGACAGGAACGTGCCGCATGCGCCCGTTTTTCGTGATCTCTGGGCGAATAGCCACAATTCCACGCGCCCAATCAATATCGTCCACCCGCAACGACATCAGTTCTTCTCGCCGCAGAGCGGCATCGTAGGCAAGCAAGATCATGGCTTTGGTACGAGCGTCTTCGTTCAAAAGAACATGGTGTACAAATTGTTCCCAGACCTCATCAGATGGCACCCAAGGTAAGCGCTTTCTTGGGCTGGCTGGTCCACGTTCTGGTCGCCGTCCATCCCGACCATCGTTTCCACGTGCAATGGGGTTGATGGGATCGGAGCGCAAGTTTTTGCGGATGAGAAAGTCGTAAAACAGACGACTGGCGACGACACGCAGCGCAATGGTATTGTCTGAGAGCCTGCGTCCTGGGAGGTGGCGGATCTTTGTTTCATCCTCGATCATCCCTCCTCGCCCTCGTTTCTTTGGTCCCTGCTGCTTGAGTTTGGTGATGTATCTATCCAGATCAGCCTCGTCAGCTTCAAGAACGCGTTCGGGGTCAACTTCTGAGAAGTAGGCAAGGAGGTCTTCAATGGCTCGTGCGTACGCATCGACGGTTTTGGGGCGTTTTCCCTTGAGTTTCAATCGTTCTGTGAAAGATCTGGCGGCTTGGTGGGCTGCAACGCGAGGGTAATGTTCCCACTTTACCTCTTGAAGGTCCATATCTCCTCCTAGATTAGATGTTTTTTTCTCGTAAGCTTCTTAAGAGAGCCTACGGTATCGCTGTTCTCATATGTTGAGAACGCGCAACTAGAAAGAATGTCTGGGGAGCATCCTGAAATTGCTATATTCTTATCCAGAGCATCATCCTAGCTAACATCTAACACGATTGATGCTTATGGACGTTCGCTCAACGACTTTCTGGCCTTTTGCCAGCGGTCGGAGATTGTCCCTGAAACCATCGCCCGCGAGCAGGTGGCTCTTTACGTCCAGGATCTGGCTCAGCGTCCCAATCCAAAGGGAACCAAACTGCTCTCCATCGAGAGTGGCCGAGGGCTCTCCAACTCGACGATGCATCAGCGCATCACCGTCTTACGTTTGTTTTGCGACTCGCTCGTTGAACAGCAACTTCGCCAAGACAACCCCGTTGGCCGTGGCCATTACGTTCCTGGGAAAGCCTTTGGAGGGGCAAGAGATCGTGGGTTGCTCCCCCGTGTCAAGGCCGGTGTCATAACGAGCCGGTTGAGAATTGGCTGCCCTAGTAAAACGAACTCCAAAGAACAAAAATTCAGAAGTGTCGGCAAACAAACGCCGACCAAACTGCGCCAGG
>JAABUZ0100005226.1_pt1 | contig 17193 bp, 12 predicted proteins | sample 5562091 | NCBI WGS metagenome assembly JAABUZ01 (sample SAMN12813069, study PRJNA571459) | rock metagenome | isolation source: Antarctica rocks | place: Antarctica: Victoria Land, Linnaeus Terrace sud | collected 2015-12-21
CCGCGGAATTGGGCCGCATTGCCGAAAAGTATCTGGCAGTCGAACACCTGCATCTAGGCATCGCGGGTACGTTTGCGGGCGATGCCCCTGGAGAGCACCTGCTCATCGGCGTGTAGCCGCCGATGAGCTGCGATTCGCTCCAGTAGGGCGCCTTCCATCGGCGATGACTACCCGCCGGTACTGCTGGTTTCCAGTTCCCGCTCCTGGATATCGGTGGACCCCGCCGCAGGCGCGGATCTGCTCTCGGATGGCGCGGCACGGCCGAGAATTTGGCAGAAGAGATCACGATAGCGACGCGCGACCTGCCACCACGCCATCTCCTGACCGTACTTTCGTGCCTGTTCCTCTACATACGCGCGAAGATTCGGGTTGCCGAGTAATTGATCGACTGCATTTGCGATGGATTCCCCATTCCGGAACTCTGCCAGGAGACCGCGGCTCTCGGCCAGCGCTTCGGTGGCATAGAGATATGGAGTGGAAACAATTGCTTTGCCACAACCGAGCGCATACGCGAGGGTGCCACTCGTGATCTGGTAGCGCGACAGATACGGGGTCACATAGATGTCGGTCGCCGTGAGGTACCGGACCAGTTCTGTCTGGCTGAGGTATCGATTGACGAAGCGGACATTCCTTTGGACGCCAAGCTTGCGTGTCAGGGCGATGAGGTCGTTCCGGTACGCTTCGCCACGCAACTTTCGTATTTCTGGATGGGTTTCACCGATGACGAGGTACAGCAGGTCCGGGTATTTTTTGGCAAGGACTGGCATTGCCTCAATGGCGTATTCGATGCCTTTTCCCTCATTAATGAGCCCGAATGTCGAAAGGATGCGGTGGCCGGTCAGCCCAAGCGCTCGCTTTGCCGTATCCAGCTTCGGTTGCTGGCGGGAACTGTACACGGCGGGCACGCCGTGGGGAATCTGATGGACCTTCTGCATGGCGGCTTCATCGAGACCGTAGTCTTCCTGAAGCAGTACTTTGGCGATATTCGCCATGACCACAATACCTTGAGCCCGGCGCCCGATGGCTTGAAACGTTTCTTTCATGAGATCATTCGGATGCGGGGTCACGGAGTGGAGTGTCACCACGACGGGCTTCTGGAGAACTGATAACATGGGCGCCAGGTAATCCTCTTCGAAATCGTTCTTCCAGACGCCAAATTTCCCAAAGTCATGTTGCACGGAGACGATATCAACCGTCCGTGATCGATTGAGTTGGTGCGCGACGTTCAGATACGACTCGGGGCTGCCCTCTTCCATTTCGTACCGAACGAGGGGCTCGTAGTCATACGACTCGGCGGATCCGTTGATCGCGGCAATGCGGATCCGTACCGGTTCTTCAAGTCCGCGCAGGCCGTCGGTCAGATCGCGGGTAAATGTGCCAATGCCGCACTCACGCGGGGGAAATGTACTGACCACCGTAGCGGTAATGTCGCATGGAGTTCGTGGAGGCATGGAACGCCTTCCTTTCTCAAATCCAGGCCATCGCCTGGCCTTCTTTTCGTTCGTCGGCGACTCGTTGAGCATAGCCAGAGGCTCGGAAAGCCAACAGTGGATCGACCGCTGCACCCAGTTCTTCACGAACGCTCGCGCATAATGGACGCACGTCTGTCTCGAACGCGTCCACCAGCACCCGATGTGCGCCGATCACGTCCCCCGCGGCCTGCTGGCACGCCAGTTCCTTGCGATTTACGAGCAATGCCTTGGCGTAAGCCTGTTGTACGTTCAGGACGGAGAGGATCATGGCGGGGATCTTCGCCTCCACGTTGTGCGACTGGTCGATCATGTAGGCGATCTGTGACGAAGCGTTAAGACGTTCTTCTTCGGCAACCAGTTCGTTGAAGATGAGGAACAGTTCCATGGGATTAATGGTGCCGACCATGAGGTCGTCATCTCCGTATTTGCGGTTATTGAAGTGAAAGCCGCCGAGCTTTTGCTCTGCCAGCAAGTATGCCACGATATGCTCAACATTCACACCCTGCGCGTGATGCCCGAGATCTACCAGTACCTGCGCCCGGTCGCCCAGCTTTAGGCTCGTGGCGTACGCCATGCCCCAATCGGCCAGGTCTGTATGATAAAAGCCAGGTTCGTAGAATTTATATTCGATCAGCATGCGCATGTCTGGCGGCATCGCCCGGTACATGATCGCGAGGCACTCTTCCTGCCATGCCTTGCGACGCCGGAAGTCGCCCTGCCCGGGGTAATTCGTCCCATCGGCAAACCAGAGGCTCTGAACGTGCGAGCCCACCTTGGTTCCGATCTCGACGCACTCGAGCAGGTGCTCCACAGCGCTTTGCCGAATTGTCGCATCCTCGTTCGTAATGCTTCCAAACTTATATGCGTGTTCCTGAAAGACGTTGGGGTTGATAGCGCCGATGCGCATGCTTCGATGTCGGGCATGCTCTTGCAGTTCGCTGAAATCGTCCACCTTATCCCACGGAATGTGAATGGCGACGGCGGGACAGATGCCCGTCAACTTGTGGACGAGCGCGGCATCGTCCAACTTTTCGAACGGGGTGCGGGGTACACCAGGCTGTGGAAAGACCTGGAAACGGGTGCCGGAGTTGCCGTACCCCCACGACGGCGTTTCGACTTCCTGTCGTAACAGGCGTGTCCGGACGTTTTCGACGTTGACACCCCGTTGGGACAACTCATCAGCAAGTAGACAGTATGCGTCCGAGTGTTCAACGTCCACGACGCTCCTATCCTTTCTCTTTGACCAGTGGCGGGACCACACAGGCGGGCTCGCCAGGTGTCTGGACTATCCTGACGATGTTCATAGTCGTCAAGGTCCGCGCGACGCGGTTGACGCGTGGAAGTGTCTGCGATACGCTCGCACAGGCGAGGTGCAGAGGAAACGAGGGAGCAACGTGCGACTGGACGTTCTGCTCTCCGGTCTCCATGTGCTGAATTCGCCAAGCACAACCGGCGTGGACATCACGGCAATATCGTACCACTCAGGCCGACTGCGACCCGGTGCGCTGTTTGTCGCCATCGCGGGAGCGCACGTGGACGGTCGTGATTTCATCCCCGATGCGCTGGCGCGGGGGGCAGCGGCAATTGTGTCAGAGGAAGCAACGTTGCTTCCGTCACTCGTCCCATGTATCCAGGTGCCAGACGCTCGACGCGCGTTGGCTCATCTTTCCGCCGCATTTTTTAGTCACCCTTCGGAACAGTTGTGCCTGACTGGTGTGACAGGCACGGATGGAAAGACATCGGCAGCCGAACTCATTGGGCAGGTGCTCGAATCAAGCGGTCTACCAACTGGCCTGATGACGTCGGTGACGCTACGCGCCGGAGGCCACGAAACCCCGAACCTGACACGACAGACGACGCTCGAGGCGCCGGAACTACAGGAAAGCCTGGCAGCAATGGTCGCCGCTGGACGACGGCATGCGGTCATCGAGGTCACATCCCATGCGCTGGCACTGCACAAGGTGGAAGCGTGTGCTTTTGACATTGCTGGTATTACCAACATTACCCGTGATCACCTTGATTTTCATGGCTCGTGGGAGGCGTATGTCGCGGCGAAGGGCCGCCTGCTTGAGTTACTCGCGGAACCTGGCGCCAGGGCCGGCGACCGAACCGCCATCTTGAACAAAGATGACCCCGGCTGCCGCTCCCTCATCCCGCGCGTACCGCCCTCGGTGCGCACGTTGACCTACGGTGTCGATTCCGGCGCCGATGTGACGGCACTACTGGTTGAGTTGACGCCCAGTGGTTCGACATTCCAGCTGTGTACCCCATGGGGCTCTTTAGCAGTCCACATCCCGTTGGTCGGACGCTTCAACGTCTCCAATGCGCTTTTGGCCGCCTGTGCCTGTCTCGTCCAGGGAGTGTCACTCGATGCTGTCGCACGTGGGCTGGGCTCCGCGGTTCCGGTTGCGGGGCGCATGGATCGTGTGCGGGAAGGACAGCCGTACGAGATTGTGGTGGATTATGCCCACACGCCTGACAGCCTACAAAACGTACTCACCATCCTGCGGCAGACGGCAGGGAGCGGACGTCTCGTGGTGGTCCTCGGCTCTGCCGGTGAACGCGATGTTGAAAAGCGACCGCGCATGGGCGAAATTGCCGTCCGCATCGCTGACCTGACTATCTTCACGACCGAGGATCCGAGGTACGAAGACCCGGTCTTCATCATCGAGCAACTCGCGGAAGGTGCGCGTGCTATGGGGAAGCGCGATGGGAGCGATTTTTTCATGGTTGAAGACCGGCGAGCTGCCATCGCTCTGGCATTAGATTATGCACAACCCGGGGATGTCGTGTTACTGGCTGGAAAAGGACATGAGCAAAGCATTATTGTTGGGAACACGCCGGTGCCGTGGAACGACCACACCGTGGCGGCCGAACTCGTGCGGGCCCGTATGGCATGACCAACAGTATGGACACTGGGTGTGTTGGCTGTCCCACAGCGGCGGTGCGAGCCGGTCTCGATGACGCTATCCATGGGGAATCATATGCTACTCCCTCGACACGCCCTTTCCAAACGACGGGTGAGGAACCGTGTCAGCAACATTGCGCGACACATGCACCTGAGCCGACGAGGCACGGTCACGCGGGAAGCAGCGAACAGGACGATGCTCTTGGGCGCATGCTTCAGCTCCTCATAGCAAAAGCGCCGCCGCGATGACAGGTGATGACCGAACGCGTGCCCTGGAGCGCCGTCTTGACCACCAGACGATATTGAATAGCGTGACGCTCGCGCTCAGTTCGTCCATGGATACGCCCGAACTGCTGACACTGATGGCACGGTCAGCACTGCGTTTGGCTGACGCCGGTTCCAGTAGCATCTTTGTGGACGATGGCCTGGGCCTGAGGCGAGCATCACGGGCGTGCATTGACGAGGGTGGAGACTTCGCCAGCACACGCGACGATGATGATGATGATGATGATGAAACAACGGTTGCCCGGGCGGTCTACCGGGACAATGCGCAAAAATATGGGGACGCGCAGGGCTTGATCAGTACCGACTACGGCGGGACTGAGGCACTGCCCATCGTGGTGCTGGGCGTGCCTGTCCGTTACAAGCACAGGATCATGGGAGCCATGTGCGTTGCCTCACCATCTGGTGGGGGCTTCACTGCGTCCGATATGGCACTCCTGACTGTTCTGTGTAGCCATGCGGCTCTGGCTCTGGAAACCGCGCGGCTCGTTGACGAGGAACGGCGGAGGGCGCACCAGGCGTTGACGCTCCTCGCCGCCGCAAATTCGAGCGGCGCAACGCTCGCACTCGATGATGTGCTCAATGAGATCGTGACCACAACAGCTCGCCTCACCGGCGCTGATCGCTCCAGTATTCTGTTGCTCGATGGCCAGTCACGTCTGTTGCATCCCGCCGCCCTGTTCAATATGGATCAGAACTTCGTACAGCGGTGGCGGCGGCAGGAACTTCCATTAGAAGGCGAACCGCTATCCTTCGAGGCGATCACCTCAGCACAACCGGTGGTCGTACGAGATGCTGAGCACGATCCACGAACCAATAAAGGTGCGGTTCACCTCTTTGGAGACAAGTCGATGTTGGTGGTGCCGATGTTCTCCAAGGGCGAGGCAATTGGCACGCTCTGGGTCAACCACGTACGCCATCACTACGACTTCACCGACGATGATATTCGCATTACGATGGCGATCGCTAATCAGGCTGCGCTCTCCATCGTGAACGCGCGGCTGTATCACGAGAGTCAGCGGCAGCGCGAACAATTGGCGACCCGACGGCTCACCGAAGTGGCAACGGTGCTGGGGGTTTCCACAGAAATAGCTTCGATACTCGACCTGGATGTCATGCTTGACTCGGTCGTAAGGAATGTCCGGAAGGTGATGGGCGCCAACTCGTGTCGCCTGTATCGGATTGTTGAAGCTGGCCGTGAAATTATGCTTGTCGCCGAGTCACACACAAAGGATGGTCTGTCACCAGATGCAATGGCTGCGCTTAGGCCGCATGTCCTACGGAGTATGTCCGCGCGGGAACCAATGTTGCTGCATCCGGTGCCGGGGAGGGACGCGTCACAGGATCAAGCTGCTCTCTGCGTTCCTTTGATCGCTCGTGACCGCGTGCTTGGTTCTCTCTGCATCCACGTCGCCGGCGAACATGCGTTTCCTCCAGACGAGCAGCAACTCCTCATGGCATTCGCCAATCATGCCGCGGTGGCGATAGATACCGCCAATCTTGTGGAACGATTAGAACGTCGCGTGCAGGAGCTGTCGGGCCTGCATGAGCTTTCAACGACGATGGTTGCGCTACCCGCGCTGGGACAGACTATCGGACATGTGTCCGCCAAACTGGGCGAACTCCTCGACGTCCAACACTGTGCCATTTTAATGTACGACGGGAACAGTGATGAAGTGGTGGCACAAGCACCGGCTCATGGTCTCACTGATCAACAGGTGAATCGCCTTCGTTTCAGGCTGGAAGAGGGCATGGCTACCACACATGTGTGGAAAACGGGACATCCGTACCTGAGTAACGCGGTCAGCATTGATGAAGGACATTCGCGGCAATGGGTGCATGAGTTTCAGGAAGAAACGCTTCTGCTGGTGCCGATGCGCGCGGGCGCCACGACCATTGGCGTGATCCGCGCCGCGAACAAGCGTCATGGAGGGTTCACGCACGATGACGTGCGTTTGTTGTCGATTTTCGCGACGCAGGCGGCTTCGATTGTCTCAAATGCCGTCCTTTATGACCGGGTCAACAGGGAACGTGCCCACCTCGATGCGATTCTTGAGCGGACATCTGATTCGATTTTTGTGTTTCGCCTCAATGGCACGCTGTTGCGCATGAATCGTGCGGCCGAGACGCTGTTCGGCGGCGAACCGGAAACAACCGACTGTTCGGACTGCACCCGACTGTTCCGTTGCCGGGACGTGGGAACCAGTGTGTTGTGCGCGCAAGCATGCATGATTCAGCAGGTTGCACGGCAGCGCAACGCGCTACCGTACCTCGAGCATCGTGTGGTGGGCCGCGATGGTAGGGAACTCGATGTGACCTCCAGTTACACCTACATCGAGCAACAGGGTGCCGAAGAGCCGTGTGTTGTGGTCATCACACGGGACATCAGCAAGCTGAAAGAGGTCGAGCGCCTCAAAACCGACTTCGTGTCGATGGTGTCCCACGAACTCCGGACTCCGCTCGCCCTGATCAAGGGCTTTGCCTCCACGCTGTTGCGCCTACGGGATAGTCTCGACAGATCGACAGAGCTCAAGTTCTTACAGAATATCGACGATGCCTCCGACCGTCTCACCCGCCTCATAGACAACATCCTCAATGTGTCTCGAATAGAATCTGGTAGCTTTAAAACCAATCTTCAACGTGTACGAGTTACTGAACTGGTACAAAGAACGGTTTCTTCATTTCGTTTTCAGACCCACGACCATCGCGTAGAATGTGATCTTCCAGAGCCTTCGCCGGTTATCTTTGCCGACCGCGATCAGATTGAGCAGGTCTTGCTGAATCTTCTGACCAATGCGGTAAAGTACTCTGCGAAGCATGGCACGATAGCCATACGGGTTCGGGAACAAGATGCGGGTGTTGAGATCAATGTCCATGACGAAGGGCCCGGCATTGGAGCGGGCCAACTGACCCACCTGTTTGACAAGTTTTACCGGGGTGACAGTGCGGCAACACATCGAGCACCCGGAACGGGCCTCGGGCTCTACATATGCAAAACGATCATCGAAGCACACGGGGGAAACATAGAGGTCGAGAGTAATCAGGACCAGGGAAGTACGTTCCGGGTGCTGTTACCCCACAGCGCAGTTGCTCACGATGGCGATCCACCGGGCAGCCATTGATGGGCTGAAAGGGAGCATCGTGCCAAGCGCGACTATTCTGATTGTTGACGATGAGCCTGGCATCGTGGATATCGTCCGTGTTAATCTTCTTGCGGAAGGGTATGCCGTGGCCGGAGCGAGCACTGGCAAGGAAGCGCTTGCAAAGGTGCGTGCAGAGGCACCCGATCTCATCATCCTGGATGTGATGCTTCCCGACATTAGTGGCTGGCAACTGTTAGAAGTACTCGAAGGATCCACGTCTACCGCGGGTATCCCGGTCATCATACTGACCGCGCGCGCGAGCGACGAAGATATGCTGCATGGGCTCGAACATGGTGCGGTGGAATACATTACAAAGCCGTTCTACCCGGAGGACCTGGTGGCCAGTGTCAAAATAATTCTCGATGTCTTTGATCCCTCGCTTCGTCAGGACTACCGCCACCAGTTGATCGCCAAACGAAAGCGACTGATGTCCGGACTTGGAAGGCAGTCATGACAGCCGAGGCAAGGACCATTCTTGTGGTCGAGGACGAACCAGGGTTTAGCCGAACTTCTTCGGGTGAATCTGGAGAATTGTGGATTTCGTGTCCTGGTGGCCTATGATGGTCTGGCTGGCCTCGATCTCTATCGTCGTGAGCATCCCGATCTCGTCACGCTCGATCTCGGGCTCCCCGGCATATCTGGCTTTCGACTCATCAAACTGTTCAAGCACAGCCCTCCTACGCCTGTGCCCGTCATCGTGTTGACCGCCCTGGATTACTCAGAAGCCGAAGAAGCGGTGCGATCTGGCGCCGACGACTTTATGTCGAAACCATTTGGACCCGACGAGTTGGTGGAGCGTGTGCGGTATTTCCTTGAACCGGGGTCGTAGGAAGGCATGCATACTCGCTGAGGCTCAGTGTCATCCGTGGGAAGAAACGTAAACTGCTATTTCCGGTTCTGCACGCGACACTGACCGTGGCCCGCCGGGTCTCGTACACTACATCCGTGCGTCCTTTATCTGAATGTGCGCGGCATCATGAAAGGGCCATCATATGGGACCGTCGCTTGCGAGAAGAGTCATTCTGATTGTTGAGGACACCGAGTCAATTGCTGAGTTACTTCGCGAGGTTCTGGCTGAGGAGCCAACATATCAACCGGTGATCGTCGGCGATGCTGTCCGTGCCCTGGAAATTGTGGCGTCGGTAAAAGTCGACCTCATCCTCCTGGATGTGATGCTTCCGGGTATGAATGGCATTGAACTCTGCGAACGCATACGGGCCAACGAACGGACCAAACATGTCCCCATGCTTTTTCTCACGGCTGATACGACAGCCATCCGTGAGCTTGACAGCAGAGGCATTCACGACCATTTGCTCAAACCCTTTGATCTGGAGGAGTTGACCCAGTGGATTGTACGTCTCCTGGAGCGCGATGCTGAGTGATTGCTCGGGATCAAGACGTTTGGTGGGTCGCACGAGGCCCCATCATCCTGCCAACACTGCTCGCCCGTTGACTCTACCACGTGTGCTGGCTACACTGTTTCATGGACAGGCTAGTATCTGCGGCACAGATTATCCGTGTGCATGACACCACACGCGCACCGGCAGCCGCATGGAAAGACCTTGGTTGCCCTGGGTGATGATGTTGATAAGAGAAAATGCTCCTGCTAGACCGTCGGTCGATTCTCGATGCTACCTATGAGGCATCGATCCGGCACGGACACGTTTCAGTTCGATCGCTGCCGATCGACGGACGTGGTAGTAGGACTTTCGTGTACGGGCTCCCCGTGCCGGTTGATGCACGCGCTACTGACGAGACCTACCAGATGTCGTCCCACCGGTGTACCTCTATATCGTTCTCGGGAGAATTCATAGACCCAGGATGTGGAGCACGGCCGGTCCCGCCTCACCCAGGTTACCTTACGTCGGTGCCGACGAGATACTCTGCCAGTCCATCTACGTGCTCGACCGCACTGCATGAAGGAAAAGGAGTATCTCATTGGCCGACCAGGATTTGGAGAATCAACAGGAAGCGACCACCGGCGTCGCGCCTGAGGTTGAACAGGGCACCGCAGCGACAGCATCGCCGCAGGCGAGACGTTCGAGAAATCGACGGAGGCCGCCAATAGGGAAACCTCACGACGACGTTTCCGCGCGTCGTGAGGAGCCCGCGACCGCGCGTGGGGCGCTGGATATTGCTACGGAGACCCAGCTGACCGCGGCGGCAAGTGGTGAATTGGCGGTGCTGCCAACACCTGGTGCGATAGCTACGCGGCGTCGCCATCCCCGTGTTCCCCAGATTGCCGGAACAGTGGCGCAGCCGGACGTCGTGCGGGATGAGCCGGGTTCGGTGACAACCGAGCCTGTGGGTATGCACGAGACTCCTGGTGCTTTGGGCAATACGCTTCCCACGCATCAAGACGAAATCGACGCACCAGAGCCGGTGCCCGCCCCCCTGTCGGAACCGGTTGCATCCGCGCAAGCGGCCAAGGCGATGGTGGATACCTACGAGCGTGACTCAGCGAACGTGCCTGTCGCCATAGACGTTTCAGACAGTGCGCCGGACGCGACGACGGGATCGACTGACGCGTTATCGACGACCGCGACCCTGCCCGGTACTTGGCATCCCGAGGGACGTGACGACGTCGATGATGGTGGGCCGCCCATGGTGTCCGCTACTGCGAGCAGGACCGCCGTCGACTCGTTTACCGCAGATGTGCCAACTGATGTGCATGCCGCAGCGGAGGGAGCCATGCCTGCGGTCGCCGAGCTTCGCCACCCGAGGCAGACGGAAGCCGCGGACGCCGGGGTACGTCGCCCGCCGGTCCTGGTTGCTCCTCCTCGCGAGGCGCAGCGCCGACGCTCTGCGGGATGGATGCCTTCGGTGCGGCCAGCGACCATCGGTCCGGCCACCACACCGAGGACACCTGTTTCCCCGTCTGACCCTCTACCACGGTTCACCACGCGTTCCCAGGCAGCACATGAACTTCCTTCGCTCGTTGGCGAGGAGATAGAACGTACGGTTTCCTTAACCAATGGCAGCCAACTGCCACCTGCCTCAATCGAAACATCCGCTGTGACGACAGCGCCTGACCCAACGATGGCGGAAGAGATCAGCGTACGTCAGATTGATGCGATTTCGACCGGTGCCGTTCGTGACGGGGTTCAGGAGGCAGCCTATGAAGATGAGATGCAAACTCGCCGTCGGCCGGATCGGCGAGGTGGTGGATCACGCGGTGATCGATATGGACGGCAGCGTGACGAGCGTATGGAAAACGTGGCTGCTGCTCCGGTATCTTCGGTAGCTCCACCACCGGCGGCACATCTATCTGCTCCCGTGGCGCCTGCAACCGCGACCCGGCATGCTAATTCAACTCCGCCAGTGCGTCAGGATGAGCAACTCAGGCGCGTCACATCACCCGCCCCAGCGATGCCAGAAGCGCCTGCGATTGGCTTTCGCCCGGTGGTGGACCTCTCGCCGATGCGTCCGCCCTTTGAGGTGGATACAGATGCCGCCATTTTCGATGTGGGCGGGCAGACCCAGTTACAACATGACGACAATGGACGAGGCAACAATTCCGGGCGGCGGCGCGGGCGAGAACGCTTTACCCCTCGCGGACAGGGGGTTGTACATCACGAACCGACGCGCGTGTCACCGTCCCAGCCGCCCGAGAGCCGGTCTGTCGCTCCGATTCCTGAAAGGATCGTGAGTACACCGGTGAGTGCTTCCGCAGCACATCCACCTGTTGAGGAACCTACCGGGGAACTGGGGCTGTTGCTCAGGGGTATGGATCACATACAACAGCGGCAGACGGAGCGAATTCTTGCCGCTCTTCGGCAGACGCCAGTGTTTCCACCCGTGTCTCCTCCTCAGGCGCACCTTGAGGAGCGGATAGGCGTTTTTGTTGATGTCGCCAATATGCTCTATGCTGCCCGCTACTTGAATCGTTGGATCGATTTTGGTCGTCTGCTGGATCGCCTCGTCGCCGGTCGGCGACTTGTGCGAGCCCAGGCGTACAGTCCCACCGACCCCGACCCAAATGCCGAGCAAAGTTTCCTGGCCCCCGTTCGTGGTCAGGGGTACCGGGTGACGACGAAACACTATCGCACGTTTTCCAGTGGGGCCAAGAAGGCAGATATGGATCTGGACATCTGCATGGACATTGTAAGGATCGTAGATGCACGGGCCGTCGATTGCATCGTGCTCTGCAGTGGCGACGGTGACTTCATGCCCGTCATCCAGTATTGCTACGATCATGGTGTTCGGGTAGAGATCGCCGCCTTCGCGGAATCGACACACGATGAATTGAAGGTATTTTGCGACAAGTTCATTAATTTGTCGATGATGGACACTGTTCCTACCAATCGTTAGAAGGAGCTGGTCCTGAAACAGAATATCTGCGAGTAGAGATTGAAGGGTGCGGACTGCGGTCCGCACCAAAGCTACGCCGACTGCGGTCGGAGCGTTCACCGCTCCTGGATACTCGTTGGTGAAGGAGATAGCTCGCGGCTCCGTCACCAGCCACATGACCACTGGTGCTGCCCGGGTGGAGACGACTGTTTGCGTACCACCATCCCCTCCCATGACCACTCTTGGTAGCCCGCTACAGACGCACCGACCGCAGTATCCACGTCCGTCCGGGCCACCACCGAGGATGAAAAGCATGCCATCCCAGTGGAACCACGCGGGGAGTCCGCGAAGGCGGACTTTGCACTGTCAGGCGCGACTTCAGTCGCTGGCCGCGTCCGACCACCGATACGCGGCATTGTCAACCAGACGGTGATCCTCTTTTTCAGAGCAGTCGGAGTTACTTTGGTGCCGGGTGCCCTCTGGTGAACAGTCCGCACCCTCTCTCCCGGCACCAAGCACACCCACACACAGACCCCTGCTCCTGGATCACACAGGCGCTATGGCAGCGCTCTGGGCCAGGCCAGGTGTGGCGCGAAGATGATCACACCGATACAGATCGCACCGACGGCCATCAAGAGGACCGCGCCAGCGGCCACGTCTTTGGCAATTTTCGCCAACGGGTGGAACTCAGGTGATACGAGGTCGATCGCTGTCTCGATAATCGTGTTGAGCAGTTCGGCGAGTAGAACTGCCATGACCACGCCGGCGAGAATCGCGAACTCGATATGGCTCAGATGCAGGCCCACGCCAAGGATGAACACTGCCACTCCAGCAGCCAGGTGGATGCGAAAGTTGCGCTGCGTGGTCACGACATACCGAAGGCCCGCAACAGCATAGCCGAAACTGGCCCACAGACTATGTGCCCGCATGCGGTTCCGGCAACCCCAGGATGGTCATGACCCGCTCTTCTGCGCCGCGCATTGCTTGCTGGTCTTCCACTTTTTCGTGATCAAAGCCAAGGAGATGGAGCGCGCCATGGACGCCGAGGTAAGCAAGCTCACGCGCGAGCGTGTGTCCGTACTCGGCTGCCTGCTCCTCGGCCTGTTCCTGGCAGATAGCAATATCTCCGAGGTACGATAGGGCCTGATCCATGGTGCCAGCATAGGACGTGTCATCCATCGCGAAAGACAGGACATCGGTCGCCTCGTCTGTATGGCGAAACTCGCGATTCATGTACCGGATCTCGTCGCGCGACACAATCTGAATGCCAACTTCGTAGGGCGATGTGGCGTAAAGGTGGAGCGTTTGTTCCACCGCGCGGTGAATGAGGGATGATACCTCGTGTCCGGCGGCGTCCACTGCTCCGTGGACCTCGACGATGTGATTATTCGGCGTCACTGAGGACCGCAACTGCCGGGTAGTCGATTCGTCGGTGGAAGAGCCCGCGTAACACTGCCAGGAATGCCTCACGGGAGCGATCCATATCCTTCAATGTCAGGTCACAGTCGGCCAGTTCACCTTCTAGGATACGCTCCCGGAAAATACTGTTGACGATCTTTTCAACGTCCTCGATGTTGGGGCGGTTTGCCGCCCGCACGGCCGCTTCCACTGCGTCTGCAAGCATAATAAGGCCGGCCTCACGCGATTGCGGTCGCGGACCGGGATACCGGAATTTGGTCTCGTCGATGGGCTTGCCATTGGTGGGCTGGTTACGTGCCTGCATTAAAAACATGCCGATGAGACGTTGGCCGTGGTGCTGGCGGATCATGTCTTGAATCGAGCGCGGTAGTTTATGTTCCTTCGCCAGGTCAACGCCATCGCTGACATGGGCAGCAATCATCTGTGCGCTGACTTCGGGTGGGAGTTTGCTATGGATATTAGGCTGATCCATCTGGTTCTCAATGAAAAAATATGGGTGGAGGATCTTGCCGACGTCGTGGTAGAACGCGCCGACACGTACGAGCAGCGCATCCGCGCCGATCTGGACGGCGGCTCGCTCCGCAAGATTGCTGACCAGGAGACTGTGGTGGTAAGTTCCGGGCGCCTCGAGAAGGAGGCGTTGGAGCAAGGGCTGGTTCGGGCGGGCCAGATCCATGAGTTGAAGAGATGTCGTCAACCCGAAGATCTGGCCGAGGAGACCGAATGCACCCAACGTGAGCACCGCACAGAGGATGCCATTGAGGAGGCCCTGGAGGCCCGTGACCGTTAGAGTTACGCTATCGGCTGAAAGATCCGACCAGGCAAACGACCAGGCCAATGCAACGGTGGCAAGTCCCACGCAGAGGCCCGCTCGAAAAAAGGTGCTCAACCGTTCAAGGCGCCACATCGCCAGAATTCCTACAGCACCTCCCACAAGTGCCACAGCGGTTTGATGAAATGATTGTTCGACCATCGAACCCATAAGAATTGCAAGCAACGCGGTAACGAACAGCGCCAGCGGCACATCCAGAAACGCGCCGATGAGCATGGAAGCTGTTCCGATTGGGAAGATGTAGCTAATGTCCGGCTGACCGGTGGTGCTGACGCGTGCGGCGGCAGCGGTGAGTGCAATAATTAGCATCAACAGCCCGAGTGACTTCCACCGGAGCCATATCTCCCGCTGCCGCGCCAGGAGGTAGGTCAGCATCGGCAGCGTTACCGCGCTCACAAGAACCAGACTACCAAGTAGTTGCTCCCGCCGAATTCCACTGCCATACAGGTTTAACGCCTGCAAACGTTCGATGTCTTCCGGCCGGATGCGGTCGCCCCGCCGCAAAATCACTTCACCTCGATTGATCACCACGTGTACGGGGCCACTGCGTGCCGCCGCCTCCTGCTGCGCTGCGGCGGTCTGAGCTGGATCGGGAAAGCTGTTTGGTTGAATGTTGGTGATTACGAGTTGTACAATCACGGCCGTCTGCGCCGGCGTGAGATCAGCACTGAGGTTTGCCAGCAGCCGCTGTTTGACGGCGGCCACATCCTCCTCCTTTATTTGTAAGGTAAGTGTCTGGTTGAAGATGGTGACAAGGGCCGCCCGGACTCCGTCCCACTCGGATTCCGTCAACGTCACCGCATCACCCGCGGTGCTGGCCGATAGTTGCGGACCGGCGGCCTGGAGAATCTGTTGCTGTTTCTGGTTGGCGGTGAGGGCAGCGTTGGCGCGGATCGACGTTATGCGGTCAATCAACTCCAGGGTGCGTCGTCGTTGTTCCTGCGCAATTCCGGCATCAAAACGGTAGACGGATCCGACAGCGGCCGCTACTGCCTGGCGATCCGATTGAGACCGGGTGAGGCTAATATAATCGACATGGCGGGGCGCCACCACGTCGGCGCTGGCAATATCACCGACGCGATAATGGACTTGACCCGGCCACCAACTCCACTGGAGGACCAGTGTGAGAAACAGGATGAGACCCAGAGACATTCCGGTGGGCCGCATATGAGGAGCGATTGCCCGGGGTATCTGGTGCTTCCGAGGCCCGGGAGTTGCGGGTTCGTCGTCATCCACTGGTGGATCGTACCCCCGAGATTGTCCTGGCCGACAGCCGCATCACGCCTGGCTGGATAGGTGCGCCATGACAACCCGCGCATCGAGGGGCATCAAGCACGCCATTACCTCGGTGTCTGTAGCAATTCGACGACGATGTTCCGAACGAGCGTGCCATCGGCCCGGCCTTTGAGTTTTCGGCTGAGGGGCCCCATCACTTTTCCGATCTGCGTCGCAGACGTCGCGCCGACCTCAGCGATCATCATCTGCGCTTCGGCTATGATCGCATCCCGGCCGAGTTGCTCGGGAAGGTATCGTTCGATGATCGTCAGTTCGGCCGCTTCTTTCTGCGCGAGCTCGGGTCTCCCAGCAGCCGTATACTGTTCGATGCTCTCCCGCCGCTGTTTCGCTTGCCGTTCCAGCACTTCCAGTTCTTGTTCGTCCGTCAGAACGGCTCCCGATTCAATACGCTTGTAGTTGAGCGCAGAGGTGACCATGCGAAGCGTTGATACCGTGTCGGCGTCACGCGCGCGCATCGCCATTTTGATATCTTCCTGAATGCGTGGGATGAGCGTCATCCTGCTGCCTTTCGTTGCATCGTGCGCCGACTCATAGCAAACGAACGCTTCCCTAGGTATGCAAGCACCAAAGGCGTGTCGTGCTTCATGAGCGTGGAAACGAGGCGACTGGGCGATTCACCGGGCGTAGAGCAATGGGCTCGTTTTTGCTTCGCCCGAAGCCCCATAGATGCGGTCCCACTGTTCATCTTCCTACGAGTATACGCATAAGCGCATGGCCGGTCAACGCATTCTGGTATCGGCTTCACTGTGCCCGGATGTCGACGCCTGTGCCTTGGCCGCAAGCACATTCCATAGTGCCTGTGTGACCTCCGCTGGCGTCGTCGCCGTGAGGCACGGCCGAGTGAGACAACCTTGCCTCCGCCCAAACTGATGGCCCCGGTAGATGCACGGCTGGCACCAGGGCCGTTTGACCAGTACTTTGAACCAGGTCCGGCTACGTGGCCAGGGTCCCCACGCAGCCGCGTTTGTCGGGCCGAAGATAGCGACCAGTGGTACATCCGCGGCGGCTGCCAGGTGCATCGGGAACGAATCGTTGCCAACAAATCCGGATGAACGGGCGAGTACCGCCGCAAGGCGACCGATACTCGTCTCACCCAGAAGGCTGTAGACACCGGGTACGTTTCCGACCCCGCACTGCTGGGCCAGCGCCTGTTCCACATCAGTTCCTACCACCACCACCCGGTATCCCTGCTGGACGATGCGTTTGGTCAGAGCGGCGTAGTTGCCAACAGGCCAACGGCGTGCCTCAATGTATCGGCCGCTCCCTGGGTGGATCGCAATGAACGGAGCATCGCCAAGGGCTGTGCGATGCCATGTTTCGGCCCACGCAACATCGTCAGGGCTAGCGGGGAGCCATAATGCAGATGGCGGGAGCAAGCCAGGACCTGCTACGGCATCGACGTAGAGGACTGCCAGAAGGCTCCAGTAGTCTGCCTCGTGCATAGCCCCGAAACCGCGATCGTGAACGCTATGAGACAGAAACCGTCCTCGCCCGTTGTCGAGTCCGATGCGAAGTGGGATACCCAGCAATGACGACAGGAGTGCCCACCTT
>JAABUZ0100005227.1_pt1 | contig 17191 bp, 23 predicted proteins | sample 5562091 | NCBI WGS metagenome assembly JAABUZ01 (sample SAMN12813069, study PRJNA571459) | rock metagenome | isolation source: Antarctica rocks | place: Antarctica: Victoria Land, Linnaeus Terrace sud | collected 2015-12-21
GATAAAGGTCGGGCCTGACATGAAGCCGGGCCGCTCAATGAGATTCGCCGCCCAATAGTCGATGCTGCACGCGGGGCTAGTTCGTTCCTATGCGCGCGACTTGTAACCGATGCGAGTTGCGCTCGTCGCACATCCGAAAGGGGTCGGTTTCGAAATGGAAGTTAACGACCAAGTGCTGTGCCGGGATCAACGCGGCGCCGCGATCAATCAAACTCGAAGGGGGCGAACTCTTCGCCCACGATGCGCACGACTAGGAGCTGGAACGTAAGCCAACGCGGTTCCCTTCGGGGTCGATGATATGGGCGACCCATCCCATGCCTTGCGGCAGCGATTCCTTCGAAATTACTATACGGCCTCCGGCTTGTTCGACGCGTGCTAAGACCGGATCGAGTGCTCCGGGGACGGCGAGATAGACGACGCATCCGCCCGCCCCGGGGGCCCAGGACGAATTTCCGGCAAGACATCCGCCTACGCCAGGCGGCGTGAACGGAAACACCGCGAGCTTTCGGTCCCCAAACGGTGGTTCATGAAGCGTTACTGCTAGAACCGTTTCGTAAAAGTTGCGCGCTCGGTCGAAATCGGTCGTCGGAATTTCAAACCAACTAAGAGCCGATTGACCCGTCATGGCGTTTTCGGACATCGCTAATACTCCTCGGTTGAAGTGCGGGCGGTTTTTGAAGCTGGAGTCGAGCGGCTATCGTTTCCGCTGGTGGATCACCAGCGGATTGCTAGCAGCAGCCATGAAGCAAACCGCCGCCTCGAATGGGTCGGCGACGGAAAGACCGCGTGCGCGTAAACGCGCAACCGCCTTTTTGATGTCGCCGACGGCAAACATGACTGCCGCGCCCGGAGCTCGTGTGTCGCGATTTTTTTCAGACACCGAATGTCGATTCGTCCGCGAGTGTGAATTCCGCCCCGCGTCCCTCGCGTCGACGGAAGTTGGTGTCAAACCGAGCACGTCACGGTAGAACCCGATCGCCGCCGCGGGGTCGTTCACGAAGTAGGCTGCCATGTCGATGCCGACGACGTCGGCGGAGCTGGTTTTCGTGTCGAGTTGCTGCATCTGGCTCCTTGTGAGATTGAGTTCCGCTCTAGCATAACGGCTCATATATGCCAGGGTCTGTCATATATGAGATCGTAAGGTCCGCATATGCGGTCGCAGCGGCTCCTGTCGTGTTTGTTGCTGCTTCAGGGTGTGCGGCGGCGCAGTGCGCGCGAACTTGCCGAAGCCCTCGAGGTTTCCGTTCGAACGATCTACCGCGACGTCGATGCCCTCTCGCAGGCCGGCGTGCCCATTCATATGGAGCGTGGCGCAGGCGGAGGCGTCGTGCTCGCGGACGATTATCAGCGGGCGCTCTCGCAATTTTTAGCTGACGAGTTGCGAGTGCTCTTCGCCACCCGTGCCGAATCGCTTGCAGATCTTGGCTTTGCGGCGCGTCCGCACGCGCTCGACAAGCTAGCGGGAGCGTTGCCCGTTGCGCAGCAACGGATGATCAAAGACATTCGTGAGCGGCTGCTGGTCGACCAGAACCGCTGGTACCGCGGCGCCCAGCCAACGCCACTGCTCATTCGAGTCAATGAGGCGGTCTCTGCTGATCGGCGCCTACGGTTCAGCTATCGCGGCCGGGATGGAAACGTCAACGAACGCGAGGCCGACCCGCTTGGCCTTGTCGTCAAAGCCGGGGTGTGGTATCTCGTTGCGCGCGTTGCGCCAGGGGAGTATCGTACCTTTCGAGCCGAGCGGATCATCCACGCTGAAGAAACCGGTGCGACGTTCCAGCGGCCGCCGGATTTTGATCTTGACGCATTTCGGCGTGAGACGATAAACTCGATCGAAGGGCGCCCGGCCGACGAGTTCGCCGCGGTTCTACACGTCCGCGCCATCGCGCTCGAGCGAATCACTCCCTATTGGCACACCGAAGTCGTGAGCCACGAGCCGGGGTGGGCGACGCTTCGCCTGCGTTACCCGAATCGGGACCTGGCGGTGCTCGCAGTGCTCGCACTCGGTGACGATGTCGAAATCATTGAACCAACGGAACTCATCCACCGAATCGCCGAATGCGCCGTGCACGCGCTCGCGCGCTACGGGGAAAATCAAGCATAAGGTGCTTAGGCTAGGGCCATGGCTCGCGCAATTACTGGGCTATCTCGAAACGGGTCGCTTTCAGGACTGGGGGGTTCGGTTTGCTTTCGGCTATCGCACTGGGAAGATATGCGATCGGCCAACGATGTTTCCGCGTGACAGACTGGTACTGAAATTGACAAAAGCGGGTCGACTGAGTATATAGTACCTTATGGTTCCAGAACCTATAAGTACTAAACCCGCCGGCGACGACGCCCTGAGCCTAATTTTTGGCGCGTTAGCGCACCCTGCAAGGCGAGGCATTCTGTCCAAACTCGCGGAGGGTGACGCATCAGTTGCGGAACTGGCACGTCCCTTTAACGTCAGTATGCGCGCCATTTCCAAGCACATTGGGGTGCTGGAGCGCGCCGGTCTTGTCACGCGGGAGAAAGACGCGCAACGGCGACCAAGTCGGCTTCGCACTCAGGCGCTCCGTGACGCTCACGAATGGCTTGAGTCGTACCGCCGCCTTTGGGAAAAGCGGTTCGATCGGATAGACGCCGTGCTGGAAAACGCGCAGAAAAGAGAGGGTATCGGTGCAGACCGACGACGCAATTCCCGCCGATAAACCCGAGATCATTCTCAAGCGCGTCTTCGACGCGCCTCGCGAACTCGTGTTCAAAGTCTGGACGGAACCTCAATACGTCGAGCAATGGTGGGGTGTGGAAGGCTGTACGATCGTCGGTTGCGATCTCGACGTCCGTGCGGGTGGCATCTTTAGAATCGACATGAAGACGGACGAGGGTACGGTTTACGTCAATCGCGGCTTCTATATTGAGGTCATCGTGAACAAGCGAATCGTTTACAGAGATGTGCGCGAGTCGGCCGATTCTCCCGGCCCACTCCCCGTCGGCCTTCACACCACGACGTTTGAAAATCTTGAAGGCACGACGCTGGTAACGCTTACTTCTCGATTCGACACAATCGTTGCCCGTGATCTCGTGGTGAAGTCCGGCGTTATCCATGGCATTCGACAGAGCCTTAGTCGGTTGGAGCGACTTATCGGATCACTCGGCACCACGACCTCTTTACAACAACTCATTCTAACAGCGAAGGACAGTCAGATGACACAGACACTGAGTTCTACTAGTACCAAAGACGACATGGCGTATCCCCTACATCTACTTCTATGGTCGTGCTGAGGAGGCACTCGAATTTTACAAAGCAGTTCTTGGCGGAGCGTATACGATCGTGCAGCGAAATACGGCGAATGGTGACCCTCGGCTGGATCCAAGCTTCATCGGAAAAATCTCGTACGCGCCGTTCACTGCGCCCGGCATCTCGTTCGCGGTATCAGATGGCGGCGGTCCGAGAAAGCTCGAATCGAACGACGGGAACATCACACTCTCGCTGAGAGTCCCTTCGCCGGAAAACGCGGCTAGGATCTTCGCGGGGCTTGCCGATGGGGGCACGATCGTGACTCCGTATGGTGACGTTCCTTGGGGCGGCAAGTTTGGGCACCTGCGTGACCGCTTCAAGAACGAGTGGTTTGTCCTTTCTTAGAAATCTATACGATGCGTTCGGGGTGTTACAGCGCCCCCGAACGCATCGTGCTGGCAAAGCCGAGTTCGTGGAAACGTCGACCTCCAATGAGGTCTCGCCCAACTCGCTCTTGTCCCGAAAAGGGTCCCTTTTGGGATGATTACACAACCCAGTAACGAAGCGGCTTTGCGTGTCCCGTAAGTCTGTGCCAAAGCCGCAGACGTCGTGGGCAACTCGACGATGCCGTCGGCGCCGAACGGGTCGTATCGACGATCACCACGTCGCCAACGTCGCTGAGCGATGCCCATGCGGCATCGATGGACGCCCACGGCACGGAAATGATGATGACTTGTGCACCCGCGACCGCTGTCGCTCTATCGGTCGTGAACGGGAATCCCCGGCCGCCCGAGTTTTCGGGCTCTCGGTTTGCCGCGCGAATGTAGCGACGACATCCTGTCCTGCAGCTGCAAAACGTCGGGCTAAATTGCCACCAATGCGCCCCGGCCCAACGACGCAAATGCGCACTGCTTATGCGCCTAAGGCGTCAATAACGAGCCCTGCGACTTTGCGACCGGAGTATTGCTGTTGGCCGGTGATCAAGTTGCGATCGCGCACGCAGAACGCTTTGAAGCGGCCACCCATCACGTAGTTGGCCCCGCGCTCTTTGAGGGCGTCTTCGAGCCGCCACGGCATAACCTGCTGGCCGACGGCGGCGTCTGAAAACGCCTCCTCAACATTGGAAAAACCGGTGAGCGTCTTCCCGCTTATCAGATACGAACCGTCAGCGAGCTGCACGTCGACGAGCGCGGCGACGCCATGGCAAAAAACGGCGGTGACTTTGTTCGATTCGTAAAACGTGCGGAGTGCGCGCTTGAGATCCGCGTTGTGCCGGAACGTGAACATCGGCGACTGCCCGCCACAGACAACGAGGGCGCCGTAGGCCGACCAATCGAGATCCGCAAGCTTCGGAGTTTTCTCCAGGAGCGCGACGCACTCGGGCGTGTTGAGAAAACCCATCGAGATGAGGTCGCCGGCCGACCATTTGGACGGATCGCGCGGATCACTCAACGCATCGGGCTCGACCTTTCCTCCATCCGGGCTCGCTACGGTCACTTCGAATCCAGCCTCGGTGAATTCGAAATACGGGTGCATCAGTTCGGCCGCCCAAAATCCGAGCGGCCATCCGAGTTTCGGATTGACGCTTGGATTGGCCACAACCATGAGGACTTTCGTGCTGCCGAACGCGTCGAGGACCTGGTGATGGTCAGCAGATGTCGCGGCGGTTGAAGTCATCAAACTATCCCCTTATGCTTCAGTCAACGTCAGTTCTTCTCGTCGTGAAAGTCGTTGGTCCAATGCGTTCCGTCGCAAAACGGCTTGTTCTTGGAGCCACCGCACCGGCATAGCGTGTAATGTTCGCGCGACGAGCCCTCACCCCACGCATCCTCCTGCAGGGCGACGCCGCCGGTTACTCGATACGGGCCGTCTTTTGAGATCGTCACCGTCGGCGCACGCTGCTCATCGCGATGTTCGACGCCATCAATTGAATAGCTCAGGGCGCCCGATGGACACTTGCGCACTTGCGCGATAATGCGTTCGGCGCTCGCGCCGTTGGGATCGATCCACGGTTCGCGCTTGTTGTTGAACACGGAGGCGAGTTCGTCGGTGCAATAGGCCGAGTGTTGGCAGATGCCTCGATTGTCGTGGATCGTCAGTGAACCGGCTGCGTAGTTGTCGCGGCGATCGTCCACCCGGCCCGGAAGCTTGCGGCTTGCAAACCCGATACGGGCATGCGTCCCGTCGCAGAACGGCTTATTTGCCGAGCCGCCGCAACGGCACAGAGCCATCTCCGGCCGCGCCTCCAATCGCTCGCCCTTGGAGTTCGTCAAGTGCTCAACATTGGTGACAAGATAGGGACCGTCGAGCTCTGGCGCGATCGCACACGGCAGCGCCTTCTCGATCGTTCGCAGCTCCGCAAGTTCCGTCCATGCACTCCACGAGCGGTCGGCGGGAGCGAATTGTTCGGCGAGGTCCTGCAGCGCGGCCGCGGCCTCTGCAACTTCCGACGGTAGTGCGTGCTCGGTGCGTAGGCGCGTCGCGATCGTTGCGAGCTGGCGCAGGCGCTCGCCGAAAAAGATCCATGCCGCGCCCTTATGCGGCAAGAGATGGACATCACGGTTGTAGCCAAAACCTGGGCCCGCCGTCATTGCGGCGAAGTTCGGATCGCCCACCGGCATCTTCGTGAGTGCTTCGGCAAGCGGACGGATGACGGTCGTCATGAGCCGCAGCGTGGCGCGCGACACGTGTTCTAGCTCGGCTTCAGTCTCCTCGGTGTGCGCGAAGAAGCGCAACAGCATCAGTAACATGGTTTCGTACGCAACATTGAATAGGTCGGCGATCGCGTGCGTTAACGGGTCGCGGACGATGGTTCCACCCGAGGTGTCCTCGTAGAATCGCGTCATCGGATTTGAGATCACCGGACGAACCGGCTCGAATGGAACACCGCTCGCGCTCGAGGCGGACGTCGCCTCTTCAAGTTCCTTTCGGATCGCATCGAAGACGCAGAAGTGCGCGTCGGGATGAGCCGTTGACGGAGCCTCGCCTTGCTCGACGATCATGTCGATCCCGGCACACGCCGAGCCACGATCGACGACGGGCACTAGTCCTCCGCCAAGATCGACGAAGCGCGCGTTGGCTTGGGCTTCCGTCGGTCCGATGAACAATTCGTCTTCCGGTATCTTGTTAAAGCCGGTTTCGATCTTATGATAAAACTCGCCGACGGTCTTGAAGTCGATCTCAAAGGGTTCGCAGCTTGCCCCTGAGTCGAACGTGTCCAGCTGCAGGGGCGCGCCGCCTTCGCCGATGTCGCTCGAACCACCACCTTGTGCGGCGACGATTCGTGCACGAATAGCGGTGTAGACCGCCTCTTGTTCGGCAGAAAGAACGCCCGCCTCCGGCATTTCGTAGCACACGAAGCGTTCGATGGTTTCTTTCGAAAAGGGTTGAAGCGTCAACCGTATTCCAAAAGGAAACGCCGTCGCCGGCATGGGAAAATTCGTTCGCTTAAAGTGTGGGGCACCGCCGATGGCGGAGAGCATGTTCGTGACCTGCGCCAGGTGCAACATCTCTTCGACGGCTACGTGCGCAAGCCGCCGCTTCCAGCCACGCACGAGTTCGGCCTGCGCATCCGTCAAGCCGCCCTCCGCGACGTCGTTCTTGAGCGAGTACGCTGCGTAGAGATAGATACAAGCCAGACCGTGTTCGAGTTCCGAAGCCCGCGACAACAAGAAGATCAGTTCTTCTCGCGTGGTGACCGGCGCAATGTGTGAGCGGTCGGGCTGAGGTCGATCCGTCGTTTCGAGCATGGTCGATTACTCCAAAGCGCCGCTCGAAGCGGGCGTTGATGTGCTCCCGCCTGCGCCGACCACCGCGTCAATTTTACCGGGCAAGAGATAGAACACCGCGACTGCGAGAAACAGTCCGACGCTAATTCGAGGGTCGAGGAACGCACACAAGGTCGCCGCAAGATAGATAATGCTGCCACTAAGATTACGGACGGTATTGAGGACGATGGTGCGTCGATCACACGCCAGGCTATCAACGTGCCGCACGGCGTGATACCATAACAGGTTGTAGGCCAGCGCCATCGCGGTCAAAGTTCCGCCATACAGAAAGACGCCGTCTCGGAGAATGCCGTACGTTGTAAGGACCGAGGTCGAGAACGGAATGAATCATCAGAAGGAGCATGTTGAAGATGAGCGTGTTACGGTCGATCCGTTCGACGAGGTGAAACATCGCGTGATGGTTGAGCCAAATAATGCCGATCGTCGCAAAGCTTATGACGTACGTAAGCACTTGCGGCCAAAGATGCCATAAAGCGAGGCCGAGCTGCGCATCCACGACGTCGTGCAGCACCGGTAAGTGGATCTCCAGCACTAAGAGCGTGATCGCGACCGCGAAGACGCCGTCGCTGAAGGCTTCAAAGCGCTCCTTACTCACGTCGGTGTTGCTCGCCTAGCGTCTGATCACGCGCGGAAAGCGTTGACAATCGTCGCGACGTCGGTCTGCAAGGAACCGCCAAAAAAGGCGAGGCTCGCAAGCGAGCGCTCAGCGGCTACTTTATCCCGCGAGCCGCATGCGTCAGTAACCACGACGGGTATGTATCCGAGGTCCATTGCATGGCGCACTGTCGGTTCGATTCCAATTTCAAGTGCGATTCCGACGATCGCAAACGCGTTAAGGCCGCAATCACGTAGAACGATGTCGAGGGGCGTGCCCACGAACGCTGACATCGTAATCTTGTCAAAGATCGCCTCGCTTGCCGATGGCGCGAGCTCCGCAGTGAGTTGAAATTCCGGCGAATCACGCAGGAAGTGCGGTTTAACGTCGCTGACCTGACGAACGCCCAGCCACGCCATGGCCGTGCGCAGTTGCGATACGCCGGCGACTTCATTCGGCAAATACATGTGGCGCGTATAAAAAACACGGAAGCCGCCCTTGCGCGCCGCCTCGACGACCTCGCACACGCGTCTCGTCGTCTCTGCGCCATCCGGTAGTTGTGAGACAATACCGGCTTGCATGTCATACACGAGCAGCGCCATCCGCTGTGGATCGCACAGATCACCCAATGAATCCGGGATGTCGAGCCCAAACGCTCGTTGCATTTTATACGGCCGGTAGCAGACGTGATGAGAGGCGTGTGGCTGACACGGCGTTAGGCCTTCGCACTATCGGCGTGCGGGGGTACTTGCTCGGGGCCGCCCTTCTTCAGCGCGATCGTGTTCGTTGTCGTGCGATCATACGGCTCGTTGACGTCAACGTCCGCACGAAAGAGCGTCTCGATCGGCAACGCGATTTGCACCGGAATGTGAAACCACTCGATAAATCCCGCCTTCGTAAGCGGGAAGTCATCGGTGTAACGTTTGCACTGCTCCACGCTCTCGCACTCGAAGACGATTACGACGCCCGGTTCGTCAGCTCGGGCGTAGTTCTCGCGCACAATGCCGGCTTTCCACAGCCTCCATACGTTGGAGACCTCTTCGGGCAAATACGGGGTGATCGTCTCCATCGTGACGCCCGGCTTAAACTTGTCGTACGTAATGATCTTCATCGGCGCATCTCCTCGTGGCCGGAATGGCGAAGAAGGGTGGTCCGCCATAACGGGTCCCCGCCGGAACGCCGCGAAGGTATCTTAGCATATCTCTTGAATTGAAGTAAACTAGCCACATGGACGGGCAACCTGATGAAGCCGCACGTGATGCCGTCGACCGCATAGTCGCCGCGTGGGCCCGTGAACGCCCGGAGCTCGATACGGCCCCAGCCGGCATCGTTGGCCGAGTTGGCCGCCTACGCTGGTATTTCGATGTCGGCTTAGAACGGACGTTTCGGCGCTTTGGTTTGACCCGAGCCGCATTCGACGTGTTAGCCGCCCTAAGACGCTCCGGGCTACCGTATCGCCTGCCGCAGAAGGTGCTGATGGGCGCGTTAATGCGGACGTCGGGAACGACCAGTTTTCGCATCGATCGACTCGAGAGCCAGGGACTGGTGCGGCGCGAGCCGGACCCCGACGACGGCCGCGGTGTCTTTGTTATGCTAACGAAGAAAGGCTTACGGCTTGTCGATTCGGTCGCTCCGGCACATCTCGCGAACGAAGAGCAGTTAATCACCGCGCTGTCGACTGCCGAACGCGCTACGCTCGTGACACTGCTTCGAAAATTGCTCCTCAGCTTTGAAGCGCCGAATCTCGAGGTCGATGAAACATGTCTGAACCCAAGTTCAGATTACTGAGGCGCTCGCCTCGAAGCGCGAGGAAAACGGTAAGCAGTCAAAGAGAAAATCACCAAAATAGGGCGCTAAGTTGACGTCGCTCCGCGGAACGCTCTCAGATCCGACTTGCCTTAGAACCGCGTATTAACAATTTCCTGAAAACGGTCCGTTTTGAGACGGCGGGCGGTGATATCGAATGCTATTGCCTACGAGAACCAAACGCGATAGCGCAGACGAGCAGAGCTAATCCGCCGATGACGACAAGGGCGCCTTCTTGTCTCCAGGCTGACGCGATGGAGAGCTTTTGCCGCGTTGGGTAGAGCGATTCTTCTTCCGGCGTGGCCGCTCAAAGGCCGTCAATGAAGCTTTTGATGTTGTCCCATGTCCATGTCATGACACGCGTCGAACCAAGTTCGGCAGGGGGCGGCGGCGCGATCGTCGCTATACGCGTACATCCCGACGATCGGTATCTTCTCATCCTTCGCGCACTTGATTTCCCACTTCGCGCCGTCCGCTTTCGCCGTGTTCTTACTGATGAGCGCGATAACGCCGTTGCAGCCCTTGATCTTCGTACGACAGTTGGTCTTCCACTTCTCATCCCATGGCTCTTTAACGGACATGTCGACGAACTCGAATGGTGATTTTTCCAATCGTGCTTGTCCGACGAGAAAGTCACGCTGCCGCGCATCTTCGATTGCGAAACTGATAAAAACGCGTTTCTTTGTGCTTACGGTCGCCATGTCGTCCTTTCAAGGAAGATCGTTCACTGTGCGTGATGCGGGGTTAATATGACGTACTTTCTTTTTCGAAGCCAACGCGTAATCTACAACATCTGCGGTGCCGCCGTATCCGCGTGCTGGCTTGCCATTCCAAATTGCAATTAGTAAATCCGCGCCATCGACGATCGCCTTGCCCGCAGACATATATGCGTCTTCCGAGGGTTTGGAAAAGGGAAGGCATATCACATGTGCCGCCGCGTTGCGTAACGCATCAAAATGCGGACGTTCGGTGGAGGCAAACGTGGTTTCGTAGTGATCGCTCGGGATCACCGCGGTAAACAGCAAGTGCCGGTCCAGCATCAGGTCGGCGAACATTTGGTCGGCGCCGACTGCTAGCGACGTCAGGCCCGCGGTAATGCGCAGATCGTCGACTGCCTCCTCCAGCCGTGCGCGTACCCAAGCCACCGTATCTTGGCCGTCAAGCTCGCGATGGCCAGTAACGCCTGCCTTCATAATTTCCCGTCGCTCGCGAGATGCCGATAAAAGCGACCCGACGCAGTCAACCGGCACGCCTTCGAGTGCATGGCGGCGAAATACATGTGCTCTTCATCGACGGGCACGAGTAGGCGCGCAGCCCGAAACTTCTGCAAATCGCCAAAGATTCTCTCGTGCTCTTCATCATGCGGTTCTGCTAAAGGCTCGTACGAGGGGTCAAGCGCGAAGTCAGCGTCTGGTAAAGGGAAGTAGGTAGACAACTTTCGTAGCGTTGAAAGCGCGATGCTCGGTTTGCATTGACGCAGCGGCAACAGCCGGCTCACATGCGATTTGAAAAGCGGGCGCGCGTCCCATGCTCCGAGGGCTTGCTCGACATACGCATACAACGACGAGACCGTCACATGGCCAACGACGTCTGCGGCGCCACCGGTAAGTGCATCGCATACGAGGGACGTAAAAATCCCGCCCCCGTTCGTCTCATACGACAACTCTGTTGAACGGCTCGCCGTTAGCACCGATACGCCTTCTCGCAGCAGTGCCGCATCGTTCTTCGCCAGTGGCGCATTCCCAAGATGTCCGCTGTAGCAACAATCTAAAATCAGTACGACTTCCTGAATCGGCGCAGCGTTCGCGCGCTGAAGGATCTCGGACATTGCCACGCCTTCATCGTACGCACGTGCATCTTGGGTGACGACGTACCCGTCGAGATTGTTGGCCGTTCCGTGACCGGAGAAATAAAATAGGGCGGCATCTGCGGGTTGCGCGAAGAGCTCTTCGAGCTGCTTCCGGAGCATCGTCCGCGTAATTCGTTCTGCAGGCGCTGTCAGCGTTTTGCAGGTAAAATTTGGCGCATCGTCATCGTGCCGCGCAAGAATCGCCGCTATCCGGTTCGCGTCGTTCACGCAACCGGCGAGAGAGTCGTCGCCATAGTCGTCGATGCCTATAATCAGCGCGCGCCGCATTTAGAGCCCGATGCCGGCGCCAGCGTGATCGTGCCAACGCGACCCGGCGCGGATGTACCGGCGCGCCACCGGGATGCTCTTCCAACGGCCCTGGCGCATGATCGCGGCTTCCGATTTGTTCGCGCGTGCCGCCGACGTCGCGAAGCCGCTACGCAGCGAGTGCGCCGCATAACTTCCCGGATCGAGGCCGCTGCGCGCGCCGATCTTCTTCACTCGCTCGCCGACGATGCGCGCAGTGAGACGGCCACAGCCGATTCGTCCGGCGCGATCGACGGCCCGGAACAGCGGACCCTCGACGATCGCGCTTGTTGCGAGCCACGCTTGCAGCGCCCGCACGGGACATGTCTGCGGATCGGAGCCGTAGAGCACCGCGACTTCCTCGAGCTCGCCCTCTTGATTGGTCTTCGATCGCCGCAGGCGCAGCACGATACCGGCCGTCTCAAAACCGACGTCGTCGACGTCGAGCCCGACGAGCTCGCTGCGGCGCAGGGCGCCGGCGAAGCCGACGAGCACGAGCGCGCGATCGCGCAGGTCGATGCGGCGCTCGCCGCAGGTCGCGATCGCGGCGCGTAGCTCGTCGACGAGCAGAGCGGTTTTCGGCCGCGGCGCGACGCCGCGTTCGCGGCGGATGCCGGCGAAGGTCGCGCGGACGACGCCGTGCTCGGTCGGCGAGTCGTGCCCGGCGGCACGATGCATGACCGCGATCGTGGCCAGTTTCCGGCGTAGCGTCGACGGCCGCCCTAAAAGATCAGCGAGGAAGAGGGCGACGGTATGCGGCGTCGCCGGCAGCGCCGCGACGCCGTGCGTAGTGCACCACCTGGTAAACAGACGCCAGTCGGCGGCATAGGCGCGTAGCGTGGCGGGAGCGCGGGCCGCCTCGGCGTAGGCCCGCGCCCGCTCGTCGAGCTGCTCCCAGGCCGACGCGACAGCACCGGCCGACGAGATCGCAAGCGTCATGCGAGATCGAAGTCTTGAATAACCGGCTTGCTCGCGGCCGTCGCCGGATCGTCTGCAACGGCAATTACCAGATCGCCGTCCGGATCAGGATTCGTCTCGCTCAGCGGCTGGCCGTCCGAAAAGTAAAATGTAACGCCGTTAGGTTTGTAGGTGCCCCCTACAACGTGGTGCGGGATGACGCCCGAGAGGGTCACCACCAGGGGCTGTCCGCCCGTCGGACCGCTCGTTCCCGCTGTGTTGATGTTGTCGGCGCGTACCGGGAACGAGTAAGCTCGGTTGGGATCGTACGGCGTCGCGGGCTCGACACGCGCGAAGTAGCCGATTACGGTTTGGGGCACGGCGTGTCCCGGCGCCAAAGTCAGCTTCGTCGTGACCGTGTCTCCGGCGTTATAGCTCTTCGACGGCTTCTTCGCATTGGGATCCAATGTCATTGGGAGCCTCCTTAAAATCACACGCTTCTTCTTCGACCGTATCGAACCTGTGTTTGGTGTCGAGAACCATCGATTCTCGACACCAACAATGTGCGAAAACATTCACTTCTCGGTGGCGAACGTATGTTTGAGAAGCGCATCTTCTCAGGCACTTAGGCCGTGTTAACGTGTGAGACAGGAGCACGGCCGAGGCGCCGCTAAGCACGGTTCGTGCGCATCGCACCGCTCGATGAGCTCGACGAGCTCGGGCCGCCACCCCCGTTGCCGCTCATCCGCTTCTGCGGCGCGCCCGGTTGTCGGCGGCGCGCGCGGCCGGGCGGCCGGCACTGCCCGGGGTGCCATACGGCCGCGGTGCGGTGCTGGCGCGCGGAGCATCGGCGCGAGCTCGCCGTCCGGCGGCGGGACGCCGCGGCCGCCCGTGACGACGATGCCCGCGCCCGGGACTCAGGCCGCGCCAAGCTCGCGATGGCGCTGCGGCGCGGGACGCTTGAACGCGGTCGCTGCCGGGAGTGTGGTGCCCGTAAGGTCGTGGGGCTGATCGCGGATCCGGCGGACTGGCGCGCGGTCGTGTGGGTGTGCGCGGAGCATCGCCAAGCCGAGCTCGAGCGGCGCCGGGACGCCGCGGCGCAGCATGCGGCCGATGCGAAGCAGGCGGCCTGGTACGCCGAGCGGGCGCGCGTGCTCGCCGCGATCGAGCTTCTTCCCCCGGCGGAGCGTGCGCAATTGCGTTCTCTCGCCGCCAACGGCCCGGGCGGGATGCAGCTTTCGCCGGGCGCACCGCTTTATATAATGCAGCTCGTGCGCTTGTTCACTGCCCGATTCAACGATTCGTAATTCGCTTTTCGTATTTCGTTTATGCGAAATACGAACTAGCTAAAAAGCCGCTGAAGTGGCTTCCCTTTCATGATCGACGTCGGCAAAGTCGACGACGAGATCCTTACCGAACACGTCGGCGAGCCGCCGTAGGGTGTCAAGGTTCGGCGCATGATCGCCCCGTTCGAGCCGAGAGATCGCCGACTCGCTCGTCCCGAGCTGAGTCGCAAGCGCCTTCTGCGTAAGCCCGGTCTTCATGCGATGCACGATCACGAGGCGGGCGATGCGCTCATACGGCGCCCGACGCTCGCGCTCCGTATTATAGGCGGGATCGGCCCGTCGACGAGAGGCCGCACTAACGGAATCGGAACCCAGCGGTGAAAGTGCATCGTGGCTCATGACTGGACTACCTTACCAAATATGAGAAGTCGCGTCAAATGTAGCATTTCGGAAATGCGAAATGCGTTAGGGAGCGTCCTTGCCAAGGGGTCGTGGCGGCGTTCGAGACAATGCGTTCATCCGACTTTTGAAATCTTCCCAGCGAGCTCGGGCAACTCGCTTCTCTGGCTCGGGAACTTCATCAGTGTCTTTGCGAAAAATGTGTAGCAAAACGATGAAGTGTTCCGAGCGACGGTAGAGGATCCGATAAAGCTTACGTCCGTGGTGACAGCGCAGTTCTCGAAGTTCTCCTTCGATTTGAGAGCTGTACGGAAAAGGTAGATGAGGATGCGCGTCAGTGAGCTCGTTCAAGAGCTCAATTGCGAAATCGACTGACGCTTTTTCTTCAGTCGACAACGCATTAATGAATTCGTCGACCGGCTCCGAACCATCCGGGGTTCGATAAAACTTTGCGATCATCGCCTTATCGATGATAGCTATGGATTGCGACGATAACGGGATCCGTGAGATACCAGGATATTTCGTACGTCAGGCGCCTCGAACAGCCGGCGCAGGGCGATCTCAACGACGCTCGTCTCTGAGCAATCGCAATCAAAGGCGATTTGACGGACTTCACGCCGTAAGGTGGGCGGCAAACTGACGGAGAGCTTCTTCACCCCGCCAGCCGGCTCGCTCGCGTTAAGCCTCTCGATCGCCGTGCTGACGGTCGACTCACGATGCGGCCCTGGAGCGGGCGCCAGTTCCCGGCGTTCGATCTTCTTTGGCATTTCGTATTTCGTTTATCGGAAATCCGTATTTACGCCTTCTTCTTTGCGAGCTTTGCGATCGCGATGATGTGTTCGGCCGCCTTTTCGTACTCACGTGTCACCGGGCTCTTGGGCGCATAGGCGACCACGCTCTTCCCTTGCCAGGGCGCCTCGGCGGCGGCGACTGCATTCGGGACGGTCGCGTCGACCGGGTAGCCGCGCTTAGCGATGTCTTCGAGGACGGTACCGGTTAGAGTCCGGCGAGCTTCGACCATGGTTGCAATGGTCATAACAGTTGGGTCCGACTCAGGAAACGTGCGAGCGACGTCGAGCACGTCGAGTGCTCCGTCCGCCGCGAACGGTTCGGGGATGAATGGAATGATTAGGACATCAGCTGCACCGATCGCAGCACGAGTGAGTGCGCGGTCAAAGCCTGGTGCCGTATCGATAACGACGAGGCGATGAGCGCAAAGATCTCGTAAGCGCCGCCGTGCCGCATCATCGGCGCCGGCGACGGAGAACTGCCGTGCTTCGAGAAACGCCGTCTCAGGTGATCCAGGCACAATGGCAAAGCCCTCGTCTGTAGCAACTTCCGCCTCGAGCAGGCTGTTGATTGCGGCGCCGTTATGTCCGGCGGCAAAGAGCGTTTCGTAGCGGTTGCCGCCGGGCTGGATACCCACCCCTCGCGTCGCATCCGATCGAGGATCGAGATCGAGCACTACGGGAGTTCCAAGACCGTGTCGCTGCTGATCAGAGCCAAGAACTGCGGCCAGGGCGAGGGCCGTAGTTGTTTTTCCGACGCCGCCCTTACCTGACGAGACAGTAACAATCATATCGGTAGCATATACGATGTTCTACTTTCTGACTTTGCATTTCCGATTTCGTATTTGCGTAAATCGAACGGTTGGAGCTTGGTGATGCCGAAGGTTGGCTCTTGATGGCAAAGCGACGTGCACGCGGGGCAGTTACTGCTGCATCGAAGGCGGATGCTGCCGCAAAGCGTCATGCGACGGAGATACCGTTGCGTAACGGTGGGAAGATCGTTCTTGAGTCGACCACCTCGCCATCGGATTACGACGTTGAAACTGAACGTTCGCAAGTCAACGCCTATCTTGCGCGTGCTCGCGCCTGGTTTGAGTATGAGTTCGGTCAACTCGAGCTGTTCGAGACCGATATCGCGAGCGTCGCCCATCGAAAAATGGCCTTGTTTGCGCAGCTTACGATCACGCCGGAGTGGATGGCACCGGCGAAAATCGAAATGCGTTACGTCCCACCGACGTCTACGGCGTCGCGACGCGGAAACCGTCATCGCGGCGCGAGCGCAATCGCAGCGGACGCTGCATCTATAGTCTCACCGTCCGGCTTGTCGTCGACGGCCGCGCCAGCTATCGTCGGCGAAACGTATATCCTGCCGGCAACGCTAAGTCGGCGCACCATCGCCTCCGCGATCACCGGCGCCCAAGAACGCGGCGAGGCCTGGGACAGCGACCCGGCGGCATTGGTAGTGTTCATGCGGGACGGCGGTGCGGCGGCGGAAGTGACGCTACGACCTTTTAGTGCAATTAAAGGCGGCACGCTTACTGAACGAGACCGCGAAACACTCGAAACAGCGTTACGTGCATGGAAAGAGGTCGACCAAGATACGCTCGACGTCCTCGTTAACAACTTACTTGAGAATGGTCTTAACGAACGCGGTTGGGCGTTCGCATCGTACGACGCGATTCTCGATGCACGAGAGCGCCAGAAGAAGACCAAAGTTGAAAGCGGCAAACGATACAAAGCCGGGCATCGCTTAGAAGATCGCGACGAAGTTCACAAGTCGGTTCATCGTTTAGCGAATCTCTTCGCCGATGTGTTTCCGACGGAAGAGCAACGGCGGCGACGCAAGGGTCGAGCTGCGCCCGTCATTGCAATTCAAGAGCTCGAGTACGATCTTATTTCCGGTGCGGCGACGGGCGTATGGTACGCCTTGGGCTCGTGGGCGGATACGGTGCGCGACGAAGGTATTTTAACCTCGCGGAAGATCCTCGCGTACCACCCAGGACGACAAGGCGTCGAGAAACGGCTGGGCCGGCATCTCGTCGCGCTGCTTGAGGCGTCGCGGCATCCGGAAGGTGTCGCAGCACGACGGATTGCTGAGATCTACGATGAATTGCACCTGACGGTGGAAGAAGCCAATCCGGGTCGGACACAGGACCGCTTCGAGCGCGCGCTAGCGCAACTTGAAGGCGACGGCATCATCGGGCCGTGGCGATATGATCCGGACCTGCGAACGCGGCCGTTGCCATCCCGTGGCTTT
>JAABUZ0100005230.1_pt1 | contig 17187 bp, 10 predicted proteins | sample 5562091 | NCBI WGS metagenome assembly JAABUZ01 (sample SAMN12813069, study PRJNA571459) | rock metagenome | isolation source: Antarctica rocks | place: Antarctica: Victoria Land, Linnaeus Terrace sud | collected 2015-12-21
GTACCACTCGGCAATGTCGTCATATGTCTTCATCGGTACCATCTACCTTCCTGGTTCTGATCTGCTCGCGTTCGTCACAGGCTCTAGCATACCACATTCGCTATCACCTTTGGTGGAAATGCACTAGCCCACTTTCTCGTACCAGTTCCTGGTAGTCCACTCTCAACTGGCCACCCAGCCCTTTATATGCAGCCAGCAACTTCCTGGCAAGTTCCAGAGTGTCTTTGCCTTGCCTGTTATACCCGGTACTCAGTACAATGGCCAGCAGTTCTTCCGTCAAAAGCGTCTGAGAGCCATATATGCGCAGTCGTTCACGTAACTTTTTCATCTCTCTATTTCTTCTTTCTTTCTCTTAACTCACTTTTGCCAAAAACAAAAAGTAGGCCAGACCTCGGCAAAGAGGTCTGGCCTACTCTGTATGGCAACAACAATCTAACGCTTCAATAATGGGACTACTTCAATTCTTGAGGGGAGGGTGTATGAGTATGTGGATAAGTGGGTATGTGGCGGCCCCACGTTCCCTTTCTACCCAAAAGCCCACTCCATTTGCTTGCGTTTCAACAACAAAAAGAGAGCTCACAGGAATCTTCATCAGTCCTGTGAGCTCTCTTGCGAGAGGGAGGTTTCTATCTCTCTTCTCCGCATCTTTTCGACCCTTCCGAGGCACTCCATCAAAAGCTCCTTTCAAGACTATATGAAGGGCAAGCTTCTCGCACGATATGCACTGTATGCACATGGCAGATGGCGATGGCCGCGGCATCTGCAGCATCGTCCGGTTGAGGGACGGCATCAAGGTGCAGAAGTAGACGCACCATCTGTCCCACCTGCCCCTTCTTTGCCGCGCCATAACCAGTTACGGCCAGCTTCACCTCATTAGGTGTGTACTCGCTGATCGACAGACCATGCTGCACAAGTACTAGCAAGGCAATGCCACGAGCCTGCGCCACCGCGATAGCTGTGGTCGTATTTCTGCCAAAGAACAGTTTCTCGATTGCCGCCTCGCATGGCTGATAAACGCGTACCACGTCCGTCAACTGCTGATAGATGTGCAGTAGCCGATTCGCTAATGGCATCGTGCCCGGTGTGGAGATTGCAGCGCAGGCATGCAGGCTCATCACCTCATGTCCGCACGCACTCACCACAGCATAGCCAAGCATGCCATAGCCTGGATCAATGCCCAGCACAACTCTCTGTTGTTGCGCCTGCCCCGAGGACAATTGTCGTTCGACTTTCATGAACATTTTCACTCTTCCTTTTCTCGTGCTCAATCTAGACCGTCTCATCGGTCAGTTTCATAATGGGGTAGAGGCGCGTGCAGCAACTTCGCCTTTGCCTTCTCATTCACGCTTCCGTCGTCATACTGAATAAGGGCGAAACCCGTGATCGGCAGGGCCGCGAAAATGCCCGGCACCAGGCCATCCAATCGCTCACCCGTTGGTCGATAGGAGTACACGGTGCTGCCAATCTCGCGCAGACAGAGCGGCCTTTCCCCGGCAAGTGCTATCGTCTCTCTTGCCGCCTCCTGTGGCATCAACTCCCACAGTTTGAAAAGGCATGGGCCAGCCCTGTATTGAGCAAGAGGCGTGTGCATCTCGCCTTCCTCTTCTCCCCCTCCTTCTTCAGCACTTCCCTCACGTAAGCCCGCTTTCTGCAATAATGCAGTTGTCAAATCGTGCCATGGGAGATGCTTCTTGCATATTTCCGGCAATGTTTGTTCTTGCCATAGCGTATTGAGGGCACGAGGGTGCGCAAGCAGCATACGACTGCGAGTTGTCAAGCGGGCAAGGTCAAGGTTGGGGTTGATTCTGCGTGATGCACCAAACTTTTCAACCTCCTCGATATAGTCACAGCAGTATTCGTAGTGTTCCTGCCCTATCCAGATCAGTAGATCAACTATCGGCTCGTTCGTCTCTGCATCAAGGACCGCACTGCCTGTCTGCGGATCCACTCTGGTCCATAGCTGCGGCTTGTTTATCAGGTCAAGCCCGTCCGGTAGTGCCTGTGGCGGATCAATCAGAAAGTATTCCAGGGGCAATCCAAATGGAGACAGGCCACATTCCACGTAGACGCCACCCGGCTCTCGCTCACCACAACCGCGTTCCACGGCTATCGCTTTCGGAAAATCGTTGCTAAACATGTGCGTTTTCTCCTTCTCGTTCTTCTTTCTGCTGTCGTTCATGTTGTTCTTGTCGTTGTTGTTGTTCTTGTTGAATTGCATAGCGAGGCATTTGACGGAGAATGACTTGAAGTTGCTGTATCAGTGCTCTTGTCAGCGTATGCACACTCTGCAGGGCTTGGTCAGTACGCGCTTGACGTTCAAAGGACTCAAGCACAGTCAGTACAGAGGCCATCATACGCGGCGTCATTTCTCTCATCGCCTCCACTGGTGACGCCATCAGGAGTAGCTCTCCGCCATTCTCGACACCTCCCTGCATCGTGAACTCTTCACCATACCCCTGCATAGGAATCGTTGTTGTTGTCGTTATTGGTGATGAACCATTGAGAGATGGCCAGCCCTGCTGCTCGAGCGTTGTTTGAAGCGGTGCCAGCCCATTATTGATCTGCGAACGCAGTACGTCGCGCACCCGTTCGGGCGTGATCTCCTCACTCTCCTCGGCCAGGTGCGCCACACGTCCCTGCTGAACTGGATTGAGACGCGCGATACGTTTCGCCACGTCCAGACGCATTTTGCCTGCAAAGATGAGGTTCAGCAGTGGTCGAGGCAGTTGGGCTATCTTCAGACGTTCGGTCAACGAGTTGCGATCAAAGCCAAACTCGGCCAGATCGTCGAGCGTCATGCCCACACGTTCATCGATCAACTGGCGCAGGTCTTGCACCTCCTTGACCCAGGCCGCTGAACGCTGCTCATTCTCCATCAGCGAGAGCAGGGCACGCAACTGGGGCGTACCCGAGGCATACACCTCGCACCTGACCACGGGCAGTCCAAGCAGACGCGCAGCCAAAATGCGACGACGCCCCATTATGGTGATATACATTGGCTCATCATCATCACCGATACCAGTCCTTGCAGTATCCCCCTCCTCCTGTTGCGGCGAAGGGCAAAGCATGACCGATGGTGCCTGCAGAATGCCAACTCTCGCAATGCTACGTACCAATCTTTGCGAGGGACGTGCAAGCAATTCCTCGCCGGGAATGAGGATACGTTCGATCGCTATTAAGCAACTTTCGTGCGATGGAAGCGCGTCAATGCCCAGCCGATGGAGCAGGACTTGCAGCTTCTCATCGACCTGCTGCACATCTCCTTCACCTGCATTGAGTAGTCTTGTCTGTTTCAGCGTTTTTCTGGTCATAGTAGTGTCAATCCTTTCATATTTGCTTCAATATAATGTTTCGCGCGAAGAACACCATGTGGCCTAACAAGCTCTCCCACAACTCTTCCTCAATCCTTCCTCCCTCCTCGTTGCTTCGTAGCTCAGCGCATCTGCCTTTTTTCTCTTCACATTGCAGTTCACCTGAATGAATGGCCTGCAATGTGAATAAATTTTCAGACGCCCTAAATCCACTGCATCCCGCTTCATCCCGCTACTATTACCCGTTTAGCAATCGTGCTCTCCTGACCCGATCCGGCCTACCTACCTGTCTGCTTGTTCCCGCATCCCTTTCTCCCACTCAAGCTTCACTCACTGCACGCTCTTGGGCCCATGCGGTACTGGCAGCGTAGACGCACAGATACACATACGCTCATACCTGCTTTGTCATGCAGGTACACACAACCAATCGCGTACAAGAAGACTATAGGAAGTTCATTCCCCGACAGGAAAATGCAGAAAGCTAGTAAGGAGTGGTATCAGGATAGTGGGAAGAGGTCAGGTTCAACAGAGTCTGTAGGGTATCAATAGAACAGTTGGAAACTGGCACAAGCAGCCCAACACAGGCTAGTAGAGAAACGAGGGAGGGAGGAAGGAAGAAAAAGTTGGAGGAAATGGAAGTGGCTTAATGACTGGACATGTAGTTAGCACTGGCCAGGCAAGCGCACATTCAGCAGTGCATTTCTTGCCTACCATACTGGCTATCATGCTGGAGCTTACTCGCCAGATCCACCAGTGAATCAATCATTTGGGGAGTCAGTCGACTCACCAACTCACCTAGCAACCATCTAGCCATTTGATCAACTAGTGGGCTGGTTAGTTGGTGAGTTGGTCAAACAGTCAATCGGCCCACAACGACATGTTCTGAGATGGCTCTATGGCCGTTTGCCTTGTACCGTCCACGTCGCATGCCCCCTGTACTCCATTGACTCCATTGACTCCATCGGGGATATCGGCTGAGTCCAGGAAAGACCAGAGAGAAAGCGGGACTGCTGCTGCAGCAGCCTCTTCTTTCGAAGTAGTGGTAGGAACAGAAGCTTCATTGCTCTCGGCAAGGGAGGGAATATCCTTCACTTCCGTTCGTGTACTACCCTTTGAGGCACGTCTTCGAGCTGTAGCACGCGTTACCTGTTTACGTGCCATCTGAATGTGCTCGGCCAGCCCGAAGACCAGTCGGGTTATCCCCGTCTGCCCATTGTTACTGTGGGATGGTTGATCCTGACCTTCGGAGCGAGATGGCGCACGACCATTGATGGTTAGAGTATCCTTCTTCTCCACCGCCGTTGGAGTTGCGCCAGAAACGATACCCTCACTCCTATCTACGACAGGCACAATAGAAACATCCGAGGAGCCAGAAGAGCAAGAGGAACCCGATGCCGGAGAAAGAGGGGAAACAACTCCTATAGTCGCATCAGGTTGAGACTCAACATACATTCCGTCAGGTGCTAGCGCATGTATGAGTACATCCTCTTGTATATCCTCTGTCTGCCCCGAGATGACACCATTCTGCAAAGGGAGAGCATCTACCACACGCACGCCCTTGTTTTGGGAAGCACGCTGTTTCGGCGCAATATCCCATACAGAAGAAAAGGGAGATGTCGTCGTCACCATCATTGCTGAGAGGCGTTCCGCCAGCGTGTCCACTGCGCCAAACCACTCTCGACCACGTTTGAGGGCTTCACGCAACTGTTCACCACGACGGGCAAAGGCAGCTTTGAGCTCTTTCTCACTACTCCCACCATCGTTCCTCTCCACTTCACCAGTATCCTGCCTGGCGAAGAGTTCTATAAGGTTCTCTTCCTCCTCCTCATTTTCATTTTCATCATCATCTCCTCCTCCTTCTTCTAACACATTCCGGTCATCGGCATTACGTTTGTCCGCCAGTAGGGTTTCCGGCAGTCGTGCTTCGCCTCCTCCGCCGACGCTGCTGCTTTCCTTCAGGCAGGCACTCAATCGTGCCAGCGTGGTCTGGTGCGCGCCCGCATGCTCAATCAATGCACCCCGGGCAGGCTCGCCAGCAAAGGCAGCAGCAGCTCCACTTTGCCCACCCAGTTTACGCAGCTTGGCATGGCCAGCTGTACCCGCATAGACGAGGTAGTAGATGCGTACCTCCTCTTGCTTGCCCAATCGCCATGCTCTGCGACTGGCCTGGTCCAGCATGAACAGGTTGAGGGCCATCTCATACCACACAATCGTGTCCACGGCCTTCTGCAGGTTGAGCCCCTCATTGACGCGTCGGTACGGTACAATGAGCACACGATGACCGGAGGATACGGCATCGAGAATGGCTTGCTGCCGCTCTTCCGCCTCGACACTGTTAGGTAGTGTCCAGGGATGATTGTCCTGCAACACCCACTCCAGGCGGCGTGCCATACTGCGTATATCGTTCTGCTCGAAGTACACCATGATCCGTCGACCCTCGGCCAGTTCCCGTTGCACGATTCCCTGCAATCGCTTCTCTAACGGATACAGGTGACTCCATTCCAGCACAGGTGTACGCACCAGCAGGCGTTTGCCCAGCGTATCTCCCCAGTCGCTACGGTCCGTCTGCCAGACTTCGAAGGGGCTCTGGCAGGGCAGCGCAGCGAACCAGCGTGGCACCGTGCCCTTGGCCATACGTGCCGCGTTATTTCGTTCCTGCGCAAGCTTTTCCAACTGGTTTACCACTGTCTGGTAGGAATGGGCAAGGTTACGCGCCTGAGACCATTCCCACACGCGTTGCGCACTCTCCTTGACCTCGTTCAGGCGCAGGATAGCTGCACGTTCCTCCTCGTCCAACACCGCCAGTTCCTCGCGTATTACTCCACCTGTAGCAGGGTTCGTGTGACTACTCCTGGCCAGCAACGCCTGCTTGCGTCGCTTACGTACACTTTCCAGCCCGACTTCGACCTGCCTCGTGTCATACTCACTCCTTTCACGCGCATGCTCGACCTCGGGATCGCGCATGGCAACGATCTCAGGCACCTCGATACGTAGTGGCATATATGCTCCCACGTCCAGCACGGTCAGGTAGCTCAAATCCTCCAGCAGTCGAGGAATGAGACGGGCCGAAAGCCCTGGCGCAGGAATGGTCGAGACCTGCACCGAGGTATGGCCCGAACCACGCCTGGCATCGGACTCGTACTCCTTCGTCCACTCCTGCACAACGCCATAGCTCGTTAGAGCCTTTTCTGCATCATTCCAGCCATAGCCAAGTCGTGTCCAGAACTGCGGGTTGAAACGGTACCAGTAATGATAGAAGCCAAGGATATCCCCACCATAGTGTGTGCCACTGGTGAGCAGACGTGCCTGAGCTGATAACATGGCGAAGTGATGTGCCCGTGCAATATCAGTATCGCGTCCCCGGCCATTGTGTGACTCATCCACGACGGAAAGGGCCACACAGCCCCCGTAGAAGGTGTAGAGGTAGTGGTAAGGACTGAAGCTGTCCGCAGGCGGCATGCGGAAGGTATAGCGTTTCGTCCTCGTCACCACCTGGCCAGTTTTCGATGAGCGATACGCCACGATACGCCGTGAATACCTGCTATACACGGCAATGAACTCGAGTTCATCTGCACGGCCCGTTCCCAGACGATAGGCGACAACGACTCCCTCGGCATCAAGCACGGGCTCATAGCCCTGGGCAACCGACAGGTCGGGCTCAATGACCTTGATCGGCCCATCCTCTGCCGCCACCAATCGCACACCCCGCGCCATCGTTGCACGCTTTTCCGATTCTTTTCTCAAGATAGCCTTCGCCGCCTGCGTGCCCGACGAGGACAGAGTGCCACCTCCGAAGCGTCCAAAGCTGCTGGCGTTATTGCTAGTATTGCCAGTATTGCCACCCGGTGCAAACGAGTGCGCCTCCTCAAAGACCGCCTGGAAGTGTCGTGGTAACCAGTGAATATGCGATCCGGCCAGTTCCACCATTCGCTGCACAACTGGTAAGTGACGTTGCAGGGCAGCACGAACCTGGCTTGCCAGCCTCTCCTCCTGACCCTGGATAGTCTCGATCAGTGAAGCGATGTCAGCGTTTTCCTCATTGGAGCTTCTCCCATTCCTCTCACTACTAACGACCTCGCCAACACTCCTATCATTGTTTCCAGAAGCACTTCCTCTCTCACTCCTACTGTTCACGTTCCCGGTATCACTCGTAGAATCGCTTCTGGTATCACTCGTAGAATTGTTTCCAGTACTGTTCCCAGGATTCCCAGCACCAATGTCAGCCAGCACGTTTGTCAGAGATCGCATATCTCGTTTTGCCATCTCCAGCAGTAATGCAACAAGGGACGCTACTGGCCCTTGTGGATCATTGGGACCATGGGAATCATGGGGATCATTGAGACATAGAGAGAAGTCGCGCGAGGAGTGCAGCGTATGTAACATTTCCCCTTCTCCTGGTTCTGCCTGCTCTGCCTTATCACCATCGAGTGAGTTGGACAGTACAGCAGAACTCTTCCTGCAAGAGAGCTGGTCCGTCAGTAACTGCCCGAGCCTTGCCTCATCCTGTTGTAAAGCCTCAAGAGTTGTGGAAAGCGTTGAAAGCGTTGAGAGCGTGGAAAGCTTAGAGGACTCACCATAGGCAGACAATTCAGAAAGCAGCACTGAGAGTAGAGTTGGCCGATTGCGCAGGATCACCTCGACCAGTTCTGTTAGAAGTGTCTCATCGCGGCACACCATTGTCGCCAGTTCGATGGATGGAGTAGACCGCTCACGTTGCCGTGCCTGTTCCAATAGGGCATTCATCGCCTGAGACCAGGCGGCAAACGTCAGTTGCGGATTCTTGCGGTCCGTTGCCCCCAGGCGTCTCTCACTCCACAATGGTGCAGGTAGAACTGGCTCGCCACGACCCGCACGTTCCACGTTACGCCTGTCGGTGGGGCAGTTGCACCAGCGCGGCTTCTGCCGAAACCAGCCCAGGCTGGTGACCGGTTCGCCGTTCCTTTCTTTATCTCGTTCTCTTCCTGCTACCTCATAGACTTGACTCGGCTCCCCCGTTTTCCCGCCTCCTGCCTCTCTCTTCTGCTCGGACTGTTGTTGCTCACGCTGGCCCGGCACGGCCTCGATGCGCCCGACGACGAATGCTCCTCGTGGCAATGGCCGGCTCATGACGCTACAGTTTGGGCAGTAGAAGTGGGACACACTCGCCTCTCGTGTGAGCAGGTCACTATCGGTGGGCGAGCCCTTGAAGCGGTATCCAGCCAGCCTCTGACGCGAGTCGTACACGGGCTCGAGTAGAGGTAACAATTGCTGGTCCGGCTCCAGGTCAATTTCACGTGTCGTGACTCGTTTTTCCAGCACTGCAGGCTGCCACTCTCGGCCAAAGGCACGGGTGGTGGAATGTGAAAAAATGCCGAGCACGGCGGGGGCCGAACTCTGTGTGCAGCGTTGCATCCACTGCTCAATGTCGCTATGCGTCTTGATGAACATCACCTCGGCCTGCGGCCATGCAGAACGGATTTCCTGCGCATACTCACGCGTCACCTTCTTCGGCGTGGTCACCAGCACTGGCAGAGCTCGTGGGCCAGCCTCTTCCGGTGCCAGTACACAGCCACTGGCACGTTCCCGGTATGCCACGATGCGACCTCCCGTTCCTCCTTCATCCTCGAAAAGGGGCTCCAGGTCCAGCAGAGCAAGCGTGGTCGGGTTCTTCAGCCATGCCCGTCTCAAAGAGGATATCCACTGTGGCTGACGTTCTTGCCCGAACTCTCCGTTGCGGTGTCGCCAGCGATAGGCCATGCGGGCCGCAGTCGCTCCTGCTAGCCTTGTCTTTCCGGTACCGGGCTCGCCCTGTATGGCTGCCAGTCCCTTGACGTCGATGCAATGGCACAAAGCAAACACGCGATGCATCTGGGCTGGAGCAAGACCTGGGAAGGCTGCGCCGGGCAACTGCTTATCGGTCCCGAACTGCGAGACGACGCGTATCTCCCAGTCGCGGGGATTTAACTGGTACAGTGGTTTGCGTCTCTCCACCACACGTGCGGCTAGCGTCTGCAACCATGGCTGCAGAAAGGAAAACACGTCCTCGCCCTGATAGTAGCGAGAACTGCCCCGTTCCAGGTCGAGCACGCCCAGCACAGGCTTGTCCTGTGTCTGACGCATAGAGACATGCACAACCCCTCGTTCACGCAACTTCTCACGTTCCTCGCCATCGATCACTTTAGCCACCCATTCCTGCCCCACAAAGGTTGTGAAGAGGTAGGCGTGGGCCTCTTGCCCAACACTACTATTCCCATCGTTACCTACGCCGCCGCCGCCACTACCGTTCCTATTGCCGCCACTCCTACCCATTGGCCCGGTGACGATCTCGCCATCCAGCACGCCGGTGAGGAACTCGGCGGCCACATGTGCTTCACCCGTATAGGGCATTGCCGAGGAGCCCAGTAATCCCTCTTGCGGCCATGTGGTTGCGGCCTGCCACTGCGACGAGAGGTGCGCACCCGAGTTGGCCAGGGCATGCAGGAGCGTAGCCTCGTCCGCGTTACGCACAACCAGAGTCGGGACCATTCTCGCCGCTGGAACGCTGTACGGCTCGTCGAGCATTGTCGTAGGCAGGTCAGGGGGTGGTGTTCCCTGCTCCCAGGCAGAAGAAGACTGTCCAGCCTTTTCCGGCTTGTGCCAGCAATAGCCCTGCAGACGCTTCTTCGTGGCTACCTCCGGCACCCGTGGCTCGGCCAACCGGACCCCTACCACGCAGATCTGCGTGAAATCCTCGAAGGCGCTTTCATCGTCATCGCAAACGCGATCGGGGAACTTCCACACGCGTACAGACTCGTACCACTTGCACCAGGAATTGATCATTGTGCCATTCCATGCACTACGTGCTGGCAAAATGGCCACCATGATGCCACCGGGCATCAGCAGTTCGCCCGCATCCACCAGGATACGATACTCGGCCCGTTTGCCGTCCTGAAAGAAGTACGGTGGATTTGCCAGTACCAGGCTCATCGAGCCCTCGGCGATGGTGACACCTTCAAAGGCGCTGGTGACGATTGTAGCACCACTCGGAAGTATGCGACGGGCCACACCCGCTCTTTCGGAACTGATCTCAACGCCAAAGAGTCGTGCGCCAGGTATGTCCCAGCAGGGGAAGAGTAGATCGCCTTCTCCTGCCGTTGGATCCAGGATATTGCATGCCTCCCCCTGTGGAAAGGCCAGGAGAGAACGCACAATTCTCGCCGCAAGGTGAGGAGGTGTGCGTACAAATGAGGATTTCCCCAGATTGATCAGAGTACCTTGTGCCATAATTTTTCTGTTCTCCTTTTTTAAAATGAATGATTAGATGGTTAGATTGTTTAGGCAACTTCTTTCAGCGAACGCTCATCACACACTCGTCAAACACGCCAGCATGCCAGCATTCCACACATGTTAGGCAACTTGCACCCACCAGGTGCAGAGGCATCAGACAGGTACAGGAGACAGGTGCAGGTGCGGACAAACAGGCCAATGAACTACTTGAGTGCATCTGATATGTTTGTCTGCCTTGCTAGCCTTCCTGTCTACTGCCTGCCTGCCTGCCTCTTCCCGCTTCATCGCTTCGCTCGAGCCATGACAGCCAGCGAGAAGCCTTCTTGCCTGTCTACATCACTCCTACGCCTACCCCTACTCCTACCTACCTGCATATCAGCCACGAACAAGTTAGCTGAATGAGCAGGAAAGCAGATTCATATTAAGACATGTGCAAGTGGTGCAAGTGAGGCAAGGGATCGTTTGAGCAAAGTTCAAGAGAGGAGAGAGCAAAAGGCAAGAGTGGCATGTCCCTCCCTCCCATAATCAGTACTGGACCTTCCTGATATGCCATATGTCATGCAAGCCGAAGCGAGTCATCGGCAGAATAAAGGGAAGCGCGTGAGTGGAAGGTGTCTGCTGGATATTGGCGGCTACTGCTGGGTATTGGTGAGTACTTCTTGATAGGATAGGAGCCTGACGAAGTTCCTGAAAACAGGTGGAATGAAGTTGACAAAAGGGTCAGAGATACACCCAGGCACACGTAAGCATGCATACTCGCATACGTATGAGTATAAGCACACACATGCATCTACGCAAAATGTGTTCTAGATCGTGCTTTTGCTTATGCGTATGTCATTACGCATGCCCATCGTGCTCATGATGCACATGTGCTTACACACATCTATACATGCTTAGGTGCATCTCTCAAGTAGCGGAAAGCGAGTCCTGCCATGAGTAGAGCCTGTGCAAGAATTGGAAAGGGCAGTTGGAAACGAGCTAGATGACTGCTCTTCTAGCGTACAAGTGCCAGTCAGCGTCCTGGCGATGATGCTTCTTCACTCTACACTTCGCTAGCTTCGCTGTACGCATTGGCAGAGGTCAGCTAAGAGGGAAGAGTAGCCCGCCACGGCAACCAGCCAGTGCGTACACCGTCTCCGATGAGTTGCCCCCAGGCCAGGACATCGCCCGAGAGAAGCCAGGCTTTGATGCCAAGTGACTTCAACGGCTTCACAAGCTGGCGTGTGAGCCCTCTTTTCCATAACTCCTCGGCCCATATGTCAGCCCATTCGGGATGTTCGGCATTCCGGTGTAGGAAGATGACACGCATAGCGTACAACTGGCCCAGGAAGCTACGTTGATGAGGGGCATCCTCATGCCAGTTTCCCAGCACGATGCGCGAACGATCCACCACCTTCACTTTGGTAGTTGAAACGGTGGAAGGACGCGATGACCCATTACTACTGGTGGATGGAGTAGAGCTCGTGGCCCCGTTTCCCTTCTGCTGCATGTTCTTTCCCTCCTCCTGTCCCCTCTCTCCCCTCTCTTCCTCCTCCTCTTCGGACGGTTTTGGCAGGTCGAGCGGATGAAGAATGCCCTCGGCTATGTGCGCAGACAGTGGTAGTGCAATGGTATGCACCTCTTTCGTGCCCTGCAGCTTTGCGGAAAACTGTTTGTATCCCTCCGATCTGCGGGCAAGTTGTAATGGGCCTGACCACTCTATGCCATCGGCAAGATGGAAGGTGACCTGCTCATACTGCCAGAGTTTCGCCAGGGCCGCACTCACACTGGTATCATATCCAACAAGGCTTATGGCAACCACATTCAGTTCGGAGCAGACCAGGGCCGTTACCCGTGGCAACTGTCCATCCACCTGCAACGTGCCAAAGAAACCGTTGGGATGAAAGGGACGCACAGGTAGTGTGCCATGAAGGACACGATCGGTTCCGTTGTTCCTGTTGTTCCTGTCATTGCCGTTATCGTTGTTTTCGTTGTTTTCGTTGTTTTCACCATTGCCCCTGTATGCAGGGGATGCTACGCTTTGCATGAAAGTAACCTTTCTACAAAAGAAGAGGGCCGATTACTCTCCCGTTGCGAACTGTAGAGTAACCGGTCCTCTTCTTCATCTATTTTTTCAACATGCGATACGCCAGAAATTGTCGTGGTAGAACACGCGCAAATCTCTCTCTATTCCTGAACTTCTTCGAGTCGAGTCGAGTTGAACAGTAAAGAGATCAACTGTCTGGCGGTCCTCTCACGCACCGGAATTCAGACATAGTACATAACCTCCTCACCCTCCTCACCCTCCTCACCCTCCTCACCCTCTCCTCCTTCTTCTCGCTCTACATTCACTCAAAACCGCGCCAATGGGAGGTCGTGCGATTGTTTAGAGCGCGTGCAGGAGCACGAGGTGCTACCCGATATGCCGAGGAAAGTGAACGTAAAGCCTCTCGTTCGGTGTAGGGGTCTTCGCCTCTCTTCACTTCGCTCGCATATTGCTGCATCACACGACTGGCCTCTTCATAGCTCATGCCACAATCGCGCAACTGGCACGCTAGCCAGAAGCCGTTGGCATTACGCGTACCAGGTACAGCCTTCTGCACCGCCTGATGCAACCAGTAGTCTCCGCTGCTTCTCCACCCTTCTGCTGTTGAGGTGTCCCACACTCCATGTCTCGTGTTGCGGTCAGTAGGAGACAAGGACGTTCTCGCTACACTATCAACAAGCGATGCAGGAGGAGAAGAAACAGGTGGCGAAGAAGAAGTAGGAAGCGGAGGACAGGCCAGGTCAAGCAGGAAAAGCGGCAGTGGAACGGGCACAACGCCATCACGCAGCCAGAGGTAGTGAGCACCACAGGCATGACGTGATGGTGGTGCCACGATATAGCCGCCCGAGGCTCGCAGATCGATACCTGCGAACCCACCCAGACATGTTGCATTGGGTATACGTCCTCGTCCACACGTGTCGGATGGATAGGCAAACAGAAGGTGCAGACCTCCACCACCCGTTCGCGTGAAACAGGTGGGCGGTAAAGGCCCGTACCGACGCTGTAACTGCTGTAGTGCCACGCGTCCACCGTGTCGTGGATCAATATCGAGCACGACCAGCTCGGTCCTCTCTCCGGTTGGCAGACCAATGCCTGCATCAGGCCATTGTCTCCACCATTGCCGGATACGCTCCTCCTGTCGGGTAGCGTCATAGAAGCCACGTCTCGTTAGAGGCCGCTTCCCGCGAACTGGAAACACTGGCCATTGAAGCTCATGCGCGTAGTAAAGGGCAGCCAGTTCGCAGGATAGCGTATTGACGTGTAGCAGAAGAAAAGGAGACAGCCTTTGAGAGTGGTTTTGTTCTTGCATGTCATTGCACTCCTCTTCTTCTCACTTACAGCACAAAGCGCATGGCACGGGCCAGCATTCTCCAGCTCGTCAGGAGTGCTGGAAAAGGGGACCATGCCAGTGGAGGCAGTGCAATGGCCAGTGAGACATGCACCTCTCCCTGCCACGCGGGACAGGTGTCATGCCAGGAATAGCCACGCCAGACACACGGTACACTCCCACTGGCCTTCCCCGTCTTCCCAGGCGGTAGACGACGCGCCAGTGACCCGCTTTCCTCGTCGGTGTAGTTGTGTAGAATGTCAGGTCTAGGCTGCACACGTTCATCCAGCCATGCCAGGACGCTACATACATCCCTCGTTGGCGTGGATAGCGTGTCGGGCTCTCTGCCAATAAGCTGAGTTGGAGAAACAGGATTTCCTGTACGCATGCTAAAGATCATGGCCAGCAGGTGCTGTGTCCCGAGTACGGATATACTCTCCCAGGAAAGTTGATAGCCGCTACAGCCAGGGTATCTATCCTGGTAGTACTCCTCTATGCGAAAAATGCCGCCCAGGTGAGTTGCACTACAGATGCAGCACAACACCTGTGGCCAGGTATCGGGATGTCGACTTGCTACGTGCAGCGCATCTTGGAGGTTCACGAGTTGCTCATGTGTAAGCCGGGGATACTCGCGTTTCCCTGCCCTGTACCATGGTCGTTTACAGACCGGGCAGAAGTATAGTAGGTGCCTACCACCTAAAGTGGGTATAGCCTGCTGCCCCAGTCGATGGTGTAGACGAGCCTCGTAATCGTCGAAGTGTTTCGGAGTTGTAACGAGTGGTAATGTGTTGAAAAAGCTGGAATTGTCTGCTATCATATTGATAACCTCATTTCTTGATTGGGAGTGAGAACAAACGAGGGCTACACATCTGCCAGGATGTGTAGCCCATTCACTTTCTGTTTGACGCTCTACTACTACTACTGCTACTACTGCTGTACTGTTATCGTTGTTATCTTGTTCACCGCACCATGATGATGGCAATGGTGATAGTGTGTATGCCAACTGCGCATGACACACCATTTTGAACAATCGAATTGTGTCGGCGAGTCGGGTATCGAGTCATGTTGGGGGGCAGTTTGTATGCCAACTGCTCATGGCTCATCCCCAAGGATCCATGCATGAATTGGTGGCACTCTTGCAAGAAACATGCCCTCATCTTCTCCTTTCTATAAGTTGGCCAGGCACAAAAATGCCACCTGTCTCGCTCTTGTGAGATAGGTGGCATCTTGCTCTTTTGCTCGTCTGGAAAGAATGAGTTCTTTCCTCCTACGTTATTGCTATAGCAGCTTGTTGAAACGGTCGCTTTGAAAAAATCATCAGTAAGATGCTAGACTCTTTCTCTAACTCAGAGCACAACCTGAGTCAAGCACTAACGAAGCGACACATCCCCCACGTACCTTCGTACGCTGAGTCAATCTGCCGCATGTCACATCATCAGCCGTTCGTTTGAAGCGGATGTCCTCAAAAAAATCGCCAGTTGCAGCTTGAAGATGACGATGAAATCAATAGAAGGGCACTCACAGCCCCATGCATACGTTGGAGGCACACATTCACGACATTCACGCGCATATGACCCTTGTGGTGACACTCCCTGGTGGTTCGTGCTCAGTTGCACACATTCACGCACATTCACGCACACCTGACGCGTTGAGCATTCACTACCAGATGCCGCTAGAAGGTATCCTGCGGCAGCAACGCCTACAACGCATGAAACGTGAATGAGTGAAGCAAAGTGTTGCTCTTTGATTCCCTTCCCATTCTGGGAGTTCCCTGTCCGCCTCAAACCAGACAGCAGTGCATGCCATTGAGGTCGAAAGCCAGCGAGCGCAACGGGAGTTTACGTCAAGTGCAAACGAGTGCCGACGCTTGCCTGAATGTAGGCCTCCGGAAGCTGGCGCGCGACTTCATGCGTGGCTTTCCAGCCCGTACAGTGCCCTGGCACGACAAGAGCAGGTCCGATGGCCGCCAACTCCGCAATGGTACGTGGGATAATAGCCTCGAACAGACCTCCCGTAAGGTGCAGGCCTCCCACGAAAATGTAGACGGTATTGATGCCCGTCAGGTGCTGGACATGGCGCAGGACGTTGATGACGCCCGCATGACTGCAACTTGAAAGCACAACAAGCCCCTTGTCCTTGAGATGGCAGACGATGGCCTGATCGTCCCAAATCCAGGTATCGGGTTCCCATCCCTCGTTCGTTCGGGCCTGTTGAAGGGGAAAGCCTTTCTCAAAATCCGTCACACGCTCGACCTGCCCGGTCACCAGGACCATACCGTCAAGCAAGAGTGAGGGGCCGCGCTCCTCTACGATCGTGACACCTTCGCGGTCCAAGTCATTGTAGCTCGGTGGAGGCATATGGACCTCGACCCCTGTTGGAAATACAACCTTGCGGTCGCGCCAGACATCGGGATGGAGCACAAGCGGCAGTTTACGCCGCGCAACACGCTGAAAGAGTCCTTCGAGTCCCCCATGGTGATCGGCATGTCCATGAGAGAGTACAACCGCACGTAGATCGTTCACCGACACGGCAAGGACATCCATATTGTGGAGCACAGTATTACGTCCCAGTCCTGCGTCATAGAGGATGGACTCGCTCCGTCCCTCTCGCTGCACTGTGAGCAACAACGAATAGCCATGTTCAGCAATCAGTTGTTCGCGTTCTGACCAATCCCAAACGAATGGTGCTCTCCGCACCAACTCTGTGCCGGGTAAGAGAATATCGACGAAATTATCCACGAGAATGGTGACGTCTGCCACTTCGACGGGGAGCAAAGTGATGCAATCACTCATGGTGTGGTCTCCTCCTTTTTCGCCTTGAGCCCAACGCAATATGTATGCCTGAAATGCTGTTGTATATCCACCTCTTTCTTCCTCATTTCGCGTGTGTCAGACGCCTTCCTTTGGTGGACCCTTTCTGCAACTCGCAACCAGGATTGCAGGGACCTCTGTCCACACTGGTCTGCTTAAACGCGACAGAGACAGCGAATTGGCGAAGCTGGGAAGGGCACGTGGCTCACTTAGGCGCACAAGTTGCAGTCCAGCATCAGTGAGCGCGTTGACATAGGTCGAGAGTGTCCGGTGGTATGCACCCACTTTGCCAGGAGGTCCTGGTCGCGTGTCCGATCGCCAATAGCCTTCCACAAAGTATTGAACGTGAGTTCTGGATAAGTAGGACCCCTCTCCGATGAGTTAGAATAGGAGTTAGACAAACAGCTTCTATCCATCATCGGAGGGATCTCGCAATGAGTTTACTCGAGTTGTTCTGCGAGGCTCGAT
>JAABUZ0100005231.1_pt1 | contig 17186 bp, 14 predicted proteins | sample 5562091 | NCBI WGS metagenome assembly JAABUZ01 (sample SAMN12813069, study PRJNA571459) | rock metagenome | isolation source: Antarctica rocks | place: Antarctica: Victoria Land, Linnaeus Terrace sud | collected 2015-12-21
CGCGGGCGGCCTCCAGGAACTCGGGGGATATAGACTGGAGTCCGGCCAGTACGATCAAGAAGACGAACGGCGTCCATTGCCAGATGTCGACCACCATGACGCTGGGCATGGCGAAGGCCGGATCGGAAGCCCAGTCGTGAGCGGGGATACCTACCAGCCCGAGTAGATAGTTCACGACACCATACTGAAAGTTCAGCATGATGACCCAGAGGATGCCGACCGCTGCGGGGGCCATGACGAACGGGAGCAGGAGCAGGCTCCGGGCTATTTTCTGCCACCTACCCGAGTGGACTAGCAGGAGCGCTAACGTCAGGCCAAGCACGAGCTCGATCGGGACGACGACCGCGACAAAGATTATCGTGGTCCCCATACTGTGCCAGAAATCGGACGATGTCAGCGCGTCAATATAATTCTGCACGCCGACGAACGGGTGCGTCGCCGCCACCAGATCCCAACTGTGCAAGCTGACCCACAGATTGTAGGCGAGCGGGTATATCGAGAGCGCCACCAGGAAAAGCATGCCCGGCGTGATGATCACATAGGGCGCGATCCGACGCCGCGGCCGGGCGTGTCCACGTAACACCCCCGGCGCGGCCCCTTCAACTCTTTGCATTGTTCCCGAGACCTCTATACCACGCTACTTAGAGTTCGGCCGCCACTGTTTTGGCCAGTGCGCTCAACGAGACCTTTGCCTGAGGGGCGGGGAGCTTTGGCCCGGGCTGCGGGACAGTCTTCGCCAACCCTTGAACAACCCCCGCCGCGTGACCCTGGGCCCTCTGGAGCGCGTCCCGCACGGAGGACTGCCCCAGTTGCGCCGCCGCCAAATCCGCGGTGATCGCCACCTCCCACGCCTCTTCCTTCGGGAAGTACGGCCGCGGTAGGGTGTGTTCCATCGCGCGGAGGACGGCGGGGAAACGCGAGAACTGGCGAATCGAGGTCCCCGGGATGGTCGACCTGACGAGGCTGCGGTCCTGATAGGCGTCGATCCGCGTTGGGTCGCCACCGTAGGTGTCGCCGGGGAGTTGAGCCTGCTTAATCGTGTTCTGTTTGTTCTGCAACCAGGCGATGAAGCGGAACGCCTCTTCCGAGTTCTGCGCCGTCTTCGGGATGGCGTTGACCCAACAGCCCAGGTGGGACACACCGTGGACCGTACCGGCTGGCACCTCGACGAAGTCCCACAACCCTTTGGTGGGGGACTTCGGTTGCTCCAGGGCGTAGGCGCCCCACGACCACAAAAGGACCGTGGCCAGTTGTCCTTGTGCCGCGGCGGCCATCACCTGCGAGAACAACCAGCTGCTGCTGCCCGGAGGCGTGTACTTCAGCATGTTGACCCAGTATTGGGTCCCCCGGATCGCATTGGCCGTGGTCAGTGTTGGCTGCATTTTCGACCAGTCATACGGCTGCCCCCCGAACGAATACAGGAACATCAGCCATGTGTGGACGTTGCCGAACCCCGTGGCGGCTTGGTCGGCCCACCCGTAAATCTTCGTCCCCTTGAAGGTTTTTCCGTGCAGGAAGCGACATTGGGCCTGCCACTCGTCCATGGTCGCGGGGGGCTTGAGGGTCGACCCCGTAGCGGCGTGGTACTGCTTCTGCATCCTCGCATCTTGGTAGATATCTTTGCGATACCACAGAATCTGCGGGTGGATCGTGTCGGGGAGGCCATAGAGAGTCCCGCCCTGCGCCCAACTGCCGGGCCGTCCGTCATATTCAGCGCAGGCGAGCGCACGCGGGATGAATTGCGATACATCGACGCCCATGCGATGCGCCAGATCTCCCACGGAATAGAGTTGATTCGCGCTGCCGAACTCGGGCACCCAGGAGTAATCGATATTGAATATGTCGTACGGCGCCTTACCCGCCACGGACAGCGCGAGCTTGGAGTGGATGGCGTCGCGGTCCACCAGCTGGATGTTGACCTTGACCCTGGTCTCCTTCTCGTACTGCGCCGCCATAACCTGCGCCGCCTGACCCCAGCTGGCCCCGAGCCAGATCGCATTCAGGGTCGTGCTCTTGGCCTTGGTCGCCCGCAGCGGCGCCCAACCACACGTGAGGGCCCCCGCGCTTCCCAGCCCGGCCACCGCCGCAGTGGTTGTCAACGCCTTCTTAGCGAACGAACGACGGGTTATGGATTGCTTGGACTGCTCAGTTTCAACAGAGTGATCGGACACAGGTTTATCTCCTTGCTCGTCGGGCTGATTATCTCGATCAGCGTGTCACACGCTGCTTTGTGTCGGTCGTCGCCAGCGCCGTCGATGCGCGCCGCGCACCAAAGTTATGCGGGATCTGTATTCGCCCATTTCCTCGCCGGGCGGCCGGCGTGTCCACCTTACGATCCGATGACCACCTGCACCTTGACAACCGACTTGTCCCGCTCGATGCTCTCGATCGCCTGCTCAACCTCGATCAGCGGGCGTACCGAGTCGACGATGGAACTCGGATCGAACCGGCCCGAGTCGATGAGGGCGATCGCTTTCGGCCACGTCTCATACGTCCCCGCATAGGAGCCCACGATGGTCAGCTCATTCGCGTAGATGTCGAACGGGCGTGCCTGGATCGTCGCGTCGGGGGGCGCGGCGCCATAAGCAAGGATCGTCCCTCCGCGCCGGACCAAGCCGAAGGTCTGCTCGTAGGTTCTGGCGCTGCCGACGGCTTCGATCACCACGTCCGCGCCGCGGCCGCCCGTCAGGCTGCGCGTCGTTTCGATGGGGTCCTCGTCCGCGGGATTGATGACGTTGTCGGCCCCAAGTTCGACCGCGCGCTGCCGGCGTCCGGCGTCCGGCTCGGAGACGATGACCTGCGCCACACCCCGCGCTTTGGCCAGGAGCGTGTGGGCGAGGCCCATCGGGCCGCCGCCAATGATGGCAACCGCGTCGCCGACCGCGATCTGGGCACGGTCTTGTCCGTGGATAGCGCACGCGAGGGGCTCGATATAGGCGGCGTGCTCGAACGACATGTGGTCGGGGAGGACGTATACGTTCGCGGCGGGGGCCACGACGTACTCCGCCATCCCCCCGGCCGCATGGACCCCGAGCTGCCGGACGTACGGGCAGAAAAGTTTTCGGTTGATACGACAGAAGTAGCACACGCCGCAGGAAATATTGATGTCTACCGTGACCTTCTGCCCCGGCTTGACCTGTTCCACCCTCGATCCGATTTGTGTGACGGTCCCCGCGAACTCATGGCCGATAACCAAGGGGAGATTCGGCGCCGGGAACCGGCCGTGTAGGATGTGCGCGTCGGTCCCGCAGATGCCGCACCGGTCGACCTTGATGAGGACCTCGTTCGCATCCGGCGTAGGGATAGGGATCTCCTCAACCCGCAGATCGTCGGGTCGATAGAGTAGTGCAGCCTTCATTGTCCCGCTACTCATGCTGTATGCCCCTTATCTTAATTAGGTACGCAATCGCTCTCGGGGTCGTCGCGGCGTCGATTGGCCTCGCCATGCACCGCAATCTCCCCATCAGGGCCATTCGTGAATAGGCGATGCCCAGCCCCACCGTTGCCGCATGAGCCCCAATGTGTCGGAAGGCATCATCTCCTTTCACTCAGGAATTCGCAGGACTTGAGGTTTACCAATAAGACTCGAGCACATCCACTGCGATTTTTTACCATCATAACGCCGTTACTTTACTTTGTCAATACCGAAAGTCTTACCATTTTTAGCAAAACTATCATATTGACAGAGAGAACTTCTATGCTTTAAGCTAAAGCATCATGGAGCGCACAAGGGAAATATCTCGCGTTAGCAAGCGCGATACGTCCGTCGCGGCCGCTTTGGTCCTCGACATCATCAGGAGCAATGGCCCTATCTCGCGGACCGACGTGGCGCGGGCTGTCGATCTCAGCCCTTCGGCCGCGACTCAACACATCGATCGTCTGGCTCGACACGGCTTGGTGCTCGATATGGGGCTTGCGGACTCGACGGGCGGTCGCCGGGCGCGCCGCGTATCGTTCAACAAGAACGCTGGCTACCTGGCCTGTGTCGACCTGGGCGCGATGGGCATGAACGTGGCGATCACGGATTTGGAGACGAACGTCCTCGCGAGCGAGACGTGTGAGGTGGACGTCCGGGCAGGCCCGGAACCGGTGCTAGGCCTGGCGCGAGAGGCAATCCAGGGATTGTTGGCCGCGTTGGGACTGTCGGGCGAACAGGTGAGGGCCGTGGCTATCGGCATCCCCGGACCGGTGGAAGCCAAGACGGGGCGGCCTATCTCACCCCCGATCATGCCTGGGTGGGACCAGTATCCGATCCGCGAGTTCTTCGCCCCCAGCTTTGCTTGCCCGGTCTATGTGGACAATGACGTGAATGTGATGGCCTTGGGTGAGCAGTGGGGCGGCGCCGGGCAGGACGTGGACAGCTTCCTGTTCGTGAAAGTTGGGACAGGCATCGGGTGCGGCATCGTCTGCGACGGGCGTCTGTACCGCGGGACCGACGGATGCGCGGGCGACATCGGTCACATCGAGATCGAAGGTCAGTTGGTCGTCTGTCGCTGCGGTAACGTCGGGTGCCTCGAGGCCGTGGCTGCGGCCCCGGCCTGGGTACGCTTGGCCCACGAAGCTGCCGCCGACGGACGTAGCCATATGCTTGCCGAGGAGTTGACGGCGCGTGGCGAATTGACCGCCGGGGACGTCAGCGCGTGCGCCGCGCGGGGAGATCGTGCAAGCGTCGAAATCGTACGAGAGAGTGGCCGGCTGATCGGGCACATCCTGGCGGCTCTCGTCAATTTCCACAACCCGGCGCTCATCCTCATGGGCGGCGGTGTGAGCGAGGCCAGCGATATGTGGCTCGCGTCCATACGTCAGGAAATCTACCGGCGGTCCACACCCCTCGGGAGCAAGAATCTCATCATCCAGCGTGCACCCCTCGCCGAAAAGGCGGGTGTCATCGGGGCCGCAGGGCTCGCGCTCGAGTCGCTGTTCTCGCGGCGGGGTTTGCATCGCATGTTGGCCGCGACATCCCCGTAGTGCATCGAGGAGGTGTCACGCTAATTCAAGGGACATGATCCAGTGCGCTGTCGCGCTGCCCCGATCGTAGAGGCCAGGTTAAGTACCGCGGAAGGAACGAGAGGCACGATGAAGTACGCGTACAATACACTCGTTTATGCCGGTGAGTCCATCGAAGAGAGCATCGAACGGCTCGCGCGGTTCGGGTACGACGGGGTCGAGTTCGTGGGCGAGCCCGCGCAGCTCAACACCAAGACGATTGTCGCAGAGCTCGCGCGCCACAACATCCAGGCGTCCCATATCTGTAGCATCTACACCCCGGAGCGGGACCTGTCCAGCAGCAACGACCAGATCCGGCGCAACGCCGTCGCCTATGTAAAGTCCGTGGCCGATTTTGCCGCGACGATCGGGGCGGCGTCCATGGGGGTCACGCCGACGGCTAACATGAGAATCCATCATGAGGCGGACGTGCCGCAAGAGTGGGCCTGGGCGGTCGAGGGTATCCGAGAAGCCGGCCACTACGCAGCGAATCAGAGTATCCGCCTGACCATCGAACCGTGGAATCGCTACGAAACCTGCCTTGTCACGCGCGTCGGGCAGTCGCGGCAGATGGTGGATGAGATAGATTTGGACAACGTGGGATGTATGGGCGACACGTTCCATATGAATCTGGAAGAAACGGACATCGCTGAGGCATTCAGGACGGCCGGGGATAAGCTCTTCTATGTCCACATCGCCGACAGCAACAGGGCTGCTCCAGGCCGTGGCCATATCGATTTCCGTCCTATCGCCCAGGCCCTCCGGGATGTTGGGTACAACAGCTATCTCTCAATGGAGTTGTTGCCGGCCGCGGCTGATCCCTTCGCGGTACTCACCGGCTCCCGGCAGGATGAGTTCTTCGATCAATACACCGAAGAATCGATCGCTTATCTGCGTCGGTTGTTCGATGACAATCACTCCTAAACAGAAGTCGGTCGTGGGACAACATGACAGCATGATGATGGCCGCTCCTTGGTCACTGGCCGACAGAAAATACCGCGTCTGATGTAGGCTGGCGGCTGCTCGGGGTTCATGCGCGCTGCAAGCGCATGAGGACGGTACGACCGAGAGAGTCGGTAGGCCGGTTGTGCGGCAAGCTCATGATAGTGAGGGCCGACTACGTGACGGGATAGGGGGCAAGATGCGTCTCGGAGCTAATACCTGGATCTGGACCTCGCCGTTTAGCACGGAGGACGTAAGTCTGATCCATAAGATTGCCGAGATCGGATTCGACATTGCGGAGGTTGCGATCGAAGATCCGTCGCTCGTCGATACGGCGGTCCTGAAACGCACTGTCCGCGAGGCGGGAGTGTCGTGCATCGTGTGTGGGGCGTACGGACCGGATCGCGATCTAGGCAGTGACAATGCGACCCTGAGGCAGAACAGCCTCGACTACATCCGCCGTCTCCTTGCTATCTGCACAGAAGTCGGCTCACCAGTTTTGCCTGGCCCTGCCTACGCCTCCGTCGGTGATACCCGACTGCGCAGCCCTGAAGAGAGCGCATCGCGCTGGAATCACGTCGTGGAGAACCTGCAGCAGTTGGGCCGTGAGGCCGGGGAAGCTGGCGTTACGCTGGCGCTCGAGCCTCTCAACCGCTACGAAACCGATCTCATCAACACCGTCGAGCAGGCCCTCCATCTTGTGGAGAGCGTTGGTAGCCCCCATGTCCAAATCCACCTCGACACCTACCACATGAACATAGAAGAACGCGACGTGCCGGCGGCCATCCGTCGTGCGGGGGACCACGTGGCGCACGTTCATGCAAGCGCCAGTGACCGTGGCGCCGCAGGGGGAGACCATACCCCCTGGACTGGCGTTCGAGACGCACTCGCGGCAATCGATTATCGCAACGCCGTCGTGGTGGAATCTTTTACGCCCGGTGTCAAGGAGATCGCTCGGGCCGCGTCCATCTGGCGCCCGCTAGCATTGACACAGGATACGCTTGCGACGGACAGCTTTGCCTTCCTCCACAACCTCTTCGGCTAACGCGTCCGCCCGCATTACTCGTCGACATCCGCACGGCCGCGTTGTTTATGTGAGACGAGATGCGCGCGGCGCTTGGCAGCCTCGTGCCATTGGCCGAGGTCCGCTACATCGACCGATGGCACGGTGGAGTTGCTCCGGTTTAGTGGACGGGAAAGCGCTACGCGACCACGTCCTGTTGTTGTTCTTGGATGTTGTCGCTGGTCACGATATATTAACGTGACCATTGACACCACCCCCGCGGCCCGCACCGCCGCGAGCATGCGCCTGGCCTCGGCGGCGTCGCGCCCCAGCGGCTTCTCGCAGATGACGTGTTTGCCGGCCTGCGCGGCGGCGATGCAGGGCTCGGCGTGCAAATTGTTGGGCGCGCCATTGTCGAAGACCTGGATCGCCGGATCGCCTATAAGATCGCGCCAGTCGGTAACGGCCTTCTCGTACCCATAACGCCGCGCGGCCGCGTCGACCGCTCCCGGTTGCGCCCCGCGATGGCGACGAGGCGGGGATGGGCCGGGGGCGGCGTATAGATGTAGTCGAGCGTCTTGTAGGCGTTGGTGTGGGCTTTGCCCATGAAGGCGTAGCCGAGCATGCTCACGCCCAACGTCGGCGTCTCGCCCGCGTCTCGCCCGGCCTCGCTCATGGTCATGAATCCGTTTCTCTTGCCCATGCGTCCGTTCCTTACTCATGATCATGTGTCGTGGACTTGCTCACAATGACGCTTGTCCGTGGTGGGGCACGCACGTTAGGCATCGATGTGCGAATAAATGCGGACGTGCTTTCACAAAGGTGAAGGTCCTGTGCGTACCTCTCGCCTCACCGGTGTCAGCCCGTCGTGCTTCTTACAGCCGACGTATAGCCCGTGGGGAAAGTGCGCGCCCCAAAAAAGACAACGGTCATGTGAGCCAGTCCACTGTGTCGCGTGATCGCGAACCCGGCGTGGTAGGATCGTTGTGCAACAACAGCCTCGCCCTCCTACGAGGAAACGACGTCAATCGCGGATGGCGACTTCTACCGTCCAGCAGTGGTGCGGCGTAAACAACAGTAGCGCGGATGGGATAGGTCAGCTGTGGGGTGCGCCACAAGAAAGTTCCCTACGCGGAGCGGGGCAGGAGGAGTGGGCGTTGCGCGGGTGTGGGTTTGGGACGGGGCGCGACGTGTGGGACAGCGGCCGGCCGGGCGACACGCGGCGCGGTGGCGGGCAACGGGGGTGCCGTGGTGACGGCGGGACGCGGCGCGGCCGCGGCGGCCACCGGCGGGGTGGGCGGCATCCTCCGTCGGCGGCCGGTACTGGTCGGGGTGGGTCTGCCAGAAGGCCGCCCAGCGCCCCGAGCGCTGCACGGCGCGCAGGCTGGCGATGGCTTGACTGCCGGGGACGCCCCAAAGTAGGTCTGGGCGTCCGTGCAGGCGTGCAGCGCCTCCTCCGTCGTCGGCGTCAGGGCCGCGAGGGCCGTGAGCGCCGCGAGCACGGGGGCCGCGCCGTACAGGTAGAGCTGATCCTTGAGCAGTTCGACCCACGCCGCCGCCCGTAGGCTCCCCGCGCCATAGAGCGCGTTGCTGACCGCCCACAGGTAGCCGTAGGCGTGGTAGATGTCCACGATCTCCACCACCTCCACGCCGGGCAGGCCCAGGAAGGCGCGCGCCCGCTCCCAGATCCAGTGGGCGCCGTCGCCCAGCACAACCACGGTGCACACCGCGGGCGTGCCCAGGCCCCGTCGCAGCGCCTCCACATAGACCCGCCACCAGAAGGCCTCGGCGTCCTCGCCGCCCACCCTGTAGCTCGCGGAGCCCCAGGCCAGGGTGGCGCGTCCGTGCGTCGGGTCGCGGTGTAGCGCGGGGCCGAGCGGGACCAGCGTGCCTACCTTCATCTCGTGCCAGCCCGCCTCCTGGTGTCGTCCGCCCGCTGCACCTCCACCTCGGTCCACACCGGCTGGCCCTGCCGCGCCCGTGCGATGGCCACCTGCGTCTGCGCCTCGGCCGCGCCCCGATCCGCTCGGCCAGCCGCCGCGTCGTCTCGGCACTGAGCGTCGCGCCCAGCGCTTCCCGCACCTGCTCCACGGCCGGCGTGAAGGTCGCGTCCACCGTCGTCCGCGCCACCACGCGCGCCAACCCCGGCGACACGTCGCCGAGGCCCAGGCCCAACGCCGCATCCAGCGGCGCCTCACCCCGCTTGCAGGCCGCGCACCAATAATAGGCGCGGCGCAGCAGGTAGTCGCCCACCAGACCCACCAGCGGGCGCGGGCGCTCCCGTCGTTTCAGGGCCCCGTGACACGCCGCACAGCGCGCCGGGCGGGGCAGCGCCTGGGCCTGCCCCGCCGCCACCCGCTCAATCAGCCCGCCCAGGATCACGCAGCCCACCTGTTGGACCCGCTGCTCCAGCGTCGCCAGGTCCGCCGTCAATAACTCCGGCGCCACGGTCTCCAGCGCCTCGCCCACCACAGCCTACATCTCCTGTATGATGGCGCTGGACAGCTCTGTTCTGTCCATCGGTATCCTCCGAGGGGCCGCTGTGGAGATGTGTCCGCATCTCCGCCCCTCGCTAGGGTACCGCCTTCCGCAGTAGGGAACTTTGCTGTGGCGCACCCTCAGCTGTGTGCGAACGCTGTTGCTTGACGAGCCTTTGCGCGATGGCCATTACACGGCGTCGGCGGCGTTGCGCCTGGCTGAGCGGGCTAGCGCATCTAGAGCGCGCATGTTGGACACCGCATCCTCGGGCGGATAGGGGACCGGTTGACCGGTCAGGACGGCGTTGGCGAAGGCTTCCACCATGAGCCGATAGTGGTCGGCGGGCGGGAAATGTTCCTCGCGGCGATTGCTATTAGCATCGGCGATGATAACCAGGGCTTCCGCCGCGCGCTCACCGTAACCCGGAATAAAGGCCCGCGGGACCTCGATGATACCCTCGCTCCCAACGATCATGTACCAGCCATCATTGCCACCTTTAAACGAGCTGCTCACCGTTGCGGGCCGACGACCGTTGAATTCGAGGATACCCGCGAACGCCACGTCTACGCCGAACCGATCATCGATGTCGTGCCAGGCGAGGGCGCGCAGGGGTTCCTCGCCGAAGGCCAGGCGCGCCGCGCTCACCGCGTAACAGCCCATATCGAGCAACGTCCCTCCGCCCAACGCGGGCTGCAGGCGCACGTTGGTGGGGTCTGGCGTACCGAGGAGAGACACGGCCAAACTGGCGCGCACTTCACTGACCACGCCGATGACGCCTTCCACAAGCAGTTCTTGGACACGCACATTCTGGGGATGGAAGCGGTACATGAACGCTTCCATGAGCGGAACTCCGTGGCGCGCGCATGCCGCGACCACGCGTTCAGCGTCGGCGGCATTCAGGGCCAGCGGCTTCTCGCACAACACGGCTTTGCCGGCCTCGGCGGCGCGTATCGTCCACTCCGCGTGCAGTGAGTTCGGGAGCGGGTTGTAGATCGCGTCGATCTTCGGGTCGTCGATCAGCGCTTCATAACTCGTATGGACGCGGCTGATCTCGAAGTCGCGCGCCGTGGCGCGTCCCTTGTCGGGGTCGCGGCTGGCAATCGCCACCACGACCCCGTTTGACGAGTCCTGGATCGCGGGGATCACCTTCGCGCTCGCGATATAGGCCGCGCCCAACACACCCCACCGTAGTCGGTCAGCCATGTGTTCTTTCTCTCCTGATGCAGGGCGCCTAGTGCGGGATTAAGAAGCGTCCTTTGCAACGCCGAAGACCTAACTGGAGTTGACCGCTTTCGTGGACAGGAAATCGCTAGGCGACCGCTTGTTGTTGAGTGTACCTCCTTTCGTAGGCGACGGGGGCAAGATCGTCCAACGCTGCATGACGCCGATGGCGATTATAGAAGCTCTCGCTGTAGAGGTCGTGCGCGAGCCCACCGCGTGGCCGCCCGCTCGTGCGCGCCAGGCGGATCGCCTCGGCCCGGAACGCGGGTGCGTCGGGTGGTCTCCTCTTCGGTAGCGTGACACCTCCTTGGTCATCTCACCACTACCAAGCCTACAGGTGTCCGTCGAAGCGGGGCAACATCGGTCGTCTGGTGCAAACAGGGCGCTTTAGGACGACATTAGCCCTCCAGTAACGGCTTGATGTAGTGGTACGCTTGGCGCGCGACCTGGTCCGGCTCGATGTCCCGACGGTGGAACCCGATCTCCATCGCCAGATACCCGTCGTAGCCGATCTCCTTGAGCGCCGCGATGAGCCCGACAAAGTCACCGCGACCGGCGCCGGGAGGCAGGCGATCGATGTCGGAGAGGTGGACGTGGGCCAGGTCCTTGCCCATCTGGTAGACGTAATCGGTGGGAACCTCGTTGCGGTACATCGCGTGGATCGTGTCGAACATCAGTTTGACGTTCGGCGCGTCGGCCTCGCGCATCAGCTGGATCGCATCCTCGGCGCCCTCTATAAGGTTGGTGTCGACCGCCTGGGGCTCGATGACCAGCGTTATGCCGCGGTCCGCGGCGAAGGGAGCGATCTCCCGCAGCGCTGCTAGGCTCCACTCCCAGGCCTGCTGGCGCGATGTACCAAAGATCTGCCAGCCCGCGAGGTAAATGACCGTCTTACCGCCCCAGTCCGCGCACAGATCGATCACCTTGCGGTACTGATCGACCATGGCACGGCGTTCTTCAGGGAGCGGAGACGCGGCGTTGAAACCAGGTCCACCGCCGGGGGCCGGCAGCATACTGGATAAGGCAATCCCGTTGTCCTCCAGGACCTGCTTGATCCGCTGCCGCTGCTCCTTGTTGAGATAGTCGGGATAGGCGTGGGGGCTGGCGGCCCCGATCTCGATGCCGTCGTACCCGATGCGTGCGATGCGCTTGATGGTTTCCTCGAGCGGATAGGCCGGTACCACGACCGGGAAACTGGAGTAGGCCCAGGTGTTGAACGATAGCTTCATAGCCATGGCTACGTCCTCCTTATACGACTGGCTCTTGCTAGGTAATGACAGCTTATAGGCGCTTGCTTAGAAGACGAACACGGCTTATAGGAGCCTGCTTAGAAGACGAACACGGCCTTCTCCGTCTCCCGCTGATCGAACATGCGAAAGGCGTCGGGGGCCTGCTCGATCGGGAAGCGGTGTGTGACGAGTCGCTCGAGCGGCAGGTTGTGCCGGACGATGAAGCGCGCGATCTCATCGTATTCGTGGATCGGGAAGTACCACGCTCCGACGAGGGTGAGCAGCTTGCGAATCATCTGATCACTTGGGCGGATGGTTGTTTCGCGCGACTCACCGATGAAGGCCACCCGCCCGGACTTGGCGGCGCAGTCCAAAGCGGCGTTCTGAGCCGCCGGGTTGCCCGAGCAGTCGATCGCCACGTCGGCGCCGATGCCATCCGTGAGCGCGAGGATAGACGCCACCGGGTCGTCGTTTTTGCTGTTGACGGTCTCATCCATCCCCAGGCTCCTGGCTAACTCGAGGCGGTCGTCGAGCACGTCCACCGCGATGACACGCGCGCCGCGGGCCTTGGCCACCATGGCGCCCGCCGCGCCCATCGGGCCCAGCCCGAACACGACCACGGTGTCGGCGCCCGACACGTTCAGGCGCTTCTCGGCGTGGTAGAGCGTGCCAACGAGATCGGTGGAGAGAGCGCCGACCTCGTAGCTCATCTCATCTAGCAGGGGCAGGCAGTTAATCGCCGGAACCACGATGTATTCGGCGTCGCCCCCGTTCACGTCGAAGCCGACGCACTTCCATGTTGGACACAACATGCGATAACCACTCAAGCAATAGCGGCAGTGGTCGCAGCCGATCCCCAGATAGACCGCCACCCGGTCGCCCACCGCGACGTTGCCGACATCCGCGCCGACGGCCACGATCTGGCCGCAGGGCTCGTGCCCCGGGATAATCTGGCCAGTGCCGGCCGTATCCCCGCCGACGATAGGGTTCCCATAGTACAAACTCATGTCACTACGGCAGATGGCCGAGGCCTTCATCTGGATGAGCGCCTCGCCCGTACCTGGTCGCGGTTCCGGCGCGTCGGTGACCTGAACTTGCTTGTTTCCGGGTAGTAAGACAGCGCGCATAATCGTCTCCTTTCCTGATGGACAACAAATGGTCACACGCTCCCTGACTATTGACGCACGTGAGGGCCAAGCAGTGGATAGCGTCCTGTTTTGTTAAGTGGTGGAAAAGCCTCCGTGGCTTTGTGCCTCTGTTAGGCCGTCTTGACCTCCAACTGGACTAGCGCGTCCTCCTCTCCTTGAAAAAGGATCTTGCGGAGCAAGGCAGATATCTTCTCCCCGCGAATGGGGACAGACTGGCCAGCTTGCGGAATGCGCAAAGGTCCGAGCACACAAATGAGGAGCGGCCACATGACGACACTTGGCTGGACCGTCCTGTCTCCACCGGAATCGGGACGCACTTGCTCCATGGTAAGCATGTGTCTTACGTCCTCATGCGCTCGAGATTCACACATCACGCGCTGATCGTATTCCATATGGGATAGCCCGCATGGGATAGCCCACGCCCCCCTCACTTCACGGCGCCGAAGGTGAGGCCCTGCACGATACGCCGCCGCAAAATCAGCGTCATAACGAGGACGGGCGCGGCAATCACGGTGGACGCGGCCGTAAGGTCGCCCCACTGTGTGCCGTACATACCCGTGAACTGGCTGATGCCGACCGGGGCCGTCTTGACCGCGGAGCGGGTCAGCGTCAGGGCGAAAAGGAACTCGTTCCACGAGAACAGGAAGCAGAGGATCCCCGCGGCGGCGAGGCCCGGCGCGATCAGCGGTAGGATGACACGTTGCACGATCATGGGGTGAGACGCTCCGTCGATCAGGGCCGCCTCCTCAATCTCCTGGGGGATTTGCTGGACGAAACTGCGCAACATCCAGACGATGATCGGCAGATTGAATGCAGCATAGGGGATCACTAGGGCGGGATATGTGTCCATCAGCCCCAATCGACCCACAATGATGAACACAGGGATCGCGGACACCACCGGTGGGAACATAATGGTGGACAGAATCCAGTTGCCGACGAAGCGCCGCCCCCGGAATCGTACGCGCGTGAGGGCATAGGCGGCGGGTAGGCCCGTGGCCAAGGTCAGCAGCGTGGTCAGCACGGCGACGGCGAAGCTATGGGTGATGAGGGTTCCCATGGAGGCCGTGCCGTTGAGCGCGTCGTTATAGTTCTGCAGCGTCGGGGTGAAGGACCAGACGGGCGGGATAGCCTGGACGACGTCGGGCGGCTTGAAGGATGACAGGACCATCCACAGAATCGGGAACAACGCGGCGATCACGTAGAGCCACAGGATGAAACGTGCGCCGACCGCCGCGCCCGCGCGTTGCAAGATCCGCGTGTTCATGCCTCAGTCCTCCATGACATCGGTGAAGCGGGCGAACAGCCGCAGCAATTGTCCCACGACGATCGCGAGCAGGATCAGGAAACAGACGCCGAGGGCCGAGGCGGCGCCCACGTTGAAATCCTGCAAGGCGACGCGATAGATTGAGAGGTTGATCGTTTCCGTCGCCGTCCCGGGTCCGCCCCCCGTCAGCACCTGGATGATATCGAACGTCTTGAACGCGTCGATCACGCGGAGCAACAACGAGATGGCGATGAACGGGCGCAGCAGGGGCAACGTGATGTGGAAGAACGATTGCCAGACGTTCGCTCCGTCCATGGCCGCGGCCTCGCGCGGCTCTTGGGGGATGCCCTGCAATCCTGCCAGCAGGATGAGCGCCACGAAGGGCGTCCATTGCCAGACGTTTAGGCCGATGAGGGCGATCCAGGCTGTGGTGGGGTCGCTGAGCCACGCGATCGGCTGCGAGGTGAGATGCCAGGCTTGCAGGTAATAGCTCACCCATCCGAAGTTGGGGTCGAGGAGCTCACGAAAGATCAAGGCCGACACGGCGGGCGTCATGGCCATCGGCAGGATGATGAGCCCCGAGAGCAAATTGTTTTCGAGCATCTTCCGCGTCAACAGCACGGCCAGCATCAGCCCGAGGCCCAACTCGACCGCCACGGCTAGGACGACGAACAGGACGGTCACGCCGAGGCTTTGCCAGACGTTGGGATCGCTCACGATTTGCGCGTAGTTGCCGAGCCCGACGAAGCGGGCGGCGCCCGGATTCATCAATTCGGTGTTGAACAAGCTACTGACGAAAATGTAGATCGCGGGCGCGATCGTCAGCAGCAGCAGAATGATGAGGGCCGGGGCGAGCAACCCCAGGCCCAACGCTGCCTGCGATCGTCGCCGTTTTGGGCGGTCGCGGACCGCGCCGCGCGACAGGGCTTGCTGGTGCGGGATAGCTTTCATGGTGTCACCTGGATAGTCCGTTCGGGGGCACGAGGAGCGACGTAATCGTGGGCAACCATGCATGCATACTGTCACACGATCGCCAGGTGATAGAACGATGTCGGGGGCGTATCCGGGAGAGGGATAGCACCCCTCTCCGACAAGCAGGAGGTAGGTGTCGCGCCTCCCGCCCCCCGGCGCGTGAGCTACCGATACCCTGCCTGGCGCAACAGGGTCGTGACCTGCCCGGCCGCCGACTGCAACGCTACCTTCGGCGTCGCGCTGCCCCTGGCCGCGTCATTGACGGCGACCCAGACGGCATGATCGACGTCGGCGTAGTTCTTCAGGCGCGGGCGCCCGACGCCGACGCTGAGCGACTGTTCCAGGACCTTGTAGAACGAGCCAAACTTCCTGGTGGCTGGCTGCGTGAGCGCGGCCGTGTACACGGAATGGCGCGTTGGATGGAGTTGCGCCTGCAGCATCGTCGTCTGCGCTGCCTGGCTGGTCAGCCACTCGATCCCGCGGTACGCCCACTCCGTGTTCTTCGAGTAGGGGTTGACACTGAGCATCCAGGTCCCGAAGTGCGGGCCGTAGGCGGCCTGCTTCGGCACCATGGCATAGTCGATCTGTCCTTTGACGTTCGCGTTGAGCGCCACCGTGTGGTAATTCATGCTGACCGCCGTGAGTCCGGCGTCGAAGGTCGACGCGGCGTCATCCCAGCTGAATGCCGTCACGCCGGGGGGTGTCACCTTGTATTTGTTGATAAGGTCCACGTAATAGGTCAGCGCCGCGACGCCCTGGGGCGAATGGAAGACGGGCTGGAATTTGTCGTCGACGAGGTGCCCGTTGCCGCCCCAGGCCGCCAGGAGCGACTTGAAGTCATCCGTGGCCCAGTCGCCGTCGCCGGGCATGAGTGTCGTCCCGTACAGGCGTTGGCTTGGCTGCGTGAAGAACGCGGCAACGCGCGTGAACTCGCCCCAGGTGGTGGGCACGCCCAGGGGCGCGCCGTACTTCTTCTTGAACGCCGCCTTGTTCGCCCCATTATCGAAGAGATCTTTGCGATACGATAGCGTGAACGCGTTCGCCTGAATGGGCAGGCCGAAGATGTCGAACCCGGCGCGTTTGATCGCCGCCACGTCGATCGTACCCGTGTCGCCGAAGTGCCGGTACGACTGCGACGGATGGTAGACCGCTGTGTCGTAGAAGACCTTGCTGATGAAGTCCGACAGGTTGAGACGGCCGGTCGCGATGCGCTTGTTCGTGATGTAGGCGCTCAACGGCTGAATCTTGTGCGTGAGCGCGGGCATCCACGGGGTATCGACGATGATGATGTCGTAATAGGGGCTGGATGACGCCAACTCCGCGAAGACCTTCTGCTGGAGCGCGTTGTAGGGCATCGAGTCAATCTGCAGCGTGACACCCAGGTCGCGTTTGAAGTCCGAGGACACCAGTTGCACCGCGGCCACGTCGGCTTCGACCCCGGCATAGAGCATGTGGAGAGTGGACGGCCCGGTGGCACGGGACCCGCTGCTTGCGAAGACAGCGGGCGCGGACGATGTCAGCGCAAGCCCCGCGGCCGTTCCCGCACCGACCTTGATCACGTCACCGCGCGTAAGTTTTCTTTCAGACATGCCATCACCTCCTGCGACTGCGCCCATCACCGGTAGTTTGCCGGCCCCATCAGCTTACGCAATGGATTACGTAATGCGTTACTATGACTATAGAGGTGGATGGCGTCGTTGTCAAGGAGGCGCCGCGCTGTCGCGCTCTATCTCTCTGATTGCCGTGTACGGCAAATCATCGGTAGATATAGGTAGCACTGAGATAGGACAGAACGAGGAGAGAGCACGATGGCACAGGCCCCCCGCGGCGCGCGACCACAGCACAAGAGCGGCGAGGCCGCTACCATGATCGACGTCGCGCGGATGGCGGGTGTCTCGACGGCGACCGTCTCCCACGTCATCAACAACTCGCGGTACGTCTCC
>JAABUZ0100005236.1_pt1 | contig 17177 bp, 14 predicted proteins | sample 5562091 | NCBI WGS metagenome assembly JAABUZ01 (sample SAMN12813069, study PRJNA571459) | rock metagenome | isolation source: Antarctica rocks | place: Antarctica: Victoria Land, Linnaeus Terrace sud | collected 2015-12-21
GATAGCTGATAGCTGATAGCTGATAGCTGATAGCTGATAGCTGATAGCTGATAGCTGATAGCTGATAGCTGATAGCTGATAGCTGATAGCTGATAGCTGATAGCTGATAGCTGATAGCTGATAGCTGATAGCTGTCAGCTGACGGCTGTCAGCTGATAGCTGATAGCTGTCAGCTGACGGCTGATAGCTGCTCATTGATATACGCCACCACGTCGCGGGTGTCGGTGCCCGGCGTGAAGACCGCGGCCACGCCGGCCTCCTTGAGCTTGGGGATATCGGCGTCGGGGATGGTGCCACCGGCCAGCACCATGATGTCGCCGGCGTCCTGCTCGCGCAGGAGGTCGATCACGCGCGGGATCAGCGTCATGTGCGCGCCGGAGAGGATGGAGAGGGCCACGACGGCCACGTCCTCCTGCACGGCGGCGTTGGCGATCTGCTCGGGCGTCTGGCGCAGGCCGGTGTAGATCACCTCGAAGCCCGCGTCGCGCAGGGCGCGCGCGATCACCTTGGCACCCCGGTCGTGCCCGTCAAGCCCCGGCTTCGCCACCAGGATGCGGCTAGGCGGGGCGCTTGTCTGCGTCATGTGCGCCTCCGATAGGGCTCTCGCTCAGATTGGACCAATAGACGAACGTCCGGGGGGAGGGGACAGGCCGGCCCTTTGACCTGGCGACATCGATCCAGCCCTCGATCACTTCCTGCCCCTGCTCTACAGCCTCCTCGTACGTGAATCCATGCGTACGGCACCCTGGCAACTCAGGGACGGTCACGATGTACGCATTGTCCTCATCGGACCACTCGATAATCATCGAATACTTCAGCTTTTGCCCTTCATGAATCGTCATATCTATTCTCCTTGCGCCTCGCGTAGCTTGTCCAACGCCTCGCGTACGCTCTTTTCTTGATATGGTTGAGCATCAGTTCCATCGTGTCCGGAAATTGTCACCCGATCCGCCGGCAAGAGAGGGTGCTCCCAGTACGTATGGCTCCCTTTACCCCTGCGTGTTTCTGACGTGAATCCGGCTCGTCGTAGATCTGTTCTCAACTCACGAATCTTGCGCGGCACTAATCCTCCATTGGCTACGGGGCCATTCAGTTCTTGGTCCAAAGCATCGCCGCAGTGCGTAGGGGCGTATGGCTATACGCCCGACCGTTGCCACCGTACCGTTCGAGGACCACATAGGCCGTTCACCCGCGACCGCCGGGCGTATAACCATACGCCCCTACGCCCGAACAGGTTGTCACGTTGTTATCTTGGTTCTACCATGTCTACCCCTGTATGCCCGGCGAGATCCTGCGGCGGCGGGAGCGAGTCCCCATCCTCACGAGCCACATCGACCCAACTCTCTAACGTATCCCGTCCCTGCCGCGCGGCCTCTTCGTACGTGGCTCCATGCGTGCGGCAACCGGGAAGCTCAGGGACCGTCACGATGTACAGTTGATCCTCATCGGACCACTCAATAATCATCGAGTAATGCGGATAGTCGATGTGTTCGCTCATGTTTACCTCAACAAAAGCTGTCAGCTGACAGCTGTCAGCTAGCCAAAGAACGGCGGCTCCTCGTAGCGCCCGAACACCGTCGTGAGCACCCGCACGATCTCGCCCTCGGTGGCGTCAGCCTTGAGCGCGTCGATGATGGGGTACATCAGGTTGCCGGCGCCGGCCGCCGCGTTCTCCAGCTTTTGCAGCGACGCGGCCCAGGCCGTGGCGTCGCGCCGCGCGCGCAGCGCCCGCACGCGCTCCACCTGCTCGCGCTCGCAGGCCGGGTCGATGTCCAGGAGCGGGATCTGCCTCTCGTCGGGGTCGACGAACGCGTTGACGCCGACCTGGATGAATTCGCCCTGCTCAATGCGCCGCTGGTACTCGCGCGCCGCGTCGTGGATCTCACGCACGAAGAAGCCGTTGTCGATGCAGGCCAGCACGCCGCCCTGCTCCTCGATGCGGTCGAAGTAGCGATAAACGTCCTGCTCCATCTTCGTGGTCAGCGCCTCCACGAAGTAGGAGCCGGCCAGCGGGTCGACCGTGTTGGTCACGCCCGTTTCATAGGCGATGACCTGCTGCGTGCGCAGCGCGATGCCGGCCGCCTTCTCGGTCGGCAGGGCCAGCGCCTCGTCCATCGAGTTGGTGTGCAGGCTTTGCGTACCGCCCAGCACGGCGGCGAGGGCCTCCATCGCCGTGCGCGTGATGTTGTTTTCGGGCTGCTGCGCGGTCAGCGAGCAGCCGGCCGTCTGCGTGTGGAAGCGCAACAGCCACGAGCGCGGGTTCTTGGCCCCGAACCTATCGCGCATCATGTGCGCCCAGATGCGGCGCGCGGCGCGGAACTTGGCGATCTCCTCGAAGAAGTCGATGTGGCTGTTGAAGAAAAAGCTGATGCGCGGCGCGAACTCGTCGACGTCGAGCCCCGCGTCGATGGCGTGTTGCACGTAGGCCATGCCGTCGGCCAGCGTGAAAGCCAGTTCCTGCGCCGCGGTCGAGCCGGCCTCGCGGATGTGGTAGCCCGACACCGAGATGGGGTTCCAGCGCGGCATGTGGCGCGTGGTGTACGTGATAATATCCGTCACCAGGCGCATCGAGGGCCGGGGCGGGAAGATGTATTCGTTCTCGGCGATGAACTCTTTGATGATGTCGGTCTGCAGCGTGCCGCCGAGCGCCTCGGGCGGAATGCCGCGCCGCTCGGCCATGGCCACGTACATCGCCAGCAGGATGATCGCCGGCGAGGAGACCGTCATCGAGGTGGTGACGTCGTCGAGCGGGATGCCGGCGAAGAGCGTCTCCATGTCGTCGAGCGAGTCGATGGCGACGCCGCAGTGCCCCACCTCGCCCAGCGACATAGGATCGTCCGAGTCGAGACCCATCAGGGTCGGCAGGTCGAAGGCGGTGGAGAGCCCCGTCTGTCCCTGGCCGAGCAGGTAGTTGAAGCGCGCGTTGGTCTCGCGCGCGGCGCCGAAACCGGCGAACTGGCGCATCGTCCATAGCTTGCCACGGTACATGGTGGGGTGGATACCGCGTGTGTAGGGAAAGCGGCCCGGCTCGCCCAGGTCGCGCTGGTAATCGAGGTCCGCGGTATCGGCGGGCGTGTAGAGGGGCGCGACCTCGTCGCCCGACACCGTCGTGACGCGCTCCGGCCGCTCATGCCGTGAGGCGGGTCGCGCTGTTGTATCCGCGCGCGTCGCGGTGGGCTCCGTCGCCCCCGGCGCAGGCTTATCGGTAATCATCATGTCTCCTCGTTGCCGCAGGCGCCTTTGCCTCCGTACAGGGACGACGCCTATCTATAACTCTGCTACCAGTATACGCCGCTCCTCCATTCCTCCATGCGCGCGTCTTTTCGCCGCATACGTGAGCAAGGAGTGGGCTAGCGCCCTTTAGCGCGCTTGGAACGATAGAGGGCGGCGTCGGCCTCCTGCAGCAACGCCTCGGCGGTGCGGCCGTCCCGGGGGTAGATCGCGGTCCCCGCGCTGAAGCGCGCCGCGCCGCTAGCCGCGCCATCCAAGAGCCGCCGTAAGAGGATGTTGGCGCCGGCGTCATCGGTCTCGGGCAGGAGCAACGCGAATTCGTCACCACCCAAACGCGCGGCCAGGTCGATGCCGCGCGCTTGATCGCGCAGCAACGTCGCCACGGCGCGCAGGACAGTATCGCCGGCGGCATGGCCCTGCGAGTCGTTGACGACCTTCAAGTCGTCCACATCGAGGAGTATAACGGCGAGCGGACGCTCGCGTCGTTGCGCCCGCGCCAGTTCGTCTTGGAAGCGCTCGTCGAAGTAGCGCCGGTTGGCCAGGCCCGTCAGGGGATCGCTCAGGGCTTGGTGGGTGAGCGTCGCGAGCGCGTGGTCCTCATAGGCGAGCAGCACATGCCGCTCGACATGGCGGAGCGCGCGGCTAATCTGCAACACGGCCCGTACTAAGTCGCGATCGTTCACCCGCCAGTCGGTGGCGATCCGCTCCAGCAGTCGATCGTGGAGGCGCTGCCCCTCACCCAGCACATCGGACAGCGAGGCGCCGCGTGTGTGAGCGGCGGCGCCCAGCGCGCGCGCCGGCTCGGACGTCATGGCGTAATCGCTCTCGTGCAGCAGCGCGGGCAATAGGTCGATGAGGTCGCGCGCCGCGGAGAGCAGTGTGTCCGAGAGGAGCGGGAGCGCGACGATGCCCTGGGCGCCCAGCATCTCCTGCAGCCGCTCGACAAGCAGACGTTCGGCCGCCGGCGCGATCACCTGCTCGGTGCGGGTGAGAATATCCGACAAAGGAACCTCCAAAGCTATCGCGTCGCGTGATACCAAAATGTGCCAGCCTTTCCTATCCTACCTACTATCTATATCGGCGGTTTTACCCCCTATCCTGAGAGGGCTCAGGCCATGGACCACGCTCGGTCTGGCGCGCGCCCGAACGGTTGACGCGCGGGCGCACACCCGATACGACGTGTTCAGGCGGAACACCGCAACACCCGGCGCCCGTGCGCCACCGTGCACCGTGGGGGGTGCGCCCCGCGATTGTGAGATGGAGCCTGCGACTGTGGTCGCATGGCAGCAGACGGGCACTGCGGCGCCACAGGACGGGCGTGACGCCCGCGCGCCCCGCCCGACCGCAGTCGGCGTTCGTTGCCATGCGACCGCAGTCGCAGGCCCACGGCGCTCACTATCACAATCACGGGGCACACCCACCGTGGGACATTGCTGGACCTACAGTATAGTGCCATGTTACTATTCGATGTGGACAGTCCTACGTACATCACCATCGCCACGGCCAGCGCCGTCAGCGGTGTCCCGGAGCCGACGTTACGGCGCTGGATCGCCACGGACGCGCTACAGGCCCGAACCCGCGACGAGGAGCAACTCGTCCGCCTGGATGACGTGCGGCGCGCTCTTGCGCACGCCGACCCTCTGTCCGGCGTACGCGCGCGGCCCTTGGAGGGGACGGTCGTGACGCCCGGCGGCCTCATGGCGCCCGACCGGCTGTCAACGCCGCCACGCCACGACGGTATCACGCTCGTCGCCGCCCTCGTCGGCGCGCTGGTCGGCAAGCTCGACGCGCTCTATAGCGAGGCGCTCACCGCCAAAGATCATCAGCTTGCCGCTAAAGATGAGTTGATCGTCGAGTTGCGGAGGCAAGTACGGCAGGCGGAGCGCGACATGGCGGCGCCAGGGGGCGCGGGCGTCTCGCCCGCGCTCCCAGCCGCCCCGACAACCATCCCGGGCCTTCTACGCGCCAACGATCATGCCCAGGCCCCGCGTCGACGACCGCGCTTGCTGGCCGTAGGCTTGCTTGTCTGCGGCATCGTGGCGCTAAGCGTCGCTCTTCTCACCCGCGTTTCCGGTTCTCCCGCCTCGCCGAACGGGTCGCGAGGCCACGGTACAACGAACGCGCGCGCGGCCGGCGCGGCGGCCCAGGTTCCCGTGACAGGCGTCCCACTGGCGGCAAGGCGCGCTCTGGGAGACGTGGTCGGGCTCAACGCCCCGCACGCGGCGGTCATGCTGCCGGGCGGCGACATCGCCGTGGCCGATACCGGCAATCGACGTCTGGCCCTGCTCGACGGCGTGGGGCGCCTGCTGCGCGGCGAGCAAGACGGCCGATTGCGCGAGCCTGTCGCGCTGGTCGTCGCGGCAAACAAAATACTGTACGTCCTCGACGCGGAGCGCGGGGCGATCGAGCAGTATGACGCCGCGGGGGGCTTCGTCCGCGAGGTCACACGTCAAGACGCGTTGCGGGGAGCTTCCGGCATGGCCCTGGGCCGCCACGGCTTGCTCTACATCGCCAACCCGCGCCTGCACGCTGTCGTGGTGATGCTGTCGGTCACGGGTAAGATCGAGCGGCTGATCAATGGCCCGCGTGGCGCGTCCGGCCGCTTTGTCGCGCCTATCGATGTCGGCGTGGGCGTGGGCGACAGGGTCTATGTCCTCGACAGCGGCGGCGCCCGCATTGTTAGTCTGACCTCCGGCGGCCGGTTCGTGGCGCGCTGGCCCATTATTCCCGGCGCGGCCACGGCCCCCGAACATCTTCTACCGTTGCCCGACGGGCGCGTGTTGCTCTCGGACGCGTCTGGCGCCATATTGGTCTACGACAAGGATAGCGCCTTACCAACGTTTAAGCGGGCGCTAACGCTGGCGGCGGGACGGACGGGCGCCCACGGTCCCCTCGGCCTATCACGTACCCCCCACGGCGATATCCTCGTCGCCGATACCGCGGGGAACAAGCTACTGCTCGTGCCCCTGCCGGGTTAGACAACAACCGCGGCTCAACGGTGGCGCGACCACAGCAGGAAACGCTCTAGTAGACCACCGGTTTGCGGCGGGGCCGGGGACTGTACGGGCGTCTCGCCCGTACGGGGCGTCTGGTCCACGACAGCGGCTGTCCTCTCCTCGGCGAGCCGTTGTTCCATGGCCGCGACTTGCTGTTCCGCCCGTTCAGCGCGCCGGCGCAACTCCACGATCAACTCGTCTTTCGTGGCGATTTCTCCGCCCTTGGCGGCGATTTGCGCGCGGTACAGTTCATCCAACTTGTCTATGTACACCGCGCTCATACGCGCGACCGTCCGTTGTCGCCTACGCGCGGACGGCACGGGAGCAACCGGGGCCGCCGGCGTCGGGGCGCCAGCCGGCAGGACCGTTTCCACCGTGCTTGTCGGGGCGTCCGTCGCGCCGGCTACCTCGACGAGGCGCCAGACATCCGTGAGCCGGACCAAGCGGCCGCGGTCGCTCGTCGTCGCCGGCAGCCGGCCGCTTTCGATCCATTGGCGAAGCGTCCCGGCGGGGATGTTCGCGGTATCGGCGGCATTGATGAGCGTGACATAGTCGTTGCCATTCACGGCCATTGTACTACTTCCTTATCACCTGTATAGGCGCGCGGATCTACCGCGCGGCGGTTCCTACCCCGACGAGGCGACGCAGATCCCAGCCGCGCCGTTCGGGTACGCGGTCGCCGCATGGCAACTCAACGGTGAACGTCGTGCCCATACCGGGCGCGCTGTCGACGGTGATGTCGCCGTGGTGCGCCTGCGCCACCGCCCGCGCGATAGCCAGGCCCAACCCCGTCCCGCCGGTGTTGTGCGCTCGCGCCGCGTCCGTGCGATAGAACCGCTCGAAGATGCGCGACAGATGCTCGGAAGGTATACCAATGCCGGTATCGCTGACGCGCACGCGCGCGCCCGCGCCGGTCCCCTCCAGCGCGACGGACACGCGGCCGCCATCGGGTGTGTACGTCACCGCGTTATCGAGCAGGTTGCTAAAGAGTTGGCGCAGGCGCGTCGGATCACCCGTGAGCGTGACCGGGTCGAGGCAAGCTATGTCGAGGGTGACGGCGCGCTCCTCGGCGATGACGCCGATCCCGCCCACCACGTCGCCGAGCAACCGATCCAGGGCCACAGGTTCGTGCGCCAGGCCGGCCGGGTCCACGTCGATGCGTGTGAGCGCGAGCAGCTTGCCGACGATGGCGCCAAGGTGGTCCAACTCCTCGCCCATGCTGCCCAACGTGTGCTGATACTCGGCGGCCGAGCGTGGCCGCGCCAACATCAACTCGACCTCGGCCTGCATCACCGTGATCGGGGTGCGCAACTCATGCGACGCGTCAGAGGTGAAGCGTTGCTGCCGCGTGAAAGCCGCGTCCAGCCGGCCGATCATTTCGTCAAAGGCGCCGGCGAGGCGGCCCAACTCATCCGCCTGGTCGAGGTTGAAACGCTGCGAGAGGTCGCGCTCGGTGATCTGCCGCGCCCGGCGCGTGATGGCGTCGACCGGCGCGAGCGCGCGCCGGGCCAATAGCCAGCCGCCCGCCGCTGAGATAAGCAGCAGCGCCGCCGCGACGGAGACGAGGATGCGCTTAAGGATGGCGATCTGGCGCGAAAGCTGCGAGGTCGGCACGGCGATCTGCCCGATCACGCTGTCGCCGGCGTACGAGAGGGGGACGGTGATGTAGCGCCACCCGCTGTCCTGGGTGACCGCGGTCTTGCCGCGCGTCGCCACGGTCTGCTGCCCCTTCTTGGCCGCCCCTGTGTCGAGCACGGGGTTGGGCGGCTGGTTGGGCAGCGGCTTGCCCGAGAGGTCGAAGAACTCCATTGTATAGCCGCTCTTGGTCGACACGTTAGGGTCCTTGATTTGGAGTTGGATGTAGGCTCCATCCGCGCGCGCCCCGTAGCTACGCATATAGGACGGGGACAACTCGACTTTGACCTGCTGGTTGAAGGTCTGCGTGAGAAGATTCGTGTAGTCGTCGGCGGACTGCTGGTACTGCGAGAACGCGGCGAAAACCGTGCCCACGAAAACCGCGAGCACGAGGGCGACCAGACAGGTATACCAAAGGGTAAGCCGCACGCGGATCAGGTGTGGGAGGGGCAAGCGCGAGAGGAGGGATAAGCGGCGCATGGCGATGTGTCCTTGATAGCACAGCGTTTTATGTCTATATCAGTATAACAAGACGAGATGTATCATATACAGGACATGATGCGGGCAGCAATAGAAAATAGAAGGTTGGATGTGAGAACCATCGTGCGCCCCGTGCGGGCGCTCCTGGTCGGTGCCCTGTTGGCGCTATTTTTGGCCTTCGCGACACTATTCATCGTCGTCCCGGTCGTCGGCCGGGGTGGCCTGTGGTTGGCGCAGGTCGTCGCCGTGCTGGTCTTTGCCGGCGTGATGGTATTTATCATCAGAGCGGTGCGACGGGCGTACCATTCATCAGGCGCGCTCGACGAGTCCGGCGAGTCGTAACGGGTGTCGCGCGTCCACCGGGAGCGCCGGCAGGTCTACCGTCTCTACTGGGAGCGCCGCGATAGTCTCGTGTGCGAGCGTCACGTCGACGGCGCTAATGCGCGAATGTGAACACTTCAAGCCCGGTACGGCCTGGCCGTCGTGTCTCCATCACTGGAACATTACTGGGGCGCCAGATAGCCACGGCGCTGCAACTCGTCGCGCGCCTTGGAGAGCAGATCGGGGCGCGCCGACTCGACGGTGTGGCTATGGCGGCCTCCGGTAAGCTCTTGTAAGGGCAACGAGTCCGTCGCGTCCAGGCGCTCGATCAACTCCTGTACGTCCTGGCGCGACGAGACATACAGGTCGGTGCGCAAGGCCCCGAAGACGGGGTGGTCGATGACGTCGTCCAGGATGCGGATGCCGAGATCGACCATAATGGTCATCTCGTCGCCAAGCGCGCCGCGGTCGTGCTGTAGGTGTAGCACATCGCGGTGCGCGACCGGCTCGGGATTGCGCAGGAGGTAGCCGCGCGGCGTGGCAATGACATCCGAACCGGCGGCGCGCAGGATCGCCATGTCCTGGACCAGCACCTGCCGGCTGACGCCAAACTGTTTCGCCAACTCCGAACCAAGGACAGGTTCTCCCGACATGCGCAGGGTCCGCAGCAATTCCTGGCGTCTCTCCTCGCCACGCTGGCCGCGGCGCGGGGCGGGCTCCGCGTCCGGTTTACGCCCCTGTCCACCCCCAAGCGTCCGTACGCCCCCCGCCTCTACGGGCTCTTTATGCCGTTCTCTCATGATAGTCCTCTTTTCCGATGCTAGCATTTGTGGGGGCGGGGCGTGCCGCGTAGCGCGACAAGTCCTAATATGTGGCTGGGGATTACTATATGCACGCTCACAGCCAAACCAAGGATCATTCCAATTCATTAGTCAATCGGTGCGCAATTGTCATGCCACGTATCCTGTCGCGTAGGCATTGGACAGGCGCGCCCCACGATGGTGATGGTGGGCGCGATGGGCCCGCACTCTCAGGCCGCCTCTCACCGTGTCGGGGTACACCCACGTAGAGGGCGCGTGAATTATCAGCGCCGTGGGCCTGCGACTGCCTCCCCACTGCGGTGGGGACCCCGATGGCAGACCACCGCCGACTGTGGTCGGGTGTCGCCCCCGGACGTGGCGCTCCGACGCGGTCCCTCTGACACCGCAGTGTCCGTACGCTGCCATCGGGGTCCCCTCTGGGGAGGCAGTCGCAGGTTTCGATAATTCACGCGCCCTGCACCCACGTGCGAGCGGCTCGACACGGATGCGCTTGCCTGCTATGTACCGGCCGTCCGCGTGGCGCCCAGATGGATGCTGAACATGTGGCAGTGCTCACAGCGCGCGGCGTGGACGGCGTCCATGCCGTGCGGGTAGCCACCCGCGAGCAGGAGCGCGCGCATGGCCGTGCAGCTCGCGTTGCGGCGCCCCTGGCGGAAGCGCACATACTCGGGCCATAGCCGCGTCAGGGCCAGGCGCCGCCGGCGCGACTCACCCATATAGCCGCCGAGTTCGCGCCAGTAGGCGCGGGCCGGCCAGCAACTCTCCTCGGGACCAGTGAGCGACAGATAGCTCTCGGCCAATTCGTCGAGCAGATCGGCGGAACCGACCGAGCGCGATGAGGCGGCAAGGTCGGCGTAGGCAAGCTTGGCCCACGCCGGCAAGTGCGGCGGCGGCGCGGGTATCTCGTTCGGACGGGGCGTGCGTGGGGCGGTACGTGGCGCGCTTGTCATGCTGGTTACCCCTCGAGCATCAGCGTTTCCGGGTCCTCGACGAGCTCTTTCACGCGCACGAGGAACTGCACGGCTTCGCGCCCATCCACGATACGGTGGTCGTAGGAGAGCGCGAGATACATCATGGGGCGAATCACGACCTCGCCTTTCACGGCGATCGGGCGCTCCTCGATCTTGTGCATCCCCAAGATGCCGACCTCGGGCGCGTTGAGGATAGGCGTCGAGAGCAACGAGCCGAAGGTACCGCCGTTGGTGATGGTAAACGTGCCGCCGGTCAACTCGGCCAGGGTGAGCTTGTTGTCGCGCGCGCGCTTGGCCAACTCGCCGATCTCGCGTTCGATCTCGGCGAAGCTCTTGCGGTCGGCGTCGCGCAACACGGGAACCACCAGGCCCTCGTCGGCCCCCACGGCGACGCCAATGTCGTAGTGCCGCTTGAGCACGAACTCATCGCCCTGAATCTCGGCGTTGAGGCGCGGGAAGGCTTTGAGCGCCCCGACCACCGCCTTGGTGAAGAACGACATGAAGCCCAAGCCCACGCCGTAGCGCTCCTTGAAAGCGTCGCGGCGGCGCTTGCGCACCTGCATGATCGCGCTCATATCGACCTCGTTAAAGGTCGTGAGCATGGCGGCGGTATGCTGCGCCTCGACGAGCCGGCGCGCGATGGTCTGGCGGCGGCGTGACATGCGCGCGCGCTCTTCGCGCGGACCCGTGCCGAACAGCGCGGCCAACTCCGCCGGCGCCTGAGCCGCTGGCGCGTTGGCGGCGGATGGGCTCGGCGGCAGCGCGGCCGGCGGTGGCGCCCCTTGCGGAGTGATCGGCGCGGCCGGCCGCGCGCCGGCGCCATGGTTGAGATAGACGTCGACATCGTCTTTGGTGACGCGGCCGCCAGGACCGGTCCCGCCGACCTGGGCAAGCTCGACGCCGCGATCGGCGGCGTAGCGCCGCGCCACGGGCGTGACGTGTGTGTCGTCGATTGGGGTCTCAGCCGGTCGCGCCGCGGCGGACGCGGTTGCGCCGTTGCCCGACCGCGGCGCTTCGACGGCCGCGGGAGCGGGCGTCGCCGTCGCGGCCCCGTCACTCGCCGCCGGGGCGTCGGCTCCCGCGGCGAGCGTCGCCAGCACGTCGCCCACGTTGACCGTGGCGCCCTCGGCCTGCGCGATATGCTGCAGCACCCCGCCCTGTTCCGCCGTCACCTCGACCGCGACCTTATCCGTTTCTAACTCGACCATCGGCTCGTCGACCGCGACGTTGTCGCCCTCTTGTTTCAACCAGCGGCCGACCACGGCCTCCGTCACCGACTCCCCGAACGCGGGCACCCGTATCTCAACCGCCATACCTTCTCCTCTAGTCGATGGTCGATAGTCGATGGTTATCGTGGTGGGGACGTTGGCTGGCAATAATAGCGCCAACTCACGCACGCTCACCCTCCATGGCTTACCATCGACCATCGACTTCCGACTTTCGACTATCGACTTTCGACTAAGACGCGCACGCCCGAAAAGGCGTCCGTCACGATTCTGTTCTGCTCGGCGACGTGCCGGCGCGACGAGCCCACGGCCGTGCTAGCGCGCTCGGGACGTCCGATGTAACTCAGGGCGACACCGCGTTCGGCGGCCAACGCGGCCAGGCGCGGCGCGACAAATGACCACGCGCCCATGTTCTGGGGCTCCTCTTGCAGCCACACCACCTCACGTAGATGCGGGTACGCGGCGAGCACGGCGGCGAGCTCATCCGATGGAAACGGGTATAGTTGCTCGACCCGCGCGATGGCGACGGCCCTGGCCTCGGACCGCTCGGGGCTGGCGAGGAGGTCGACGCAGACCCGGCCGGAGCACAGCGCCAGGCGCGTCACCTCGTCGCGCCGGCCGGCGTCCGCTGTGTCGGGGTCGTCGAGGACGGGTTGGAACAGACCCTCCGCCAACTCGGCGGCGTGCGAGGCCGCACGGGCGTGGCGCAAGAGGCTCTTCGGCGTCATCACCACGAGCGGCCGCGGATCGGTCCCCAGTAGGGCGGCGTGACGGCGTAGCAGGTGAAAATACTGCGCGGCCGTCGTCGGGTTGGCGACGTATATATTGTCGTTCGCGGCAAGCTGCAGGTAGCGCTCCAGACGCGCGCTGGAGTGTTCGGGTCCCTGTCCTTCGTAGCCGTGTGGCAGCAGCAACACGAGCGAGGGGTACTGGCGCCATTTGGCGCGCGCAGCGACGATAAACTGATCCACGATCACCTGCGCCGTGTTGGCGAAATCGCCGTACTGCGCCTCCCACAGCACGAGCGTCCCCGGCGCGTGGATGCTGTAGCCGTACTCGAAGCCGAGCACGCCCGCCTCGGAGAGCGGGCTGTTGTAGACGGCGAACGACGCGCGCGCCTCGGGCAAGTGCTGCAAAGGCGTGTAGGCCGCGCCCGTCTGGGCGTCGTGCAACACGAGGTGGCGCTGGCTAAAGGTGCCGCGCTCGGTATCCTGCCCACTTAGGCGGATCGGCGTGCCATCGGCCAGAATCGCGGCGAAAGCCAGCGTTTCGGCCTGCGCCCAGTCGATCGCGGCGTCGGGCCCGAGGGCGGCGCGCCGGCGCTCAAGTTGACGCGTCAGGCGTGGATGCGGCGCGAAGCCCTCTGGGAAGCGCAGCAATTCCTCGTTGTACGCGGCGAGCCGGTCGTACGGCACGGCGGTGGCGCTGGCGGGATGCGCCTCCTCCAGGGCTCCCTCCTTGCGCGGGGTGTCGTCGACCGGCTCGGGGGTGGCAAGCTGCCGGTTGATCTCCTTGAGGCTGGCCACGGCCTCGTCGAGCATGCGCGTCGACTCAGCGAGCGGGAGGACGTCCGCACGGTCGAGCTCACGCGCCCACAACGCGCGCACCGTCGGGTGGTTGGTGATCGCCGCGTAGAGCAGCGGCTGCGTGTAGGCCGGCTCGTCACCCTCGTTGTGACCGTAGCGACGGTAACCCACCAGGTCGATCAGCACGTCCTTATGGAAGCGCTCGCGATAGGCGTAGGCCAGCCGCGCCGCCGCGAGGCACGCGGCGGGGTCGTCGGCGTTGACGTGGACGATGGGGATCTCGAAGCCCTTGGCGAGGTCGCTGGCGTAGAGCGTGGAGCGGCTCGCTTGTGGCTCGGTGGTGAAGCCAAGCTGGTTATTAATGATGATGTGGATGGTCCCGCCGGCGCCATAGCCCTCGAGCCGCGAGAGGTTGAGTGTCTCGGCCACGATGCCCTCGCCGGGGAAAGCCGCGTCGCCGTGGATCATGAGCGGCAGCGCTACGTCCTCGTCTTGCATAGGCGTCCCGGCGTGGTCGCGGCGGTCCTGGATCGCGCGGGCCATGCCCTCGATGACCGGGTCGACGAACTCGAGGTGGCTGGGATTCGAGGCCAGCGTGAGCGTCATCTCCTGCACCGCGCCGGTGGCCCCGAGGTGGTACTTCACGTCGCCCGAATAGCCGGTGTTCGAGCCCTCGGTGGGGTCACCGGCCGGACTGGACGCCGCGTCGCGGAACTCCTTGAGCATCTGCTTATAGGGTTTATTGAGGATGTGGGCCAGCACATTGAGGCGGCCGCGGTGCGCCATGCCAATCACGACCTCGCGCGTGCCGGCGCCGGCCGCGGCGCGCACGGTATCGGTGAGCATGGGGATCAGGGCGTCGGCGCCCTCGATGGAGAAGCGTTTCTGGTCGCGGTAGTTCTGGTGCAGGAAGCGCTCCAGCGCCTCGACGCGCGTGAGGAGCTCCAGCGCGGCGCGCTGCTCGTCGGGCGGGAGCGCCGCGCGGTAGTGGCCCGACTCCACGGCCTCACGCAGCCACGCGTGCTCCTCGGGGTCGTGGACGTGGCTGTAGTCGTAGCCGGTGGCGCCCTCATAGATCGCGCGCAACCGATCGATGGCCTCTCCGGCGCTGGCCGCGCCGCGCGCCGCCGGGCCGCCCACCACCTCGGCGGGGAGCGCGGCGAGGTCCTGTGGAGTGAGGTTATATGTCTCGGCGCGCAGGCCGGGGTTGCCTTCTGGCGCGCTACCGAGCGGGTCGATGCGCGCGGCGAGGTGGCCGCGTCCGCGGATGTTGCGCGCCAGCCGCGCCGCGTCACCGATCGCGGCCAGATTTAACGGGGCGGTCGTCGCGGGCATGGCACCGTTCGCCGGGCGCGCAAGCATAGCGTCGGGGGTCAGGGTGAGGGGCAAAAGATCGAAGAGCGCGCGCGTCTGAGGGTCGACGGAATCGCGGTCGCGCTGGTACTGGTCATACAAATCGAGCGCATAGCCCGCGTTCGGTCCGTGGAACAGGTCCAAGTCCTCCATAGACGCGTCGTTGCCTCCTGGTGAAATTGGGGGACACCTAGATAGTAAATAGCGCCCTTGCCGGGCGCCCATAGTATTAGTCTACAGTGGTTAGTCATTAGTCGTTAGTCGCTAGTCGCTAGTAGATACTAACGACTAGCGACTAACGACTTATTATACTGTGGCGGTCTGCTTGGCCGGAGCCAGGTCGAACACCTCTTCCGCCTTGTTCACGATCTCGCCGCTGATGGCGATCGAGGCTGTGGCGGCAGGGGACGGCGCGTTGCGCACATGCAGCGTGCCGTTGCCGGTGGCGAAGATGAAGTCGTCGACCATCTTGCCGTTGGCCTGGATGGCCTGCGCGCGCACACCGGCCGGACCGGGGTGGCAATCCTCGGGCTGGATCTCGGGGACGTAGACCTGTAGCGACTTGACGAAAGCCTGCTTATTGAAGTCGCGCCAGTACTCGCCGAGGCCCATCTTCCAATACATGGCGGCCATCTTCTGGAAGCCGCCGTAGGAGAGCGCCTCGCCGAGTTCCTTCGGCTTGATGTCGAACTTCTTGTAGCCCTCGCGCGCGAAGGCCAACACGGCGTTGGGACCAAGCGAGCGGTCGCCGTTGATGTGCCGCGTAAAGTGCACGCCGAGGAAGGGGAACTCGGGGTCCGGCACGGGGTAGATCAAGTTGTTGATGAGGTAACTCTTCTCCGGCGCGAGCTCGTAGTAGTCGCCGCGGAAGGGCACGATCTGCGGCGCGCGCGCGCCACCGGTCATGCGCGCGACGCGGTCGGCGAAGAGGCCCGCGCACGAGATCAGGTAGCTGCCCTGCACGTCGCCCTTGGTCGTCCGCACCGTGACCGTGTCGCCGCGGCGGTCGACGTCGGTGACCTCGCGGCCGAGCAGGATGTCGCCGCCCATACCGCGGACCTCATCGGCGTAGGCTTTGGCGACCTTGACGTAGTCGGTGATACCGGTCTTGGGCGAATAGATGGCCTTGATGCCGGTGACGTGCGGCTCGAGCTCTTTGAGGCGCTCGGGGCCGATGATCTCGACGCCGGGGACACCATTGGCGACGCCGCGCTCGTAGAGCTTTTGCAGCCCCGGCAGTTCCTTCTCCTTGGTAGCCACGATAACCTTGCCGCAGAGGTCGTAGGGGATGTCGTGCTCGTCGCAGAACTGCACGAGCTGCTTGACGCCCTGGACGCACAGGGTCGCCTTGAGCGAGCCCGGCGCGTAGTAGATGCCGCTGTGGATCACGCCGCTGTTGTGACCCGTCTGATGCTTCGACACGTCGTCCTCTTTGTCGACGACCGCGAGCTTGAGGTCGGGACGCCTCTTGAGCATCTCCATCGCCGTCGCCAGCCCGACGATCCCGGCGCCGATCACGACCACGTCATAGCGTTGTTCCGCCATGCGTTCAGCCCTCCTTAAAAAATAGGTATGGGGACACGGATAATCCTACTCTAAGGATACACCTGTTACCGCATACCATGACGTAGAGCGGGACGTTCAGATAGCGCCAAGGAGGCCCCGGCTCTCCTCAGCGGGCGGCGGCGGGGACCACACCCGCAAGGCCCGATCCGCGGCGGCGCTGGTAGGCCACGGCCACGAACGAGAGGAGGTAGGCGGCGATGACGAGCAGCAGCAATTGGTGGTAGCCGAGCTGCAGCGAGGCGTACTCCAGCGCCCCACCCAGGAAAGCCCCGAGCAGGTTGGACGCCAGCGCGACGTCGGGCGACACCGTGTCGCCGAACAAACGGCCGAAGATCAGGTTAGCCAGCAGGATCGGCGAGAACAGCACCGCGCAGCCCAGCGCGTAGCGCAGCGCCAGGTTGGGGACCAGCAGCGTGTGGAACGGCAGCAGCAGGTTGAGCGCCAGCGTCGCGGCCAACCCGACGTAGAGCAGGCGGATATTCAACCGCAGCCGCGAGTGGGAGCGCGCGTTGACCCCGTTGGCCAGCAGCACCGTGAGCAGGATGCCGATAATCACCAGCGCGTTGACGAGCCAGGTGACGCCGAAGAGCAGCGAGAAGTTGACGATGCTCTTGGACTCGAGCAGCAGGAAGGCCAGCCCGGTGCAGAACAGCGCCGGGTCGAAGCGCCGCAACGCGCGCCGTCCCGTGCTCAGAAACACGGCCACGAGCGCGATGAGCAGCGTGACGGCCACGCCCTGCAGGTAGATCGTGGGCACGCCGCGCCCTGCGAGGTAAAGGAACGGCCAGTCGTCGGTGGCGTTCTCGATGCCGGCCTGTCGCATGATGGTGTGCGCGCGGTACAGCGCCGGCGACAGTTCGCGCAGGCGTGGCCCGTCCATCAGCACGGCCGCCGACGCGCTCGCGTAGAACCGGCCATAGGGGGCCTGGCCGCCGAAGGCGTCGGTGAGCATGCCGGCGAGCTTGTGCACGATCCAGGGCTGGCGGTAGTAGTTGTAGAGCACCAGCACGCCGTTGGCGCTGAGGTGGCTGCGCGCGGTCGCGAAGGACTC
>JAABUZ0100005237.1_pt1 | contig 17175 bp, 21 predicted proteins | sample 5562091 | NCBI WGS metagenome assembly JAABUZ01 (sample SAMN12813069, study PRJNA571459) | rock metagenome | isolation source: Antarctica rocks | place: Antarctica: Victoria Land, Linnaeus Terrace sud | collected 2015-12-21
AGCAAGGTGCGCGAGTTCATCGCCTACTACAATCGGACCATGGCCAAGCCCTTCAAGTGGACCTACCAGGGCAAGGCGCTGGCCGCCTAAAGTACCAGAGTATCTATGCCAAGCTGTACTAGGCCCTCGTGAGCTAGAACGATCCTACGGTTGTTCGAGCCGCCAATCGGACCTATGGTTAGCACACCGGGTCGACGACGACATCAATCGTGGTGATTCTCGCTAACGGACCCACCGTCATGAGGCGTGTAACACGCGATGCATAATGATGCATGAAACGAACGACTATTATGGCGCCAGAGGTGCTCCTCGATCAGCTCCATGCCGTGGCCAGACGTGAACATCTCTCGCTTGCCGAAGTCATCCGGCAGGGCCTGGAATGGCGCGTCTCCCAGCCGAACCGGAAGCCGCGCTGTATCGGCTCTGGACGGTCCACGGAGGAGCCACACGACCTTGCTCGTCGGGCCGGGGACCTTCCCTACGCGCCGCGCTCGTGGCGCTAAGGTGCCATACGAGTCCGCTCCACGCCGCGACGGACCGGGCCGACTCCGATCACGTGCGGGCAGGGAGCGACTACAGAGTCGAGAAACGATGAAGAAGCCGGATCAGAATTATGGACGCCAATCGAGCATGCGGCTGTTCATCGCAAGCTGTGTCCTTAGATGCAGCCCACGCGCGCCATCCTCGTTGCCTTCATCGCCGGGCAATGGCATACCCATAATGTGGGCGTGAGTTACTTTGTCACGATCGAGACTTAGGCCTAATTCCGCAATGTATCCCACGAGTAACGTACCGATCCCATCACCGCCCCCTGCGTTCTGAATCGCCTCCTCAGGAGAACAGGTTCCCTGCGGGACGACCGATATTCCCTTCTCCGCTGGGAGGTGGCCCTTGGGCCCCTGTCTGCGAAAGGCGCGGGGAGTTAATCGAGTCCGCTGTTTATCAATCCAGTCGGGAAACTTAGCGACTCGCCACACCACAGATTGACAGTTGAGTTCTGGAAATGGACCATTGTTCAGTTTGGTTATGTCTCCTCTAACCATGCCAAGCGAGCCGACAGCTTCCCCAGAGATGTCAACGGCTCCAGGCGGTATGTCCCTTCGCCATCCCAAAACATCGTTGGCACGTCTCCTGGAGTAGAAGGAACATTGAGTTGCACATGGCGAGTTGAGCCCATCCAATAGGCTTCTAGACCGCCCTCCCCGTCATCGGAGATGCCAGTTAACAGCGGAGCCTCCTGAAGAGCGTTCAAGAGCGCTATCATCCGCAAACTCGCCCCGTGGGAGGGAGGAACGAAGCCAGATTCTGCATCCTCTGGGCGATTGCGAAGATCACAAATTTGTTGCACCCACTCTGGGAGTGGAAAGGCATCCAACTGTACAGACATGCTCAGCGAGTCCGCGTAGTACTCGGGCACATTTGGGTGGGCAGCGTCTTGGCTAGTCTGTTCGGTCTCCATCGGTCTTTCTCATCCCGAACCCGCTTGAACTTTCAGTCTGTATATATAATACTGGCAATGCCGAAAAACTAAGAGTAGTTGCTCTGAGTTCTTCTGCTCGTTCAGCGGACTGATATCTGAAAACAGCACAAACTTGACTTCCACCTGAGCGGTGCTAGACTAAAGAGAGTTACCAAGAGACCCACCGAAGAGCGGAAGGCGTAGTCGCGGCCGTTGTCTGGCCACCCAAGTCGCGATCAGCCACTGGTGAACCCGATCCGTGACGGATCGGGTTTCGCATTTGACCCCATGACGATCGAGTGAGGGGAAACAGCATGAATACCAGGACCGCACGCACGGCTTCACAGTTCGCTCAGCCCAACGCTCAGGTGACAGAGACCTCGACGGACCGCCTGGCGGGTCGAGACGATGCCGCCACATCCGCCAGGGACGGGTACAAGCCCTACCAGGGAACTCCCTGCGCGAGTCATCAGGAGGCGAAAGAATTGGCGGCATACCAGCGACGGACAGGGGCCAACGCCAATGCCTATACCTTCTACAACACAGCGCTTACCAGTTGGTGCGTCAAAGGTGGAGGGCCAGAACCCACCTCCAGAGAGTCTGCCGGCACGGCCGGACTCCGTTCCCTGCAGTTGATCGAGACGGTGGGCGATAGCGAGCCGTTCGTTATTGTCCCGGTATCGCTACGTCAGGGTACGGCGCAGGCGGCGACCGAGGTCATGGCACTGAAGGTGAAGTGGGCGGAGAAAGCGACCTACCGCGTGCTGACCAGGAGTGTGCCGGCGCAGTTCGCCCCGTACAACGCGATCATCCGCATCAGTGACATCGGCACCGAGGACTTCCGCCGGGACTACCTGGCGGAAATCGAGGAGTAGGATCAGGCGAAGACCGAGACGCTCTCCTCGGTGGCCTCGGCCGTCCCTGCACGCTCGGTGTGGCCGCCCTGCGGCATGAAGAGGAGAACCACTAACGCTCCAGCCGCCAGCAGCAGCGCCCCGGCCAGGAACGCGCGCTGGAAGCCATCAACTAGCGCCGTGGGATAGGCCAGGCGAGTGTGGAGCGTGTGGATCACGCCGTTGAACTCGGTGGTCGAGATGGTGGAGAGAAGGGCCAGCCCGATCGCGCCGCCTACCTGCAGAAATGCATTGACCAGGCCGGAGGCCAGGCCGATCTCCGAGGCGGGCACGTCCGTAACCGAGGCAATCTGCAGCGGTACGAACGTCATTCCCAGGCCAAAGGCAAAGATCAGCATGCCGGCCAGAACATCGTGCTGAAAGCTGCCGAGGACCCGAATCTGGGTCAGCAGGACCAGCCCAACGGCGGCGATCCCCATGCCGATGGCCATGATGTACTTGTACCCGAAGCGAGTGACCAGTTGGGAGGTAATGCCGGCGGAGACGATGATCATCAAGGCCAGGGGCAGATAGCGGATCCCGGTCTGCAGCGCGTCGTAGTGCAAGACGATCTGCATGTAGAGGGAGAGGAAGAAAAACATGGCGAACATTCCCCCTCCAGCCAGCCCACCGGAGAGATCGGCGACCGCGACGTTGCGCTTCTTGAAGATGTCCAATTTCACTAGCGGGGAAGGGCTGCGCAGTTCGATCGCGACGAACCCGGCAATGAGCACCACCGCCGCGGCCAGAAAGCCGAGCGTGGTGGCCGACCCCCAGCCATGAGCCGGCGCCTCGACCACGCCGTAGACCAACGAAACAAGACCGGCGGTCACGGTGAACGCGCCCAGGAGGTCGAAGCCCTGACGGACGTCGGGAAGCGCATCCTGCCCGATAAAGCGCACCGCTGCCACCGCGGCCAGCAGACCGATCGGCACGTTCACAAAGAGCACCCACTGCCAGCCGAAGTCCTGGGTTAAGATGCCGCCCAGGAGCACACCAACTGCTCCGCCCGCGCCGGCCAGCGATCCAAAGATCCCGACCGCTCGGTTGCGCTCGGCGCCCGCGGCGAAGGTGCTGGTCACAATGGCCAGGGCGATGGGGGAGATGATGGCGCCGCCGAGTCCCTGAATGCCGCGAGCAATCACCAACCAGCCGGCGGATTGGGCCAGACCTCCGCCAAAGGATGCTAGGGAGAACAGGATCAAGCCAATGATGAACATCCGCTTGCGACCGAACAGATCGCCGGCCCGTCCGCCCAGCAGGAGAAAGCCACCGAACATCAGGACATAGATGTTGATCACCCACTGCAGGTCCGCCTGTGAGAACTGCAAGCCGCGCTGAATGGATGGCAGCGCAACGTTCATGATGGAGGCGTCGAGCACGACCATGAACTGCGCCACACTGGCCACCGCGAAGGTGGCCCAGGGATTAATCGCGCGGGTCTTGGCGCCCGCCTGTGCTACTGTTGCCATTCGATCAACTCCATTCCCCATCTATCAGGGTGCTGATAGACTTTATCCTATCAGAACTCTGATACTAAAGCAACTGGAACAATTGCGAGGGGATGGCATGACCATCGACAAGGGCCTGACGCTGGATACATTGCCCGGCTATCGGGTGGCACAGGTCTACCGTCTACTCCGGCACGCGATGGACGATGCGCTACGCGAGGTCGGTCTGACCACACCGCAGTGGGGGGCTCTCTGCTGCATGGTACAGCACGAGGAGGTGTCGGGGGCGGAGATGGCACGGATGCATCACGTTACTCCCCAGACCATGAACACAGTCCTGCAGAACCTGGAAAACAACGGCATGATTGTGCGTGAGCCCCACCCCACGCATGGGACTGTGCTGCGCGTTCAGCCCACCGATGAGGCGGGCGAGCGCCTGGAGGATGCCGAGCGGCGCGTCGAGGCCGTGCAGGAGAGAATGCTCCGTGCTCTGAGCGTGCCCGAGCGCGAGATACTGATGGAGCTTCTTGGTCGCTGCATGCAGTCACTCCAAGCCGGCGATCCCGCCAGCGAGTGCATAGACGAACAATTTGACCGAACTGACGTGTTCGTTGGAGGCAGGAATGGTCCTCACCCGTGAGTTCTGTCAATCTGTCCATTCATGTCTCCAATGAGGGAGGGAGGCTACAGAAACTATAGGCAGCGTCCGCACGTCGGGTATAAAGGAGGAGTAGTTGCGTGGGCGGGACCCCGAACCGCGTGATGGCAGTAGGAGGAAACAATGGCGACATTGAGCGAGAAGGATCGCGACAAATTGCCGGATAGTGCGTTTGCCTTTCCCAAGGAGCGCAAGGAGCCTCTGGTGGACGCGTCGCATGTGCGGAATGCGGTGGCCCGATTCGATCAGGTCGAGGGGGTGACCAACGCCGAGCGCGACGCCGCCTGGAAACGGATCCGGCGGGCCGCCACCAAACACGACGTGGAGATCGAAGAGCGCGGCTGGAAGGCGCTGTTCAAGAACAAGGGGAAGTCGGTTCCGAAGTAAAGAGCTCCGACTGAGGGACAGCCCCTCACCTCGTGGCGGCCAGGGAATAGGCGATAAAGCTCCTCATTCTCTCACCAGCGGCATCAACCCATCCTGGATGCCCCGGATGGTCGCGTCCATGCTGACCTCGTTGGCGACCACCGTTACGGACTATCCCGCATGGGCAATAGTACAGTAGGGGGAGGTGTGGCGTATGATAACGGCGATTGTGCAGGTGCAGGCCGAGCGGGGCAAGGTCCAGGAACTGGCCCAGGCGCTGCTGGAGATCCCGGAGGTGGCCGAGGTCTATTCGGTGACGGGCGATTTCGACCTAGTGGCCATTCTCCGAGTCAAGGAGTACGAGACCATGGCCGAGGTGGTGCCGGCCAGGTTGCAGCTGCTAGAGGGAATCGTGCACACCACCACGCTGATGGCGTTTCAGTGTTACTCCCGCCACGATCTGGAGCGGCTGTTCAGCATCGGCAACGACGAGTGAGCCGGCGGCGCCGTCCCTGGAGCAGGCAGTGAGAGCGCACCTTCCATGACCACTCGCCTTCATCTGCAGATCTACGGTCAGGTCCAGGGCGTGAGCTTTCGCTGGTACGCGCAGCAGCGCGCGCAGGCGCTGGGACTGGCCGGCTGGATGCGGAATCGGCCGGACGGTTCGGTGGAAGCGATGGTCCAGGGGCCGGATGAGGCGGTCCAGCAGTTCGTCACCTGGGCGCGCGAGGGGCCCTCAGCTGCGTCGGTGGACCGCGTGACGGTGCATACCGAAGAACCGCGAGAGGACGAGCAAGGCTTTCATGTCGCCCGCTGAACTCGCAGCCTGTTTCCTCGGGACGAGGTGCGGGGTGAATGCCTGCACCGATGACAGGATTCCGTCGAGAACTGGCTTGACCGTCGCCTGCGTGATAGTACGGACCGACTAGCTTCCATATGCCGTTCCCTCCGCATACCGACGCATCGATGGACACGCTCCGTGCCGTGGCCAGGCGTCACGGTCTCCCCTCAGATGCCATCGACCGTTTGCCCGATACCGGCATCTTCAACGCCATTTATGTTCTGGGCGATGAGCACATCCTGCGGGTGCCTCGCCAGCATCCCGCCCACTACCAGGCCCTCTACCACGAGTCGGTCGCTGTGCCCCTCGCGCGCAGCCTGGGTATTCGCACTCCCGCCCTCCTGGTCTACGACGATTCTCGCGACCTACTCCCGGTTCCCTACACCATCTACGATCGCGTCCGCGGCGAGACCCTGGGTCTGCTCGGGCTGGAGCCGGATGCTACTCCCGAGGTGTGGAGGGAGCTGGGGAGAGACCTGGCACGTCTCCATAGTGGCGGGAACCGGCAAGGCCCGGGAGCGAAGCTCGACGAACGCGAAATCCTCCCCGATCCGCGGGAACTGGCCGAGGCGCTGGCCGGCGGCGGGTGGGTGACCGAAAGCGAAGCGACCTGGCTGACGCGGTGGCTGGATCGCATCGCCCCGGTTGCCCTAACGCCGATCGAGTTCCGGCTGTCCCATGGCGACATGCAGGCGACCAATGTCATGGTGCATCCAGACTCGCACCAGTACGTCGCCGTGATCGATTGGGGAAGCGCCGGATGGGGCGACCCGGCATGGGACTTTGCCGGAGTCCCGCTGCGAGCTGTGCCGTCTCTGCTGGAAGGCCATCGCGAGGTCGCGCTCCTGGAGGCGGATGAGACGATGGAGGCGCGCATCCTGTGGCGACAGGTCCAGCTCGCCCTCTTCACTGCCTCTCGGGGCCCGCAGCCCGAGCACTCCTGGGCCGAGCGCCCCTTGACGATGCTGATCGAGATCGCGAGGTTCTTTTGCGCGTCGCCTTCAGGGCCGTGGCGTGAGCTACGTCCGGACTCATGACACCTATCCACTGTAACTTGTAGCGCCTTCTTGGCGTTATAGGGGGTAGGAGGAACACACTGACATGCCAGTGCGGATGGTCGGCGCTTTTTTCCTGGGAGCGCTCGTGGCATTGCTCCCAGTAGCGGGTAGCCATGGTCAAAATACTCCTCCCCAAAGTCGCATCACCCCTCGTTTCGGTCACTACTTTCAGCCTGCGATCAGCGGCGATACCGTGGTCTGGTTCGATGGGCGTCGTAGCAGTCGTCAAGGCAGCATCCCCGGCATCGATATCTATGGGCGCTCGCTCCGTACCGGTCGCGAGTTTCGGGTCACATCATCTCCGACAGCGGATTATGCCGGTTCGGTCATGGTGAGCGGGCAGGCCGTGGTGTGGGATGATTGCCGCCACTGCCGGCAGGTCAACGGCCTGCCGGGATGTGCCGGCGACCAGATTTTCATGCGCAATATCGCGACCGGTCGCGAGTTTCCACTTCCGCTCCGCGCGTTCGGGCAACTCGGACCGTGGCTTCTATCGGGTCTCGCCGTATGGGGGAGGCGACACGGGACTGGACCGGTTAGATTCTACGCCGCGGATTCCGTGAGCGGTCGACTTCGTCCACTGGCAACGGATCCGGTCTTCCGACAGATGCTTGCACGACGCGATCACCTGGTGGTGTGGCGTGATAGCTACGATCTGCGGGCGGGCGATCTTCTGACCGGCCGCACCTTCATCCTGGCTCGACACGCAGCAGGCGAGGAGCCGCTGACCGATCCAATCATCAGCGGTCAGCGAGTCATTTGGACACGCTGGCCTCGAGACAAGCCAGTCTCAATCGATGGAATCGATCTTGCCACGGGCAAGCACTTTCGGGTCGTCACACTTCCGGTGAATCACTATAATCCGCAGTTCGGCCCTGACAAGACGTTCCGTGGCGATCTGGTTGTGTGGGTGCAAACGCAGAACCCACTATCGTCCCAGTATCCACACTGGACGTTGAGAGAGAGAGACATCAGGTCACGGCAATCATTCCGCCTGTCCACTGGACCACGCGATCAAGGACAGCCTGCCGTGAGCGGAAACCGGCTGGTCTACGTGGACGGCTGGAGCAGCGCTGGTCGCACGCCGAGGTCGCGGGTACTGGAAAGACAATTACCCGCCGGTGCGGCAGGCGTCGATCCTATCTGGCCGATGCAGTTCAGAGGCGGTGACTAGGGCTGACTCACGCTCGCTCACGATCATCGCAGGGAACCCATGGTTGTTCAAGGTGCTCTTCTGGACTTGTCATCAGCCATTTTCCTCACCGATAGAAGGCCCTTAACGCGGACCACCGACAGCGGCCAGGGAGATAATTGCCAAGACCAGTATAGGCCGTCTCAATTACATAACAGAGGCTGTCAAACCGAGGCGTAGGCACGCGGCAAGGAGGTCCGTGCGCAGAGCGGGATCATCGAGGCGAATCGTGCGCTGCGCAGAACAGATAAGTGTGTGAGCCGCGCGCTCGTAGAGTGCCAACGCATTGTCGCCGTTGTGCGCATTCCCATATACAAGGCCGTCGACCATGGAGTAGAGCGCTGGGTGATCATAGAAGTAGCGCGACCACGCTTGACTCGGCTGGTAATCAGCGTTTTTGGCCAGAGCTTCCACCGAGCCGGCGTGCCAGGCGCCATTATCTGGTCCCTGTCCACGAAGATCGAGGAGACGCAGTTGGCGCGAGAGGGTTGGAGAACAGACCTCGCGATCTCCGGGCTCGACCAGTTTTGGACCGTTGTCACCAAAAACCTCTACCAGTGTGCCGTCGAAGGTCAGCGCGGCGTAATAGATGCCACGCTCGGGATCCTCAGCGCCGGATCGAGAAAAGGAGCGATGGTGATCGAAGCGTCGCAAAGGCCCGAAAAAGCGGAAGCCGGTTGATGTGGCGACATGATCTGTTGGGTCAAAGATGCGAACGATGGATGCGCCCGCAGGAATAGTCGCAAAGATTGGAGTGGGTGAGCGCGTGGGCGGTGGCAGGAGAATCGTTACCACCGCCCCTCACCTCCTGCATCTACATGCGTCCAGCAACACGCGCCAATTCTACGACCTTTTCCACATGTCCAGACTTCAGTGACTCAAGAGGTGTTGTCCCCTGGAGGAACGCGTTCTGTCCAACCATCCAGCTGATCTTGGAGAGCGGCGGCAGCTGGAGGTTGCGCACGACCTCCGGAAGACCGGGAAGCACGCCGTCGTCACTCGCTGGATCAAACTGCCAGGGGGGGAAGCGCAAAGCGCCCCGATCTGAGACAGCGAGAAGCGTTCCGCTTTTCACGCGATCGTGGGGCGTTTGTCGACTGGTTCTCAGCAGAGTTGCAACTTGCGGCGTGGTAAGAGCGTCGTTAAGCAGCTCATGCCGAAGTCGAAAGTACTGCAAGAGCGCCAGTTGCTCAATCTCAATGCGCTCCTGTTGGCTATAGTCCTGCCCGGTAATGGAACGTACAAGTTCTGTCTTCTCAGGAGGGGAAGGTGCAGACGTGTTTACCTGCTCAAGCTTCTCAGTGAATTGCTCAAGGGCTTCCGCTCCCAGCGGCTCTAGTGATGAACGCACGGCATTCAGAGCCCGTAGCTCCGCATCAGTTCTGGATAGTGCGGCAGGACGATCGAGCATCGACTGTTCTCCCATGTCGAACTCCTTCCCGACATCGAGAGGAGATGTTCTGTACCCTTAACCTACCACATGATGTAAGAAATCTCAAGTAAGAGAAGGCGTGATCGCGCTCTAGTTGGGTCCAGCGTGCCCGAGGGGTGATGGGCGTCACGTTGAATGCTCCTGCTGTCACCGGCTATCGTGTGGCATCCCGAGCCTGAGTCCAACCCTGGAGCAGTCCCTGTGCGCTGGTGGAGGCGTGATGGACCACCCTCAAGTACCGCCGCACCGCGTCGACCGCCTCATCATCATCTTGCCCGGAGACCAACTCTTGCGCCACGACGTAGCGGTACCCGCGCTCTTCGGCGCCCAGCACGGCATACAGGACGCAGCAACGCAACTCGACGCCAGTGATAATCAATCCCTTGACGCCACGCGCTTCCAGGAGGCTGGTAAACTCCTGCGATTGCCAGATGTCGAAACGGTACTTGCGGACGATCGTCGCGCCGGGAATAGGCGCTATGAAAAGCTCGGCGCCCCATGATCCCTCCGCGCATAAGCCGCCCGGCGTTTCCCATCGACGTTGGAGTGGCGTGAGCCGCGACAGGTTCAAGATCTGCTGCGAGTAGATGACGTGGGCACCGTGCATGGATGCCTGCCGCGCGAACTCATTCGCCTCCGCTGCAACCCGAGCATTAGCGGTGTTCCCGGCGGGACACCCGCCGGCAGCATTGGGGTGACAAAAGTCATTCTGGAAATCAACGAGTAGAACGGCGATCTCATGCGGCGCCAGGCCGTCGAAGTCGGTTTGAGCCATAACGACAGTATAGGGAGTGTGACGGCTGGCCGAGGCCTTCAAGATGGACGGCTATCGGAGCTGTGAGGGGTAGCGCCGTCAAATTGAGAAGGTCGGGAAGGGGCGTGAGTTAGCGCTGGCTACCCGGATCTAGGGGATGGAAGATGCCGGCAGCGGTGTAGCATTGAGTACACCATCAGTATTTTATTTGGAAGGCACGAGGAAGTATGACGAGCGATCAAATGGAGTCGGGCGCCGATGCGCCGGAGCGGCTGCGGCGACTGGAGTGGGAAGGGTGCTTCAACGCCCGCGACCTGGGTGGGTATCGAACCAAGGACGGACGGGAGACTTGCTGGCAGGCGGTGGTGCGGGCCGATAACCTGGCCCCACTGACGGAAACTGGGCGGCGCGCCCTCATCGACTACGGCGTGCGCACCATTGTCGACCTGCGCCTGCCGCAGGAGCTGGCGCTGCACCCCAATCCCTTTGCCGAGCCGGGAGGCCATCAAATTGCCTACCACAATATCTCGCTGATCGATCCGGCGGCGGAGCCGGGTCCAGCCTTTACTACCCTGGCCGCGAACTATAGCGGCTTGCTGGACCGCTTCCGACCGCAGGTAGGCCAGGTCATGACCACCATCAGCCGGGCGCCGGAGGGCGGCGTGCTGATCCACTGCATGGCCGGCAAAGACCGAACCGGTATCATCTCGGCCCTGCTGCTGGAGCTGGCCGGCGTCCCACGGGATGTGATCGGGGCCGACTACGCACTGACCGCCGAGTTCCTGCGCGCGCAGGACGAGGACTACCTGGACAATGGGCCGGGTGAGCGGGCCGACCGGGAACGCGAGCAAGCCCGGCACATGCCCACCGCCGAGGTCATGCCGGAGGTGCTGGCGCACCTGGACCGAGAGTACGGAGGCATCGAGGCCTATCTGCTCGGCGCCGGCGTGCCGGCCGAGGATATCGAAAAGTTACGCGCTCGTCTGGTCCCCCGCGACTGACGCCGCCGGGTCCTGGGATAGGTGCTGCATTCACCTGGCGTGCGCGCTACGGTTGAACGATAATCGTGCCGCGCATGTCGGGATGGATGAAGCAGCCGTACTGGAAGGTGCCCGGCTTGGTGGCCGTCCAGCGGTAGGTCTGGCCGGGGCCGATGACATCGCTGTTAAAGATGCCGTTGTCCGCCACAGCACTGTGATCCTGCGAGTCGTGGTTTTCCCAGGTGACCTCTTCGCCCACGTGCAGCGTCAACGTGGCTGGGGTGAAGACGGCCACGGGATTGCCGCCCGCATGATAGTAGATGGCGACATGATCGATCTCCGGAACCGGCAACGACGTAGGGGCCACCGTGGCTACAGCGGCCGGACCTACCGCGGTGCCGCTCTGGGTATGTGCCGCGAGCACGCCAACTACCACGGCAAGTGCCATGATCGCCAGTAAACCCAGGCTAAAGCGCATAGGGCGTTCCTCCCTCCTGCCATTGCCGGCATCCAGCGTGCCCTCTCAACCAGCGTGGCGGTCGGTGCGGGCACTACTATGCCTATGCTACCGTACCTGGCCCTGCGCCCCCCCCTCCCCCCGGCGGCCCCCGGCCCCCTCGCGGGGGGAGGGGGAGTTCTTGAGAGGGGCTGTTTCCCGTACTAGCACCCGTTTCTGCAGGGAGAGTGTGTTTTTCAGAGACACCATCTCCCGTCGTAGCTCCCCTCCCCCTCCAGGGTTCATGAGCGGACAGTTTGGTGAGGATGGGCTCGCACCGCTTCGCCGCTCGGCAACGATCGACCGTCCATTGACACCGTAGAATCGGTCTTCAGACCGTCAAAGGAAGGACCGCGCGGCAGCGCCGGTCCTGGGCCGTCCCACCATGCTGCTTCTCGACTGCACTGGTGGAATGGGGTGGTCGAGCCACCCACGGGTGTGCTTCTCTGCTCCGCTCCGTGGTGGGAGACCAGACCTGGGTGCATGCGACCACCGAGCTGCGCCGGGGAGGAGCGTGCCAGACGGACCCTGGTCCTGTGGCCCCGTTCGGAGATCTCCGTCCGGCGAGAATCGGGAACCCGGTACTGCGGTGGGACGGGCCGGTACCGGCGCTTGCGCGCGGCGCCTCCACCGGACGATCTGAAGATCGATTCTACCCATCCTGACTGGAACTGTGCGGTGTGAAACTGTCCTCTCATGAACCCTCCAGGGGGAGGGGGGACGCGTGCCCTCATTCCCCATATACTGCCGCTACCGACAGAGCGGCGGTCAGCACATCTTCCGCCAGGGCCACGGCAATGTCCGGCAGACCTGACTCGGTCAGGGCGGCGCGGCCGGCTGTCGCGGCATAGGTGCTCCAGCCTGCCGCCAGGGCGCCGACGCCGGCTCCCAGCGCAGCCGGTTGCTGTTCCTGGCGGCAGACCACCACGCCGCAGAGCGCGCCCAGCCCGACACGCCCGATCAATGACGCCGGCATCGTTCGCCTGGGCGTGATGGGAAGCTTGTCTGCCACCACCTCACCCACCGCCAGGAGGAGCAGCAGCCGCGTGACGAGGCGATTTCCGAGGAATTGGAGCGGTAATCCGGAAGGGGCGGGCGCAGGTCCCGATGAGGCCGCCCAACTGAGGGCGGCCAGGGGTGTCATGGACCGGAGGCCGGTGCCGAGGCCCAACTGGACCGTTCGATTGATCGCTGTGACTGGTACCATTTTGCGTACATCCCTTCGTCGTGACTATCGATGGATCGCGGAAGATCAAGGAGCATGCTATGAGACCGATGGGCCGGCGAGGTATGGTTGCCTCTCCCCATTATCTGGCGACCGGAGCCGGGCTTGCTATTCTGCGCAGGGGCGGCAGTGCGATGGACGCGGCTATCGCGACTAATGCCGTCCTGGCGGTGGTGACGCCGTACGTCTGCGGCATCGGCGGCGATCTCTTTGCGCTAGTCTACACGCCTGCGGACCGGGAATTGGCGGGGCTGAACGGGAGTGGACGGGCGCCGGCGGAAGCGACGCTGGATCGGGTGCGCGAGCTGGCCGGTGGGGACCGGATGCCGGCTCGGGGTGTGCTGCCGGTTACCGTACCCGGCTGCGTTGAAGCCTGGGGGAAGCTGCACGATCGCTATGGCACACTGCCCTTTGCCGACCTGCTGGCCGACGCCATTCACTACGCCGAAGACGGCTTTGCGGTGACCGCCAATTTCTCGCGATCGCTGGCCGCCAGCGCGTCGATCTTGCATCCCGATACCCCGGCCCGGGAGACCTTTCTGCCCGGTGGTTCGGCCCCAACTGAGGGACAGGTGCTGAAACAGCCGCGCATGGCACGCACGCTGCGCGCCATTGCCGAAGGCGGACCGGACGTGTATTATCGCGGCGAGGTGGCTCAGGAGCTGATACGCAGCTTCCGGGCCGTCGGAGGGTTGCTCTCGTTGGAGGACCTGGCGGATCACCAGTCTAATTGGGTTGAGCCGCTCTCCGTGCGCTACCGGGACGTCGATGTGTATGAGATGCCGCCCAACACGCAGGGCATGGTGGCCCTCATGATCCTGAACATGCTCCAGCAGCTGTCGGCCGAGGGCATCCAACAGGGTGGCGCGGAGTATGTCCACCTCTTTGCCGAGGCAACCCGCCTGGCCTATGCGGACCGTGACGCCTTTCTGACCGATCCGGAACACATGACCGTTGACCCGCGGAAACTGCTCTCGCCCGAGTATGCCCAGATGCGGGCCGGCTTGATCGGCGATCGTGCCTCTGGAGCTGTGTCGCACGGCTCGCACGGAGATACCATTTATCTCTGCACCGCCGACCAGGAAGGGAATCTGGTCTCCCTGATCGAAAGCAACTATATGGGTATCGGCAGCGGCGTCATGGCGGGGGAGACGGGCATCATGCTCCAGAATCGCGGCGCCTGGTTCTCGCTGGACTCGGACCACGTGAACGTGATCGCCCCGCGCAAACGCACCATGCACACGCTGATGCCGGGTATGGCCTTCCGGGATGGCGAGCCCTGGCTGGTGTTCGGCAGCATGGGTGGCAACACCCAGCCCCAGATCCACGTCCAGATCCTCACCCGCATGATCGATCAAGGGCTGGCCGTCGACCAGGCGATCGACGCGCCGCGCTTCGATGTCGCGGTGGGCGAACGAGACGGCATGCCGGGCATCGACCTGGAGGGACGCTTCCCGCCGGAGGTCGTAGCCGGGGTGGCCGACCGCGGTCACAGTCCCCGCCTGCTCGATGCCTACACCTCGGCCATGGGACACGCTCACGCCATCGAGCTTCTGGAGGATGGGGTGTATGCCGGCGCCGCCGATCCTCGTCACGACAGCCTGGCGTTGGGGTATTAACGGGACACAGGGATTTCTCTTTGGCGCCATACACGGCACTTGCTACAGTGATGTTAGGAAGACCTAACACGAGGTATCGGTGATGAAGTCGATGGCATTTGTTACCCGAATCGCTGAACACGACGCCGGCCTGTCCGACGAGGAACTGGTGTGCGAGTTACGGTGCGCCGAGCGCTGCGCCCGGTGTAGCACGCGAACCAGGCGCGATGTCGCGCTGCTTCGCCTGCGTTGCGCGCGACTCGAGTTCGAGCGTCGGGCTGCGCTCAAGGTAGCAAGCCCGGCCCTGGTTTAACTCATCTATCGCCTATTGCTCAACCTCTTGCATCCGTTCGGCGATGAGGCGTTGCGTGATCTCGGCCAGCTCGCCGGCTGCGACGTTCGGAGTGTGCCCAGTCGTGAGCCACCACACGCCGGCGGGCGCTCGCTCGACCACCTCGTAACCACGCTCCTCCAGCGCACGCTGCAGGTCGGCCATGAGCGCGTCGGTATCAAGTTCGTAGACGTGTTGCTGTGGTTCCATGCAGGTTCCTTATGGTTTGATCTTGCCCTTGCCGTGGTTCAGCGTTACGATCCGGATGGCGAAGGCGTGCGTGAGTTCGCCGGTCCGGCGGTTATAGATGCCCGTGATATCGACGCCACGACCGGACGCCAGGGAGGCGATAGTGGTGCGTAGCCCATCCAGTCCGATGATGCGAGTCTTGGGATCGAGGTTGATGAGCAGGGTGCGTGAGCCAAAGCGGACATTGATGGTTTGCGCCTCTTGACTCACGCCCACCACCAGGCCGTGGCGTCCGTTGAACGCGTGCAGGTCGAGGTCCTGGATGCGGCTCACGTTGTAGGTCAGGGCGCGCTGCGGGTCCGGTCGGGCCGTGGCCGATAGGTGGTCGCCCAGACGGAAGTCGGTCAGGGCAGCCGGCTTGCTCCCGGACATGCGTACGGACACGGAGGGGCGAAAGAGCAGGGTCGCCAGGGTCTCGCCCTTGAGCCTGAGCAGAATTTCGTCGCCGTAGCTGTGATGGATCAGCTTGAGATAGGCGCCCACGATCGGCGGCAGGCCGCTCCGCGCGCTGGCGCTGCAGATGTGCGGTCGCAGCGGCAACGGCTTGAGCGGCTGCTGTTTGAAGTTCAGCGAACTGAGCAGCGAGGGGGCCTGGCGATCGCGATAGGCCACGGGCGGCAGATGAAAGTCGCTCTCGATGAACTTCAGGATGGAGTTGAAGTCCAGGTCCTGATGATCGATGAAGCTGGGTCGCGCATAGGGTGAGATCAGGATGGTGGGAACGCGCGGCCCCAGGCTGATGAAGTCTTTGACGGGCGGCACGACGTGATCGAAAAAGCCACCGAAGTCGTCCCAGGTGAGCACGATCAGGGTGGATCGCCAGAGGGGACTCCGCATGATGGCATTGATGTGAGCCACCGTCCAGCCTTCCCCGATGCAAATGCTATAGGGGGGGTGCTCACTCAACTCCTCGTTGGTCACCAGCCAGCTCACCGCCGGTAGACGTCCGGCTCGAACGTCTGGGATGAACTGCGTGTCGTGCGGCACCCTGGTGGTCCACAGCCGGGAGTACCGGATATGCCGGATGCTGTCCAGGGCGGACCAGATGTAGCCGGAGTTGTAGGCGCTCGGTGCGTAGTACTTCCAGGAGAGATGGTGCCGCTGCATGACATCGACCAGCGTGGGGATATCGAAGCAGGGCTTGATCAGGCCGTGCTTGCCGGTGAGCGGATCGATGGTGGCGACCACCGAATAGCGGCCGCCGTCGCAGCCCCAAGCGTGGTTGGTCTGACCGCGCGGGTTATCCACCGTGTCGTGCGAGCTGGCTGCAATCAGGACCAGATGATTGGGATAGCTCGGGCCCATGATGGTGGCGAAAAAGTGATCGTCCAGGGTGTAGGTCGAGGCGTACTTCCAGTAGTTGGGGATGTCCGTCTGCTGGTACTGGGAATTGGCGAGGTCGCGACCGTTCTGGACGGCGCCCGGCAGCTCGGCGAAGCGGTCCATGCGGCCCTGATCCACCGCAAAGCTTGCCGCGTCGCCGTCATGGCTGATGTCGAGCACGGTGTGATCCGGGGTACGCAGCAGCGGTACGGTTCTTCCGGACGCCAACTCGGTATGTGTGGCCCCATCGGCGCCGGGGAACCGTCCGAAGATGTTATCAAAGCTGTGGTTCTCGCGCACGATGATGACTACGTGCTTGATGGGATAGCGGGGCGCGCTGCTCTGGCCGCGGGCAGGACCCGGGTTGATCGGCGTCGGGGGCCGGTAGGTCACGGCAGCGACCGCCGCCAGAGCCAGTGCGGTGAGCATGGCAAGGATGGCCGCCGAGCGCCAGGGGTGCCGATGTGCGTGGGTCATGTTTCTTATTATTGACCACCGGGCTCATGCCACCGCGAACACTCCGCCCCGCCGTGGCGCGCCCCCCCTCCCCCAACCCCTCCCCCTCGCGGGTTCATGAGCGGACAGTTTGGTGAGGATGGGCTCGCACCGCTTCGCCGCTCGGCAACGATCGACCGTCCATTGACACCGTAGAATCGGTCTTCAGACCGTCAAAGGAAGGACCGCGCGGCAGCGCCGGTCCTGGGCCGTCCCACCATGCTGCTTCTCGACTGCACTGGTGGAGTGGGGTGGTCAAGCCACTAACGGGTGTGCTTCTCTGCTCCTTTCCTTGATCGGAGACCGGACGCGGGTGCAGGGGACCACCGAGCTGTGCAGGGGAGGAGCGTGTCAGGCGGACGCTGGTCCCGGGG